>Ga0065711_1046728_pt1 | contig 12734 bp, 7 predicted proteins | sample Hoacrofraction12_FD_59098 | JGI IMG/M metagenome (GOLD analysis project Ga0065711, IMG submission 59098) | Hoatzin crop microbial communities from Cojedes, Venezuela - Epithelial fraction 12 v2 (version 2) | ecosystem: Host-associated > Birds > Digestive system > Esophagus > Crop | place...
GGTGGGTCGGGATAAGGGCAGTTTAACAGAACAGCAAACAAAGGGAACAGGAACAACAACGATACAGATAAGGAGAAAACACAACACAAACCGCAGAACCCAGAGAGCCGCCCTCCATGAGAGCCGCTACGCGCTCCCAAGCCTCGAGTGAGTTCCCGCCGCCCAGCTCACCCCCACCGGAACCCAGCATGATGGCACATGGTATGGAATACCCTGCTCTGTTTGGCCAGGTGAGGTCAGCCCCCCCGGCTTTGCCCCTTCCTGGAGTCCCGTGAAAATTAACCCTGTCCTGGCCAAACCCAGGACACATACCTTCTGCAGGTGGCTTTGAGTAGCTTGCACTTCTAAACAGGGTGAGAGATTTCCCTATGAATAAGATTTGGTATTAAAGTAGAGCTTGTCTCGTGATAAATAAATGTGAAGGAAAACAGAAAATGTATTTTTTTTTTTACTAGAAAAAGAAACATTCAATGAGGATAAAAATTTGAACTTTAATCTCTGTTGGAAAATGCAGTGTAAGTGACTACTATCACATAGTCTGGTAAATTATGTCCTCGACTATTCTGAGAATGAGAGTGTGATTGGTAGTTTTCATTTTTCTTTTTCAGGGCACGACTTCTTCGTCATAAATTGCTCGAGATCTACAAAAAAGGAAGAGTGTTCTTCCTCAAAGTTGCAAGTAACAGCAAGGTGTATATAGAGTATCCCACCCTGCAGATTAATTCTGACATGTGCAGAGCCCCATTTGCATGAACTTCTCCTTCTAAGATATTATGCAAGATGTCCAGTCGACAAGATCCCCTTTAATTCTGGTAGTGCTCTTGAATAAGCAGTTTCTTTTTTAACTTCTCTGGGTATGTGGACAGCCTCAGGCCTGCAGGAAGAACTTGTGTTATGCCAATACAGTTGTCCCTCACCCTCTACCTCATTTGTTCGTCATACTTGTCATCTTTATGTCTTCTTTGTGCAAAGAAGACCTTGGATGTATGCCTGCTTTTTTACTACTTTCCCTGACACCATGAAAAAATGGCATCGCTGAGCAAAGGTAGCAAAGAGTAATGTCTGTCAGGTGCTGATGAAAGTCTAACCATATCTTAGATTTTCTGATCAAGGCCAAAATGCGTAACAAGCTACAGACACCTTTCCAGACACTGCATTAGAAGAGACAGATTGTTCTTTCTCTGCCACCGTCTATTGCAAGTTAGCAGGAACCTAGAAGTGCTAAACTGTGAGTGTTACACTGCACTAGCAGCAAGACATATGTACGTGGCCAGTGCAGAGATCTACCCTTGATGGAGTAGAGTCAGGGGGAAGAGACTTTTATGAGGCATTTCCCTCTGTCCTAAAGCTGCATAGAAAATTCCCACACTTTTTTCTCTATTATTCAGCAGCACAGTCCAAAGGAAAGGTTTGTATCAGATGTCTGGTGCCCCGATCCAATGTCAGGGAGATTTTGATACCATCCCAAGGAGGAGATTAAGACACAAAATGGACTCAAATCCCATACAGCCTTGTGAGCTTTATTTCAAGGAACAGAGGAATGGAGACAGAGTGGTCTAGCATATGCAGCATGAAGGAGAGAAAGGAGGAAAGAAAGAAAACTGAGAGGAGAGACATTAGTACCAGAAAAAAAAAGATAGTCACCACCACATCTCACAGTGTTCTGCGGGTCCTCCACCAATGGTTCTCAGCAGTCGGTGGTGGGTGCACACATGGAAGGAAGGAGGAATGTCACTACCCTGAATCCCACAACATCCCATAGATCCTGGCAGTGGGTAGCTTCCTCAGCCTCTCAGAGAGTCCTTTTATATCCCAGTCAATCTGGGGTGATCTGTTCGCACGAATCACCTTGCACCTGTCACTTTTACACCAGTCACTTTTACACCAATCACGTTTGCACCTGTCAGTCTCCAAGGTGTGGTCTCTCAGCTGCTCCTGGTGAGTTTAGTTTGTAACAGTTCTTACCTGCTGATGGCCAGCCATGGCCAATCAGGCTGCAGATATGGAAAGCTTTTTCACTGTAGCTAGGCGGGGGTGCTAGGGGAGACTAAAGATGGTAGCGAATTTTCTGAGACATCACAAAAATGGTGGGGCCGAGTCCCACGTCTGGTCACATAGATTTACACTAATTTGCTTGCTATATTGGAAGTTAAAGTCAGGGAAAAAATGGACCCACACAGGAAGTGTCCATATGGACACACTTTCATATTGAGACAAAATTTTATCTGGCACAACATGGCACATTTTCCTAACTTCTGTGTGCAGTTCCTTCCACCTGCAGTTCTACATCTCTTTCCAGTCCTTTTTAGTGTCCAGGTCCTGACTAGCCTAGGAGGTCAGTGTCAAAGGCTCTTCATTTATCATAGCCAGCTACTTATGCCAAAGCAGCCACAGAGCAGTCTCATTTCTGTCTTTCTCTGATGGACAATGCAGTTCTCATAACATGTCATCAACAGTGGGAGAGAAGAAGGTAGTCCCTCTTGAGTTTGGGTTGTGGAACACGAATGGTGCCCTACCTCCTATCTCTGGAAAGTGGTCTTGGACCTGCCAAGACCACCACTAGAGCTAATACTATGATCTATGTGTAATCTCCTAACACTTTTACTGGCACGGTTTGGACCGCTTTATCTAATGCCCGGTGAATACTCATATGCTGTGGTAGCCCCTGTACTTTCTAGCTCCAAAATGAGACAACAAAGTCTGGTTTACTGGGTCACTTCTGAGTTGGCTAACAGCACATGCAAAACTAATCAAAGCCATGCGCAGACATATTGCTTCACAGAAAACTGTACAATGTAACCTGGCACAAAATGGCGATCTCCATCATAGACAACAGATTTTGAGCCTACATGGAGTTGCTTAGACATTGGTGCAGAATTAACACTCAGCCAAAAGACTGAGTAGATTAGATGGAGACATCTTCCCATATAGCCAGCCCCAAAATTTACTTTTCAGGCTGCAAAGGGTGGGAAGAGTCATGAGAAGTGCCCAGATGGGAAGTGGTTCATATTGACAGATTAATAGCACTAAACATTTGCTTTCTGATTGTCCTTAAGGAAAGACTGGAAATACTTTTGCATGATGAGAGGTCAGATCTGATAGCAGCTGGCACAGTTAGTAGATGCTGGGAGTAAGGTTGTGGTTCAAAAAAAAGCATTGAAAACACCTTAGAAAAAAGATGCTACAGACACCTGAGGGACTCAGGGATCAGGTATGTGGCACACCCTGATGATTAGAAGCTGTTTCCTTATCTGGGATCAGCTGCTCAATTTCTCAAACAGAAGGTGATGATTGGGCTGCCAGAGCCAATCACCTGATTCTTTAAGGCAAAAACCCAAAGGAAATATGAAGCAAGGACCACAGGTCTACTATTTTTCTCATTTTTTATATCTCTACTTCTTCTAATAACAGTAGGAGGAACAGCACAAAAGTTTTTTCCCAGTGCAGTAAAAAATTGGTCAAAATCAGTTTTGACCCAAAAAGATTAGTATAATTTTTGCCACCACCTTTGCACTGTCATGTACATGCTGAAGGAACATCTGCCTAGAAGTCACATATTAAAAATATTTGCGGGAAACAGGGTCTGCGTCAGTCTACAAGAGAAACACCACTATAGCTCATCCTTCTTCAGGAGAGGATTTGTCCAGGAAATGACACTGTGCTGGTGGTTTCTTCCTTTTATTTTTTTCTTTCTAGGATAAGAATACCTCCACAAAGTAAAACAGGACAGCTGTTCACAGATATCTGATGTCTGATCTATGTCTTTTCCAAAAACAGCCTTTCCACTTTCCTGGGGCAAATGATATTCCATCATGAGTATGCATGCAGACTAGGTATTCTGGGGACTTTTCTGGACTCCCTCCAGTTTCTTTAACTGGAGATATGCCATTGTATTACTGAATAAATGTGCTGGCTGATTGATTAATCATATCTCTGGCTTTAGCAGCACATTTTGCATCTCCTTGTCTGTGTACTAGCTCTTGCTCTCCTCTCCTTAGCTTGGTCCTTGATAGTTTTTGAATATTTAGCAGTGATTACATACATAGCTTCCAGGCAACAAATTATTCCCTAATTCATTTGGAGCATGATCTATTTTCCATTTAAACCAAAGGTAGCTTGGGGACGTTATTAATGAGAACAATGTTCTAAAGATGCAACAATTTTCTTCTTTTTTTTCAAACACCTCTTTTAAAATTCTTTTAAAATTAGATAGCTTTCAGCTCCAACTGAGCAAGTAGTCGGGACCAAAATAAATGAACACAAACTCCGCCAGGTGACTTGTGCTTGAATCTCCAAGTTGCTGGGATTCTGCAGCTGAAGGGCAGAATTCAGGCTTTATACATTACAAATAGTTATTTTAGTTCACACAATAGTTTAATGATCATCAAGTGTAGATGTGCTTAATCTGAACAGAGTTCAGAACAGCCTGGATTTGATTTACTGGAATAGGGTTCTATAAAGGAAGATAAGGATCGACATTGGCACTTTAAGGACCTTTGAGTCCTAGATAGTTGCTTGTTGGAAAAAAGTATTCATTCTGTAGAAATAAGACCCGCATATGAAAGATAAATAAAATCATAATTAAGGCCAATTCAGATCAGGTATCACAATAGTATAATAATTTGCCAGGATAGCCTTCTAATATAACTAACTACCTTACTATTTATCTCTACATAGCATACAGAGCAGCTGCTATTGACATTAATATTTTATCCCAAATCACAACAGCATTTCCAACATACCCATCTTCCCAGCAGCAGCCATCAGGGAAAGTTATCTATGATGAACTTCAAAAATATGTCAATCTCTGATAACAGAACGTGAGCGCCCAAACACAAGAAACTTATATGTTATGAACGAGTAAGTGTGTAAAACCTGCTGAGTCACGATTCAAAAGAACTGACACATGGGTGTGCCAGCCAACTAGGAATTGCAGTGTAGGAGGTCTCTCTGAGAGTTTTCAGCAAATGTTTTTGTAATACTGTTGTGCTGCCTTGGGGGCTTGGAAAAATCTTAATGTATCTTTGCAGAGTGAAGCCAATGATAAGATGAATGAGGTACAACAGAATCTTAAGAAGAAAATATTTCTGATGTTTGTTTCATAACCCAGAAAGGGTGTGATGGGGTATTTCTGTAGCAAGGTTAGAGGTCAAATGTGCAAAATGCTAACAAAAGAAAAAAAGACTTTCTAGAAATGGGGTAAGGAAGTTTTGCTTGCATATTTAGGGCCACAGGAAGTCCCAGTCTGTATGAGCTGTCTATACCTCTTTAACACTTCTGTTCGTGAGTGAAAAATGTAACTTCAGTGACTGAAATATGAAACTCCAGTAACTCTGAAAATCCATACATGTGGCAAATACATTAATATTTAGATGCATTGCTACATTTATATGATGTATCTGCTTTGCTAAAATGAGCTCAGGAAATGTTAACCTGATTTCCTAAATTATTAACTTTTTCTTCACAGAGTAAAACGTTTACTTCTGCTCTGTTCTCATTCTGCCCTCAGCCTCTGTTTATTCTTGTTTTGTGGTGGCCTGATCACTTGATCAGCAAGGCAAAAGACAACTAGAGCATAGATGTTATGCTAGATATGCAACTAGATGCATAGGGGAACTCTGATGTCCTGCCCCTGCCCCAACAGGACTCATTACAATATGTAAAGGGAATTAACGAAACTTGCTCAGCTTACTTTTAATAAAGCGGTTGTGTGCCACTATGGCTTAAAAATGCTTCTTAAAAATTTGTAAGTAAAAAGAACAATTTACAAACCTGAAAATGTTCCAGTAATCTGAGCTCTGGATTTCTGGACATGTTGTTTTCTCTTACACGTAGAGCTGCATGTCACTGGCTTCGCCCCGTGTGCGTGCATGTTGTTCTGACTGTTACAGCATATCACGGAAGGACCGAAACTAACCTCAGCTACAGCCTTGGTTCCTGCTATCACCAAAATCTTTCTTTGTCATCTTGGTCGCTATGAAAAACCAATGATACTGGATTTGGCTAAATAAAGGCACTCCTGAACCAACTTCAGGGTTCTTTCTGTGAGGTGACATTTGTCTTGCAGAGCTGGAACGGAGTCCTTATTCTGTCTGGATTGGGAGTAGAAACATTCACCTAAGGAACATTTTGAACTTGCTTATCTCTTACATTTGCTGCTTTGGAGAGTTCCAAGACTATAAATAATTTTATATGTTCTCTGGTTTGATCTTGACTGAATACCAGACATTTCAATGTCTGTTACTTTGAGGTAGCGTATATAAGACACTTTGTGTGTGCTGAATTTAGGCAGCTTCATTCATGAGTCTCACTTTACGTTTCTTGCGAACTTTTATTTACTTTGGAAAGTTTGGCTTTCTCACTCTATCTGACCTTAAACTTTTCTGATCATCTTCCTTCTGGAAGGAACAGTGGTTTCTGTCTGATCAGCTGGACTGAAGCAAATTGCCCTGCTTTTTCAGTTTGAGCTGGTAGGGTAGATAAGCCAAGTTTATGTCTCTTTGACTTAGTGCCTTGGAAAAATAAAACATTACTGTTAAGGTTACTGTTACTATTTTTATATATGTATATTATATATATCATATTCTAGGATCCTTAGCAGTCTCCCAAGTTGTACCTAATGCCAGATTTTCTCAAAAACTGAAAATCAATGCTCCAATTCCTGAAATATGCATATACAATGCTATTTTTACTACATTCCTGGCATGCAAAGTCCATATCAATGAGAATATTTAGCTCTTGATTCCTTTAGCTGCAATGTTTTGGTAACACTTGGCTACCAAGTCTATTGCCATTAGTTGCATTACGTAATGGTGTCTGACAATTGTTGATAGACAGATTTAAAGACAATATTGTATCTTTCATGACTGGTATACTTCTTCCAATGTACAAGTTATCTTATACAAGTCAATAAATAAAGGAAAATTAATGTCATCACCCACATATAGTAACCATAAACCCACTCTCCCTGTGTCAGAGAAATCTGTTCTATTTAATCTACCATAAACACATGTATCACTTTCCAGTAATTGTTCAAAAACAATCTTTCATGTTTTTTCAGAGCCACTGTTACCATGATATCATTTTGAATGGCAAGAATTCATCTCAGCCTTCTTCCACTCACTTTGAAATACCATAAACATGTTATCCTGCCCACTAATCAATCAGTTAAATGAAGTGATAGCTGACTTCTCCATTTACTGAGATATTTCCAGTTTATTTAAGATACTGTCTTGCAGTTCAAGTCCTTACTTAGCAGGGTGATATATACTATTTAGTGCATGCACTAAAAATCCTTGTTTTCTTGTTTTATTTTTTATTTTCTGAGAGCAATAATTTGGGGGTTTTTGGCTTAGAAAAGTATCAGCTATTCCTTGGTACACTCACTGCTCTTCAGACTGTCTTTCCAAATATAATCAGATAAAGAAGATATTTTCTGTCTATGCATAGTCAAAAATAATTTGTATCCAAAACTACAGCAGAATTGATTCACAGATTGGATGACATTTTGATTAATGTCTTCTGCCTGGACCTGAGAAAAGCACTTGACATCGTCCTGCACCACATCCTTGTCTCTAAACTGGAGACACATGAAATTGACAGATAAACCATTTGGTGGATGAGGAATTGGCTGGGCGATTGCACTCAAATACTTGCGGTCAATGGCTCAATATCCAAGTGGACACCAGTGACGAGTGCCATTGCTCAGAGGTTGGTATTGGTGCTGGTGCTGTTTGACATCTTTGTTGGTGACATGGAGAGGGAGACTGAGTGCACCCTCAGCAAGTTTGCTGCTGACACCAACCTGTGTGGTGCAGTTGATTCGCTGGAGGGACAGGGTGCCATCCAGAGGGACCTTGACAGGCTTGAAAGGTGGGCCCGTGTAAACCTTCTGAAGTTCAACACAGCCAAGTGAAAGGTCCTGCACATGGATCGGGGCAATCCCAAGCACAAATACAGGCTGGGCTGGAAATGGATTGAGAGCAGCCCTGAGGAGAAGGACTTTGGAATGCTTGTTGATGCGAAGCTCAACGTGACTTGGCAGTGCATACTCACAGCCCAGAAAGCGATCTGTATCCTGGGCTGCATCAAAAGCAGCATGGCCAGCAGGTTGAAGGAGGTGATTCTGCCCCTCTACTGTGCTCTGGTGAGACCTCACCTGGAGTCCTGCATCCAGTTCTGGATTACTCAGCAGAGAAAAGACATGAACCTTTTGGAGTGGGCTCAGAGGAGGACCACAAAAATGATCAGAGGTCTAGAACACCTTTTCTATGAGGAAATGCTGAGAGAGTTGGGGCTGTTCAGCCTGGAGCAGAGAAGGCTGTGGGGAGACCTTATAGCAGCCTTCCAGTACATGAAGGAGGGCCTACAAGGAAGTCCATGAGGGTCTTTTTACAAAGGCAAGTAGTGACAGGACAAGGACTAATGGCTTTAAAATAGAGTAGATTTTGATTAGATATAAGAAATTATTCACCATGAGGGTGGTGAGGCACTGGAACAGGTTGCCCAGAGAAGTTGTGGATGCCTCGTGTACTGGAAGGTGTCCCTGCCCATGGCAGGAGAGTTGAAACTAGATGATCTTTAGGTTCTTTTCAAACCAAACCATTCTATAATGCTCTGATTATATGATTCATATCATCCTACTTTAAGTATCTTCTGCATAGACATCTGTGTCTCTAGGTTTTCATTCAAAGTTCTTTTTGACAATGTAAAAAATCCAGACATTTTTAATGTACAGTTACTCAGATCTCAGCACCTTACAAGTGCCTTTATTGGCTAGAGAGTAGCCAGTACAGATACAGATGTCCTCTCTGTAGAAGTCTGCCCTTGGTTAGGTGAGTTCCCACTTTCAGAGCTTGTTGCATTCTTTCCACAGATTATGCTTGAGTGAATACCAAGTAACTACGATGTTACTACCAAATCCTATGCTTGAATTATTCTGATTCTCATCTCCAGGACCATCACCATGATAGTCTCCATCTTCTTTCTCCTTTAATTCCAAGCACTATAAAGAGGGTTCTGAACACCTACAGAAAATGTATGCTTCTCTGTAATCTGGATATCCAAGCAGATGTAAGCACCCTTCACATTTAAAAATATTTTTGTTTCTTCTTCATTTGCCTCCTGCTTGCTTTTACTGAGCAAGATATACCCTTCAATATTAATGCTGTAACACATGTGAATCATCCAACAAGTTTTTAATCAACCAAATGTCATTTACAGCAAAATGCTGGCCATATAATAAAGCCTCCAGTTCCTCCCACTTAATCCTTACATTATCTAATATGTTTGGTGAACCAACCGACAATTCTCCTATTTTGTCTCTCCTCTGACCATACGGTAAACACTACTTTTCTTGCCAATATTTAGACTTTTGTTGAGGGCAGAATAGTTCATACTGACCTGGCGGGTTTTGTGAACCTGTCTCAATAAATCAGTAAACTGGTGTGAAAGAGGTGCAGTTCTTCCTTGTGCCACAGGGTTTATGGAACATTATTCCATGGTCAAGGCAGCTGATGTTCTGCTGGCAGCACCATCTGCTCACTCATATATTTATCTCCATGTGACATTGGTCCCTAAGCCTTGACCTTTGATCGGCAGATTTGACAAAAAAGCCACCTGATCTCCTGATCCCTTCACCTCCCCATTCCCAGAGCCTTACAGTAGCTTTTAATCTGTGTAAACTCATTTCCAACAGTGTTTTTAACACCCCCACAGAACATAAGCATGGGGTAGTGTTCCAAGAGTTGGAGGAGCCCTAGCAACATTTCAGTAACACCAAGGATTTGGGTTCCTCAGAGACAGCATGCCTCCCAGAATGTCAAGTCTTGTCAACACGTGGGTCCCACTGTCACTCTCATCACGACTGTCACTGAGGAATCTTATAATCTTGTCACAAAAGTGGTGTTACTCAGCATTTTTCATGCAATCTAATCCTTTAAATTCTTCACGAGAATTTCACATTCTTCTATTCTAACCTCTCCCCTTCGTTACTGACACTCTTGTAAAATTATAACTTTTGTATTTAAAGAGAAAAGCTCAAAACTGTAAGTCACAACTGGCAAGAAACCAGAATGTAAATTAAAATGAAGCAAAACAAAACAAAATCACATATTTTTTCTCTTTAGAGAAGCCTATTATATTTCAAGCATATATGAGTTTGGTAATTCCAGGAATTATTTTGCCAAACACAATTAAAAGTACAGCAGAATAAAAGAATACAAACACACCCATCCTCAGGGGTAAGTGGTTGAAGAGAAGATAAATATCTTTAGTAATAAGCTTTCACCTTAGCTAAACCTCTGACTGCATTCTTGAAATACTTCCTGAAATATACTTTTGTAAACAGTGCAAGTTTACAGTGGAATGAATCTATACACACAGAGGGCAGTGCCATAGACAAAATCATACTTCTGAAACATTTTAAGGGACACCTAATATAATATCAAATTCAACCTTTTTGTGACACAGTGATTAGCTGCTGTGAGTATGCACTCTTCCATTTCTTTACATTTATAATGAGCAAACAGGTGGGGATAAGAAAATTTTAGGGAAAATTTCTGAAATTAAGCCAAAACTATGAACATTCTGTGATGCAAATAGTGACCCATTATGGAGAAAAAAAAACAACGCTCATCATTATAAACATTTACTTTTTTGTTGCCATTTTTAGATCTGTTTGGGAGAAACAGACTCATTTTGAAGAAGACTAAATAAGACAATCAGCTGCAATCTAGACTTTTAATAGATTTCTCAAAGCTCACTTATTGAATCACCTGGGAGGAAAGAACAAGACACTAAATATTGGAAAAAGGAAACTTCATACAAATTTGTGAAGCACAAAGCATGATATAATGTATGCAATTAGGAATATGATAATATTGCTTGATCATGTCTATAAAAAGTAATGGTGATGATATTAGCAACCTAAAATGTATATTATGTCCAAACAGACAAGTCTTTTGTCACAAAATAGTCAGTGATCAGGAGAAGATGAAAACTTTGTAAAGTTGACATATAAACAAGAAGTGCAATTTTGAGACTGAGGAACACATAACAGAGTGTTTAGTAACTGGAAATTTAAAAATCTTCTTGCAGCTAATAATTTAATTTCCTCTTAAATAAGTGATGGAGAAGCATCACTGTCCAACTCAGGCAAACTTCAAGACGTCTACTCAAAAAGTAGAGGCACAGTGGTCAAGAAAAGCAAAGGCAAAATCCCTAAAGAAACAAAGAAACCCATAAAAAAGCTTTCTAGAAGAGTGGATTTCCTGTGGTAGAATTATGGCTGTTAGGGACAAGGCAGAACACAGCAGAGGAGAGAAACTCAGACAACAGAAGTATATCCAGGATGTGTAAAGGAAAAGTCAGAAGGATTGTCTGTCAAAAAGAAAGAATTAGAGAAGCCACCTGATCAAGGGTAAGGGCTTCACGTAACCTAGGATCTGCTTTCAAAGTCAACAACGATGAGCAGGCTGGGTTTGTTAATCTCTAATCCGACAGTGTTACTATTAAATTTAAAATGCATTTAAGGGCAGAGGTGACTGTGATTTGTAAAGAGATTTTACAAAAGATGATCCCTGGAACCAGATGGAGCGGTTGCAGATAGTGCTCTATAGCCCTGGGGACATATAAGTTGCCTTGTTTAGTGCAAAGTCTACCTTAGCGGCACAGGGAAGGCGTATGTGGTCAACAAACTCAGCATTAATGGGATTCCAAACACTAAAATGCCTAATTAAATCACAGTTATCGAGAAGGAGATTAAAAGCAATCAGAAGAAGCTTGGCCTAAATTTGGCAACAATGGCCTAAAATCAGTGTAGAATTTACTGAAACAAGACACCTTATTTCATGCCTTTTGCTTACACAATTTTGCCATTCTTCCTGCTCATATGCCAGGAAGGCTAAAGCAAAAAACAAAGCAGAAGTCACTATTAAACTGACAGTGTGGTGTGTCCTTACGGTGCTGATGCTAGTCATTGCTTAACTAAGTCATACACTTTTAAATGACGTTAACATGTGTTGAGAGTAACACAATATTAATAACTAAATGCAGTATTCCAAGATGTCCAGTCTCACTGAAATGCTGCAACTAAAGGCTTCCTAATACTGAACATGCTTTTTTTGATTCCTATGCCACATTAGAAATATATTTCACAGATTGATGCTATAGAATTTGCAGAAATGTGCTCTCCAACAGTTTCTGACTTCTTTAGTCACTCATTTTTTGTATTTTTCTATCATTTGTAAGAATGTCTAGATGATATTTGAGAAAAAATAAGGATTTTTAAAATCATATTTATTAACTTTTCTTTCACTTTTCACCTCATAAATATCTTTCTTGTTCTCCTTTAAGTGCTTTTGTTTTTTTGATGTTTTTCTTTCCACAGTAGCTTATCAAATTATCTTTTTCAAGCTACGGATCTGTTCATTTAAGGGAAAGCTAAGTATCCTCCAGTCCAGAAGGCCAACTGTGTCCTGGGCTGCATCAGGAGAAGCATGGCCAGCAGGTCGAGAGAGGTGATTCTGCCCCTCTGCTCTGCTCCGGTGAGACCTCACCTGGAGTACTGCGTTCAGCTCTGGAGCCCTCAGCACAAGAAGGACATGGAACTGTTGGAGCGGGTCCAAAGGAGGGCTACAAAAATGATCCGAAGGCTGGAGCACCTCTCCTATGAGGAAAGGCTGAGAGAGTTGGGCTTGTTCAGCCTGGAGAAGAGAAGGCTGCAGGGAGATCTG
>Ga0065711_1046729_pt1 | contig 12733 bp, 16 predicted proteins | sample Hoacrofraction12_FD_59098 | JGI IMG/M metagenome (GOLD analysis project Ga0065711, IMG submission 59098) | Hoatzin crop microbial communities from Cojedes, Venezuela - Epithelial fraction 12 v2 (version 2) | ecosystem: Host-associated > Birds > Digestive system > Esophagus > Crop | place...
TGAGGGTGACGGAGCACTGGAACAGGCTGCCCAGGGAGGTTGTGGAGTCTCCTTCTCTGGAGATATTCAAGACCCGCCTGGACAAGTTCCTGTGTAGCCTGCTGTAGGTGACCCTGCTTCGGCAGGAGAGTTGGACTAGATGACCCACAGAGATCCCTTCCAACCCCTACTATTCTGTGATTCTGTGATTCTGTGAAATTAATGAAGAAAAATTGGTCTTCCCTACTTCAGGAATAAAGGTATTATTTCTAGGTCATTGATGAACTGGAGTTGATCTGAGAGTTAAGGAACAAGATAAATCTCTAGATCCGTATAAATTTCTGTAGAGATACGCATAGATGCCGGCATATGGAATGGAGTCTTGGGGAAAAAAGAATATCAAGGAAAGGAGTGTATCCATACATTTTACCTGGACCTGTGCTAAGTACTCCATGGGTGGACAAACAAGGCACCAAACATTCAAGAAAAAGGCTGTTGTTAAAGGAGGTAAGAGAGGTAAGTAATTTATCACTGAGATCTGAAATCTGCAGTAAAATTTAGAATTCCTTGGCTCTGTCATTTCACTGGAAAGCAGGGGATGGGAATGTCTCTATCAGTATAATTCTGTTTTCGTGGAAATGAGATATATTAAACATGAAGCCACAGGGGAAATGTGGGAAAAAACCTCATCACAAAGTAATTCCTATCCTTTAATAAATGCATAAATGCATAGATACTTAAGACAGTTACAACGATCTCTGCACAAGCAAAGACTGCTGACCACAAAATTGGAGGAGCAGTCTATTGTGTTCTTATATCAAGCAAGAATAACATGCAAAAATGTAAACTTCCCATCAAACTGAGACAAGAAATTATGTGCTTGTAACTTGAGAAATCCTGACTATAACATGCAGGCTATGTGGACTCAAAGGGCTTAACCTGATTCTCTATCTCATCGTAACAACAGGAGTCTCTCCATTTGTGGCAAAAGTAATCAACATCACTCAGAGTTGATATTTGCAACAGAAAGAGCTTCTACTGCTGCACCAGAAGGAAAAGATTGAACCAGGAAAAAGAAGACCGGCTTATGAAGGGCAGTTATTTTAGTGACAGTGGCCACAAACGAGGCCAAGGTACTCACTGCCTGCTTTGTCTGAGCTTTTTCTGGCAAGGTCTCCCAGGCATCTGTGATTAGAGACAGGGCACAAGAAGGAGAATGACCAGCAATGGATAAGGATCAAGTCAGGGATTACTGGAAAGATTTTGACCTACATAAATTAAAAGCTGCATTGAGCGTGCTGAGGCTGTCTGATGTCATAATGATGGCTGAGACTGCGAGAGGTAGTCAGCAACTGGAGAAAAGCAAAAGTTGCACTCATCTTCAAGAAATACCTAAAGGATGATTCAAAGGACTACAGACTGGTCAGCCTTACTTTGATTCCTGTGCAAGTCAGTGATTAAGTCCTCTTGGAACAAGTTTATGGACACATGAAGGAGAAGAAAGTGTTTGGGAAGGGTTGAGAAGGATTTACTGAGAGTAAATCATGCCTGACTGAACTTATTGCCTTCTATGACAAAATAACTCGATTTGTGGGTGAAAAGAGAGTGATGTAAGCCATTTGCCTCAACTTTAGCAATACTTTTGACACTATCTCCTGCAATATTCTTCTGCTTAGGTGGGGACATTATGATCTAGATGACCAGACATATAGATGATAAAAAGTTGGTTGGATAGTCATATCCAGAAGGTCATGGTTAATGGGTCATGCTCTATCTGGAGGTCAGTAACAACTGGAGAGATGCAGGGGGCTGTACCAGGACCCATCTTGGGTAACATCTTTATTAATGAGTCAGAGGAGGTAATGAAGCACAATCATCAAGTGTGTAGGTGAAACTAACTAGGGGGAAACCAGCTGATATGCTTGGGGGTAGGGTCCCATCCAGAGAGACCTGGATAAGCTAGAGGAATGGGCAGATAACAACCTTGTGAAACTGAGTAAGTTCGAGTGTCAAGTGCGGCTCCTGGGACAGAAGATCCCCTACAATGACAACAGGCTGGGGTCAGAAAAACTGGGAGCACCTCCAAGGGAGAATTCATGAGGGAAAGGCCATAGCATCTGGTGAGCAGCCAGCTGAGCCTGAGCTAACAAAAGTAGTGTCACTGTTTAGAGCAGGGTGTCAATAAACAGTTGCCTTTTCCCATGCTGAAATATACAGACATACATATATATCACTAGGTTATGATTCATCTTTTACACAAAAGGTTCACCAAGTTAATTTAATTAATTTAGATGATTTAATTAATTTAGTTGTTTTAGTTTAGAACTGTGGGTCTCCGTCTGTCATATTAATCATTCCTGGCAGGAGACATGGTACGTACTTTGGTGTGGTTCATGTCTGAGGATTGCAAGTTAGAGATGTCAATCTCAAGGAACCTATTGGATGCCACTCGATAAAGTTAGCTCAGGTTTCATCACCACTGCACTAATCTGGAAGACAACTTACTGAACGCTGTTAGTATCATGTAGCAATTAGCATCATACTGTTCAAACCCAAGTGTTCCCACCAAGAATCAGATCTTCTTCAGGTATGCATCAAATTTCACCACCCTTCAGCATCATCCATCAAGTACATCCAGGCCTTTGAGCAAAAATAGTTCCATGAATGGGTTTGTCTTTGCCCAAAGCAGGCGTAACCCAGACGTCTTCCCCGACATATTCCTTTCATGAACCACAGGGACTTTATGCCCTTCTACTGTATGTAAAAGGTCTGACTGAGCAGGGCCAGCACAACTGATTGATCCCCTGGTGTTAATGAATCAGGTAGCTTGTGCCAAATGTTTATCCCAGTTTTTGAAAGTTCCACCTCCCTTTGCTTTCATGGTAGTTTTTAACAAGCCATTGTAGCATTTGATTTTCCCGGAGGCTGGTGAAGGATAGGGGATGTGATATACCCACTCAATGCCGTGTTCTTTGGCCCAGTTGTTTATGAGATTATTTTTGAAATGAGTTCCATTGTCTGAATCAATTCTTTCTGGAGTACCATGTCGCCACAGGACTTGCTTTTCAAGGCCCAGGACAGTGTTCCGAGCGGTGGCATGGGGCGCAAGGTAGGTTTCCAGCTGTCTGGTGATTGCCTCCACCATTGTAAACACATAACGTTTACCCTGGCGGGTTTGAGGGAGTGTGATATAGTCAATCTGTCAAGACCCCCACACAACAAAGACTTTAACAATTTAGCTTTCTTGGTTGCGAAGCATATTTCACAATTGTGGATAACCTGTGTAATAACGTCCATGGTTAAATGCACCCCTCATTTGCATGCCCATCTGTAAGTTGCATCTCTTCCTTGATGACCTGAAGCATCATGAGCCCACCTAGCTAGAAACAGTTCACCTTTGTGTTGCCAGTCCAAATCCACTTGATATACTTCAGCCTCGACAGCCTGATCCGTCTGCTCATTGTTCTGATGTTCTTCAGTGGACCAACTCTTAGGGACATGAGTATACGTGTGACATACTTTAGCAGGCAGGTTCTCTAGCCAGGCAGTAATATCTTGCCACAATAAGGCAGCCCAAATGGGCGTGCCCCTGAGTTGCCAGTTACTCTGCTTCCACTGTTTTAACCACCCCCATAAGTCATTGGCCACCTTCCATGAGTCAGTATAAAGTACTGACCACTTTTCCCATTCAGCGATGTTTAAGGCCAGCTGTATGGCTTTTACCTTCACAAACTGACTTGACTCACCTTGTCCCTCATCAGCTTCTATGATCTGTCGTGTAGGACTCCATACTGCAGCTTTCTGCTTATGACGTCTTTCTACGGATGGTAGGATCCGTCAGTGAACAGCGCATACTGCTTTTCATTCTTCAGTAGTTCATTATATGGTGGGTCTTCTTCAGCCCGCGTCACCTCCTGTTCTTCTGGTGACACTGTGAAATCTTTGCCTTCTGGCCAGTCCTTGATTACTTCTAAGGTTCCTGGGTGATTTGAATTACCTATTCGAGCCAGCTGTGTGATTAATGCTATCCACTTACTCCAGGTAGCATCAGTTTCACGATGAGTAGAAGATATCTTTCCGTTGAATATCCAGCCAAGTACTGGTAGTCAGGGTGCTGGGAGGAGCTGTGCTTCAGTACCGATCACCTCTGAAGCAGCTCAAACTCCTTCATATGCTGCTAATATTTCTTTTTCAGTTGGAGTATAGTTAGCCTCAGAGCCTTTATATCCTCGGCTCCAAAAACCTAAGGGTCAACCCCGACTCTCACCTGGTGCTTTTTACCAGAGGCTCCAGGTAGGACTATTGTCTCTGACTGCGGTGTAGAGCACATTTTTAATACCTTGTCCTGACTGGACTGGTCTAAGGGCTACTGCATTCACAATCACTTGTTTAATTTATTCAAAGTCCTGTCATTGTTCAGGGCCCCATTGAAAATCATTGTTTTTGGGTGACTCCATAGAGAGGGCTCACTATGTGACTGTAACTTGGAATGTACATTCTCCAGAAACCCACAACGCCCAAGAAAACTTGTGTTTCCTTTTTGTTAGTTGATGGGGACATCGCTGCTATTTAGTTCATCACCTCTATCGGGATATGGCGACACCCATCTTGCCATTAATTCCTGAAAACTGAATCTCTCGTGCAGGTCCCTTGACCCTACTTCTTTTGATGGCAAAACCATCTTTCAGAAGAATTTTGATTATTTTCTCACTTTTTGCAAAGGCTTCTTCTGCTGTGTCACCCCATATGATGATGTCATCAATGTATTGCAAGTGTTCCGGAGCTTTACCCTGTTCCAGTGCAGTCTGAATCAGTCCATGGCAGATGACAGGGCTATGTTTCCACCCCTGGGGTAATCAGTTCCAGGTGTACTAGATACTCCTCCGGGTAAAAGCAATCTGTGGACTGCACTCTGCAATGTCAATTGAGTATACCACTTGACTGCCTTCAATTCAGTTCATATTGAAGTTCTAGCATGTCTGGCATGGCAGGACTTTATGGTGGTGTAATTTCATATAGACCATGATAGTCTACTGTCAGTCTCCATTCTTCATCTTTTACACTGGTCTGATTGGACTGTTAAAGGGTGACTGAGTTTTACTGGTCACTCCTTGATTCTCTAGTTGTTGAATCATTTTTTGAATGGGGATCAGGGAGTCTCAGTTGGTGCGATGTCGCTGGTGCATCACTGTGGTAGCAATTGACACCTCTTGTTCTTCAACCTTAAGCAACTCTACAACAGAACGGTCCTCTGAGAGGCCAGACAAGGTAGACATCAGTTTAATGTCCTCAGCCTCTACAGCTGCTATACCAAAGGCCCGCTGATACTTCTTCGGGTCCTTAAAACGCCCTCTCTTGAGGCAGTCTATGCCAAGGATGTATGGAGCATCTGGGCCAGTTACTATAGGGTGCTTTTCCCATTCATTTCCAGTTAGGCTCACTTTTGCCTCTATGTTTTGGTTTGGCCGGGATAAATGTCAGGTTCCCACCAAAACCACTCTATCTCTCCCCCTCCTTAGGTGGACAGGGGAGAGGAAAGATGATGAAAGGCTCGAGGGTCAAGACAAGGACAGGGAGAGATCACTCACCAATTACTGTCACTGACAAAACAGACTGAACTTGCAGAGAAAAGTGAGTTTAATTCACCACCAATCAAATCGGAGTAGGACTGTGAGAAATAAAACCAGATCTTAAAACACCTTCCCCACACCCATCCCTGCTTCCCAGGCTCAGCTTCACTCTTGTTTCTCTGCCTCCTCCCCCCAAACAGCACAGGGGGACAGGGAATGAGGGTCATGGTCAGCTGATCACACATTGTGTCTGCTGCTCCTTCCTCCTCACGGGGAAGACTACTCTCACTCTTCCTCTACTCTAGAATGAAGATTCCTCTCATGGGAGACAGTTCTCCACATAATTCTCCAGCATGGGTCCTCCCCACAGGCTACAGCTCTTCATGAACTGCCCCAGCATGGGTCCCTTCCACGGGGTGCAGTCCTTCAAGAGCAGTCTTCTCCAGCGTAGGTCCCCCACAGGGTCACCAGCCCTTCCAGCAAACCTGCTCAGGCGTGGGCTCCTCTCTCCACTCATCCGCAGGTCCTGGCACCTGCTCCAGCGTGGGCTCCCCACAGGGTCACAGCTTCCTTCAGGCATCTACCTGCTCCAGTGTGGGGTCCCTTCTATGGGCTGCAGGTGGATGTCTGCTCCATTGTGGACCTCCATGGGCTGCAGGGGGACAGCCTGCCTCACCATGGTCTTCATCATGAGTTGCAAGGGAAGGCTCTCTGCTCCGACATTTCGGAACCTCCTTCCCACCCCTCCTTCTTCACTGACCTTGGTGTCTGAAGAGTTGTTTCTCTCACATCGTCTCACTCCTCTTTCCATCTGCTCTCTCACCACAGAGGTTTTTTTTAATTCTCTTTCTTACATACGTTATCACAGAGCCGCTACCACCATTGCTGGTTGGCTTGGTCTTGGCCAGCAGTGGGCCCATCTTAGAGCCAGCTGGCACTGGCTTTATCAGACACGGGGGAAGCTTCTCGCAGCTTCTCACAGCAGCCATCCCTATAGCCCCCGCTGCTACCAAAAACTTGCCGCGCAAACCCATAACACTCTAATACAGATAACTTTTGAGATCCCCCTGTCACTCCATAAATACTGATTGATTCTGCTGCTTTGTGATTCAATGGCATTATAGTACACTGTGCACCGTTGTCTACCAAAGCCTTATACTATACGTGTTTCTGACGTACCAGGCCATCAAATCCACGCAGTGCCATCAACTCTGTTGTCCCTCTCCTCCACCTGGCTTTTTATTCAAGTCTGTTAGGGAGAGACAGGAATTCCACCCACCCTGTCTGGAGAACTGCCCACTGGAAACCAGCGTAACTTTTCTCTTGGGACCTTTCTTTTTTAACTCATGTACTCATACCTCTAGGTCAGCAGTAGGTTTTCCATCCCATTTCCTCATGTCTTCCCCCTGGTCACGCAGGAAAAACCACAAGTTATCCCATGGCATGTTCTATTTCTCTCGAGCCAATCCTGCAAAAGGACATTTCCTAACACGGGCGGCCGTATATAGAAAGTCGAGTTTGTCAAGTGTATTTTGCAATCTGATCTCATTTTTCTCAGCTGGCTTAGCTTCTCCACTGTTGAGATGCACGCCTGTAGGGGGGAAGAGACACCGTCTTCTAACTGCCGCTATTTGTTGACCACTTCACCCACAGTTACTTCCTCGTCATCTTATATTAAGGTAATTATTGCCAATGAGTGGGCATATGTTAATGGTGCACTCTGCACAACCTTCTGCAATAAAGGTCATGTGCACGGCACTTCATCAGGATTTGTAATTGTTTGTGAGTCTCTGTGACTTCTCTCTAGCACAGCTAATTCTCTCAGATATTTCATACCTTTCTCCGTGGTGGTCCATTTACTTAAGCGGCATACAATACCAGTCTTATACAGATACCTGCTCTTCACTGCTGACAAGATTCACCTCCAGAGGCTTTGATTTTCTGCCCTTCCCCAATCACCTTATCAATGCCACCACCTCTGGCCAGGGATCCTAACTGCATGGCTTCTCTTCCGTCTAAGTCCAAACTATCAACCCCCTTATCCCTGCATCGAATCAAGCAGGTGGTAAATGACTCACCTTCATGACGGCTAAAATCTTTCTTTATACCTCACAACTCCTCCAGGGATAAGGAGTGGACAATTGTCTCTGGTTATGATGGTGATGATGTGTCCTCTCCCTGCTCTAGTTTTACTCTGTATTTCCTTTTGGCCGCAGGGGCAACTGATACCGCTGGCACCTGAGTAATCACAGTATCTGCCGCGGGGGTTTGAATGACTGCAGAGACAATCACCAAGGTTGGCATAGCTGCAGTGCCAGTTGTCAGGGTCAAAGTCCCTGCAGGGGCTGTTACCAGAGCTGGAGTGGCTGCTGGGGCTGTAGCAGGAGCAGCAATATTTGCAGCGCTTGTCATGGAGTCTGCTGTATCTGTGGTGGGGGAGGAGGTTGCATTGGCACATCTTGCATTGCGATACCTTGAAAAAGCTAAATTAATTCCATGGCACTTATGCCTGCACCAAAGTTTAATCTTACACTACCTCACGAAAACATGCCGGGCAGCCATATAAAGTAGAAACATAGTCTGGTAATCCCAAGAACATCCAAAATTCCCAAACTCTGGCAAAGTCAGGTTAGCTTAACAAGAAAACGAACGATTTCTGAAATTAAAAGTATGATTACTAACAAAGTCCACAAGGGAGCTCCTGTCGTGCTCAAATGAAGTTGTTGGCACTGGTTTGGGTTTTGCACTTTTCATTTTCATTAGTTGATAAAGATAAGAGAGTGGAATGATAATGGCCAATCTTGCCACGGCATAGCTCAGTAAAAAACCCCACAGCAAAGCCGTGCCTTTCAGTCTACTCTTAAACTTCACAGACCTCACAAAAACACTGGCAAACAGCCCATACAGCATCAAGGCAGTCAGCTCTAAACAAAGATGTAAAGTGACATCACAAAATATCGAGCTTAATGACAATGCACTTGGCATGGTGAATGAAAACTGCCTGCTTTAATTCCAAACTCCTTGAAACGCTCAAAGCAAAAACCTTGTACTCTCTCAGCTGAGCCTGGTGTCCTCCTACTGGAGCCTGGATTTAAAATCAGACCCACTCTCGGGCCCTTGAGCCCTATGTTGGGGACCAACAAATCTGTGACTGAGTAGGGCGGCAAGAAACAGAGTGACCGATGTTCTCTGCTAACCCCCATCCTCCCACCAGAGGAAGGGAAAAAGGAGGAAAAAGGAGAGAGACTTACAAATTTAATATTAAAGCAGCTTTATTAATAACACTAATAATGCTAATAATAATAAGAAGAAGAGAAATAAAGCAAAATATACAAAACCAACAATGAGTTTCCCAGAGCTGGGTGCTGTTGGGGCTGGCATCCTGTCAGCAGCTGCCGGGCAGCACCGGGAAGTCCCTGACTGGACTCAGCAGCAGACGGGACTGGACTCAAGAAAGTATGGATCAGAATCTGGATCAGGGTTGCAGGGAGGACAAGGAGCAGGGTCCTCTTCAGAAGTCTGCCATGGAAGAAGAGAGCGAGACCCTTATGATACCCCAGCTTTAAAATGAGTATGACGTGCATGGCATGGAATACTTCGCTGATCAATATCGGGTCACCTGTCCTGTCCTCCCCTCACCACAAGTGCGACCCTTTACAACTACTTACTTACAGGACCTAAGAGATCTGTCGGTGACCTTGGCTGCTATAGTAACAATTATAAACAGGGGTCTTTTTATGCATTCCTTTCCTACTATTAGCCCAGTAAAACTATAAACTTTAGGTGTTATCAGCTTTGGAGCAAACTGTGTCTGTAAAATATGCAGCCCGCTTCAGAAAAATTTGGTTGCTTAAAAGAACTTACCTGTAAGGAAGATTCACAAAAGAGAATTGGTTCTATTTTAACCAAAACCAGGACAGTTGGCCAACAGCTCCCTGGTCTATATGAACAGGAATATGGCCAGCAGCTACAGGTAGTGTTTATTCCCCTCTACTCAGCAATCATTCGGCCACATCCACAATACTTTGTCCAATTTTAGACCACTGATACAAGAAAGACATCAACAAATTGGAGTGTATTCAGCAGAGAGGCCTCAGAATGGAGGTAGTAGAAGCACTTGCCCTGTGGGCAGAGGCTGAGAGAGGGGGGCTGTTTCAACCTGGAGCAGAGATGGCTTTGGATGCACCTAACATCAGCCTTCCAAATGCCTGCAGGAAGGTTATCAAGGATACAGAGCCCAGCCCTTCACAACTGTGTGTGGTGGGAGAAAGGAGGAGAATGGGCATAAACTGAGGAAAAAGATGTTCATGGTGGATACTAGGAGAAAATTCTTCACCTGGAGGACAGTCCAGCAGTGGGACAGGCTGCCCAGAGAGGCTGTGCAGTTTTCATCCTTGGAGGTTTTCAACACCCAAAGGGACAAAGCCCTGAGCAACCAGGACTGACCTCAGAGCTGGCTTTGCTGTGAGCCGGATGTTGGACTGGTAACCTCCCGAGCTCCCTTCCAGCCTTAGTTTTCTGTGATTCTGCAACTCTGTGAAAATCCTGTTTATTGACCAAAACTGTACAGGTGCTATAAATACATGTGAAAACACGTTTGTGTGTGATTTTGCCAGTAAGACACACAAGTAGTGAGAATCAAACCTTGAAAGACTTCCTTTTTCAACTTTGCAGAAAAAAATGTGTCTCCTAGAAAGAGCATTACACAGTCTGCTAAAGACATTTATGAAGACATCTTTTTGTTTGCTTATTTTTCATTTTGAAACAGGAAAAACAGGAAATCAGCTTCAGGCTGCTCTGCTATGGACAGGCTTCTGCTGTTATTTTTCTTAAGCATCAGAAGTAGGAGGTAACAACGCTAAGAATCAAATACACAGTTAAGTATAACAAAGCAAAAATCCCAAGGAAAGAGTGCTAGTATGTCTAAACCTTAAGAGAACTGACTTCAGCCTTAATTGTTATAAAGCATAACATAAAATACTTTATGTCTTTCTTTATACTAAAATAACATCTTTATGTAGTATCTCCTCTCTTTTGTAGTTTCATATTCCTATACATTTTTTTTCCAGAGAGAGACTGCTTTTCACTGAGGTCTCATTACATTTATTTATGTGCTTTTTTCCAAAATTGTTGTGCCAGAAGTCTAAGAACTACGCCTACAGGCGAAAACACTGACGATGACCACAAAGGTCCTTTGCTGGTCAGAGAGACATTGTAGGCTTTTGTGTTGGCAAGTACATTCCTGTAACTTAATTCTCTTTTTTCTCTACCGTTGAACCAACCACATCAAAGTCTCTTAGGAGGTATCATTGAGTCTGATACTGGACAAATGTCTGCTTTATTTTCTTTTATGTTGGCAGACACTCTAGGCAGCCTGTGTTTGACAGAACTGAGCGTACAGAGTTCTGACAGCTCTTCTCCATCTTTTCTTCCTTTCCTGAGGGAAACAAGGCTCACTACAGATACTGTGTCTTAAACTGTCCAGTGAACATTGTCCAACAGAAATAGAAAGAAATAAATAATGTAACTCAGAGATTTCATTTAACATTTATTTAAAAATTGCTTTACAACACTATTCTTGTTTTGAGGTTTTTTTTTCTGAAGTGTGGGAAAGGTGTCTGTAAAACCAAGAATTCTGAATTCCTATCTATCACAGCTTCTGTTGACTACAGGAAAAAACTGATGTTCTCCTCTTTCACTCACATTCTAGTCAATCCCCAGTATGTTTGCTCTCATTCTCAGTCTTGGTTTGGTTGAAAGTGGGTTAGTCAGTTCATGGAATATTTTATATGCAGATCATAGATCAACATATTCACAGGTTTTGTGCAGGCTGCAGTCTTTGACTTGGGGTTCAGATTGTTTGGTAATGCGCTTGTGAAACTGCTAAACCAACAAAGAGATTTCTGAAAAATGAAGCTGAAATAATAATGATTTATTAGTATGATCACATTTTTGAGGATTTCTTTATCTTGCAGAAGTGTATAGCACAAAAAATTTGTCTCAAAAATTTATACTGACAAAACGGTATTGAATTTAAAGTATAATCATACCCTGAAAAGTTATTGTGTGTTGATCACGAAATAATAAGAGACATGCCATTTTCATTATCTTTGCTCATTTGAGTTCCTTTTTAAAGGTGCAAGTAGCTGTGGGAGAAGTTAAGTTCCAGTAATAATACAAACATTGTAATAATCTGATGTGACTTCAGTGGAAATATTAGTGATTATGTAGCTAATAAGACTTACAAATAAGGTTTTAATATAATTCAACTAAAAACATGTCAGGAAATCCCTGAGAAATTGAGATGTAAAACAGATACAATAAGACATAAAAGATGGATGGATGAGGAGCCAACTGGGAGCTTATGGGTCAGGATTAAAGGCAGGGCAGGGACAGGTGACATTACAGTGGGGGTCTGCTACAGGCCACCTGACGAGGAAGACTGAGTGGGTGAGGCTCCCTGTAGACAGAGAGAAGCAGCCTTACATTCACAAGGTCTGGTCCTCATGGGGCGCTTCAGCCTCCCTGATATCTGTTCAAGGGACAACACAGCAGGACATAAGCATTCCAAGAGGTTCCTAGAATGCATTGATGATAACTTCCTTCTCCAAGTGATAGAGGAGCCCATGAGGAGAGGTGCTATGCTGGACCTTGTTCTCACCAACAAGGAGGGGCTGATGAAGAATGTGAAGCTCAAGGGCTTGACCGCAGTCACCATGATATGGTGGAGTTCAAGATCCTTCGGACAGTGAAGAGGGTGCACAGCAAGCTCACTACCCTGGACTTCAGGAGAGCAGACATTGGCCTCTTCAGGGACCTGCACAGTAGAGTACTGCAGAATAAAGCTTTGGAGGGAAGAGGGGCTCAAGAAAGCTGGTTAATGTGATGACATAAAACTGGGAGGAGTGGTGGATACACCGGAAGGCTGTGCTGTCATTCAGTGAGACCTGGATAGGCTGGAGAGTTGGGCACAGAGGAATCTGATGAAATTCAACAAGGGCAAGTGCAAGGTCCTGCACCTGGGGAAGAACAACCCCATGCATCAGTACAGTCTTGGGGAAGACCTGCTGCAGAGCAGCTCTGCAGAGAGGGACCTGGGAGTGCTGGAGGATGACAAGTTGACCATGAGCCAGCAGTGTGCCCAGGCTGCCAAGAAGGCTAATGGCATCCTGGGATGCATTAGG
>Ga0065711_1012839_pt1 | contig 12732 bp, 12 predicted proteins | sample Hoacrofraction12_FD_59098 | JGI IMG/M metagenome (GOLD analysis project Ga0065711, IMG submission 59098) | Hoatzin crop microbial communities from Cojedes, Venezuela - Epithelial fraction 12 v2 (version 2) | ecosystem: Host-associated > Birds > Digestive system > Esophagus > Crop | place...
AGCCAGGATGCCCTTGGCCTTCTTGGCCACCTGGGCACACTGCTGGCTCATGTTCAGCCGGCTGTCGACCAGCACCCCAAGGTCCTTTTCCACTGGGCAGCTTTCCAGCCACTCCACCCCAAGCCTGCAGCGTTGCATGGGGTTGTTGTGACCCAAGTGCAGGACCTGGCACTTGGCCTTGTTGAACCTCATACAGCTGACCTCAGCCTGTCGATCCAGCCTGTTCAGATCCCTCTGCAGAGCCTTCCTACCCTCAAGCAGATTGACACTCCCACCGAGCTTGGTGTCATCTGCAAACTTACTGAGGGAGCACTCAATTCCCTCATCCAGATCATTGATAAAGAAGTTAAACAAGACTGGCCCCAAAACTGAGCCCTGGGGAACATCGCTCGTGACCCGCCGCCAACTGGCTTTAACTGTGTTCACCACAACTCTCTGTGCTCGGCCATTCAGCTAGTTTTTCACCCAGCGAAGCATACACCCATCCAAACCATGAGCAGCCAGTCTCTCCAGGAGGATGCTGTGGGGAACAGTGTCACAGGCCTTACTAAAGTCCAGGTAGACAACATCCACTGCCTTTCCCTCATCCACTAGGCAGGGCATAAAAACCCAAGCAGCCTGAAAGCTCCTACAGACACCAATCAAGAACAAAGTGAAAAGTCCTGCTGATGTCTTCTTCATTTCCTCAGATGATACCAAAAAAAGTAAAACAATGGAGGCGCTGGGAGACTTTCTAAGGCGCACGTATCCTTCCTGTGTAACCCAGCCATGCCTGGTGCATTATTTAGTGCCAAGTGAAGAAAGAAGCAATGCTTAACAAAGTGTTAAAGGACTTTGTGAAGTTTCACCAACCTTCCTACAGCCCATCAGCTTCCCAGCTGGCTGGCAGAAGAGACAACTGATCTCCTTGCTTCCAGATTACAGGCAGCAGAGCTCTTAGGGTAACTGTCTCCCTGCGTTTGCATCCAGCTACCTCCAGCAGGTTGAAGTGAGCTCAAAGTGTAAGAAAGCACTTGATCAAAATCCAGCTCACATCGCAGGCAGCGAGGGGAAAACCACACAAAGCAGCATTGCATATACAGTAGCAACTGAATTTGGTGGTGGGATTTGACAGGTTACAGGTTGATGACACTGCTGCAGTCTCGGCGGAAACACGGTTTGATGCAATTAGCAACAGGGAACTAGAAAAACAGCAGAGTAAAACCAGAAATACATGTATAAAAGATGAGCAACAGTGGGTCCGGACAGAAGTATAAAAACCCTGTGTTGAGCTCAGAACGGGAACAAGATGAGACAGGAGTGTGACGGGGACAAACACAACTCTGAGCTCCCTTCCCCTACTCAGAACTGAACAAATCCGAGCATCTGCTTCCCCAGGAGAGACTGGCCCTGTTTGCTGCAGGGATACGATGGAAGGCAGCGTGGGGGCATCCCAGAGAGGCGGGCAGCAGAAAAGCAAGCTTCTGAGCACGGTGCTGTGGTTCACTCTGGTCTGTGCCGAGCACATGGCAGCCAGCCCAGCCAGGGCTCGGCTCGGCTGCAAGCGAGCAAAGTCACAGCAGAAGACATCGGCAGACGCAGCAGCACCAGATTAGCCACGCTGCCAGCACGTGCGTCTCTGCTAAAGGACCGAAAGGCCCATCCCTCGCGCAGCCACGCTGCCCGCTTCCCTCATCCTGGGGGTCAACACCCTCCCAGCACAGACCAGTGCCAGGAGGGGGAAACCAGAGGCCGCAGGGATGGGCTGGTGCAGGCAGCAGGTTCCCCAGCCTTGCTGGGTAACACACATGCTAACAGCGCGAGTCACACAGCCCACGCACACGATCTCACTTCAGAGAAGCCCACAGGAGACAGAAACCCATGATGGTGGTGGGAGACTAAGGAAGACTCCTCTTTCTGACACGTTTCAACCCAAACCTGCACACACGTCTGAAATGAGGATCTATAGCGACCAGACGATGAGGCAGGCCCCCGTTTAAGCCTTTTACAACAGTAATTGAAATTCTTCTCTACAGCACGCTGTGAGCGCTGACAAGCTCCCTACTTCCACAAGCCCTTCGCTGCACATGCCCAGCGTGGAACTGCTACAAACACAAAGCGGAATAAGACACCTGGGCAATGCAGAAGGTGCTTCTGAACAGAACCGTCAACGGCGTTTATAATGACTCCAAGTATATACATATTCTGCTTCAATAAGGGTGGTGGGATCTGCCAGTCTGAATACTAAGCAGGGACACCACACGCCTTCCATACATAATGGTACAAAAATGGAATATAAGTATGTACAGCAGCTTTGTGAAATTTAGGGGCTTTTGCTAGACATTTATGTTATACAAAGATTTACATTTGGAAAAGTCATTCTGCTATATCTGGCAGAAATTTCAAGACAAATGGATCCCATATTTATTCATTCAATGATAATACTGAGCACAGGATAAAGCTCTTTTAAATTCAGAGCACTTTATAAAAATTAATTACTACTTAGTTCACCCTTCTGAGGTGGGAAGGTATTACACCTGCATATACATGAGGACACCAAAGCACAAGTGGATTAAATACCTCATCCAAGACCCCAGAGCCAGGCTTACTGATCATCCTAACTGCTGAAATCTGTGCACACATGCATCTGTGTGTCTGTGTATGTTTAAATGGGCTTATCCTCTCCAGAGCCCTCCCCAGCACACAGGTTTTTGCAGCGAAGCCAGCCTGCTCAGTTGGCATTTTCCCACCGTGCTTGTCCCATAGATGTCTAATAAAAGATACCAAACCAAAAAAAAAAGGGAAGAGATTTTTTTTGTGGGATGTACAGATAGCGATAAAAGCTGGATTTCAAACAGCCAAGGAACAGAACACCCATTGTTAAAAAGCTGCTTAGTGTTACATTGATGATCCTTAATCAGATTGCCACTGAGCAGCATTTCCCCAGCCCACACCGGAGCACAGCAGACCTGGGATACCACGTGCCAACAAATGTTATAAAATCTGTCCCTTGACAAGCGTGCAAAGAGAGAAAGGGCTTCTGAGCTAGTGACAGAGACACATCACCACCTGCAATGTGACTGGCAGCCCACTCGACCTGCTCCAGTGAACCGAAAGCACTTTAGCAACCACTCCCATTGCCAGCCAGTCTGGCGATGGTCTCCTGTCCCTGCCCTCGGTCATTGGGTCCACACCTCTTTATCTGAACACCAGCAAAAGAATACATTGTCATGGGAACAAACAGGTATTCCGAGTTTCCGCAAGGCTTCTGTCAGTGCTGTCAGGCCGGGTTTCAGAGGATGCTATAATTAGTCATCAGCATGTTACCTGGACGGATGGTTTGCCACTGATGTGTGGGGTAAAACACTTCCAGGTCTTCAGGATCAGCATCATCTTCTGTTACCGGCTCTTTCCCGCTGTCATCTTTTATGTCGCTCTCTTCTATTTTTGTAAGGGCAAACTCCTTCTGGATAGAAGAGATTCAGCTCATTAGCAATTGCATCTGGGTAATTTAGTGCTGGCTGAGAATACAAAATTTTTTCCCTCGCCAGCAGATTTTTTTTTTTTGACATCCGAGATTCTTTCCACATGGTTAAATTTAGATTTAAAGTATATTAAAGGTTAAACATGCATAACTACCATGACATTTGTGCTGAACAAAGCAACGCAGCTTATTTCCTATTCCAGTGCAGGCTGCAGGTTTAAAACAGGCTTTCGCAGCGCCTCACCTGTATTACACTCAGAGCCAGGAGCCCTGACTATTATTAGGGTTGTGTAACGTTCTAAGACCCTGTTTTCCCTTGCCTAAAAATATGTCAACCTTTTAACTTTTTCAGCTGAAATTTTCTACCTGAGTGGAACGCCTCAAGTGTTGGGGTTTTTTTGGTTTTTTGTGGGTTGTTTTGTTTTTTTGTTTTTTTGTTTTTTCTTAAATGCACTTATTTCAGACTTGGAGAAGATTTCAGCTAAAATAGTTCAGCTATTTCCAAAATAGGACATGGGGAAAACACACCAAACTACCCACACAATAAAAATGCAAGCATCCTTTCCTCCACCCATTCCCGGTATCCTCCGAGTCTTTTAGAACAACGAGGCAGTGATTTAATCACCACCTACGTCGCAAGTGCAGCATGGAACGGCAGAGGTGTGGCAGATCAACTAGCACGAGTGGCTCAACATTACGCAAAGTAAAAAACGAGGATGAAAAGCAGGAAAAAAAATCCTTGCTGCGAGGGAAACCTCACTGTTCACTGAAAAGTCTCCCTAGGGAGCTGGTGGGAGTCATGTAAAACTGCAACGGATAAAATTATTGAGAGCACAGAGTAAGTAACAGCCTCGTACTATCTCACACCAGGCTATTAACTGCTCCGGAAGCAGGACTCTGCTACTCCGCTTTTCACAGGAACAGATAAGCTGGTCCAGGCTAATCGTCCAGACAGCTCAGTTTCTGTTGCAGGGAGTATTATCAGCTTCTGATATCGCCAAGAATGCCACCACTGAATAATTTCAAATGTCCAGCCTATAGGGAAAGTTCATTTCAAATTGTTGGCAATTAGAATAAGAGCTACAGTTCACTCCATGAAGTGTTTTGATATTAATCCTTAGAACATTTCCACAGGTAAAAAAAAAAAAAAGAGTCAATTAAGAGGTTAACTGGAAATTTTAGGCCATGTTCTGTCTTCACTTCTTGGAAAAAACGCATGCATATTCTCTGGCAGATTCTGGGTGCTTTGCATACAAATATCCATTATCCAGCCTAGGAGAGTGTTTCTGAGCAAGAGAAATGTCAGCCCGAGCAGAGCACGTACAATTAGCAACGACAGTGGTAACACATCAAGATGGTTGACAAACCTATAGAATATTTTTATCTTATCTGACAAAAAGGATTGAAATTTCAGAAATACACTGGAAAACACAGCTTAACTCCAGCTTTCGCTTAGTGCATCAGAGGCTGGAAATCGTTAAAATTATGACAAATGCTCAAAGATCAGTAGCAACCATAAACATAAAAAGCCAGGTTCTACTGATGAAAATCAATGTTAACATTTTCTGAGCCAAGACGCAACAGGACTAAAATAAATGAGTCAGAGCAGTTATTACTTAGCTTATTTACGCTACTATAATATTATTCAAGAGGGACTTAACGATATAGGCCATTGTAAATTTACCAACAGGCCTCCGAGTGTTGTATCCGTTGAAACACATAATGGAGATGGCTGATATTTACTGCCTCTGCTCATGCGGTGGTCTAAATGTTCAGTAAGGATAAAAGGATGTGACTTGGTCCATTTAAACATCACTACCACTGCTTGGCCCACAACTACTTTGCAATACCCCATTCTCATCAGCATTTCTAGCAAAAATGGACAACAACACACAAGCGACTCTCATTTATGTAGAAATTAAGTATAATCCTTTTTGGTTTGTTTTCCCAATTAAAATAGTAGAAAGAAAGATGCTTTCTAAAGAACAATGGAAATTTCCTTCAAGGCAAAAAGCCTCCTTGCTGTATCAGTCTGAAATCAACTGCGGGAAGCTGAAAAGCCTCAGCAGGGAGGGTCTGAGACAAACTGCTGCCTGTTTGCAGCAAAGGAAGGATGTGGCCACCACAGAGCCACTGCAGTGGGAGTGCAGGAAAAGGCGACGGGAGAGTTAACCACCCATTGCATTAATCCTGTCTCAACCTCGGCACCCGCTGCCTGCCAGTTCGGGCACGTATCACTGGGTGGCTGTCCCAGTGCTTGTTCTCCAGCTGGGATGACCACGCTCTATCCCAGGCCTCCCTCCTCTCCCTCCCTGAAATACAGATTATCTCACCGTTACATGACCCCAGGTGGGCCTGAGGCACAGCCTTATACCGCAACCTGCCCCTTGTATTTGCTGTGGGTGATAGCACACCCCCAGACAGCTGCACCACACCACCAACAGACCAGCTGCAACGCAAAGGCAGGAGAGAGCGTCCAAGAACTTGGGGTCCAGCGATCCCCTACGGCAGTGTTGCTGGGGGCCCCCCTGCTTCCATAGCATTAACTAAACTAAAAAACCACCACTCTCTACTGCTCTTGTTTCCTCAAGGAAGCTTTCCAGACCTGCTAATCTAGCGGGGCCTGGCACCTCGGGCTCAGCAGCAGAATCCAAATCGGGGAGTTCTGCACACCTGTGCAAGGGCAGGCAGCACCCACTTGCCTCAACCGCAGTTTCGAAATAACACTGCAAGTAGCAAAATCCATGCACATGGGATGCAATGACCTGAAAGGATGCTCCTCTAAGCCTGACTCACTTGTGGTGACTCAACAGAGGCACAGCTAGGACCTAATCGAGGCCACCTCTTCCCCTCCTCTTGCCACTAGACAGCATAATTAGCTTGGTCTCTTGCCACGCAGGGAACGTGTGACAACTCCAAACAGAAAAAGTGACACCTAGCAAACAAGAGAGCTGCACAAGTTGCACTGTTCCCATTGCCAGCCCTCCAGATCAAGCTTATTCTGGATTTCCTGGGGTGAGGCAAGCAGTCTTCAGAAAAAAGCCCTTCTGAAATGTTGTTGTGGAAGACCCACTGTCAAGAAGAGGCGATTCACCAGCCGCTGCTGCATTCTTCTTGGCCCTACAGAGGGATCAGGTGAGGCTGTCGCCCCACCAGAGACTCCAGCAGCTGGACAGCCCTTTGCAAGTGCAGCTCTTGGCTGGAGCAGCCAACACTTACGGGAACTCTGTCGCTCAGGCTCGACCACGAAAACACTGCAGAAACCACCAAGACCAGCAGGTTGACTTTGGCAGGGGTGGAGAGGAGACGAGCCCGGTTAGACATTGCTACCAGCCTGAAATGCAAAGGAAAACAAAACCAGCAATATTTTAGTCCATGTTTTCACAGGTTTCAGCATTCTTTACATGACATTTAGCAACACAGCACGGGTTGAGGGGTGCGACACCACAGGGAACAGAACACCTCTAGGTGTTGGCACATGGGCCTCATCAGGAGCAGCTGACAGCAAGGGGTGCAGATTTTACTGCTAATGGAGTTTTCAACAGGTAATGACAAAACAGCTTATACTGACCCGGCAAGGGCTTACGTGTCTTCTGGAAAATATGAAGAGACCTGTAAGTCTTGTTTAAAAATCACTGTGTTAGTGCGATGAACGACAACGACAGGGAAAACTAAAAATCAGTGCAACCCTGAGAAAGGCTTTTTATGCGTGTGCCATTTTTGAAGCACAGAAGTAGCTGCGTTTATTCAAATCAAACAAAAACACCAGCCGTCAAAGGATCAGGAGTTTATCTAAATCCATATGTAGGCTTTGCTTGAGGAAAGCAACATGTTGCAGGATGAACAAGGTTTACTCAGTGGTTCCAACAGTGCAAGGCTTTCCCTGCTGCTCAGAGCACCGGCTCCTCTGGACCGTGAGCCCAGGAGCCGGCTCTGCCTGCGCCTGCAGTGGGCCATAAAGCATCCCCCTGTCACTCAGCTGCCCCAGCCGACCGCAGACCACGCGTTGAACTAGAGGAGAGGGGAAAAAAGGAAGGGTGCTGCTCTTGTGGCTGCCAGTCTCCCCGGTACGGAGCCCGTACCCCCACCGCTACGTGTGTAACCACGCTCACACACGCGTGCCTCCACTGCCTCGCAACACGAGGCTTCAAATCCACCTACAGCCTTCAGCTCGCTGCTTCTACGCTCGGGTAGAGAATGGAGCAGCCTGCCAGCACACAGGCTGGAGAAGTATTTCCTTTGATTGGCTCTAAATTTACACGCTGCTAAATTAAACCAAATGATGTCTTTTGAAAGAAGATGGGACTGATTAGTTCCGTTCAAACACTGCTTCATTACTCATCTCTCCATCAAGCCTGGTCCTACTCCTATCCAGGTTTTAAAGAATTTCCTCCCATACGTGCAGTCCTAAATATCTTCCTTTCCATCTCTGCTGTCCATCAGGACAGCACATTGCATCACAGATTTTTTCCTTCCTTGAAGCAACTACCTTCAATTCCACAAAGCAGAAAATACCCTCACAGGCACACCCAACACCAACTCCTGCCACCAAAGGACCTCTGCCCCCAAAGACTTCGGGGACACAGAGGGAATGGAGTCTTCTCCTTCTACCCCTTTACTGCTGTCTTGTCTCCCCACTCCACTATGTTATTTCCTCCTCTTTCTGATTGGTTTTTGCTTTTGCCAAAAAAAGAAAATAAAAGGCAAAACACCACATCATGCTGGTCACTGGTGGACATCTAGTAATACATGTAATGCACTTCTGCAGCTTCCAAAAACCCCTGACCCAGGGTATTCCTGAACAACAGACTCTACCTTTGCACTCAGATCTACATCAACTGGAGTTTTGTTCCTCCCGTTGACTGCTTTTGGAGCGGATCTGGACTTCTGACACCCACAGCAACTTGGCAACGAGTTCCACTCCTTAATTCACACCACACATGAAAGTACCACCCTGTGTTTCTGACCTGGTGCTTGATATCCTCCTTTGACATCCTCCTCTTTTCTAAAGGGCCAAAGAACCACCTCAGGTACCCAAAAGCCCTTATTAAACTTCAGCTGGGGTAGAAGAAAAGCTCTCCGTTTTCAGAAGGCAGGCAACGACAACCTGTGGCCAAAGCCTCCATCTCTCCTGGGGCACTGCCAAGTGCAACTGGGCTACAACCAGCACCCAGGTTCCTGAGCTGGAAAACCCAGAGCAGAGCTCATGGGCTCAGACTCCCTCTGCTCCCAGCAGATGGGCGTACACTTCTGGCCAATGCCGCAGTCAGGACCTCAGTCGGAAACCGACCAAGACATACAGTCCTCCCCTCAGCGCACCCGGGAACAAACTGCTGCTTTTTACACAGAAAACAGGTTTTTAGGTTTGGGTTGTGGGGTTTTTTTTAAGTTATAAAACCAGCGACAAAACTGGGATAATGAAAAATAGATGTATCCTTAAAACTTTACCTGCAAGCCTAGAAATAAAGAGAGAAAAGAAGAAAAAGAAGTTCAACAAAGCAGTGGCTGAAAGAAAACGCGCACTCCCACGAAAATAGCGCTCACGTGTACCGAGAAGGCTGGCAGCAAATGACAGCACAGCCTCTTTAAAGCCTACAACCTCACGCCTGCCTGGAAGATGACATCTGCACAACAATTAGCAGTTTGGTTAGGTCCCAGGTAGGCAGGAGGACCTAACATGTGAAACACGGAGGTTTGAAGCTCCTGGAGAGAAACCTGTGCAGGCTGACATCACCTTACAAGACAGAGGTACACAGAGGGCATGAGGTTTCCAAAACCAATGTTAGGTGGATACACTGCATTTTCAGAAACGACCCATGCAGCCTGCAGAGCAGAACGGGTGGTAGCCATGACCCCACCTGCATGGGGAGCATTTACTCCGATTTAAGGACATTATTTTGGATCCAGCAGCACCCACGTACAGCTGCAGCCAGTCAGCACCAGAGCTACTACAGGAGGATCACAAATTCCCCTTGTGGGGTGTTGGGCTTTTTCCCCAATAATCGTCTTATGTCAAAGAAAGTCAGTTACTAGGGAAAGAGCAATGGGTCACACTCAAAGAAGCCTCTGCTCCTGGCAGCTGTCCTCACATCAGGGTGGGCGACGTTCTCAGCTTCGCAGCCCAGGAAGGTTCTGCTCTGTGGCTCCAGAAAGCCCCATCTGCACCAGCGGCCACAGGAACAACAGCATTTCCATTCTGTTCTCTATTAGCAGGGACATTTTTCCTGATTTCACTAGCTGCGCATCAGTAAGTGCGGCACAGCCCCGTGAATGTGGTTGCCGTAGTCACAGGTGACAGTTCAAAGCAAGTCAGTAAGAGGAACATATTTCATTAATGCCTTCTGCTGCTGGGAACGCACCACTCTTTCATGTCCTAACTCAAAAGCCCACGCGGCGTATACTGTGCCACTCCAATAAATCCATCTGAAGCCTCATCTGAATTCTAATCCACTGCTCCAGGAGAGCACACGGACGTCCCACAGAGCTCCCCAGCCCCCTCGCCAGGCTCTGGTTTTACGGCCAACTGGAAGCAATAACAGTAAGCTAATCCTGTTCTCATCTCGGGGCTGAGGGAGCAGCACGGGAATTATACGTCTTGCAAAATTGTCTGCAAATGTACTAGTTCAGGCAGGGTACCTTCCAGCCACCCTTCACTGAGACAGCCAGTGGTAACGAAAGCACCAACAGCACTTTGTGTGTCTAGGAGCACAAATAACTCACCGAGCTCCCCTTGCCGAGCGTAAGGCAGCACTGGAGAACAATCAAAGACATCGAGGAACACAGCCCAAGCACCCTTCAGCTGAACCAGTGACACAAAGACCTCCAAGCACTTACAGCCTCTCAGGCTGAAGCCAAAGTTTGATGGGCAATAACAGTTAACGAAGCTGTTTTAAAGACAGATGTGTAAATTGGGCTGTCTGACTGAAGGGATGCAGTCAGGGGACATACTACAGTCAGTGTCGAGACAAGATCCCCATTCAAACACAATGTCATTTTAATGATGCTGGCATCTATGGCCGAGACCATCATGATGCGCTAAGTGATGTACAATGCAAGGGGGAAAGAGAAGGAAATTTAACTGACCTGACCTGAAATTTCTTCCTCTGAGCAATAGGGTCCCCAGGTCCGTAACGAGCACCTGTTTTTGCTGACTTGCTACCACAGAGCAGAGCAGTGTCAGTCAGACGCCCTGGGAACGTCCTGCGGCCAGCAGTCCCTCCTCAGATGATGACCGTGCAGCTACACCGCCAGGAGAAAGAGGAGGTTTCACTCTGAAATTCAGCCTACGCGTAAGAGAAGAAACAGCTGGTGGACAAACAGCAGATTAGCAGGCGGCCACAGGACACTGCCCTTCCCCTCCGAGCACAGTCAGGTCTGCGCAACCCTCTGCTTTCAAACAGAAGAGCAGGACCAACCTGCAAATACGATCACCCTTTCTTCCCAGAGGCAGAGACACACAAAGGCTCCTGGTAAGTACAAACCAAGCTACGAAAAGCCAGCCTGGAAATACTCATTTTGGTGCACGCAGGCCCAGACGACCACGTGTCTGCTTAGCAGGTCCCAATCCTGAAGACCTGCCTCAGCTCTCCCTGCCCTGACAGTACCTGGACATTGCACCATGGCTTCTGGCATGAAACACAGCGTTTCTTTGATTTCCTCTGGAAACGGGAGCCACGAGAAGACAACTTGCCCATATTAAAAACCCAACGGCTTTCATAAAGACAGAGCACAGGTCCTGTCCTTCCAAACACGTGCACCTGGAGATGGCTACCTGCAGCGCGTTTTGATGCAGAGGATCCAGCAGGAAGGTGCAAGCCGATGGGCAAGAAGCTGTAAGAAACACAACGAGCTACCAAACCTTGCACAATGTGAGTGGTCCCCACTGCCTTCACTAAGAACAGGACTTGTGAGTCTCCGATACCACTTTTCCCCCATCTTCCTCTTCTTTTCATGCTTTTTCGTCCCTGAGAAAAGGCCTAGCAACTAATTGTGCTTGCCCTAGGTGCAGTGCCCAGGGGAGTTGCTGCAGCTCTGCACAGCTGATCGACAGGCACCCAGGAAGCACCATGGACCTCCTGCTCCATTCGTCTGTCTCAGCTCCCTCCTGCCACGGACAGGTCCTGATCAGCAACATTTCCAAAAGGAGGCAGGAGTGAAACTTCCTCTTCATTAAAGCCAATATTAAAACTGCAAAGATCCTGGAAGAGACCTGAATATGCTTGACTGATCAAAGAACTGGCTCCGAATAAAAATTAATCATAAAAACAGAATAAAATAATAATACTGAACCTAACACCTTATGCAAAGCAGAAGAGCCCTGAATGGCAAAACCAGACACAGCAAGGAGCTTCTTTCAGGGACCCACACAATGTTCCTGAAGGAGCCCCGAATGTTTGTCCTCGACTCTCCCAGGACAAACTGGGCAGGAAAGACCTCGCTGGGTAGGGATCCATCGCGCTGGGCTGGCACAGGCTCCATGCAGCTTCGCTCAAGGTCTGACATCACATCCACTTCTGCCGTGCTCCGGATGCTCCCAGCGGCTCTGCTCCTCCTGGCGACCTGCCGTTGGGAAAGCACGGTCGTGCCACCAGCGAGTATTCCCAGCTCTGCGCAGGAGCCCACTGCGCCGGCAGCCCCCAGCCCCTGCCAGAGGGTCCCACCTGGCCACAGAGCCCCACACACATGGGTGAAAGACAGGACAGGGAGCACCACTTGTTTGCAAACACCCTTACACCACCAAGAATTCAGCGCAGAGTGCGCAGCTGCAATACAGACAGTCCCCTTGACACCGCTTATGAAATTGCTTAAAAAAACGTTTATTCTTCTTGCTTGCTCCTCATCATTTACTCCTACCAGGACTCTGCTCTGGCGTGTTAAAAACACTCCTACACAAGGGAAAAGTTGTGGGAACACCTTCCCATATTCGGCTGCCTACAGAGAACCCACGCAGCAAGGAGGATACGCTTTTACGTCTACGGGAACAAATCGCAGCTTGAGCTCTGCTGGGCAGGCACAGCGGGTCCCCAGGCAGCAGGTCCTGCGCCGAGCTGCAGCAGAAGCACCGCTCCGAACTGGGACCAGCACACACGGAGAGATTTTGACATGGGGTGGTGGGGATGGGGAGGGAGGAGGACAGCCACAGAATCACAGAATCACAGAATCACAGAATCGTAGGGGTTGGAAGGGACCTCTGTGGGTCATCTAGTCCAACCCCCTGCCGAAGCAGGGTCACCCAGAGCAGGCTGCACAGGACCTTGTCCAGGCGGGTC
>Ga0065711_1046730_pt1 | contig 12732 bp, 6 predicted proteins | sample Hoacrofraction12_FD_59098 | JGI IMG/M metagenome (GOLD analysis project Ga0065711, IMG submission 59098) | Hoatzin crop microbial communities from Cojedes, Venezuela - Epithelial fraction 12 v2 (version 2) | ecosystem: Host-associated > Birds > Digestive system > Esophagus > Crop | place...
CGGCGACCGCTGCCCGCCCGCGCGAGCGCCCGCTGAGGGGCCGCGAGGACGGGGCGGGACGGTGCCGCTTCTCCGCTTCTCCGCGCCGGGACAGCGGCACCGGGGCTGCCGGCTTCCTGCCGCCCCGCCATGGCCCCCGGCTCCGAGCGGCTCTTCGACTCCCTGGGACACTTCGGCAGGTACTGGGGCAGCCGCGACCCGGCCCGGAGGGCTGCGGCCCGCTGCTCTGGGACACCCGGGCGGGACGGAGGGACACCCGGGCGGGCGGGGTACCTCAGCGGCCCCCCCCACTCGCCCGTGTGTGTGTGTCGTGGTCACGTCTGCACCCGCTCGCCGCCCCGTTGCGTGGGCTCACGCACCTGTGGGCACCGTGCGCGCTCCTGTGCGCTGTGCGCGCAGACGCCGTCACGCAGGGCTTGGGTACGAGATAGGCAGCGTGGTTTTCTTGGGATCGGGCTTGGATATGGAGTGTACGTGCGTGTGTTTGTTGTCTGTGTGACCAACGGTGCGGTGCGCCGTGGCGGGTTTTCTGCGGCGTGGCTCGCGGCTGCGGCGTGTGCGCTGCCTGGGCGTGCGGGATGGGACACACAGGCGCGCGCGTGTGCGCTGCTGTGGCTGCGGATGCAGGGCTGGTGTGTCAGGCTGGCTGTGGCAGGCGACGGAGAGACGCTCGGCAAGGAAATGAAGCCGTAGAGGATGTGAGTCGTAGGGCGACGAGGCGCTTATGCCCGCAGTGGGTTCTGTCGCGTGCTTTCCCAACGCAGCGATCGGCGTGGGTTTTCCAGGTGCACGCTCCTCGGAGCGGGTGGCTGGAATAGACCCACGTGTCACACCACAAGTTTAAGCTGTCGGATTGCACTGTCGCCCTTTCCCGCTCGGTCAGCAGTGGGCTAGCCTAACCCCTGGTGTCGATCTCCTCTCTGTCGGGGGCAAGCAGGAGCGGCATTGTGAACAAAGCCTGGGAGCTCCTTTGGACGGTAGAAGCGCGTACCTGCGCTCTGCAGCAGAGCAGGCTCTCAGTATCGTGCAGCAGTAGGGGTGGGTATCCATAGCCTCTCTAGATGGTTAGGATGGAAAGACTTTTTCTTTGCTTAACTGGGATCTATCCTTTAGTACATGTTTGGCGAAGTTGTGACTTACATGCATATCTGTCTGAACAATATCTCATTCATTATCAGTTCTAGGTCAGCAACAAAACTACCTTGTTCTGTGTGAACTAGGATAGAAATTCTAGCAATCGGTTTATTTTGCTGTTGCTTTTGCTCCTCTGTCTTACGTGCTCTTTGTGGAAAGCAGGCACTTGATACTGAATACTGAAATAGCATGAAAGTGGTTATTCCCTAACTACTAAAGTAGTTCTCCTACTTGAGAATATTTAACCATACTTCAGATAAAGTTTCCACAACTACTTCTTGCAGTTAAAGGGAGTACAATTCTACAGTGATAACCTCACATCTAGCCGCCAGATTATTTGAGGCACGCTTAATAGGGTTGCTTTAGGTTTAGGACCTTTGAGACTAACCGCAGACCACCAAAATTTTCATAGTCATGTCAGACTCATGGCTGTGCAAGGTTTCAAAGACCACATGCTAAAAGTAAGTATTGTGGTAGCTTATGGTGGAAGCACCTATTTTAAAAATGTTGTAAAAAACTCTTTTCAATCCCTTGATACGGCTAGATAAATGATGATAATTCATATAAAAAGTTGCTCTTAACTGTAGCTATGAATTTAGTCCTGATTAGTTTGTATTTATGCATCATCGTGACACTGACAGATAATCAATCATTTCTTCCATTCAAGCAATTCTTATAAGGCCCGTGTAACCTATGCAGTACATATAGATTCTGTAGATTTGCCACAGTCAGATTCTGAGCAATCCAAACATGACTGTTAGTATTTTGAGACTGTTTTGATTTTCTTAAACTCTGACAGAGGCAGTAAAGAATGGCCAGCTGTTTATGTGTATATAAATATACACATGGAGAGAGTATGCATGCATGCATTATATATATGTGATATATATTATGCATATATATCTATATAAAAATTATTCATATGCATATAATAGATAAACCCTTCACTTTTGTTAAGGTTGTGAGTTTTGCAGAATTGACATTCACATGGATGCTGACAATATTTTTCTTTTCATGTGGACTCTCCTTCAGAAATCTCAGTGATGCTGTAATTCTTACTGCGGTCTTGAGACAGGCATGAGCACCCATAAAAATGTAACGGCTTCCGTTTCCATTGCGGTTGAAGGAAGACTTTATGCCTGTTTTTGAATTTGGGCATAGGTAGCATCTGTGGCCTGTAAATTCAAGAAAGTTCTTTTAAACATCGTTCTAAAGTCTGCCTCTGGAGCACGAGATCACTGCTTGGTATTGCAGAGATTAATAAAAAAACCCCATCCTGTCTACCTCAAAGGACCTTGTCTCCAAAGTGTTGCCAGGTACAGCGGTGATGTCTGCTGTGTGGCCTGCAGCAGGCATGCATCTGCTGCGCCTGCCGGGCTCTGGTGGGGAGGCATGCCCTAGGGCCTGGCTGGCTGGTTCGTTCTGCCCGCTCGTCTCGTTCCCAGGTAAACGAAAGGGCTTTTAATATCTTTAGCGACTTTTATCTACCAGCGGGACACAGCTTACTTACCTGGTTGCTAGTGAGAAACAGGCTGTGTACTTTGGAGCTCTGATCTACACCATGACAGAGTGCTGAGTGGAGACATGGTCTAATCAGGAATAGCTGTCTAGAGAGAAATCCAGTAAGGTACCTCTTGTCGTAAGTGTGGATGAGAGTGAGGATTTGATTTCCCAGCTGGAACGTCTGGTAGCTATGAGATGCAGTTTACACGGTATGTAGAGTTTTCCCTGTGATTTACAGTTTTCAAATCTTGGCTTATACTTTATCTCAAAGCAGGTGGTGAAAATTGTCAGGGAAAGAGGGGAAGATTGGATGTCATTGACACTATTTCCAGGTTTTGTAATGAAGTATTTCCAGAATCTTTTAAAAGGTTATCTTTTAAAATATTCTGTCTCCTACAAAGCTGAGTAAGTTATCCAGATTTTCAAATGTTCATTTTATAAATAATGTATTTTACTAGCAGTTAGACTATTTAACAAATTGACAATAACTGGTCTTTATATTTACTGAAACGTTTGTGTATTTATTGAGTTTTTAACATTTTTATGTTGTTGCCTTACGTGAACTTGTTGCCTGGTCAGTGGAGTTGCTACAATTTGGACTTTGGAAGCAACCAGTACAAGGATTAGCAACGGCTGCTAGTAGGAGGAGGGAAGCAGGACAGACTGCCTTTTGGACAGGATGCTCACCTGTTGCAGCCAAACATGGAGTTTTGTAGAGTTTACCACACTTATCAACAGTTTCAACATTTTCTGTTAATTTCATTGGAACTTTTCTAGTGTTCGTAAATAGATCAGAGACTGTTCTTAGCCAGTAAAGAAACTGGCCTGACTTTTGTAGAGATTCTCTCAATGGATTTATACAATGCAGACCCTGCTGGTCAGTGTCATAGTAGCAATATCTGAACACTCAGTGCTAATACCATTTCTCTTCTCCCTACTTTGTAGGGTTCTTGGTTCTCTTCTAAATTCCTACACCACACCATCTACCTTCTTTTCACGTCTCAGAACTCTTCTAGGCTCCTATTTTCATGCTGATGCCCTTATCCTCTCTCTTGTTTCATAGCTCACAGCTCTTGTTGCGATCACATTACGTCTTCTGCAAATTGTCCTGTGTACATGATACTTCCAGCAATTCTTGGGTTTGTATCAAATAACAGAGAGTCCCAAGTATCTCAAAGAACATGCTCGCCATTTCTTTTCACAAAAAGAAAATAAGAATACTTTCAAACAATGATTTTTGAAACTCAAATATTTTACAGATGTCTTGAAAGGTTCTTCATCAAAAAAAATACACTTATAAGTGGAGAAGTGTACTTTCTAGACATGCAAAGAAATTGATTTTCCTTTTCCAAGTTAGTATGGAGAAACAGGCAATCATATGCAGTATTTGAACAGATGATTAGCTTTAACTTAGAAAATGGAAACATTACAAGCTTTTTCTGAGACACTCATACATTTAGTGTTTAGTACATCCTGCACAAAATTAATAGTTGTAAACAACATAATCTGAATTTCTGTTTAAGCTTTGAGTCATTTCCTGAAGTTGAACAAAATACTGTGATCTAGAGATTGTTTTCCAAAAAATCTTGCCCCCCCCTCCTCCCCCCATATACTGGCTACTTTTATACAGTGGAAAAGTTTATAGCAACGTATCTGTCATTCAGATTTCAAAATGTATCAGTGGACAGCTGTTTGTGTTTACTGGAATGTGCCAGACAGAAGAATGTCAAATCTAAGTCCTCCTTTGGCTCCTAGTCCAGGGGTGGTAGTTGACAGAAATGCTTGATAAATGTTCTTCAGCTTTATAACCATGGTATATGGTAAGATCTGAATCAGCCTGTGCTCATCTCAGATGTTTGTAGGATAAAACAAGTGGACTTGGCTGCACTTCATTTTTTTCCCTTCTTTTACTTGGGGGGTGTGCGTCTGGATGTTTTGCAAAGAGTACTTGATCCCGTTGGTTGAATAGCATCATAATAGCCTTGGCGAACTGAGACAAGCCATGTGTTTTCACAGAGCAGACTCTAGCAGCTTAAACAAAGATCTTGTTATCTGTGCCTGACTAGGCAGAAGTAGAAATACTCTCAAGGCTCACAACCAAAGTTGGATACTGGCAAGTGCTCCTGGGTAATGGTGGCAACGCCCTTACAGTGTCATCTGCAAGAGATCCTAACAGTATTTGCTGGGATCCAGGTCATACTGGAGGCAGTTTTGTCTGTGTAGACAAAACTGTACTGTATCAGAATGTGCTGGCAACCTCTTCCTGCCTGTTTCTGGACTGAAAAAGTAGATTATAGTAACAGAAGTAGATTACAACAACAGGAAAATAACTAAATAAAACTGGGATGAAAAGGTACTTGTCTATAGTACTGTCCATTACTTCTCTAAGGCTACAAACCGCAATACAAGCAACCACTCAGACTTTTAGCTAGTAAATCAGTTATGATGCATAAACCAGCTGCTGATATTTAGACTGGACCTCTGAAATGTTGGCAACCCCCAGGGTGGTTTCTAGACCAAGTTGTAGCATAGACATATTTATGGCAGCATAAGGTAATTATCACACACATCAAGGAGCTGATGATCCACTGTTTCATCCCAAAATATTATGGTATGAATGAAAGGTAAATATAGAAGGCATTCACAGTGTGTTCCCAGTAAACCAATGCCTGGGTCTGGGGTATCACTCCTATAAAAGCTCTCAATAACTTCTTCATAATAATCATGATTTTCAGCGGTAGTAAGATATGTCAAAGTTTGAAGGAAATATTTTATAAAAGGCACCAGAAGCCTTCAGCACACGCTATGGAAATTTCTGTTGTACCATGTTGCTATAGACAAGAAGAATGGAACTGAGATACGTACACAGGTGACATTTTATCTGAGGTAGGTTGAGGCATGAAGCTATAACAGCTGAGCAAGAACAGGAGACTCTCAACTTCACAGAAATACAGAAAAAAATAGTAAGACAGAGAAAATATCAACTGAGGTAGCTATGTCTCGGTTGCAAGGCCAAGATGGGAAAAAGTGTGTTGACAAACTATACCAGACAGAGATTTACAAGTACTAATAATGATAGCTGATCTGTCAGATTGTCCATGTGACATACTCGGAGGGAAATCTCAGCTGTATTTGAAAAATACGGAAATTGCCTAGAGAGCTGATGTATACCTTAATATCATACATTGACAACCAAACTATAATGTTCACCTCAGACCAGATGTTCTCTGAAAATCACATGCAATGAAAATGTGGTTTGAGGAATCTAGAAGCACCATCCATTGAATCACAGACTATACCCTTTCCTCAAGAAAATGTTTTCATTAAGAGGTGAAGTTGGGTTTCCTCTTCCTATTATTTGGAGGCATTACTATTAGATATCAGCATGAGAGGTGCAGCCCTAGCAGCGGTATTGAGGCAGGAATAGAGGCCAAGGCCTGGAAAATAGACAGAAAATGTCCATAAGGCAGCAGGAAGTAGAAAACAAGAGCCAAAAAGTTGCTTCAAGAAACTGGGTATAATTTACTGCTCTATAAAGAGCAGTCAGCACCACGCTTTGGACGGAGCTCAGTGTGATTTAAATCTGTTGTATATATGATGGCCTGGACTTTTCCAGGCATGTTGCAACTTCCTTCTCCTCTCTGAGTAGTGAAGGAGATTTGGAAGGATCTAGGTTCCTACCTGATCAATCTGTAGAAGTCTACGCTAGCTGTGTGGGGAAATTAGTTGTCCAAATCAAGGTGCTAGTGAGCTCATCTCACTAACTTACAGGCCTGTAGTGTGAACTGTAGACATCTGCCTTAGTCACCTTGTCATGGGCGAGAATTAGACCCTTCAAGGGCATGATACGTCTGTCTCATTGTCATTGGGTGGTTTAGGACAAGATGAGTGGTGCACCTAGATTAGTCTGTGCTTCCTCGTTGAGTGAAAAGAGGATCTAGAGAAGTAGTATAGATGTGTATGGATTGCATACTGCATACAGTATATTGTATCCAAGTGTACAGTATACATTCTTTAGTTTCAACCTAAAGGAACTAATTAAGGCTTAAGTAGAAGGTTGGGATGTGGGAAATGCTTCTGGCAGGACACTTTCTGTGTCACAGCATTAACTAGCATCTTACTCTCAAGACAACACAAAGCAGATATCAAGATCCTTGCATTGTTCTGCTGTCTGTCAGACATCAGAAAAATTGTCATGTATGCAGCAATACTACTGTTACAGTGCTTGCTACGTTATTGGCTTTCCATCAGCAATCCTTACTGTCAGTTCCTTGAATAGAGGTAATTCCAGGAAAAATTGATTTAGACCAACTATTGAACCGAGAGCATTAAGATCAGAGAAATAAGAGAACAAGCCTGTTCTGAAAACACAGAAATCCCAAAGGTATGGCAGGTGAGGGAATAAAGCCTGCAACTGACGTTCTGGGAAGGAAAATGGAAGATTAATGCAGTCATTTAGAACTTATGAAGTAGGAAAAAATGCATTTTTTAGCCTTTTAGTTGCAGGCATAGATTTGTGTCCTTGATGAAAAATTAGAAAATATTACTAATAATATTAATTTAGCCCTTGTTCTAAAAATAAATATTATCGTATCTATGATGTAATATTTCATTTGGTGGATGTCTGTTCAGTGCTAGAGAGAAAGTCACATACAAAGGGTGAAGAATAAGCAATAAAGGATAAGCAGTATCAAAAGCACTCTCTGACGCAAAGCCACTGGATATATGGTGATATTATACTGATGAGACCACGTATCATTTAAATAACTTATATTCATGGCTCATATTCCAGAACAAATTATTTGTTGGAATTTTTTTCTGCATCTTTGGAACTGGTTTAGGTCAGCAGAACTGTGAAATAGCATAAACTTCTTGCAGCTCCACCCTTCTGAGTGAAATGATTCATATTAGTCCCGGGGATCAGAGCAACTGAGACCTCAGCTCATTTACACTTACATTTTAGGCACTTTGGAGAACTGTCATCCTTTGTACATCAGTGTAGCTGAGCTCAGTTCTGTCTTACTTATCCATTGAGAATAGAGGGGTCAGTTGGTGCAAAAATAGATTTATGCAGAAGGATCCTGAAAGGTCTGAGCAGAATCCAGCTTCTTTATTGAATTCTTGTGGAGAATGGGACTCGTATATTGCTTGTAAATATTTATGTAAGATTAGAAAACAGATCATTTCAATTCCGCATCATTCAGTTGTAGGAGCTACCACGAGAGAAAGACTCAAGGAAGGAACCTGACATTACTGTGGAAGTATAAGCTGGTAAAAGAACATTACAGAATATATTTAATAAGAGGTCAAAGTGCATTCTTAGCCTTGAAAAAAGTCAAATCTGTAATTCGCATTTCTTTGTTTTAAATTTAAATTGCTTCCAATTTTAACAGTTTAAAGAGAAAGGTAGTGGAATCATCTTCCTTGAATGACAGGAAATGAAAAGGTTGCCTGCTTTCCATTAAGAAATCAAGAACAATATAGAATAACTCAGTCTGTTGGTCATAGAAGAGATAAATGACCAATAAAACTAATGAAAATATCTTTTCTTTGGAAAGATCAATAATGCTGTTAAGATTTTGACTTGTCTTCTTTAGAGAGGTTGTAGAAAAGCTCTTTGTCTAATTAAAATTAAAGGCAGTATGTCAAATATCCAAGATCTATTATTTCACCTTTCAGCATTTCATACTATATTATATGCTCCACAACGTGTAAATCTCTCAGAGGAAAAAAAACCCAAATATTTTTCTTGTCCTATGAGGACACAGGCTAGCCAAACCAGTGTCCAGCACTGAAACTGAAACTGGACAGAAGTTCATGACCAGGCTGCTAATGAAACCAAAACAAACTGAAAAGCCCTGCAGTGAGAATTAATCATTTAATAAGGTCTTATTATGGGCCAGATTCACATGACCATTCGGGGAGAAGGAGTTGAGGACTTCTAGGCAAAGACTGGGCTACACGTTTGCAGTGAAAGACAGCTTGGAGGGAAGGTGAGCTACGAACCTGCAAAAGAAGTTTAAAGTCCTCTTGCACTCAGAAACCTTATTTATGTGGGTTTAGAGGTAACCTGGCTTGCCCTGGAGAAGATGATAGCCTGTCGGGGATATTGTCCTAGCCAAGCAGGCACATGGGTGGGACAGACTGGCTGACCTTGCAGGAGCCTGAGAACAGCACTTGCAAGAGCTGGTGAACTGTTGGTGCATCATCAGTGTAGATTCCTGAAAAGAGAGGAGGAAGGGAGCTATGCCTTACTCCTTTTTGGTGTCCTAGCTGAGCTTTAACAAAGTCTGTAGAAGATACAAGCTACTCTGTTACACAAAGAGAAAAAAGGTGCTGGTGTGGAGGCTGTTTTCCTTTTGAATGTAGAACATAGCTGCTAAATATGGATGCACTTAAACTTAGCAAAGCTGCTAAATATGGATATACATAAACAACTCATTCATAAGCAAAACCAAGTTTAATAGAAGACAATACTTTGACCACACCAGATTGTGCATTAAATCGAATCCCTTTCTTCAAGCTGTAGAGCTGTAGAAATACAGATGTAGAATTCCATAAAGGTAGAATTGCAACTTGCTGTGTTGTCTTTGGCAGGAAAGAATCTCTGGCTGAAACTGAGTAGCATTTCCTAAAGCCACGCCTTGATTTATATGTTGATTTTGTCTCAAATTTTAGAAGACACAGTATTATCTGACACTTAATTCCCTAAATGTAACATCTTATTAATGATTCTTTTTTTAGTGAAATTTTCCTAAAAAGCAAATGAGACAATGGTGTCTGCTTCAGCTTTTCAGCTTTGCTCTTGATGAAGAGCCACTGTGATGGAAGTCAGAATTAACAAAAGAATGTTGTGCGAGTTGCAAATGGAGCCAGGGAGAGTAAAATGACCCGTTATCCAGGTAATATGATGCTTTATGCCCACAGAAATAGATCAAATCATCTTAATCATATTCTAGGCTGCAAAATTAATGCTATGGGCAAAATTATTGATTATATTAAGGAAGAAAGAAACAGTGGAGCAACCCAAAATTCCATTACATTTTTGTCAAATATTGACTGAAATGATTTAAACATTATTTTATCCACAGAGTTAATAGTTCTTATTATTTCTAACTGAAAACTCAGCAGATACTAGTATGTGCAGGAATGGTTACAAACATATGATAGGAAACTGATGTCCAGTATAATTAAATGAATTACATGGATTTCTTACTTGTTTTAACTTTTACCATGAGAACTTTCAAAAACCTATAAGAATGAGAAATTTTACAGTCATTTTCCAAGCATGGAGGAATTAAGTTTCCAATACAGAAATTTAAAGCCATGGGTAATATGCTTAACAACCAGTGTGGCATGGTATGAAGAGAATTGATGTAGAATTCAGGCTGAAAATGAGCTGTCTTCATCCAGTTCTGCTTAGGTGTTACTACGAATAGGAAACCAAACAAAGAGAAGTGTGGCCAGCAGGGCGAGGGAGGTGATTCTGCCCCTTTACTACGCTCTCGTGAGACCCCACCTGGAGTACAGCATCCAGCTCTGGAGCCCCCAACATAGGAAGGACATGGATGTGTTTGAGCGGGTCCAGAGGAGGGCCACAAAGATGATCAGAGGGCTGGAGTAACTCTTCTACGAGCACAGGCTGAGGGAGTTGGGGCTGTTCAGCCTGGAGAAGAGAAGGCTCTGGGGTGACCTTAGAGCAGCCTTCCAGTACCTGAAGGGGGCCTACAGGAAGGATGGAGAGTGGCTTTTCACAAGGATGTGTTGTGATAGGACTAGGGGGAATGGTTGTAAACTAAAAGAGGGCAGATTTAGATTAGATATTAGGAAGAAATTCTTCACCATGAGGGTGGTGAGGCACTGGGAACAGGTTGCCCAGAGAAGCTGTGACTGCCGCATCCCTGGTGGTGTTCAAAGCCAGGTTGGATGGAGCTCTGAGCAACCTGGTCTAGTGGAAGATGTCCCTGCTCATGGCAGGGGGCTTGGAACCAGCTGATCTTTAAGGTCCCTTCCAACCCTTAACTTTCTATGATTCTATGTTTCTATAAAAAGCATAATTTAATTATGACAGCAGTAAGGCTTAATTATTTTGCAAAATAGTATTTGAAGAATAGATAGCTAGTTGCTTCAGAATTGACAGTTTTCACCACTGTGAAGTAGATGTTTAGTCCATGTATTTGTACCTTCAGCTATACCAGGTTTAGAGTTTTGCAATAGAAATGTGTAAATAGAATAACAGATAAGTAAGAACATAATTCATATGAAAAGCGGTGAGTTTTATTTAAGGATTATAGACAGAAAAAAAATAGATAAAATAAACTTCCTTAGTTTCAACAAAGTTAATGCAATGTGTCATCAAGGTAAACAGTAGAAAACATCTGATTTCCTAAATGAGAAAGGAAGCATGATATATAACATATAAATAAACATATAGCATGAAATAAACATATAAATTTACATGAAATACCACCTATGTCTATAATTAGATGGAATCTGAATATAAACATTTAAATTCTGTTAGACACTTTACAGATTATGATGTGAAATGATTTGCTTACATAAGCTGATAGAAAGGCTACAGCGTAAAAGAGAATTAAATACCGAATTTGGATTTGTCCCCCAAAAAAGAGGCTTACCAAAAGAAAACAATGTTATCAAAGATACTAAAATTGAGTTTTCCCTGAGAAGTAATGCTAGTAATATATCATGCAGGCAGAGTACATGCTGATTTTCTGAATGCTAGATGTTTATAAAAATGCTGCTCCTGGGATGGAAACTTCCAAGTATAGAGCCTGAAGTGTTACTACTGTTCAAGAGTAACCACTCTGCCTTGTTTAGCACTGATCCAAATAATTCCCAAAGAAACCTGAATAACTTAGAACCTGCATGGTCATGGTCTTTTTTAATTGAATTACCTGGTAGACACCCTTGACACATGTGAAGCAGAAAGGACAAGTGGGTAACTAGAATGAAATAGACTGGCTCCAGCTCTGCCATGGGAAGGTGCTGGGATTGCTGTTGTGATTGCCGTCCATTCCTGCTTGCCTGCCCTGTTCCCATTGTGATTGCTGCTCTGCTGGTAACTGCTGTAGCCCCACTTGGAGCCGTCACCTTAAGTTCCAGGACTGCTTTACTGGTACCTGTATGGGTGCAAACGTACCAGAATTACAAAAATTTGTTACATACTGATTTTGATAATCAAAAAGAAGGCCGATCAGCAGGTTAGAAATTAATGCACACCATTTAATGTTTGACCATTGTTTTCACTGATAGTTTTAAATTTCCACTTTTTTCTCCCTTTTACTGCTTTATTTCTGCTAGTTAGAAGGTAGATACTATAAATATGTGAAGGAGAAAAACTACAGTTTCTCCTAACAGCAAGCGAGATGTTTGATTGGCATTTGTTACACAGGTAGGTCTTGTAGATCTCTCTCTTCACTAGATAATCATCTGCAGGTGGACCCCTCCATGTCAGATTACACAGCATTTGTCTTCCTTTCATCTAAGGAGTGTAAAGTATGGTGAAAGAGCTGTGCTCACCTCTCATGTTGCAAAACTGTTCAAAGTCCCTCGTTGAGTTCTCCAGAGTCCGTTGTAGTTTACGCATGCCAAAAAGCTAGTGGATGTAGCCTCAGCAATTAAAAAGTTATTGCTCCCAGTAATGTGTCAACCAGAAGTTGCTTTCGCGGTAAAGTCACAAGCGGAACGTGTGTGTGTAGCTTGATTGATTGAGTGCAAAAATCCAGAGCCTTTGTGCCTAGTCCAGTTCTGCTGTCAGCTGACCCTGACAGCTGGTCTGGCGTGGCCAAGGTGCGAACACACCATCCTTTGGGCTGGCTCTCCCCTGGAGGCAGTAACCCTGGGCAGAGGGGCGGCGAAAAACATCGGGGCATCTTCAACAGCCGCTGCCCTTTCTGCTGTGTACGGCTGGCCGGAGTTGAAAGCTGTGTTACCAAACTGCTGCAACCCAGCAACATTTATCAATAAATGGATGGTTTTGTCACAAGTGATGACAGAAATGCAAAGTGCCTGATTTAGATAGTCAAAAATGAAGAATTGTTCCATTAATTGCAAAAAAAAAAAAAAAAAAAAAAA
>Ga0065711_1046731_pt1 | contig 12731 bp, 13 predicted proteins | sample Hoacrofraction12_FD_59098 | JGI IMG/M metagenome (GOLD analysis project Ga0065711, IMG submission 59098) | Hoatzin crop microbial communities from Cojedes, Venezuela - Epithelial fraction 12 v2 (version 2) | ecosystem: Host-associated > Birds > Digestive system > Esophagus > Crop | place...
CCGAGGGCCCGGGAGCGGGCGGCGGGCCTGCGAGGCGGCCGGCGGCCACCGGAGGGCTTCATTTCCCCTCGAAAGGAGCTCAGCCGGGAGCTGCTTCCAGAGAAAGCGGCTCGTTAACGCTAATGAGAGCCTGGCTTCTCCTCCTCCCGCCGCCGAGGAGCTGTCAGCTCAGGTCTGAGCCGTCTGGAGGTGCCTCGGCCTCCTTGTTTGTCCTGGGGGGCCGCAGCCTGTCGGCCTGCAGGGAGCTGAGGCTGATGGGCTCGGCCACGTTGTGCCCTTCGCACAAGGCTTGCGTTGCCTTAATGACAACAGAGGCCGTTTCTGGGGCAGGGCAGCCCCAAACCTTGTGCGAAAAGCTTTCCACAGCCTGCCGGACTCCTGCTCCCGCCGTGCTGCTCTGCATTTTGCTGTAAAGGGGTGCTTCAACAATTTCTTGCTTAAATAATTAGCTGTGAGAGTGATACATATTAATAACTATAATACATGGGGTTTTTTTAAACACATTCATTCATAAGAACTCAAAGTGCTTTTTAAATGAGGTCAGCACAATTAACCCTATCGAACCGCCGCTGTGAAGGATTTCCAGACGTGCTGGTGACTGGTGCTGTCACTGTGCATCAACCGAGCCAGCGATCCCGTTTCTAACACCTTTAATCCAGCGCTGGAGCCAGAACCCAAACAGCAGGAAGCCTCCATATTAGATAAGGCTTTTGGTCACAGGAGCAGCTGCTGCTGCTGCCTGGAGGGGAGGGAGGAAGCATTTGGAAATGGCCCCGCTGTGGTTAAAATAGTTGGGGGTCGCCGAATGAGCTGAAATGAGGAGAAGCAGCAGTTGGCAAAAGCTGGAAGAGGTAGCAGTGAGAAGGGGCGCGAAGTTTCTTAAGTAACGTCTCACTTGGAGAGCTGTCACAGTTTTTGACATAGGCTCCTGCCCTTCCTTGGAGAAAAAAGTTCCCAGTGATCTGGAAGAGCGAGGGGGCTAAAGCCTGAAAAGGCGGCCTCCAATTTTAGAAATATCTCTCCTCTCCATAATCCCTCCACTTTTATAACATTTTCTAGGTATGACATTATACAAACTGCGTAACTGACAAATCCTCTGTTTGCATTAGATTTAAGTGGCTTCCCTCCCATCACTCCTCACAGTTAAAAATACATTACAGAAATTACTATCCTGCCTAGGAAAATGTGTGATGACTCTGGTGTCTGCCATTTATTTCTAAAACATTTTGGCACTTTTCCTGCTGGGTTGTCTTTTCCCTTCAGCTTTGAGTGAGGGAAAGGAAAGTGCAGGGCTAGGGCAAGATTTTTCAATTTTCCTGGTTATTGTGTGCATTGCGTTGCAGCCCTCATGCTAGGCATGATGGGGTCTAAATGCTGAGCAGGAGCAGTGAAATCCTCAGGAGGAAAGGAGAACAGAAAGCACAGAGAAGCCGCAGTTCAGGCTGCCATAAGAATGGCCATGACGAATCAGCCCAAAGGTATTGGCCCATGATCTTGTCTTCCTACAGTGGCCAATATTTACAGAAAGACTCAGCAAACAGCAAATGTAGCATGACCTTTCCTTTCGAGTGACCTTTCAGCTGCTGCAAAGGGGACAAATTCACCCGTGCTTTCACCTCCTTGCCACACGGACTAAATCTGGCCCTCCTCATCCAAACGACCCGCCGACCTCCTTCGCTCCTTTCTCCTGCAGGCCTCTGGCTGATGCTCCAGCGGCGCTTCTCAGGGGCTCCTTGTGCAGGGCGTTTCTGAGCATTAATCACGCCGCAGAAATCCATTTTCCCTCTGATGAGAGCCCAGCTCGGCCTGCAAGCAAAGGAGGAGAATCCATCTGCCTGATTGCCGTAGACCCTTAATCTCGCACTCGGCAGCCCTTTGCCAAGGGGAGCAGCAGGGGAGTCTCCACTCAGTTGCTCCCAGCAGGTGTCACTATGGAATGGGAAAATACAGTTCCAGGGCTGGGAAAGGAGGCCGGCTGCAGGCAGAGCATCCTCTGACACTGCCGCCGAGGTAGCACGCAGCTACGTCCGGGAAACTTCCATAATTAGATCTGAAACAGATGTGCTGCCGCCCTCTGCTTCCCTGCTTTTTTTCCCCTCCATCACAGCAACCTAATAGCTACTCAGAGGAGTTTTCTGATGTTTTAAAACATTGCTCAGCAAGGAATGAAGAGACACCCATCTTCATGGATCACTGCCCTGTGTAGTAACACAGCACAATAATGTGTAAAGTTTCCAGAACTGTTGGTAATTACTGATAAGCCCAGTTCAGCTCTCAGTTACATACAAAGCTGGGTAAACAATGAGAGGAAAAAATTAATTAGAGCCCGTGTTTGCTAAAGCTGGCTAGTGATTCCATCTGATCACGTTCCTGCTGCTTTTATTCCCTTTGCACAAACATTTGGGTGGTCAGGTTTTGCTGGCACCTAGGTGTGCAGGAGGAGCTTTTGTCTGTGCAAATAGTACATCTCTCCCAGGACACGGGCCCTTCTGGCGAGCACTTGCCCATGCTCTGCCCTTACGTTTGAAGCTGGGAAGGTGTCTGGAGGCCTGGCGAGGTGGAGGTTAAATGGTAACCTCTCCCAAGCAATACCTGGAGTCTCCACATAGGCAAGAGCAACAAGGGAAGAGGGAAGAGAGGAAAATCAGGAGTGGGAGAGAGTGGGAAGGGCACTCATCTGGAGACACCTGGCCTGTGCTTTTGAACCCAGAATACTTCTGCGTGGTATGTCTTCTGTGACAGCAAGCACAGCCTAGGTGAAGAGGCAGAGGGGAATTCAGCATCTCACACAAAGCTTCTCTTAGGCATGCTCTCCACACACTGGTGACATGAATTTTGGGCCTGGCTTGGATTGCCTCACTTAATGGGAAAACTGGGGTGCACCCAGTTCTTAGAGTTTTGTCCCAGCCAAACAGTAAGCCTTGATAACTGCTACATGGCAGCTTGAACACTGCATCGGCCGCTTGTCCCTCCCCAGTACCTCATCAGGGATTCAGGCCACTTCTGTCTCTTGCAGGGGACTGAGGGTGTCAGAAGATGTTTCCAGTACTCTAAAAAGCATGTTCTACTTCATGACTGATTGAATCCCCTCACTATGGTAGGTCTGATTTACTAATGTTAAAGCTAGCCCAGTCTTGAGAAGGTGGTTAGATCAGATGACCTCCAAATGTCCCTTGCAACTAAAATAATACCATAATTCTATGAATATGGTGTCATATTTACTTAGCCATGACCTTGGGCTGAGCCCTTATGTTTTCTGCATGCCATTTACCAGTTTTATGCAGCGGCAATGCCTGTTCTTTCATTCTGCCATTCTCAGAGATCAGGAAGGCTGAGTGTGATATCTCCTGGACTGATTATAAATCACGTGCACATCTTTCCTTCTTGTTCATCGTGGGAGGAACTTGGATAACTTTGAAGATGAGGACCATGACTGGTCAAGGGTGAACAGGCAAAGGACTTCAGTGCCCTCAGCATCATCTCCTGTCATGTTCCATTCCCTGAAGGCCTCCCTCAGAGTTAGGACCTCAGTGTTTTTTTCAGATTCAACTCCAAAGTGTGGAAACAAGGTCAGGCAGTCATGGCGATGTCTTAAGGTTTTGCTGGCAATGAACAATTTGGTGAGACCCGGCATCTGCTTAGACTCGTGATGTGTTTCTCCTCTTGTGAAGAGATGCTTGGCAGATGGATCCATAAATCCTGCCCTGAAGTGCACCCTTTTTATTCATGTTGTTCGTGCTTTGGTGTGCAAAGCTGTGTTTTATGGGGCGCTGGGAAAGGCTCAGATCAAAGGTAATGTGATTTACCCATGATACTTTCAGCAAGAAGATGAGTTCAAAAGATAGGCAATCTTCTATGAAGACAATCACGCTTCACGTATCCTTTCCTGTACATTATGCAGAGATGGGACCACAAAAAGAAGGGTTCTGAGCAAAGGCCTAATATCAGTCCCTCCCTTTTCAACTACCACATTCTACAACATGCACTCCATCTGACTTAGCCTGTGGGGTCTCCTCTTGGCCTCCAACCACAAGCATCTGCCCTGGCAGAGGGCTTCTAAAACAAACTTGGACTGTGTGGGTGTAATTAAATTCTTCCTTCTCCCTATGTGAGGTACTGTTAGGAAAAAATCATCCCTATGCTCTAATTTTTGTTTATTCTGAACACAGTTGCTGGATGTAAGCCGTTCTAATTAAACTGCAGACTTCTTTTGTAGAGATCTCAGATGTTGCGGAAATCATTGTCAAGAGTTCCACAACTCTGTATCATTTGCACTGATACTTCTAAACTCTGCTGGCATAGAGGAGGAGTAGCAACAAAAATCAGCACCAAAAACCAAAAGCAAGCCCCCAGATCTATTTACTGTTGCACTTCGGCTGTCCCCGGGGTCTCCACGGAGTTTACAAAACCAGGAGCAGAGCCTGACGCAGGGCGTCAGCTGGCAAATGTGGGTGGTAGTTGGGTGTCAGATAAAAATTCATTTAGAAATGCAGCCGAGGAGCAGAAATCTTCCTTCCATACCCAGCACAGCCCTTGGAAATCAGGGCTCACATTTGGTATCATGCAACGAGCATGTGCTCTGCAAGTTGTTTCCCATGCGTAGGTTGCAGAGGTGATGCTACTTTAACCTACCTGGTTGCACCGACTGTCCGGCAGAAGACCCCGAGACGCTTTGCTAGCAGTGCGGGAGGGCCTGGGACATCAGCCAGCTGAGCTGCATACGCTTGCTCATAATTAGCAGGTTCAGGCTGCGCTTGTAATCCACACTGCCTACAGTGCCAAGCCGCCAGTTGCCCTCAGCAGCTAATAATATAGAACTGCAAAGTACAGTTAATTAAGTAGGTACAACTTATTCCATAGTATGTTCCCCACATACAAGGTGGTGTTTAGTTTTCTGCTAGCAATGTAGGATATTGCTCCTAGATTTGTCCCTTGTGCTCCTGGTCTTAGGTGCTAATACCTTCCCGCATGCTCTGTGCAGGACTGTGGCCTGCACCCGGGGTTGTGGAGGCCGTGACTGGCACCAAAAATGTTAAGTCTTCTTTTGAGCTACAGTCTTGGCTGGTCTTGGGGTCTGGACTTGCGATGGTCCTTCTTTGGCTATCTTTGCTATCGCTTGCCTTCTAAACTGGGATCCCAAAGAAGATCTACAATCATTGTTCTTTGCTACTGGAAAATAACAGTGCAGAGGGAAGGGGACAGGAGAAGAAAGGTCATTTTTCTAGGCTGGCATCAGCATTTCTGTGGAAGGTTCCTGCCAATTGCTCATGCTCTTCCTCACCAGCATTCATTCAATGCACTAAAACACCCGGCAGCACTCTAATGCAGGGATTCTGCGTCAGCTTCGGTTGTGCGCAGAGACAGAGAGCTATGACTTCTATGTACAGAGAATGTATGGGAAATGCTTTGCAGATAGAAAGGGGCTTGTTTTATAAGCTGCCAGTGAGTCCCCTTTCAGAGAGAAGTTGTGTTTTTCAGGCTGTGCATCAGGTTGTTTGAAGGCAGATTTATGACCACTGCATTGTTACTTATGGGGTGAAGATGGATGCAGTGAAACTTTAAAAGGACGCTAAGAATCGTTGAAGACAAACCAAAACAACACAGGAGTTATTTATGAATGATTGAGAGTAATCTGGGAGCTATTATATGAATGAAACCTTACTTTCTCCTCTGTCCCTGCTTGCTACAGTGAGGTTTTGGCAGAGTCTGCCATTTGTCTGGGTCAAGGTGAAATATCTGTTTGTTTTTGAGGAAGAATCAAACATTTTTATAGCACATCTCATCTCAGTTAAAGTGTTATTCTTGGGATGTAAAGAAAGCTCTGCTGCCACACTGTAAATGAGGTGTAAGTCCACAGAAATAAACTCAGACCAGTCTAAGCAGAGACCAGAAAACAGTACCACATGTTTCTTCTAAAAATAAATAAAGAAAAAAACAACAAACAAACCAAACAACAAAAAAGCTGGAAGAGACTGTGGAAGATAAAGATGTATTTGAGTGATCTGGTAATTATATGTACACCAAAAGCCATTCATTCATTTATCTATTTTTCCTTTGCCAACATTGGCGAGCGGGCAGAAATGAGACTCTTCCAACCTTCTCTGTCATTTGCTGCTTCTTTCATCTGCTTTCCAGTTTTGAAATCAAACACTTAGCCCTCCCTCTGCTATGGAGTTTGGTCAGGTTTCTGTTATGTTCCCTTCCTTGAATTGGCTTCCAATTCGCACGGCAGTGGACGGGCCCAGCAAGAATGGTTAAGTGATTAGTCTGTAAGACTGAATTATTACTTTCAGGACAAAACAGAGGCCATAAATCCTGCATGCTGGGAATGTCACTAGCAGTGATGAGGAATATGTCGTGATGTTATGGGGGGGGCCAATGGACACGTAATAGGCAGAGCGATGTGCCACTTCTCCACTACTAGTATAGGGTTAATCACCCTACACACACGTTTCAGATGTACGGGAAGGCAAAGTCTCTGCCTGTAATGGTCTATGGTTTGACTTAGAACAAAACACAACAACAGTTAGGAGGGGGAAGAGCAAGAACTAGGAGAGTGGTAATAAGATCACACAGTAAATGACTGCCTACATGCACAATTAGACAGTTCCAAGCCGTTTTAAAGTGCAGTTGTATGAACAATTGATTTTTCAGTTCACTGGTCAAACTGAAGAAAAAAACCATTCATTTTGGATTGACCTGAAACATAAAATTTTATTGTTTTTCTTGGCAAAATGAAAAAAAAAACCCTAAAAAAAGTGATTTGGCGTTGGAGTCAAAGTTAATGGTTCATTAAGTTGGGGGAATCGGAATGCTCATTAAGTGCATTTTTAAATCAGACAAGTTTAGAAATAATGACCTTAGAACAAAATATTGAAATATTGTGAGAATGTGAAAGTAATTTCTCTTTTTTGAAAATTTTTTTTTCATTCAAAATTATTAGCCAAATCAAGCCAAAATCAGGAATGTTTTTGATCTGATGTTTGCCTAGTACCTGATGACACAGGTTCCCTCTGTCCCTCTACCTTGCTTTCGTGGGATACTGTGTTTCTTGGAAGAATGATTGAAAACCACTCCTGAGGAAAATAACAATTTGATTTTTAAATAAATATTTTTAACTCACTTCTCTTGGAGATCAAGGACATATTTCTAAATCCATTCCTCTGTTATAAGGGTAAGATTACAGAGAAATATTCAAATGAAGTGATTCTGTAGGGTTTTTTAAGGCAATATGTAAATAAGTAAATCAGGTTTGACAAATGAAGAAAGTTGTTATTCTAAAGCAGTCCACCAAAACCAATACTGGTAAAAATACCAATTTCCAGTCCTGGGAAATAAGACAGAACAACATAGTGTGCGGTGTCAGAGTATTCAGAGGAGTGTCACGGATTTGCACTGGGATTGCAGTGATCATTCCTGCAGCAAACTGGTGGTGACCGTGGGTGCAGAGGGCCACTCGGGGGTCCCATGTGGAGCTGAGGATGGGTGAGATCAGTGTCTGGTCATGCTGGCTGCCCAGGTGTCAGCTCCCAAGGCTGAATCTCTCATTTTCACTCACCAGGGAAAAACTGGTGTGGCTCCGGTGGGCTGTGCTTTCAAGGTTGCTCTTCTTACTGCAACAGTTCAAAGATCAAAGAAGGAGCAGAGGCTGTTTCCCAGGATCCTGAAAGATGCCTTTCACACGGGCCCTGAGCGAGGTGCCTGGCAGAGGAACAGGATTTAGTGGTTGTTTTGGTTAGTAGCAGGTTCCTTCCTCCCAACCCCTTAATTTTCCATATATTGAAAACATCTTTAGTCTTATAAACACCATCCACTCTTTATCACTCCTTCTCTCAAGAAGTGTGCTTTTTTTTTGCATGTCGTGTTTGATATGCACTTTAAAATTACTGATTGGGCTACTTCTACTTGCATTAGCTGATTAACTTCAATCAAGAAAAGAAAAGAAATTGTCTAACCCGACCACCCTTCCCACAGCCATCTCTCAGCATCACCGACCGGGCGTATTTGGTGCACGGGGCCTCTGCCTGGGTCAGGGAGGAGAGATCTTCACTTGGAGAGGACTGTATTGACCTATTCTCACACGGACTCGGCACACAAGAGTACAGGCAGTTATTTATGGCTCTGAAACCTAAGCAGCTATTCGAAATGAAGACACCTTGATCCAGTTAGGTTGCGGAAAATAATAAGCACTGTACATGCACTTTGATACGTTTTCTTTTCTTTTGATTTGGCTGAAAGCTTCTCGCACTCTGTCTTTCCACTCCCTAGTGTCATTTCTCTTTTTTCTCTTTCCATCCCCATTGAAAACCTGAGAGTTTATGAAGGAGAACCAGGCCCCAGCACAGCCATTGATCTTAAAGCGAGTAGGTTTCTGCCCATATCATTCTGTCCTTTGGGGGCTGCTGAAGCAATCAGACAATTCGTTTATTTTATATTAAAACTTTATTAAGGACAACCAATTTTTTTTTCTTTATGTATTTCTCTAGTTTCTTCTCCATAAAAATGGAAAGAAACAGTCACACCAAGATGTATTCATAGAGCAATTAATAATGATAAAAATAACATCATCATTGTCATCAATGACCATGCTCTGATACTTTTTTTCAGGTGATATATCACCTTATCATGGCTTCTGTGGGTCTCCATGCAAAATAAAAGCTTCTCATGGTGTGTAAAGAAATTGAAGCCTGTTTATTTATGACTGGATAAGAATGAGCTGCCTCATTAATGTGGTATAAAATGGGTATAATTCAGCATTCCATACAATCCTCCATGACGTGTTGACAGGTGCTGTCATGCACTATCACTTTTAGGTTATTGCACTCTAATAGACTACAATTATAGCTCATTTAATATGATATGACAGTGGGGAAGCACGTGTGAGGTTACAAGCAGTTACACTTACAAAACAAGCTGGTGGCAATAGGTACGGCTACAGGTGAATTCTGCAGGCGGCAAATCCCTTTTCCACCATCACAGGACCCAAATCTTTTCGGCTACAGATCTTATACACACAGTTCTTGCAATGAAACATTTGTGTCTCGCCACTTCCTCGCATTTTCTCTTATTCTCCCCACAAATGCCAATATCACTACTTTCAGTTGTGCCTCCTAATGTTGCTCCAACAGTCGAAACCGCAGCAGGGGGTGGAGTAGGCTTGAAGAAAAGCCGAAGCTGTAAGTAGCACAAGATTTATAACAGTTGGCAGCCCAACATCTCATCTCATACAAACAACTTGGTTTCCTTTTGGCGGCCTGCTGTGCCAGTAACAAGGCAGGCTACAAAATTCACCCACTGGGTGACGGGATAAGGCAGCATGAAGCACATACCAGCATCGTTTTCGTGTGGTAGGAGAGTGGCAGAAAAGTTGGACCCCATCCCTTGGTTTCACTCATTAAAGGGGAAAACTGCAGAACTGATGCCGGATAGAAATATTTTTAATGGGTTAAAAAAAAGTCCCCTCGGGGAGTTTCAAGATTTCTCAAAAACATTTGCAACCCAAGCCAGGGCAAGATTAACACTGCGGCCATGTATGTGGTATTATAAGCCAAAAAGATGCCAGCTAGTCTCTGTTTTTGTCTAAGCCATGTACTGAAGTGGGTGGCTTTGCTACTTTCTTGCTTAAAAAGTATTTCAGATATTTTTTTAAATGCTGAGGTCGTAGCTGTACTTGCGCATGGATCAGCTGTAGGATATGTTCCTTCTGGGGGTTGCCACGCACTTAAATTCGAGGGTCTAAATACAAAATCCTAGAAGCTGACTCTGTGCGATGCTTTCAGAAAATGAGCTTTCTGGCCCGTGCAGCCACGGTGCCTTGACAGCTGGGTCACGCCATATGGGTCAGGATGCTGCCTCTCTGTTTCATGCATCCACGGAGCCAGAGTAACACTCCTCAACCGGTTTGTAACGAAACACCTCCTTTGCATTACAAAGAACGTGCTTGTTCGCAGAAAATCTTTCCCCATCAGCGGCAATCATACGCTTGGCATACCTACTGGAAGAGTACACACGCAGCCTCCCCTGCTCCTCCTCAGCAGCACAGAAGGCTCAGCCTGGTGAGCCATCCGTCGCCTTTCTCCCTCCCTTCCTGAGCAGCCGCCTCTCTCCCTTATAATTCAGTTTTCCCTGCCGCTCCTCACACCTTTCTGAACCTCCAGTTCCTGCCGTGTCCTCTGTGTGCCTGCTCCGGCTCCTGCCACAGGTTTGGTGAAGGGGCAGGGAGGTAACTTTTGGGTCAGGTCCGTGACTGGGCTGCTGCTCCTCTGCCAGTGGGAAGTGATTTTCAGCTAGCCCTGTGTGCCCGACAAGCCGGGGTATTCCGACCACAGCTACTTTTCATGGGAGATGCCTATGCACACTTCATCTTGATAATCCCAACTGGTTGCAATGTCCTGTAGACTTGCCCAAAGGATGCATACTGGAGCTATTGTCGCATACAAACCCAGTCAAACTAACTGTGCTGTCTGGTTCTAAAGGAGATTGCAGTGCTATAGAAAACACCACAAATAAGCCTCCCTGCTAAAAATGGTAGCATGCTATTTTGCATCTTTTCATGCTATTTTATGCCTCCATCCTAAGGGAAGAATTGAATTAATCTGTATTAATTCAATAACAGCATACTGGGGTGCTGGAAAGAAAATACGAGAAGTGTTGATATAATCATGCAACACTTGCCTTTAATATTATTGCTAATTTGGGGCAGCACTTTGAAAAGCTCCTGCTGCTCTTTGGGGAAGAACTTCCTCTGCAGAGCAGTGACACCTGGGATCCCAATCCCTTGGTTCCTTCTGACAATCTCCCATTTAATGTTGATGCTGTTTTAAAATTCTCCTACAATAAGGAGAAAATTGTGAATATTAAGGTAAACGGGAATACTTTGTTTAGTAGCTCTTTGGCATTTGGAAATGAATTAAACCAAATAACATAAATATTTAGACTACATTCACTAGTAATAGATGTTTTTTTAGAAAGTTTATCTCATGCCACAGCTATCAACAGTTTTCTTCATTGTTGTGACCAATCTAAAATCTCCTAACCTTTTTTTATTTATAAAAGTACTAAAATTTAAAAGCTTGCTTTTGCAATGTCACATGGTTAAGGTCTACTAAGAAAGTGTGGGTGCTAACATTGTCACAACAAAGTAAACTCTGCTATCCTGCAGGCTGAATGCTACAAACAGTAGCATCTATGTACACCAAGAATGCCTACTGCTTCAAAAAAAAATCCCCAAACTGAAATGAAACAAGATTGAGACTGGAGGAGTACAAAGCAGAAACCTTCACTTCTGAATTTTCTGGTTTTTTTCCTTTTTGGCATGAAAAACTCTCTCTGCAAATTGAAGGACAGTTGGACCCAAGCCTTCTGCTGCTGATCAGTGTTTGGTTGGCAGGAACTGTGTTCTCCTTGGCTTTGGTTGTTATTCTTTTTGTCCATACCTGATTAAAGACTTTGTCACTGAACAGGGAGGTTAGGAAGGGGAATACGAGTTAATACTGCTTGAAATAAAAATCCAAGTGGATTTCTACAAGGATCTTCTGGGGGCTCCCTAGGGATGCCACAGATGGCATGTGGGCCTCCTGCTTTGGACTGCACCCAGCAGGCACCTGTGGATGGGGCTGGGGGCAAAAGGAGCAGCGCCAGGAGAGCGTTAGACACAGAGGTTTTCTTTTACTGCAAACTGGCTGTGAAACAGCACCAGCAACAGAGTAAAACCTTTCCTGTTACAAACTTTGGTGATTTTATCACACATCTTTTAATACTTCATGCTTGTAAGAATCTCCCTTCATCCCTCTTCTCATCCTCACTGCCATAGTCCTGGGAAAACAATTTATTTAGGCCCCTCCACTACGTATGGAAACCTCAGTTGTGGCTGTGTGATTTTAGTCTTCAGGAGCACAGTGTGTTTCACCCTGCTACTATCGAGTGATTGCTAACACATTTCATAAATTTCACTCTGAAAGAAAATGTCAAGTAGGGAATTCAAAGTCCTCTTTTTAGTGTCTGCCTTCATGAACTGCTCACAGTGGATAATGCCATAACCTCTGCCGGTAACACAGAGTATTATCAAAGCCAGGCATTCACAAATCAGCAGGGAGGTAGAGACCTGAAAGACTTTTTGTTTGTTTTTTAGTTTTAAATGAGAAAGGTCAGATTTTTGCACGTACGTCATGGTTTTAGGCTCTGTACTGGTTTTGGCTTGACTAAAGCCATGCTGAAGAGTTGAGCAATTATATTTTCGCTTCTGTCCCTACGAGTTGTGACCTATAGATTTTGTATGCATCAAATATTCAGACCTACATGTGTGTGAATAAAAGAAAGAAGGTCTGGTACATTAGTGGTTCTTTTAGACTACATGCAGAATTCTTCTGTTTTGTCCTTACATAGGGAATACTTTGGTGGTAACAAAGTAATGAATAGAGGCACTGCATTCTTTAAAAAGAATTTAAGATTATTTAACACTTTTGAAATCAGATTCCCTGTGAAATCAGCATTTGTGCTTTTATTCCTCCTCATACTCACACTGAGAAACTGGGGGTCTCATTAGAATTCGCCCAGTAGGACACATTTCTCCTTTCTCTTTCTGTCTGTCTTCATTTTTTAAATTCATCTTTATTTCTTTCCTCTCTCTCTTTTCTTTCTTGCTTTCTTGTTTTCTTGTTTCCTTTCTCTTCCTTCCTTCCTTCCTTCCTTCCTTCCTTCCTTCCTTCCTTCCTTCCTTCCTTCCTTCCTTC
>Ga0065711_1008491_pt1 | contig 12730 bp, 14 predicted proteins | sample Hoacrofraction12_FD_59098 | JGI IMG/M metagenome (GOLD analysis project Ga0065711, IMG submission 59098) | Hoatzin crop microbial communities from Cojedes, Venezuela - Epithelial fraction 12 v2 (version 2) | ecosystem: Host-associated > Birds > Digestive system > Esophagus > Crop | place...
CTTTGTTGAACCTCATCAGGTTCCTCTCTGCCCAGCTTTCCAGCCTATCCAGGTCACGCTGAATGGCAGCACAGCCTTCTGGTGTATCTACCACACATCCCAGTTTGGTGTCATCAGCAAACTTGCTGAGGGTACATTCTAACTCTTCATCCAGATCGTTGATGAAGAAGTTAAACAAGACTGGGCCCAGTACTGACCCCTGGGGGACACCACTTGTCACAAATGTCTCCAAAAAGAGAGCCATTGTAAGCTATATTTGTGATCCTCTTTCCTTACATTGCACTTGCCTTACAAGATCAGATCATGAAAATCATAAAAAAAATAGCACATGCTGTCAGAGAACATGGGAAATTGCTGCTTTGAGCATCTAAAGCTGGAAATTCCTTTGTCTTGGACTGCAGCTATGAGCTTGCTGTCTTGATACATCAGTAAAGTGTTTCCTCCTTCATAATGTCTTATTTAAAAACTTTAGTATATATAATACATAGTATTTACTACAAACAGAGATATAGTCCTAGTATATGTTGGATGTGGAAGTAATTTTTTATTCCAATCCAATGTTTCTTTAAAATACTGCGTGGTTTCAAGGCAGATAGCAGTTAAATACCAGCTAGGGAAAGGAGAAAATATATTTCCATCAGTGATTTGAAAAATGGAGAATCAGTGGTCTAGAGAGCATTGGCTGGATGCTCCAGAGAAGAAGCAGAACAGGAGCATTGAAATCAGAAGCAGCGAGAATACGAAAGAACAAAGACAGACTAGAAAGAGGAAAAGATGAACTAAAAGGATGCCGTGGATGAGGAATAAAATGGAGAATACTGCAAGAAAAACACTACCTTTGCACTTCAGTGAGGAAGCAATGGACGACTGAAGACGGAGCTGGTGGGTAGAACACCTGTACAAATCAGGATTTCCAGAGCAGGGACAAAGAGAGGCCACGGCAGCACAGGAGTCAGGAAGGAAAGCTATATGTCAGTGGGAGTGAAAAGTCCATTTTGAGGCATAAACAGGCAAAATGTGCAAAACGCTTTTATCTGTCATCACCCTACAGGTAGCATTTGCTATCTAGACAACAGTTCTCTGGCGAAGCCAATGTAATCCTAAATTAATTAAAAGAACGGCCAGACTTTTTTTAGTAATCCCCATGACAGGAATGGTAAGCAGAATTTGTGTGAGCCCTGACTCACTGTTTTCTTCAGACAAATCTGTGAAATTACACACATTGATTGTTTTCCAGATTGTACCAGAAGTAGATTGCAGTCAAGACTCCAAAGGCATGGATCTCTACAAATAAAAAAGCAGGTACTATTCCCAACTGAGTAACCGAGCTTACCAAGCTCGGCACAGTGGAGAAAGGTGGTTAAGGAGAAAACTCATTTTCTAAACAGAGACAAAACGTTGTAGGGGCTTGATCTGGTCCAGCTAAAGTCAGTAAGACACCCCTTCTACAAAAGATGGACTTGCAAAAGCCCTGTGGCATAAATTCAGTGGTCTGTGCATATACCAGTGGAGTACGTGGGCATACAGGACAGACTTTCTGACAGTCTGTCTGCAACCCTGCCAAACCTACAGTAGATAACAGACTTTGCAGCTCTCTAGGATTTTCTCATGCCGAGGTCAGGTGCAGTGAATGAGGAATTCATCTGAAACCAGGCTTTCCTTGCCCTGATTATTCTCACAATTTGTATTAACCGAATCTAGATTGACTGAACAGAAAGAGAATGCACACTTTTCCTCTAACATGAAAATATCTGTACTAATACAGATCTATGGAATTACTCACTGACCATGCCTCTGTTTGCTTCTCTGATTGCATCTCCTGTCAACTGCCCATTGACTTCAGTACCTGATTTCATTTAATTCTTAGTCCATTGCTTTTCAGTTAAGGATGGTTTGCTCATGAGGATCAGCCTAGAAAAAAATTTCTCAGTGGGCTGTTGCCTTCCTTTATGGAGTTGCACAATTATTTGAGTGTTCTCATCACAGTGATAGGCTGAGAAATACCAGTACTGAAAAATGCAGAGCGGTTAGAAGAATAAGCTATGCTTGGCCTTATTAGCAAGACGGCTCATTCTGTACTGGGAGGCTTTGGGCAAGGTGAGAATTGGGCCAGTCTGCTGGGAGTAATGGGGTACAGCACAACTGTCCTCTTGTTGTTGACTTGCTAACCTGTTTAGTATTTGTCTTAGTTTATTGATTATTCTTTTTTCTTTGTGTTTAAGGGCTCTTCCCACAATTACTCATACATGTATCTTACATTACTAAATGTGAAGGGCTCCACGTGAGCCACACAGTTTACTCAAATTATTCTCAGGTGTTGCCCTCTGTGGATAGGTACCCATGAGAACAGGAGGCACTGCCACAAACCCACCAGCTGATAACACAAAATGGGTGAACACATACGCTCACGAGCAGCGCAGAGCTCTCGAAGCTGCTGATTTCGGAGACCAATCCCTGTGGTGTGGCAGGGCAGTAACCTTGGGGAGTATGATCCAGGACAGGAGACAAGGACCCGAGGTTGAAGTCCAGCCTCATGGCAACACCTTTGTGCAACTCAGCTGAATTACCTTCCTACCTCTCTCCCTTGAGTCTCTCCCGGTTCTCCCAGTGACCCAGCCACTCTGACATGTCACACAGCACTGCTTGCTGGGATGAGGCTTCTCAGCTGCACCTCTTACAGGTATCAGTGCACGTCTGAAGGCACCTCATCAATGCATGATGTATTTTCAGCATTTTCCTACTGAATGTGGGAATGAAGAGATGACAGACATGGACAAAATACTTAGAAACTTGCTGCTAAATATTTACCATATGCATTAAGACTGCTTTAAAATTAGGGCAGATGGTGGAATGAGATATTTGAGCTGCATTAAGGACATAGGAATTGATATAATCAGTGTCATGCTCATGTTACAAATCAGATAATTGTGTAACAGTCTTCTACATATTGAAAGGAAGCAGGTCACTTCTATGTCGCAGCAAGATTTTTATGAAAAGATTGGTTTGTGTAGACAAACTGGATAAGCAGAAACATCTTTGTACCTTCACTGATGATTTTTTTTCTTCTGTTTGAGAGGTGATATTCTGACATACCGTTCCACTCATAAATCCAGTGTTTATCTGCTCAACTGACTGACGTCTCAGGGTTGTAAAAATAAGAAACACAGCTGCTAAAAAGGACTAGTTTCTGGATCTCCTTGAGGCAAGCGGTTGCACTGAAAAGTAGTATGGGAGATGATACAGTTAGCATCTGGAAAACAAATGCCGTATATAGTAATTTCCACTCCACCAGCAATGAAAGGTAGTCAGGCTTCAGAAATGTAGTATTCACAAATGGGAAAGTCAATGTCTCCTGACCTGAAGGGTCGGAGATCTTTGGGCTGAAACCCAAGAATTCACAACATTTAACACATTCTGTATTTTTCCCGTAGACAGACTGAAAGAGATTTTAAAATGTACCGATAAATAAGATGAATAATGGCTATAAAACATAGGTAGACATATGAATTTTAACAAACGAGACTCATACAGAGAGAGAAATGTATGATGAATACAGCTTTCTACATCCGCTTTTGTAAATGTTCCAAGACAGAGAAGGCATTTGATCTGCCATAAAAGCCACTGTGAATGAGAAAGTAGAAAACCCATGAGCAATACAAAAATTCAGGTTACAGCTTCTGCATCGCTGGCACTTGCCTGAGATACAGTTTGAAATGACCAGTCATTCTGCCCAGAATGGAATCCAAGGATTCGTCTCAAGGGCAAGTAAGTCAGAAGCCATAAAATGTTCCTCTCTGCTCATCTTTCCATTTTAGGAAGGAGGAACCATCCTGAGTTGCATAGGTGGATAATATGGATGGAGAAGATACTCCAGTCAACCTGGAGCTTAAGTCTGAAGGATATTGCTTTCACCACAGCTCTGATAGTGGATTTATAAAGGCAAGGAAACTAATTTGGCTCAACCTTCCTTAAATCCAATTATTTTTATAACTTGGAATAAAAAAAAACACCCAAAACAACCTGATTGAGAGATTTGGTAAAGCGGCAGAGATTAAACAAGGGTTAATGATATATTTGGGGACTGGGTGAACAAGCCCGTATAGCTTGGTGAGGCTCGTGGTGTCCGTTTTTCAGTACGGAGCCCGGGCTGATTAAGTATGGGCATTTTCTGCTGGGCAGAAATGCAATTTCTTACAGATGCAATTTTTTACAGATGCAGTGCTCAATATGCAAACGAAACACTTTGCTGCTGTTTTGTCCCATACTGGGGAAGCCTGTCTTGGAGAAACAGCCCTACTGATGGAGGGTGCTCATTGCCCTGCCTTACCTTCTGTTCCCTCAGACAACAGTCTACGTTTCATGGCACTGAATCAAGCTATGAAGGTCAGTCATGTGGTGTATTGTTGATGGTAAATGTTAATTTTGGACAGATTTGTAGGACATATACCTTGTCTATATTCATCTCCTGATGTTCCTATTATCATTATTTATCACTGGATTATGATAGCTTCTGAGTCCCAGTGGAGCCCCACTGTGCTAAGTACTGTAGAAACACACGCCTGGCTTTGCTGTTTTGGCTTCCCTCCAGTAGACCAGCTATATTCATGTATCTGCTGCCTTGCGATCCTGATTTTTTCCTGTTGAATGAAGGGGATATTAAAAACACTGGGGAGAGGGGAGTGGGGGGAATGATCAAATAATGTATTTTGTTTGTTAATCTTTAAGTGTCCTTGCTCCACTCTCCATCGCACTGACAGAAGAACATGACTAATTCTCTGCTGGATGTGCAACTGTCCCAGCATATTCTATTAGTTGCCACATACCTACTGAACTCAGTTCAGTACGATCTGCAAAGCAGAGAGGTGCTGTGGCACTTTGGATTGTACAGATGAAGCTCTGGTATCAGTGCAGGCTTGTCACTTGTTTGAAGTACATGCTGAATCTCTGTGATGTGAGCTTAATTAATTTAACCTACTCTTTCCTGTCAAAGTCTGATGTAAAACTCTCACAACTGTCCCACTCTTGGCTGAACTGGTCGAGAGAATATTTCCAGATGAAGATTTCTCTCATGTGCAAGATGTACTGGAAAGTGTCCGCTTGCCAAGCTGGATTGTTCCCAGCTTTGTATGTTGTGGGGGCAGGGTCACAGCTACAGCCTCTTTAAGCTTCTGTGAAGTGGCAGAGCAAGATTAATCTCAGTCTCTGGTGATGGAGAGTGCAGCACCAGCATGATGGGATGATATTTTTCTGTTACTCAAGGGATCAACCTTGCTTCTTTGGGACGATACTGAAGCCAAAGATGAGATAATCCGTATTTGGGGAGGAAAACCCATCATTTTTTAATGCAGCCTGTGATAGGAATTTTGCTACGCATGCAGGAGAAGGGATGGATGCTCCTGAGAAGGGTATTCCTCTGCAAATTGCAATCCAGAACTATTTGAGCAGATTTATACATCTGTATTGGTTCCCAGAGCCCGTGCTGAGCACTGACTGATTCACCAGTAGTTTCCTACCATGTAGAGGACCTTGTAGCTTCGAGACAACAACGTGAAGCAAACAAGGTGAAGCCTATAGTGGTGCTCTCTGCAGCTACTTCTGAATGGAAAGGAAGAGGGACCCATACCTTCTCAGCCACACTTGCAGTGACCAAGTAAAACCCGTCTCTGAAAATACCTTGTGCAGACTAAGCAGGACCCACGTAGCTGTTGAGGTGAAAGGCCCCCATAAACTCATGGCACCTCTGCCAAACTGGAACTTTCCTCTGCCCAAACCGGTGTCCAATTACCTTGCAAATAACCTTCGATAATGCAGTATTACCTGGCAGAGAAGGAACACTTTGCTGTAGTTCATTTTTCACAGGCCCAGCAAATGGGCCGAGTTTCCCACCTTAGGTTAGCTCAGTTGTTAGCGTTAGTTCACTCTCTCTCTGGGCCCAGGGCTGAGCAGCCCTGGCTACATGGAGATAGATAACCTGGGGTCAGTGCTTGGGTGACTTGTCTGCCTTCAACATGGCGTAGTGTGGAGGCACAGATGAAGAAGGGACATAGCACTCAGGATGGAAATAATGTTTTTTTACTACTACCTGTTCGGGGCAGGGTGGGGAGAGAAGCATGTAAAATTCCTGGGAAGGAAGCAGAGGTGTTGGGGTTACCTGGCAACCACCAGTAGGAAAAAATAATGTGAAAGCAGAACGGGGAAGAAGTGGTCAAACCAAGGACCTGCCTGGCCAGTTAGGCGCCTGAGACAGTGATGCAGTGGGCACACCAAGATTTCATAGCAGGTGAGGAAATCTGTTGTAGGTAGACAGAGGGTGCAGGAAAAAAAGAGCGGACAGAGTAGAGATGAAAATTATTCACTGAAATGAAATAAAATCTTTTATTTTAAGCATTATAAGGCCTGGGATTTTTGAAGCAGAGAGATTTTTATAGGTTTCATCCATGTTCTGCCACCAATGCTGCTTGTTGGATTTTGCAGCTCTCTCCAATCTTGAAACACTGAAATTAAGCATTTATTTTCACTTCCTGATCTGGTCAGCCTGTCCGTGTTTTGCATCCTACTACTGGGTAGCACAGGGCTCACTGCCAAACCAAAGCCCCGCTTTTTAATAGAAAATACAGTAAACCGGGAAAGCAAATCCTGATTTCATTCATCAGACTAGAGAGACTATTTCACTAAAACTTTCTTTCAGATCAGCCAAGTGCCTGACTAGGGGCAAAAAAATCAAAGACTTTGCAATTTGGCCATATTAGGGTTTATAATGCACGGGAAAATTATGGCATTCGAAGCTTACTGAGAGGTATTCTACAAACTCAAAGTGTGTAGCACAGTCCAGAGGTCGGGTTTCTTAGATTATTAGGCATGTGCAATACAGAGGATGCATGGGGAGGCAATTGCTTTGCTTTTCTTCCCTTCCCTCTCCTGGACAAGCCTTGGCTGTCAGCGGTCACTCGCTGCCCGCTCATTGTCAGCAAGCAGGGCCAGGGCTCGGCTCCAGGGCCCAGATCTGCCCTTTGGAAACTGGGTGGAAATAAAAGACCAGTTGACTCCCAATCCAGCAAACAGATGCAGACGAGTAGAGCCATGCGGGACAGAGTTTGTGCTCCAGGGTTACCTGACGGCTCGATCTGCCTCTTCATGGACATCAGTCTGCGCCTGACACGTGCGGCTCTCAGGACACAGACCAGCCTCTGCTTCTCCCACAAGTCCCCTCTGGGTGATCCAACACTCTCACACTGGACTTGTTGCATCCTTCTCTGTCATGGGCTTTTGCTTTGATAATGCCAGTGCAGCAGCAGGATATCAACATCAGAGATGCCTGCAGAAACACAAAAGCCAGCACCCTGAGCTTCAGTGTGGTTTTAATATGTGAGCATGCACGATTTGACGTGGCTGGCGCTTCTTTGCTTGGGAACTCATTTCCCCTCCTGCCTGCAGCTGTCAGCAGCCATGTGGCATCTTGACATTTTGTCTTTATTAACTTCTTGACAGATAGCCTTTTGGGGTTTATTGGGACATTAATTGTTTTCGGGAAGCTTTTATACTGTTAGCAAGGTTTTATCTTCTTTTTTCCTCTGTGCCTTTGAACAGGTGACTCTAATAAAGCACTATGACGTGTGTTAACACGCTCTGAGGATGCCAGGAGCATCACTCTTCTCACTGTCCCCCAGCTTCTCTGCGCTTTGCAGCCCAGAGCTGATAGCAAAGAGGGGGAACCCAATTTTGAAAAGGGCACCAGCTGCAGCCATCGTTGCAGCCACTTTAGTTAGATCTTCCCCATGGCATTTTTCCAGGAGAAAAAAAGAGCACACAAGCCTAGCTATTTTTTTTTGTAGTCAATGCATGTGATTAGCGGTATTTATAAAAACTGCAGAAAACAGCATCTCAGGAAAAGGAAAAGTACAGGCAAATGCACTGAGCAAAAGGAGGAATTAGCAGACTTTGAAGTCAGCAAAAGTGCCTGATTAAGGATTTAAAAACTAGAATTTTGTGTTTTGGCCGTGCTATGGGTTTCTCAGAATGACTCAACAATGGCTTTTAAGGCCTACTGGAAGCTATTCTGTGACTGCATGTGTAGTGCCATCTGAAGATACTGGTGAGGTGGTTATTGCTTCCAGGGTGGAAAGGAGGAAACTTCATGTTATGGGTTTGCATGGGAAGGTTTTGGTAGTGGGGGGGCTATAGGGGTGGCTTCTGCAAGAAGCTTCTTCCATATCTGATAAAGCCAGTGCCAGACGGCTCTAAGACGGACCCACTGCTGGCCAAGGCCAAGCCAATCAGCGACGGTGGTAGCACCTCTGTGATAACAAAAAACTATGGTGAAAAGGCAGTCGAGAGAGAGGAGTGAGACTATATGAGAGAAACAACTCTGCAGACACCAAGGTCAGTGGAGAAGGAGGGGGGAGGAGGTGCTCGAGACGTCGGAGCAGAGAGCCTTCCCTTGCAACTTGTGATGAAAGGCCATGATGAGGCAGGCTGTCCTCCTGCAGCCCATGGAGGTCCATGGTGGAGCAGATATCTAACTATAGCCCATGGAAGGGGCCCCATGCCAGAGCAGGAGATGCCTGAAGGAAGCTGTGACCCCGTAGGGAGCCCATTGCTGGAGCAGGCTCCTGCCAGGACCTGTGGACCTGTGGAGAGAGGAGCCCACACTGGAGCAGGTTTGCTGGCAGGGCTTGTGACCCCATGAGGGACCCATGCTGGAGCAGCCTGTTCCTGAAGGACTGCACCCCGTGGAAGGGACCCATGCTGGGGCAGTTCATGAAGAGCTGCACCCTGTGGGAAGGACTCACATTGGAGAAGTTTGTGGAGAACCGTCTCCCATGAGAGGGACCTCACGCTGGAGCAGGGGAAGAGTGTGAGGAGTCCTCCCTCTGAGGGACAAGGAGTGGCAGAGACAAAATGTGATGAACTGACCACAACCCCCATTCCCTGTCCCCTTGCACTGCTCGGGGGGAGGAGGGAGAGAAATGGGAGTGAAGCTGAGCCCAGGAAGAAGGGAGAGGTGGGGGGAAGGTGTTTTAAGATTTAGTTTTATGTCTCATTATCCTACTCTGATTTGACTGGTGATGAATTAAACTCCCTTTTCTCCCCAAGTTCAGTCTGTTTTGTCCATGACAGTAATTGGTGAGTGATCTCTCCCTGTCCTTGTCTCAACCCTCGAGCCTTTCATCATATTTCCTCTCCCCTGTCCGGTTGAGGAGGGGGAGTGATAGCGCAGTTTTGGTGGGCACCTGGCATTTATCTAGGTCAAACCAAAACATTCACCAGCAAAATTTTAAAACAAAATAACGGGGACAAACTCATAATAGCCCACTCAAAACTTCCCTGCATCTGCTGGAGATACTGCACATTGTAAATTAGGACTCAGTCTCTTTTGGTATGTTTATGTGTAGGGCCTAGCAGAGTGGGGCATAGCAGGATGAGATTCCTCATTAGTTCTGATCAGAGAAATACATAAAAATAGTGCCACTAGGGGTAGGGTGACACTAAATGACATCCAAAGACCAGGCCATGAAATGGTGCCAGTTTTTATCCAAGTATTTAATGCATTTCTAAAACACACAAATGAAATGAATATGTCTAAATATTCATTGCTTAAGGTGCCTTTCTTTGACATTAAAAGCAGTGTGCATAAATTCCTCATTTTATATGATAGCTTTCATTAGCTCTCCATCTGTAATCCACACCTCCTGCTAACAAGGACAGAACTGCAATACTGACTAGGACTCTCCCTTCAGAGGCAGATGAGTGAAAAAGCCCTAGACTTCTATGCTGCAGTAGAAGGTGAAAATGTTACCAGATGAACAATTCTTTCCAGCAGTGCTTTGCCTAGTCTCACCATGTAATTGGAGATTTATTGTAAGCCATCAAACCCCATTATTTCCCATCCAGGAGTCTTTGCTTTTCCACCCCTCACTCATTCGAAGACTTACTTGCTGAGGAGAGGTGCACAGTCAGCAGGAAAGATGGAGAACATGAATAATTTAAATGGAGGTTGAGTTCCCATTTGCTACTGAAGAGAAATGGTTTGCACAAAAATAGAATGAGACAGGGCATCAGAGATGCTCCCGAAGGGTGGCTGTTATGTCTGTTGGCATTTCTGCTCTCTGGGAGGATTACTCATGACAGCATTGTTTAAATACTGGGGTTAGAATGGCAAGCTATCACAACTTTATTTGGAAACAGTCCGCTGTGGATATCACTAGAGAGGTGTGTTTAGCAAAGGCAGAAACAGCTAACAAGTAGAAGTTAACTAACTGTCCTGGGCTGGGATAATTTCTCTCCCAGTAGCTGCTGTGTTTTGGATTTAGTATGAGAAGAATGTGATAACGCTGATGTTTTCACTTATTGCTATAAAATCAAGGACTTTTTCCAGGTCCTCATGTTCAGCTAGTGAGCAGGTGTTCCAGAGCTGGGAGGGAGCAGAGCCACAGCAAGCCCAAGGTGGCCAACGGAAATATTCCATACCATGGACATTGTGTTTGGTTTATGAATGGCGTTGGCCGGGGGGCGGAAGCTATCGGCTTTTCAGTTTTCTGGGATTTTTTTGAATGCGCTCTTGGCCAGGAGTTCAGACTTTTTTTGGGCTGCAAATTGGTTGTCATGTGGTGAGAAAAATTGTACTATATATAGTTAGTTTTGCGTATTCATTATTATAATTGTTATTATCATTATTAGTAGTAGTAGCATTAGTATTTCCTTTGTTGCCCTATTAAACTGTCTTTATCTCAACCCACGAGTTTCCCCTTTTGTCCATTTCTCCTCCCCATCCCACTGGGGAGAAGGGGAGGGGTGAGCGAGCTGCAGTCCAGGCCTTAGTTGCTGGCTGCCAGGTTAAATGATGACGCTAATGAATGGGGATCTGCAGTGTGCGCACCTCTGAATTGCCTGGTGGAAACGTATTACCTCAGTAGCAAAGACAAGCACTCAGAAATGAGAAAATTGAAAAATTAAGGTTAGCTTTGATTTTTAATGTAGTTGTGCCTTTGAAGACTATGAAGTGCCATGTTTGCATGGCTTCCTTCTGTTTCCAGTGTTAAGGATGGACAATTCTCACCTCTTCAGTACTTTGTTTTCTTCCACTGTTCAATCTTATTTACTGATTTTTTGCACATTAAGCAAATCCTGTTTTGAAGCAGCATTCATTAATTTCCTCATGACACTAACCGCCATCATTAGATTTTTGCAGACATTGTTAAATTTATTTTCACAAACCCCTCTGAGCTAAAGGACCTGTTATCACCCCTCTTTTAGAGATGCAGTCTTGAGGCACAAAGATTACAAAAAACTTATTCTGGGTGCTTAATCTGAGAGAGATTTCAAAGGACTCGATTTCTCAGAGTGCAGAGAATTATAAAACACACAAAGCATGACCCCCATAACTTCATTTGCAGCCAGGGCTCAGCACATCTATAGATCAGATCCCTGATGGCAGTCTCCAACAAATGAGGGACTGAAATTACTGGACAACTGTCAAAAGTCTCGTTGAAAAAACTTCATTAATATAATGTACGACTCTATCACTGGCAAGAATAGAGTCCAGCTCTCCAAAGCAGCATTCTTCTGCCTTAACTACTTGATCTTGCCACTTTCTGTAGCCTGCACTTTGTACCTTGACGTCTTTCAATGTTGGAAACATGTAAAGCATGTGTTCTTCAGGCAGCTCTCCTTCACAGGAAACAAACTCAGTGTGTCTGTGAGTCCTACAGTGACAGGACTCCTGGGGGAAAAAAAGAAGAAGAGTATGCGGTTATGCAATTAAAGTCCATCTCCTAATGCATCGGTACAAGAGGGCAGAATGAAGAGCAAAGAAGCAGCATCAGCTCTGGTTTGTCCTAACTTTTTGATTGCTCTCATACAATAATAATAGCCCTTTCCTGTACTTTACATACCCTACACACGTCCCTCAAACAGAAGGGGGAGAAATTCCGTCACCAGTTGCCACCCTGACGTGCTGTCAGTGAGGTGACAACCTCCAGGCTCACTTCACAGAGCCTGCTGCTCCCAGCGAGGGCACAGCAGCCCTCGGCAGCCCTCAGACAGGGCTGGGGGAAGACGGGCATGTGGAGGTGCGCTGGCTGGATGTGGGGCCATGAGGCACTCACAGGGATAGACTGTGGGTGCCAGTATAGATAAAAAGCTTGGTAATCTTCAGTGTATGTGTATGCTTCCACCTATTGATGGGTGTTCTTCACCCTATAAATGACCAGTGACATCACTTCAGGGTCAAAATGCCAAGGACCAAACCTCATGACAGGAACCATGCAGTGTTCTGATGGTGTGATCTCAAACATCCAGTGGTATTCCCACATGGCAACCTAAATCAGGGCCACCCCAGCCAAGTCGACCAGGATGCCTGTGATGCTCAGCAGGAGCCTGCAGCCCACATCTCTTTCACTTTGAAAGTGACTGGCAACTACAAGAGGGCCAAGATGAGTTGAAAACGGCTGTAAAAAGACTGTGTCTCTGTTTTTGAACAAACAGCTCAGAACTAGCATTAAAAAGGCATTTAGTTTCATCGTTAACGCCGTCGTTCTGGTTACGCATTGCTCCTGGGTGGAGAGCAGGTCACCTTGCGGTTGTGGTGGGAGGCTGGGGCAGCACGACCCTTCGCTTCACACTTGTTTTTCCCGGACCAGCGACTGCGTGCTGGGACGAGGGGCGTTATCCGTTCCCATCCCTTCCCTTCCCTTCCCTTCCCTTCCCTTCCCTTCCCTTCCCTTCCCTTCCC
>Ga0065711_1046727_pt1 | contig 12730 bp, 10 predicted proteins | sample Hoacrofraction12_FD_59098 | JGI IMG/M metagenome (GOLD analysis project Ga0065711, IMG submission 59098) | Hoatzin crop microbial communities from Cojedes, Venezuela - Epithelial fraction 12 v2 (version 2) | ecosystem: Host-associated > Birds > Digestive system > Esophagus > Crop | place...
GTCCCGCCCAGGCATCATCCTCCGCCGCCCGCCCCGGCACCCAGGCGGGTGCAGCCCGGGCTGGAGGGTCTCTGCTGCCCGGGGCCCGCGGCGGAGGCGGCCCGTCGCCCTAGGCCATGGTCAGCGCTGTGTCCCCAGGCTGGCTGAGGCCGCAGCCAGGAGCGGAGAACACGGGAGGGCTCTGGGGTGAGGGGCTCTGGTACCTCCCTGGTGCCTGGCGCCGTGATGAGGGATCAGAGAATCGTCTGGGTTGGAAAAGGCCTCAAAGGTCGTAGGCTCTAACCGTAAACCTAACACTGCCAAGTCCACCACTAAACCATGTCCTGAGGTGCTACATCTACACGTTTTTTGAACACCTCCAGCGATGGTGACTCCACCACCTCCCTGGGCAGCCTGTTCCAATGCTTCACAACTCTTTAATGAAAGAGATTTTTCCCAATATCCAATCTAAACCTCCCCTGACGCAACTTGAGGCCGTTGCCTCTCATCCTATCGCTAGTCACTTGGGAGGAGAGACTGACATCTGACACCTGTGAATGTAGCAGATGTAGCGGATGTAGATATAAGTTACCACTTCCGGTCTCAGAATCATTGCACGACACATTAATTCAACCCAAAGCAAGTCTCGTGTCTTTGTGAATAATTGGTAAAGTCGTAAAATAAGAGACTCCTAATAATCCCACTTAGACAGCTGGGCCTTGGGAGAGCAGATACGCAGGACCATGAAGATAAGCAGGCTACAAAGTGACCATAAGACTGTAACAAAGCAACCTTGAAGGGCATGGTATGCCTGATCTTAGAACTGAGTTTGTGCAGAACCAAAGGTCAACTAGCGGACACTGTGATGCAGAGTAGATAAGCCTTCATCTAAAGACCCCCAACGACCACCTGGGGATGCTAAAAGACATGCAAGAAGGATATTAACATATGATAATGAGTTATCGGAAAAACCATGTATATGACAAGCATTTTTTTGGAATGTAATGAATATGTAAGTTAACATAGCATAAATACCTAGTAATGGTGTCTTTTGGGTACACACGTTTGGGCAGAGCTGTCCACTGTGCGTCCAGCGCTGCAATAAAGAAGGCCCGCTTTCTAAAGCTCCAAACTTAAGTTTTAGAGAGTGAATTATTTTGCCGCTTTCTGGTAACACACCTGCCTCACTACAACCTCCTTTCAGGTAGTTGCAGAGAGCAATAATGTCCTGTCCCAGCGTCCTCTTCTCCAGATTAAACAGCCCCAGCTCCCTCAGCCGCTCCTCAAAAGACTTGTTCTCCAGACCCCTCACCAGCCTCATTGCCCTCCTCTGGACACACTCCAGCACCTCAATGTCCTTCTTGTAGTGAGAGGCCCAAAACTGAACACAGTACTTGAGGTGTGGGCTCACCAGTGCCGAGTACAGGGGCACGATCACCTCCCTACTCCTGCTGGCCACGCTATTCCTGACACAAGCCAGGATGCCATTGGCCTTCTTGGCCACCTGGGCACACTGCTGGCTCATCTTCAGCCAGCTGTCAGCCAACACCCCAAGGTCTCTTTCTGCTGGGCAGCTTTCCAACCACTCCTCCCCAAGCCTGTAGCATTGCATGAGGTTGTTGTGACCCAAGTGCAGGACCCAACACTTGGCCTTGTTGAACCTCATACAACTGACCTTGATCCATTGACCCAGCCTGTCCAGATCCCTCTGCAGAGCCTTCCTATCCTCAAGCAGATCGACACTGCCACCCAACTTGGTGTCATCTGCAAACTTACTGAGGGAGCACTCAATCCCCTCATCTGGATCAATGATCATTACATGGACACATCATCTGGTCTGCTTTGCACTATTTGAGTTGTCACCTGAGCTTTATTTTAGGAGATATTCCCCATCTACTGCAATTCTCCCCATAGAGTGAGCGTGAGGGTCAGAGGGAGAAAGCTGGAACAGGACAGTGACAAGGGAACCATGCCGGGGAGAAAAACTCCCATTCCTTCTTCTCCATATGTGTCCTGAGAGCTGGGAAAGCCTAAACAGATGGTCATGCTTGGAGCGGGCTAGGGAAATGGGGGAGGAAAGTGGGGGGATAAGGAGCAGGAATGAAGCATGTGAGGGCTGAATGGGAGAGGAGGGGACATGTGCAGTGAGATGGCAGGAGTGCTGGAGGATCGGGTACCTAACGGGTGCACACAGTGCGTGACAGAGAGGGAAGCTGCTGGGCAGAGCGAGGAGTTCATGTCGGGGCAGAAGCAGATCCCCATGGCCCTGGGGATGTCTCTATTCTCGCTCATCTGTAGCAGGATTAAGGGGAGGGCTGAATCAATCGGTCAGACCCTCACAAAGCTATGGCAGGATATCACCTTGGTTTTGGAAGGGAATTCAGTCTGAAAAATCTCAGTTTTTAACAAATACTAACAAAACACATAGAAGAAAATGTTGCTACATTTTTTTCTTTTTTGTTATTATTGCAATAAAAAACAAATCTGAAATTTAAAAAAATAAGTCAAAAATCTTCCTTTTTGAGACTTTGCCTGCGAAACCACGATATTGCCTCAGGCCTCTCTAACACAGGTGAGGAAACAGCGTGCAAGGGAGAAAACTTTGGAAAAGGTGGCTACTTGCTACACAGAGAACAAATATTCATCACATAGGGGTTTGCGCTATGCAATGCTTCAACAGAGTCCTCTGGGATTTTTAATCCAATTTTGGAAATATATAAATAGAGGATAACTCCAGGCCTAAGGGGTTCTCACTGTGTTGTGCTGTTGGTGTCTTCTGAGGTGACTACAAGAGGGAGGATTTTGAAGAGTCCTCTAGCAGAGCTGGAAAGAGCAGTGGGTTCCATTTCAGATTTGATCTTCTTATTTTCCACTGTGGGAGCTGGAAGATAAACCACCTGAGAGGTAAACATATGCAATGGAGAAAAATAAGACTGAAGGTGTACATTTCCAACACAAGGTCCACACTTCTACTGTTAAATTTTAACAATCTGTAAGCTGAAAAGGATGAAGAAAACCAGAAAACTGAGCTTGTTCTTTCCCTCAAGAAAAAAACTGGAACACACAACTCCCTCACACACAAATAAAAACCCCCCATGGTAGTAAATCCCTCAGACTCTGATTAAAACTACTCGTTTAAGCTGGGAGGATCTACCCACAATTAAATATCAACCCAGCAAAGACTGCACATAGTGCTGTGGATACTCATTTCCCTCCAAAGAATTGCTGAGTGGATGGGCCACGTGTCTTTGTCTAGCAAAGGCTCTTTCATTTTCCAACCCCATTGTTCTGCTGTAGGCAAAGTTATATTTATTTCATCTCCAAGAACAGTTATTGCAGCACCACTGAATCCAAAGATCTTATGTTTATGAACATTACACAGAAATTATTTCAACGTGTACTAAAATGCAGATAAATATGTTTTAAATGTACTTGCAGAGTAGCTGTGGAATTGCAGGAGTGATTGCATGAGAAGGTTTGCAAACTGGAAGATGATTTTTGCCTGTAGGCTTATTGCAGGCTAAGTATTGGCTGTTTGAGGGACCAGGTCTAAGATCCCTTGGCCTGGAGGTGGGATGCAGAGTGACTGTGACTTAAGAATGGTGCTAACTACTATTTATGTGTTTTTAGCTGGTCCCTGCAAGTTCTGAGACCACAATTGCTATTGCGATGTCAACAATTTTGCAACTAGTCCAGGCATGTGTCTTAAATAAAAGAAAGGCTTTTGGCTTTCCGGCGTAGGTGGAGAAATGGTGTTGAGTAGCTCAATAAGGTTAGCAATAGTTGTCAGGAAACTTCCTGCAGTTTGTGTAGAAGTTTCTCGGTTATGCATGGTCAACTGTCACACCAGGTAGGATGGAAGTGGAACAAAGCAAAGAAGTGATTCTAGTATTTCTTATAAAGGTGAAACTTTGGGCTTTACATTAGTAGAAATGTGATAATATTTCTGTGGCGGATGTGCTGGAAACCCATGGTGGTATGATCCCGTAATCAGTCCAATGGATTACTTGGTTGTGAAGGCAATAGTGTGGTTTTCCACCTACAGGTAAGACAATTCATCTGTGTATGACAGCAATATGTTAGATCCTCTCTCACAGAGCAAGCAAATGTAGCTGAAAAAGGCTTTTTCCCCTCTTGTCATTAGATACCTCAAAGCACAGAAAGGTTTTTTGGTGGTTGTTCATTTTTACATAGTTGAAAAGGGAATAGACCATTGTCTGTCTGATTATTTCCAAGACTGTAAGGAAGCTCTGGAAACAATATTTGAAAAGATAAAAATAATGTACTGCAGTCAAATGTTATGACTTTGACTGTGCATCGATACTTGCAGCAGGTGATGCTAATGAGAACTCAAGACATGATTTTGTCTAGAAGTTCATGGGAAATCAGCACAAGTATGTCCTTCCGGATACTTGCTCAGCCCATATACAGCATACTGTAGCAAAAGATGTTGCAGATAATCCCTTATTTGGTTATAAAAGTTGTGAAAGTTCTCAATCATTTTTCCTCATCAGCTACCTGGTTTCGGGGTTGCAGATGATACTCTGTTTTGGTGATATGGAATACACAGGAATGTTGAGGTGTATCCCCACCAGATGATTATTTCCATAGTCTTCAGTTGAAAGGATGTCAAAATGTTATGCAGATGTTGGCAGTCCCAGAAGACATTTAGCGCAAATGCCCTCTTGAAACCACTGAGTCCTTTGAGGGTGACAAAGGGATGTATCTTCTCGATTTTATTCCAGTGCATTAGTTGAAAGGTAGTTTACAGGAAATGTAATCGTTCTTGAAGCTTTCAGGCTTGACAGAAAGCAGCATACGGCTAATTAGGAGGAACACTCTATGTAAGTGGTAAGTAAAGCTTGTGCTTCAGGAGCCTGGCATTAGGAAGTTATCTACATCCCAGCTTAAATTCTATCCCTGATATTTCTTAAAAATTGTGGAATTAGCTACTTTTGTCTGTCCAAAATGCAGCAGTGAAAATAACATTTGTTTGGGTAAACAGCTTTGGGAAGATTGGAGAAACTTATTAAATGTTATGTTAACCTGAACTCTAAACTGAAGTTATGTTCAATTTCACAAATAAAAATTTATTATTTTATTAAAATGCATGACAAGGCATCCAGATTGCTTAGTACTTTTTGAAATAATAAATTATAAATTATTCTAACTGAATTATGCATTTGTGTACTGCGGAATTGTATGACTGGGGGGAAAAAAACACACACTTCATGACGCAAAATGCATATTTCTCTAACACAGTCCTTAAAATGACACGTTGCAGTTGTTTGCAGAGTAGTCATCCCTTACTCCTACCATGAAGGCAGTCTCCCTCACGCTGTTCTGCATGCCAGAGACAAAGCTGTTACTTGATACCAGACTTGGCACAGGACAGCCCAGGTTGGAAGGGACCTCGAAAGATCATCTGATCCCACCTTTTGTGGAAAAGGGAGCCTAGATGGGATTATCGACCACCTTGTCCAGTCACATCTTGACAAAAGTTGATGCAGAGGAGTGGAGAGAAAAGGCTGTTCCTCTTAAGCATTTGCATCGCATGGGATTACTAAAAACAAAAATGAAAGAAGACCACAATGGGAAAAGCAATCAAGAGAAAGCCCCAGAAAGCTGGCTGCTTTCCTCATTCGGATGAATGTGGGTGAGAGGAGTAGGGAGTGGGAGAAGGGCGGTGGTGGTCGTTTGCATCAAGGAGGGTTAGCCCAGCCGCACTGTCTGCTGTGTTAGTGCTCTATCTTCCCTGCCATTCTCCCCAGCTCCGGCCTGCTTGCAAGGTTGTGTGGACCCCAACCCCTCAGCCCTCTTTCCCTCCTCACAACAACAACGGCTTTATTCTCTCCTTCATCAGAGCATGGGCTCTTCCTCTTTCCCTAAATTACAACCTTGTCTAAAGGAGAGTAAATGAAGCACGTGTGAATTGTGCAAATGGGACGCCAGAGGTAAACTGCAGTTCAGATAATGTTTCCTTGATCTCTCTGTTTACAGCTGGCTTGTAATTGTGCCGGTGTCCTCCGGAGCCCTTTCTAGGGATTTCTGGGAACCACAAAAACATGTTAGGAGGAGGATGGAGTTAATCAGTTGGACTTTCCTGCTGCTATATTCAGCCTAGCAAGCCACCTCCGGCAGATGTTTCTGCTTTTAGGCCACCGGGAACTTTATTGACTGTCTTTCCCTGTGTTGAAGAAGCATGTAAAGCTATCGAAGGCTGGTTTTCCATTAAGAGCATTTTCTTGTCAGGTGATGTTTTTCTGTCTCTGCCATGACAGATTTGAATTAATCTCTCAGTAGACTGATCCCCCAAGAGAAAAAATAGAGGAAATCTGTGTTACCTGTTTTTCCCTCCTGCCTGCAGGAGGCATAGGCTGTAAGCAACGGCAGAGCTGTGTGGAGCAGTGCCTATAGCCCTCTGCTCTCCATCAACCCTCCCACCAGCTATCCCCACCTGCCTATTTAGAATAAAATTTCTTTCATGTCATACAACTCGAAACAGAGCCAGGTCCCGGGTGTTCCTTACATGGTTTGAGGCCAGTCGGTTAATATCGCTGCCTGGGTCTTGTATCTCTACCTGTCTCCCAGGGCTTGTGTGACAAGAAGGGAAACTTGACTGTGAGCACCCGTGTGAGCTTGCTCCCCACAAGATCCCTCCAGTTGTGATGGGGGAAAGGAAGCCTTGGGCACAGCCCCTCCGTGGACTGTGGGGTGACAGAGGACCCCTCTCCTGGAAAACACCTCCTCTCCCTGTTCCTGCCCCTGCCTCACTGTGTTCGCCCTGAAGGATTTACCTACTTGAGCGTTCAGCTCACCCAGCTGTTAGACAGGATCAGACAAGACCAGGGTAAAACAAAATGTCCCCAATTCTCCGTTTCACCATCATCGTCCCCCGAAGTGAGCAAGGTCACTCCTCAGTCCCCCGGCACAACTCCAGGAAGGAGCTTCCTGCCCGAAGGGTGTTGATGGTGTTACCGGTCCTCCTGGGTCATGGCGCAGCCCATTTTCAGAAGGGACGAAACACCCAGCATTGTGCCTGCCCTGCAAATGGTGGCTTCCCGAATTGGTCCCAACTGTTTGTTCTCGCAGCGCTGGCCTCTCGAGGCATCGCATTACACGGGTCAATAAGGACAGCAGTCACCTATCTGACCAAAACTGCAGGTGCAAAATTATGCCTGCAGCTCTCTGGGGCCATAAAAGCAAGGCATCCTCCGAGGGCGGGTTGCAACAGAAGCTGCCGCACAGTAGCTGTACGAGTCCTTCCTCACCCCGCGGGGTGCTTCTCCGGCACGTAGTCTGTTCACTTGGGAGAAGGAGAAACACAATTTCACCCGTCCTCTCCTGGCAGCAGTGGCTGGGAGGGATGGTTGTTTTAGTGGACCATAACATTATTGTAATAATTGCTGCTTCGTCAGACAGAATTATTAGTCTGTCAGTAATGCGTTAGACAGCAACACTTGTCTCAAATGCCTGTTAATTATCTAAATAAGCAAATTTGCTTCCTTTCCCACCATAGTCACTAGTCTCTTGTATCATTCATGGAGCTGAAGCTGTGATTTTGCAAATACCCCTGCAAGTATTTATTACAAGGGCAGTCTCCTCGAAGCGCAGAGGCTGCCAATGTGAGGAAGAGATGCCAGACTGGTTCCCCACGGCCTGATTCAAATCCTTTTGAAATCAGTAGAGAGATACTCTCAGCCTTTCATGGCTTTGGGTTATATCCTCAGATAGTAACTTTTTCCAGGCAGGAATTTTGCTTCAAACGTCTCTCACATACCCTTGAGAGATTTGACAGCTGATAAAATACTCAGCCTTAAACCAATACAGCCAGTGGAGCCCCTGAATATAGTGTATTTTTCTTAATTTACATTTTTTCTCCTGAGGAAAGCAACAATCAGATATGCTTTCTTGTGCACAGTCAGACTTGCAGCAGCATTTTCGTTACTCAGAGATGTTCAAAACCAGAGAATGTGGCATTCCATGTAAGGGTTTGAGGTTGCAGACAGCCACCAGGCTTCAGTGCATGCCCTCTGCCCGCTGCGCAGCCAGGGTTTGCCCTCCCGTCCACCATCCCGCGCTGCCCTGTGCCTGCTCGCGTGCCAGCATCCCTTCCCCATCCAGGGCTGCCTGCCCGCTCCACCTCACCCAAGTCAAAATCCCAGGCAATCTTCCCCCCTGCCATCATGGGCCAAATGATGGGATGGCTTCCCCACAACGCCCTCCGCTCCACCCCTCCACTGCTCCCATCGCCCCAATACAGCCCAGACCTTCACCCGGCTGTCGTGAGTTCCCTGTCCCTGAAGAAAGAAGAGCATCTTCAGAAGGTGAATTTGTGCCTTGAAGCTGCAGCCCCCAAGAAGACGTAACATAAAAGCAGGTCCCACGGGCAAGCGTGGGACAGGATGGATGGCAGCTGCTGGCATGGGTACAGAATCCCTTGGGCAGGGTGGTCCCAGCGGTGCCCGGTGGCACATGAGGAGCCTGGAAGGCATCATCCCACCAACTTGAGTTGTCTCAGGATGTGCTGGGAGCCAGCCCCTCTTTGCCTCCCACCTAATGAAGGACAAAGAAAAGGAAGCTCCTAACTCTCCACCAGCCTGCACTCAGGTTAAAAGCCCAGAAGCCACCCAAATTCCTCTCTTTTTCGTTCAAATCTGCACAGAGGCTGGAGTGCAGTGGCTGCTGGAGGAGTCTGAGACAAGGAAAATCAGAACTGGTCCCCAAGGACACTGTTTCATACTAATCTCAAAACACGAGTTTTCTCACAACAGTGTTCTTTTTATTCAGGGATGTTAGCAAGAACATAATGAAAGCCACCGTCAAAACCCAGGTGAATTTTTCCACCTCTCGGAGTTTTGCCTTCCTGGCTGTGGCTGGTGACCCTACAAGCACACAGCTGTAAGGCTGCTGCTCATTTGGGGCCATAAAAAGAAAACCGTGTGTGCTTAGAGAAAGCAGATAGAGCCATCTAGTGACAAGAGAAATGCATTCTTCATTTGATGCTGTTAAAGATCTTCACAAGCCCCCAAAAGCCAGTGTTGGCCACCAGGACCCCTTGGCCTGCAAGGCATGGGCAGCCCTTCTCGCAGGGGTGCGCATGGCCAAGCTTCCGCGAGGTCCACACCACCGGAGCTTCGCGTGGTCCTCAGCAAAGCTTTTGGGAGCAGGGATGGCAGCATTAAGCAAAAAGTGTTGCTTGGGTCATTGACAGGGTTTGGGTTTTGGAAGAGCGCATGATGCCTCACAGGCAGAGCTTGGCCCCAGCCACACAGTTTCTTGGGAGGCAGTTTTTGAGCTGCTTTAGCCAAATGAGGAAAAATTCAGGAGAGATGCTTCTTAGAAAAGAAAAAAATAAAAATACTTGGTTTCAAAATATGCATGAATTCTATTAAACAAAACTCTTCCATATTTTTATATCACTGACATATTGAAAAAAAATGCATTTCTTGGCAAAAGAAGCATTATTTTTTTCTTCTTCCTTTTCCTTCTCTCTTTGTCTAGTACATTCCTCCTCTGAAGAATTCACACAACTCAGCTCATTATCAGTCTAGCTAATTACATTACAGCACTTCCCAGCAAATTAAGATCCAAAGCCTGCCGTTTTACTGTAAACTCCCCAAAGAAAGGAATAATGAGGTTACTTAGCAGGTTTTGTTCCTCGGGTAATTTCCATACACTTCTCAGTTTATAAAGTGGGAGATAAGGTAGCCCCCACAGCTTTTGTGTTAGCCTTCCAGGTCTACTAGTGCTTCTGGGAAGGAAGGGATTCTCCTGCTGGAGGCCCAGAGGTGACACCATTTGCCCCAGGGCAGAGAGACACCAAAGCCAGCTCTGGCCCTGCCTGTGCTGGAAACAAAGCTGAGACACAGACTCTTTGTGTGACTTAGGCCGTACCCACATAGCTTGGAGGGGACCCCCAGGGCAAAGTGGCTGTGTCCCAACCACAGAGCCCTCAAGCCTAGATCTTCTCCGTACCCCATGACTTTTCCCCCTGGCCAAAAGACAGGATTGTCACCTTGTGCCAGGAGCAGAAACCACTTCAAAGCACCTGAAATCAGTGCAGGCTGCACAGCAGCCCATCGGAATGGTGCTTTCATAGCAGGTTAGAGATACCTGTGGGAGTGTGGCATGAGGCTGTCTGAAGATAAGAGGCTGGGACCACCACGTCAGCTCTGCAGCAAGTGGGCTGATTGCTGCCAGTGTCACCCTAGCTCTGGCCAGGTGGAGACAGACTGAACCATGCCAAGCTGTGCTGGGAAGGGGAAGGACTTGAACTCCAGGTTTGCAGAGAAATTCCAGCTGCAAATTTGATTTGACTCAGAATGGAAACAAACCCAGCGCTGTCTGCACCACAAAACACCCCAAAGCCAAACAATCTGTTTGGGGTCAACCTACGTGTTTGGATTAGCCTCCGACTTCTGCTTTTCTTTTGAAGATAAGAGACCAAATTTTTCCTTTCATTGTTCCCACAGAAAGGTTTTCTTTCTGCCAGACGACACACTTCTTTGGACATTTTCTACTTTATGATTTGTTTGTACCTGCAGTCCCAGCCAGGAACTCAGCACTAGCATCCTGGTTGTTTCCCACATGCCTAATCAAGCCAAGGTGGAAGGAGTGGATGTAATGAGCTACCAGAGTGAAGGGCGTGGAAGGAGAACAAGGACAATGCAGTCATCAAAGGATCAAAAATGCTTTTGTGTACGCTTATAATTTAAAACAAGAATTCCCTGCAACTATTACCTGATTATAATCAAGCTCTACCACACTTAGCTTTGTTCATTTTGTTATGAATTCCTCATCCTGGATCCTCTCAGCTCCCTTTGGCTGTTTGTGGGTGAAAAATTCACCCACATTTTGTACCTATTCATAAATCTGCATATTAAAATCTGGGGCAAGAGGCTGTGCTACGTGCTTGTCCAGCACTTGGCCCAGCAGCGTTTCTAGTCTTTCACTGGGCTGGTATAAATACAGCAAAAGTGTCTTAACGGTGCATGGTTCTCCCTTACCTTCTCATCTGAAGGTGTTACTCTGGTTCACCGAGTATGCACCTGGGAGCAACAAGTTAGTTCACCCTAGTTGCTTTAATCACTTCAGAGTTGAACTGAAAGCCTGTAGCTGGCTCACAGTGCTGTCTGTGACACATAGCCAGGGTCAACCTTTAATTTAAAGGCCTAATTTTTAGTGTATTTAAACAGAAAGCTCTCTGTGGAGACCTAGTCCACCAGACCCTCCAAGTAGTGGAAGCTGGACAAACACATGCTGTACTTTCTGCAAAGGACTCCAAGGAAAACAGTGTTCTGTTTTGTTTGAAAAGTTTCCATCTCTTCAGCACACTAAAGAGAAAAAATCAAGCCCTTCCTTAATGCTGCATGAAGCCGACAAAACCAAATGTTTTTCACAGTTCTACCTCATACCTATTAATAAGACCATGACTGCAGCCGGCTTGGAAGATAAGTCATCAACCAGATTTACTCATCGGGCTCTCTTTCCTCTGCTCCCTCTTCCCTGCCCACCTCCAAGCTGTTGCTCTGCCCCGCGGGAGGAGCTGCCACCCCTCTGACGGGTGTTGTGCCAACTTGCTCTTAAATACACCCCGTCTGCCTCAGAGGACACTGCTTTTCCCTGCTGTAACAGATTTTGGGGGGATATAGGGCCAAGTCATTCAGCTCAGGTTTGTAGGAGAAGTGTCCTTTTATCATTAAGAGGACTAACTCTCTTCTATAGCTTTTAATTGTAATTAGCACATCTGGACCACATCCTTTCTCTCTTGCATCTGTCTTTTGGGCCGTGCTGCCCCTCGGTCCTGCTTACTGCCTTTGCTGTCCGAAAACTCACGTCTCTGTGCCACTTGGGCACCCACCAGAAGACCAACGTTCTCCACAGCTCCAACCTAAAGTGTCGGACACCGGATGGGCTGCTGCTCAGGAGTGGCACGCAGGGACGGCGTCCAGACAGGGATGTTAGTGTGGTGAGCTGCGGTCGGCTGGGGGACGGTTCGCAAGCAGAAGGAGAGGTTGCATCAATTAGCTGATGGTACGTAGGGAGCTTGCTTTGGGTGGCCCCATTCCTTTATGTATCATTCTATTAACAATTCATTTAGAGGCACATTTACATATTTGCCATACTCTGAAGGCACCGTGCTGCTGTACATGTGCATGGAGACATGTTGCGACTGTTTGCAATTGTGCTTGTAAAATTGCCTGTCAGTTGAGCTCCCTTACTCCTTTTCTGTATTTCGGTACGTCGGCTGGCCAGCAGCTTTCAGCTCTACTTTGCACTTGAAACAGTCCTGCTAAATAGATGCCTGGTCCCTAATTAGAGGGGCAAAAGAGCAAGGTTTGGGAGCCCAGCACAAACACCTTTATGCAAAAATTCTCTTAGCTGAGTCATATGTTTTCAAGGAAGAAATTATCAATAATTGATTCCTGGGATCTGACTCGCTGACTGTCCCACTAAGCCCAGCAAAGCCAGATCAGTACAAGCCAGTTTAAGCAGAAGGGGTTCTGTAGGCTCTAACAATGGACTCTCAACGTATAACCCCTCCCCCATGCAACTTCTGAAGCTCGTAGGTGGTTTCACTGAAGTTTTATGACAACAACTAGGGAAAACAACTTTGGGAACTAACATTGCCCAGCAAGACACAGCCTGCAGCACGTTTTTTATGGCCAAGAACTCACAGCGTTCCTGGCTTAATTTCCTCACCGCTCGAAGCAGTCCCCCTTTATGGCAGGGCTGTACCTGTGTCGTG
>Ga0065711_1046732_pt1 | contig 12730 bp, 3 predicted proteins | sample Hoacrofraction12_FD_59098 | JGI IMG/M metagenome (GOLD analysis project Ga0065711, IMG submission 59098) | Hoatzin crop microbial communities from Cojedes, Venezuela - Epithelial fraction 12 v2 (version 2) | ecosystem: Host-associated > Birds > Digestive system > Esophagus > Crop | place...
CCCTCCCTTGCTCCCTTCCTCCCTCCCTCCCTTCCTTCTTCCCTGCTTCTCTTTCTCTCTTTCTTTCTTTCCTTCCAGCTGTCAGTCTGTTTTCCAGCATTTCTCTCTTTCGCTTCCCCTCCATCTTCCTTCCCACCCTCCTCCTTCCCCTCCCTCCCCTCTCTTCCATCCTCCCTTTCCGACTGCCTGCTAGTCTGTTTTCCAGCACCTTTCTCAAACACCACTTCCCAAATCATGCTGTGACACCTCACCAGAGCAGACGTCGTCTTTACCATGCGCTGTCTGCTGCCTGACATGCATTCATGTATGAACTCTGACAGGCCCTGCTACCTGGTGGAAGAAAGCAGCTGAGGGCTTGTGTTTTACTCTTTAGCATCCCTTTTGGGTCTGCCCCTAAGGTGATCCTCCAGCCATTTTTCTCTGCTTGAGTTTCTCTGTGTTTAACCTTTCCCGAAATCACTTCTACCCTTACGATGGACATTTAGGTAATGACATGGTGATATGTGAGACAAGTGACATTAAGATAGTACAGTCAGCCAGTCAAAGGTGTGTTTGGACAGCCTGTGTCTGTAACCATACTCCTGCCTTGGAAGAGGGCTGGCTGGCTGAGAGGCAACACTGGTGGGTTTCATTAGCTGACATTACTTCAGTATTTAAAGTGAGGGAGTTAGTAAATCATCATTAGCATAGTTATTCACACCTTTGTTGTAGATATTTGGTAACTGGCTGTATGTCACTTTCTCTGCAGCTGACCTTTTCTTTCCTTGGAATTCCTGATGTTTATAATAGCAATCCACTTATATAGACATGCACAACCATAGGCATGCACATATGTATATTCATGCGTGCACACACACTTACTGAGGCTTTGTCAACTGACATTAGCTGCTGGTGTTTTTTACTGCAAAATGTATTTCTCTATTGGTTTATTTGCACTGCTTTGTTTTAGCTTCATCTAATGCACTGGAACTCCACACTGTACAGCAGCATTGATGAGGCAGTAGGGAAGAAGCACGGCATAGCTATTATTGCTTTGTTTGTGCAGGTAAGTTCCCTCTGTTGCACTTGTTACCATGCTCTATCATATGTCTGAGGAAAATGACTTTCTTGCCATTTTCTTTCATTTTTTAATAACTTCATAAAATAAACCAGTGTATGACTGCTGGTATTCTATTCGAAAAATACTTCTCAGTCATGTCTTCTGTGTATGCGCTAAGTAATTCTTGTTTAAACAGGGTATTGGAAGTATTTTAGTTAAAGAAGGGATAATACATAGTTGGCCATCTCTCTGTGACTCTGGGTTAAGCAGACATCCACTCTCCATTCCTCTGAGGACAGAATGAAGGCTGTCAGGAGGTACAAGTGCTTCACTGTATCTGTAATGTGTTTTTCTCCATTCCTGGCCAGGCCTGCTGTTCGGGGATTGAGGAAATACACAGAGGAGAGGAGGAAAGAGGGGAAAAAAGCCTACTAACCCATTGGTGCAGCTGAAAAGTGGTAGTAGGATTGTGCTTTTCTGAACACAGGGACAAGCGTGTTTCTTCAGATGGGATGAATGTGAAGTGGGGTCATATTACTTCTTCAGAGATGCCAGGCTGAGAGTGTAATGAGTCTTGCCACAGACCCTCAGAAAAGCCTGCAATGAGGAGGCTGAATGCCTGCCGGGATGAAGGTGCAATGCAAGCTGGGAAGTTAGCCCCACAATGAAATTGGTGTTGAAGATTTTTCAAGGGATGCACCTTATAAAGAAGATTTTCAGTTTTAGTCCTCAAACACCAGATTCTCATCCTCCTCATGAGAAATGGCAAACTGTTTTATTTAAATGCATTGGGAGGAAGAGGTTTAGAGTTCATGCTTAGAGCAAATGGATTTTCTTTCACAGTGACATTATTAATTTGTTGTATTTCATAATGAGTTTATGAGTGCCTTATGAGTTTTACCTCTGTTTGAATTTAAAGGTACATTGGTTATAGCTCCAACACTCAGATAGAACTGCTAAAAATGAAAGTCAGAAAGTCTTCAGTTTTGTATCCTAGAGGGCTGTGTGATAATTGCTTTGTAAGTCACCTTCTAATTCCGGCAGAGGTAACCTTCGAGTTAGTTAGAAAGTTATATATAAGTTCTTAAATAAATCTGAAGCTTTTATGATACATTTTCCATTTCTGGTCTCTCACCTTCATTGAAGTTCATAAGCATTCCAAAGGGCTTTTTCATTAGCCAAGAAAGGCATCATATAATTACAATTGACCAAGGAAAAATAGTATTTGTGCTGTTTATTAAAGGAACAGGGAGAGGAAATTCGGTGACCATTTTTTCCTGTTAAAGGCATGGAAATATAATAGTTTCACACCACAGTACTCAAACACATCATTTTAAGGTCAGTGAAAATATTTTCCCTGATTGAAGTGACAGCCCTTGTTGATTATTAATTTAGAAACAGTGTCTTTGAAGAGATTTAAATACGTTTTATGCACTTTGAAGATTTTGTTTTTTTAATTGAAATCCCATTCTGATACGAAAGAAAATCCTCTTAAATTCTTAGAAATAATAAAGTACATTTGTTGACATGCAGTTGTTTCCTTGCAGTGACTGCTGTGCTGTTCTATTCCAAGAGAAACAAAAAGCAAGCAAATTTTTCAGGGTCCACCTCTCCTGTTCTCACTCATGCCTGCTTCGTTCCTGACCTCGTATATGTACATGTTGGCAAAGAAATCAAGTGGAAGGCTGTTCTGTCTTCCTATGTTGACAATGTTATTCTGCAGGCAAAAACTAGGGTCCTAGGATGGGTCGCTTAGGTGAAAAGCAGCTGAAATCAGTGTGCAGAGTGAATGACATTCATGGAAAATAAGAATCTCGTATTTCAACAGTGGGTTTCTTTTGAAAGCCCCATCTTCTGTGCCTTAAAGTCACTCAGTAAAGGCAGTGCTGCAGGCTGCCGGGAGCTTGGCTTTCGCTGGCAGGATCCCAGAGATGCCGTGAGGTAGGGGATCTGCCATTCTGTGCTCTGCAGGCAGGGAGAAACTCCCCCAAGCTGCAGAGATACCTTCAGCCAGATTTGCAGTGCTGTGGGAACAAGTTCAGAAAGTGCATGTCGTGCTTGTTCAGTCTGTTCCTTTCTGTGTGCTTTTCTGACCAAAACTGGTAAGGACAAACTATATCCTTGGCATTTATATGCCATAATGCTGCATGATTTTGATTCCATATGCAGTATATGCTGCAAAACAGGGTTAGTCAAAACTTGCCAGACCTAACTGTGACTCTTTCTCTGGTTCTGTGACTTTCTGTCTCTGCTTTAAAGTTATTTACACCTCGGTTACTTTTGACTGCTGGCTTTATAGTGATTTAATTGTTTGGACTTGCCATGTATCAGTGTATTTGATTAACACAAGGTTGTGTAGCTTAACTAAAAACAACTGCAGACCTTACTGTTCTGGTTGACCTCTTTCTTGCCTCACAGTTTCTGAAATAGCAAAATACTGAAACTCATCTTTGCTTGCCGTGTTTCAGATAGGAAAAGAGCATGTAGGCCTAAAGGCTGTAACTGAAATTCTCCAGGACATCCAGTACAAGGTAAGGCATTGTCTGAAGAAATGTGTCCTTCACTGACCGGAGAGAGTCAGTAAGCGAAACGTCTATATGAAGCCAAGAGAAGGGTTTCAGATGCATCTGTAGTAAAAGCATGTGTGAAAGCCATCATTTGGTGGCCTGCATCAGAACCTCAGCATTTTTCAGTATTCAGATAGTATATGGTCTTTGTAGTTACTTTCTTTTCTGGTGGCCAGAAAGTTTGATGTTACATACCAGTAACTGAATGCAAATGCTGCCTTTTCAGTGGTTATCATGGAGTCAGCGTGAATGCAAGCACTGCAACATGCTTAGTGAACACCAGCAGCAGTATCCTCAGACTTACCTGGTTTTGTTTGCAGAGGAAAACAATAGATGAACTGAGCACCCACATTAACTTGGAGTGGGAAATCAGCAAGAACATAATGTTGTCTTGTCAGGTGGATTATGTGTGGAGATCCTGAAGGTCAAATAATAAGCCTAGCAGGACTGAGGAGATAAGAGTGCTCTCCAGAATGTTGATGCTGTCTTAAATGACTGTGGGCAAGTTACTTCCATCTGTCTGCTTCGTGGTCTCTCTCTGTAACATAGAAATAATCATACCTTTGGTTTTAAAGAATTTTGAGATGTATTAATGAGATGTTCTGTACTGGTCTGGAGAGATTAGCCTTTCACTTCAGTGGATACTGAAGTGTAAAATATTAGAAGCTGTTATTAGAAGGGAGTTGAAAATCTTCTTTTACTCAAATAATGTATGGTAAGTTTCAGTCATGAGGTTTAATATTACAGTCTCATTGTTTACGAACGTGTCAGAGAAAACAATAGTGTGTGGAACTCTGTAGTTTCATTACTGAAAGGACAGCCAAGTAGAGGAAGGTCATGAAAGGCCTTGTCATTGTGAGTGTGTTATACTAATGACTTTCAGAGGGTCAATATCAAACATACTTTTGGCATACATAAGATTTTCTTGCATTAGATACATGGAATTATCTTTGTTTTATTAAATGTTACCCACGTCAGTCAAGGAAAAGCTCACTTTGGCCCTTGTTTTTTAAACTCATTTTGTATGGAACCCCTGAATTTCATGTAGAGGATTTCAAGGCTTGGACCTGGAAGGAGCCCAGGTACTAAAAGCAGAAAGTTAACAAATTGCTGAGATAATGTCAGAAGTAAAATATAAAATAGAATAAGAAAAGTGTTTGTGTAGATGCAAGGACAAATGCAATGGTGATTAAATGGGGGCTATTAATGAGGTTGATTTGCACAGAAATTCAAGGCTTAATGTTATAAGAACACACAGTGTGTTTTACCTCTCCATTCATCATCACTTTAATAGGAAACTAGAGATGAGATTGATTTGTATTCATTTTTTCAGGGAAAGTCCAAAACAATACCCTGTTTTAATCCCAACTCTTTATTGCCAGGTAGGTGCCTTTGCTTACTTTTGTGTGGGTGGATTACTAGCTAATTGCAGAGGCTGACACAATCTTGATCTAAAGCATAGCCTAAGTGCAAGCCTGAGAGTGTGTCCCTTACGGTGGTAATGCATTTTGCACCTGATGGTGCTGACAGGGATAGGGATGCAGTCTCTTTGGAACTCAGGATAGATCTGCACCTTCGTCGTGCGAGTGGGATGTGGTACTGTAGTCCCTGCACTGCTGGCAACACTGTGGCTAGCTTTATTGATTTATCATCCCACGTAGAGGGGGAGCTCTGTGTACGCCTTTCTCTACTTTGGCATAAAATAGGAAGTGAAAGGTTACCCAATTACCAAGGCAGCTTTTTGGCAGCATCAAAGGACAGTGCCATAATGCAGTGACAGTGGTATAGCATACAAGTAGTAGTGACAATGGGAGGTAAATTCAAATTCGTATAGCTAAAAGTTAAAAAGTAACAGTAAGAAACAATCACTTCCTCTACCTTGTCTTGAAAAAAAATAAGACTTTAAAAAATGTGCTTCTGCAAGATGAGTGTTTCTACAAGGAATCCTTCTGAGCTAAATTCCATGTAAAATCTTTAATTTTCCAAAGTAATCTAGGTCTACGTTAAACTATATTAATTATATCAAAGGAGTATTGTTTAGGTTGCAAAGTCAAGTGCTCAGCAATTAGGAACTGCAGGAATTAAGGCTGCCTGTACCACTTCATGCATATACATTACAGAACATCTTCTAGTTGCCTGACCGTAAGTTATTTTTCACAGGACCCCTGCCTCACAGTTCCTGTTTGATGCTGATCAAGTCACATAAACCAAAATTTTCATAAGTCATCTCTAACTGTGTGTTCCTCATTTTTAGGTGCCCAACTTGAGATCATGGGGTCTGATTTGCAGAAGTGCTGAGTGCTTATGCCTCCAACTGAAGTCAATGGGAGCAGTGCTCTGACTGCATTAAGTCCTAGAGAAAGTTAACTACTCTGAGAAATCAGGTTCTAAGCATCTCATATTGAACACCTCAAGCGAATAGATGCATTTGACCTTAACTTGTCTGTGCCTCAGTTCCCCAGCTTTAAAATGTGGGGCTATTCTGTCCTTCCTCAGCACACTGGTATGTTGGGAGGGTAAATTAATTGCTGTTTGTGAAGCACTCAGACAGTGAGGAAATGAGTGCGTTAGCAATCTGAAAAATGAGAAAATACGGTCCTTCTAACAAGAAGGATTTGAATAGCATGGGAAAGAGAAGACCAAGGACCACATACTGTACTGAGAAATCCAAATGCTATTAGGTGCTTTTTAAAAGAAGATGAAAGATTCTGTAGAAAAGACATATGTGATCATGTAACAAGGCGGTGTCACAAGGCATGCACAGGATGGCTGACTTAATTCTTGCAGTTCTTAACTTTTGAGTGTTTGATAATGCAACTTGCTTTCAATGAATTTGCTGTATAATTCCCTAACCGAGGAAGAAAATTACACCAACTAAACACAATCCATTCACTGACAATCACAGGCTTCATTAGCAAGATTCAATTCTACTGATATTCCTCTGAGCTAGTAGTGAAATGGTAGTAACAGGTTAGGTCAGCCAAGCAAGTTTATTTGTCTGCAGTCTCCCATTCTGTCCTTGTCAAGCTAGTCACAACCTTCCCCCTAGCTCTCCATGCGATGAGTAACCACCCTTTGTCTCCAGTTCCTCTTTAGGTTTGTTTCTTGTCCCCTCTTTTACAGTCAGGCAGTTTCCTCTCTGTACTTCTTAAGCTGTGTCAGAGAGTCATTTGTGAGTAGGGCCTACAGCAGCAAAGGAAAGCCCTGTGTAGTCTCACTTATGAAGTGTGTGAATCTTTGAGAAATTAAAATTAAAATAATTAAAATCAAACACGTTGTATGTAGAGTTAAAACTCTGCTTGGACAAATGATTGTATGTTTTCTTGAGAGACAACTGTTTATTCTAACAGTTATTTAGTAAGCTATTAATACATTTGTAAACTTATTAAAATAAGTTTATTCTTAAATAAACCTTGATTTTTTCCCCTGTGAAGTTCAACTCACTTTTCCAAAGCTAGGAGGCACCAGTGCATCTCAAAAAACATGTCACCAGAACTACGAACTGATAAGTTTGGCTTGAGCTGTTTTCACTGATTTTTTTCTAAAAATTGAAATAAATTAATCCTTGAGACATACTCTAAATGTATAAGTCAGTTAAAATTTGATCATCAGAGCCTCATTGCCTTCAAAATGGGATGTCTCTTTTAGCTTTAGACACTAACAGGAGTTCTTTCCCACCATGTTATTTATTGACTGTGTTAGTATAAGGAGTTGTGCTTGTTATTCTTCAGATCTATGAAGTGTCATTTTCATGTTTAAAATACTCATCTGCAGGGGGAAGTTACTGTAATATAATGGCCACAAGCTGATGTACATTCACATGAGAAAGTAGTGGACAGTCCTTGACAGGTTATAAATTCACACCTTCTTTCACTGCATACAAACTTGCTCGTCATATGAGCAAGCCCATGGCTATCATAAGCTGTTATAATTGAAAGACACAATTATTTTCCTTAATGTCATTAAAATTCCACATTTCTTTTAATTTCAGATCCTCTTCTGCGTGACTACTGGGTGTATGAGGGCTCTCTAACCATTCCACCCTGCAGTGAAGGAGTCACCTGGATATTATTTCGCTATCCTTTGACTGTGTCCCAAGTGCAGGTAACAGCTGTGCTTAAAGTGACCTTGGAATATGGTTATGAGCTAAAGGTTATAGTGTGCAAATATATATATCAGGACATTATATCTGTTCTGCTTGAAGATCCCATTAGATCAGTACATGGCTTTTCAAGTAAAGGTTAAGCCTTTTGAGTCACTGAAAGCAACGCAAAGGTCAGAGATGAAAAACCTTGTTATCATTTATCATCTACATTTAAAATAATTATTTATTTAAGTGAAAGAAAAAGAAAGAAAGAAGTCAATGGGCAAAAGAAGTTCAATTCTTTGTAATTGTAAGCTTTCAAATATCACTGCTTTTTGATGTTAAAAGAACAAAAAAGCACAGGGAGACACTATGTCCTGAAGAATGAAAATTGGGAACATAGTACAGGCTAGCTATGTTGCATTGAACTATATTTAACTTATCTTGCTCTTTTTTAATTCTGTTTTATAATAAATGTCATATGGAAACTACCTATTTAAATTTGTTTTCACATATGTGTTTTATAGTGGGTTTTTATTTTGAATTATATCTAACAGTCATATGAGCCTTCCTATAGAAAACATTTCAAATCTGTATACAAAAAATCCCAGTAAAAACAATGGAAACTCCTGATGAATATTCTCACACAGTCTGTTAATCCCAGCTAGAGGAATGTGGGTTTACTTTGAGTGAAACTATCTAGAATCCCTGAAACTGAATGTGTTAATTTTCATTGCCTGCTCTGAAGCATGTGAAAACAGAAGGGAAAAAAGTATAAAAGGTGATAAATTCAGATTTAAATTATTTCAGCTTTAATAATCTAAAATTTTGCTAGTAATCTTAGCACAGTATTTTAACAATTTTAAATTGTCAGTGAATCTTTTCATGTGAAAGCTGAATTCTACTTCTAATCATAAGATAAAAGCAATAGCACCCAATAGGTTTATTTGTGTGGTAGCTGCAACTTAAATGTATCCCATCATGAATCTGGTATTTATTTGAAAAGGAGGAGTCTTATGGCTGCTTACTACTGAGTAAACAGAAACAGAACTCTTGTTGGCATTATTAGGTTCAGCATAACTTAAAAAAGGACAGAGTGCATTTTGTGACTTGGCAGCTAATTGTCCACATACGATACGGATAAACAAAAGGACTTAAACAGAAGTATAAAGACCATAGCTGTTACACTGAGACATTGTGTGTTATTTTATTTCATGTTAGTTGCAGATTTTATAAGCTCTGTTTCCTTTTAATCCAGTCAATGTACAAAGGAGGGCACAGTTCAAGCCATCCACAGGCACAGTATGCGGGTGAGACTGGCGGCACTGGAGCAGAGTGAGAGATTGGAATGGACTTATGCCAATACCATCCACAATACTTTGTACTTGTTGTAGATCATCATCAATTAGAAAAAAAATCCTCACTGCTAGTTATGAGTGCAGTGCATTAAAGTCATGATTGTGCAGAAAAGGCTTAGTAAGAACATTAAGGACTTTTGCCAAGGTGGGATAAAAATTTTACTTGCATCACATACCGTTTTCAGATATCAATTGAAAATAAATATGGGGACAAGTAAGTGAGAGACAGTGATTCTTCAATTCTAAATTCAAAAGAGACCGAGAGTTCTACAGAATGCCCAAAATAAGATTTTGGGGGTGCCGGAATATTTTGCTATTGCCTAGACATCCAAGATTGTAACTTGTAATTAGCATTTTGACTGCAATTAAGTATCTGGCCTCTTTTGTGCACGTGGGCATGAGTGCCTGTGAGAGATTCTGTTTCAGGAGAGATTAGAAATGCAAGGGCTTTTGTCTATGGAAAATAAGAGGATGTAGTATAGCATATACCATTCTGAATCATCCATGGAAGGCTGGTAAAGGCATTTAATTTTATTAAGACTGCTTGTAGTATTAAAGCATAGATTCCAGTGCAAATGCATTTCTAATGGATTTAAATACATCAGTTTTACATGTCATTAACTTGTAGAACTTTCTTCAGTGGGATACTAATGAACCCAGCTTATGAAACTTCAAGCGATCTGTATAAATACTAGTAGCATCTGTGGTTATAGCTGGTGAGAGACAAATTCACAGCTTTCTATTTTCATTTTTCAGTCCACAAAATAATTAACTTCTGAGTGTCAATGACAAGTAACAATAAAAAATGACACAGTCTGATACGGAATAGGTTTTATTGCCTTCCTCTCATGAATCTAGTAAACATATTGGAGACAAGATGTTAATTCACATTCTCATTTTCTGTAATTAACATAGCGATACTGATTAGCTTAACAAACAGTGGGTCGTAAGGGGAAAAAAGGAATAAAATTGCAATTCTAGTTCATGGTCACATCTATATATTTTCACATTTGCTGATTTTAAAACAATGAAGAAGTAGCTATTTTGGCATAGGCATAGTAGGCTGACCATTGCAAAGTAGAGAACCTTTCTCTGTTTCTCCTTGTCGTGGTTTAACCCCAGCCAGCCATTACGTACCACGCAGCTGCTCACTCACTTCCCTCCCCTCCCCCAATGGGACGGGCAGGAGAATGGGGAAAAAAAAAGTAGAACTCATGGGTTGACATAAAGACAGTTTAATAGGACAGCATAATATAATACTACTACTACTACTACTACTAATAGAATATACAAAATGAGTGATGCACTGGACAATTGCTCACCGCCTGCTGACTGATGCCCAGCCCATCCCTGAGCAGCGATTGCTGTCCCTGGCCAACTCCCCCAGCTTATATACTGAGCGTGACATCATATGGTGTGGAATATCCCTTTGGCCAGTTTGTATCAGCTGTCCCAGCTGTGTCCCCTCCCAGCTTCCCATGCACCTGGCAGGCCAGCATGAGAAGCTGAAAAAGTCCTTGACTACTTAGCAACAACTGAAAACATCAGTATGTTGTCAACATTATTTTCATCTCAAATCCAAAACACAGCACTACACCAGCTACCAGGAAGAAAATTAACTGTATCACAGCCAAAACTGCTATGGTCCTGAAGACATTTGTAGATAGCAAAGTTCAACTGATGAGTTGATTTACTACTGATCTAAGTCAATGTTAAGTGAAAGGAGGTTCATCTCCATGTGCACCTCACCTCAGTAGCTGGGATCTGACTGTTTTGGTTATATGGGTAGCAAAAGAGAAAGCCAGGACTGCAGCGTCGGGATGTGCTTTCATGGTGTGCAGTGCTGTTTCCTCACTGGCAGTAATGTTCTTTGACATGAGGCTTCACATCAGAGAGCCGTTTCCTTCACGGGTCTTCCTGTGAGGTCTGGATAAAGCATGCAAGTGACTCTTCTCCCCTGGAGAATAAGGGTTTTGCAAATCTGGTTCCTGGGAGTTTTATTACTGACCTCAGTGGAAAGGAGCTTGTCTGGAAAGCTGCACTCTGCAGTGCTCTTTTTGCATATTCCTGCCCTCCTTCTGTAGATTTAATCATACTCACTTGTCTTGTGTTGAAATATACAGCCCAGAAAGAACTGTGTTGTCTGCTTTTGTGAGACACCTTGCCCATGCATGTACACTGCTGAAATGCAATGAGAGAAAATAGAAAACTCCCTCCTATTTGGCCAGTAAAGAGCAGGAAATAATTGAAAAAGACTTGCTCATGCTTCTCTCCACTACATATTTAAAAAATTGGACATTTGTGAATAATGTGCTTTGTGGTTTCCTGAAGCCCAGAACAAGTACATTGTCTAAGGCACTCAGAGTAGGGATTTTAAACAATGATGCTGCAAGGAGCTGTTGTTCTTCTGTACTCAGAGTTAACTGGTTTTGTATTGAATGGTGAGGTCTCCAGTCATTTTGTCTACCTCATTCAAAATCAAGGCTTCCTAAAGGACAGAAATAGTAAGAGGCACACAGAGCTGGAGTTGGAATTGTGCAAAATTCATGTGGTTTGTGAAATAAACACTCTGAGAGGATCACAGTAAGCTGTTCACTGGGAACAGATCTGCGTTCCTGGAAGGTGTCGTAGAAGCATGTGACATTTTCAAACAGAAGGATAATGCTTCTATTCCTCAGACAGAAGAAATGTTTGTAGAGGAAACATGCAAATTCTTTGTTTTGTATGTTTTATTGCTCAGCAAATGTTTAAGTGACACAGAAGAAAGCAGTATTCAGGATCTGAACACAGGGAAGTGGTAAAAACATGATTGCAATTATTCTACAAAATATAAACTAACTTTGTTTTTACACAGTAGAAATGCTAAAATTATCCATTTACCTTTTCACTGATGAGAATTAGATCCTGAATTTTGGTGTGAACAGGCCTGGGTCATCCTTAGTGTCTTCTGGACATGAGAAAAACTTTTATAAATGGCCATTCCTGTTAAAAGTGTGTGAATATCCAAGGGTGCTTAGCTGTGTGCTGCTGAAATACCTATTTCCTCGGCCAACCTACAGGATGTACTTTGCAGCAATGACTTGTGAGGGCTCGGGAGGTGATAGTAAATGGTTCCATACTAGAGGAAGCAGGAAGAGTAGGGCACACATGTTGTTGCCTTACCACAAGGAAATTTAATTCAAAAAGTAGCGTCAGCACAGCTAGTGTCCTTTTCTGACACCCGCTTCTCAAGAGCGAGGCAGACCACCGTGTACATAGAGGGTCTCTGTCACGCAGGTCTGAACCATGAGATGACAGACTGAACAAGGAGGCTTGTGGACTCCTCACGAGGATGGAGAGGGGACTGGAACATCTGTCCTATGAGGAGAGGCTGAGGGAGCTGGGCTTGTTCAGCCTGAAGAAGAGAAGGCTGCGCGGGGACCTTATAAATGCTTACAAATATCTGAAGGGCGGGTGTCAGGAGGATGTGGCCAAACTCTTTTCAGTGGTGCCCAGCGACAGGACAAGGGGCAACGGGCACAAACTGAAGCACAGGAAGTTCCGTCTGAAGATGAGGAAGAACTTCTTCTCTCTGAGGGTGACGGAGCACTGGAAAAGGCTGCCCAGGGAGGTTGTGGAGTCTCCTTCTCTGGAGATATTCAAGACCCACCTGGACAAGGTCCTGTGCAGCCTGCTGTAGGTG
>Ga0065711_1008493_pt1 | contig 12729 bp, 3 predicted proteins | sample Hoacrofraction12_FD_59098 | JGI IMG/M metagenome (GOLD analysis project Ga0065711, IMG submission 59098) | Hoatzin crop microbial communities from Cojedes, Venezuela - Epithelial fraction 12 v2 (version 2) | ecosystem: Host-associated > Birds > Digestive system > Esophagus > Crop | place...
ACTCAGCGCCACTGATGACAACCCTCTGAGTTCTGCCATTCAGCCAGTTCTCTATCCACTTCACCGACCACTCATCCAGCCCACACTTCCTCAGCTTCCCTAGGAGGATATCATGGGAGACTGTGTCGAATAATAACCTCTGTCATACTATACAAAAAACTCCAAGAAATTTAACTTGATGGAAACTCACAAGCATGCAGGGTTGCTTCTCATGCAACTGTCTAGACAGGACAGACAGGCTACATATGCATATCCAACATACAGAACTAGTAAGGATACTCCTTACAAAACTGATTCAGTATTTATTGATGTCATAACACCCCTCAAAGTGAATGACAGGATATAGTTGCTGGTTTTAATAACTTTTCCTTACATGGAAATAATTCCATTACTTCACAAGTATGCTACTTTTTTATTTCTCTGTTCAGCTACCAAATGGTCAACCTAGAAATACAAAGGTCTTCTGTAGCAGTAGTAGCACAGAAAAGATCCAGTAACTTGATAAAAAGAAATTAAAGCTATCATACAGAAAATAGATAGAAGTGTTGTCTAATAGAAACCAATCACTACCTAATAAATCTGCACAAAAGAAACAAAAAGGTTACACAACATAAACATAACAGGGGAATACAGAGGCACCCTAAAGGACGCAAGAGCACTGAAGCGGAGCTAGCTTACTGGGGATGCAAGGGGAACAAACAGCACCTGCCCCCGGTAACTGCAGAGGGTATGTAACAGCTTCAGCCAGAAACGGAACGCAGCCAGGCATGCAGTGCAGCACACTGATAAAACAAGGGATCCTTACATTTGAGAAGGTACAAAGGCAATGTTTTAACTAAAAATGCAGCTCCAAGAAAATTTCTTCAGTGATATTTCTGTACTATATACAGTATTTCTATGTTATTTCTTTTTATTAAAAAAGACAGGGAAAAAAAAAAGGGGGGGTGGGGGACGACACACAAAATGGTGATTTGCCCTTAACCCTTTACAGCCATCAGTGTGTCCTTGGAATATAGTTCTTACTCTGCATAATACCAGCAATTCAGAGTGATGCTATGCAGCAACCCTTCTCTTATTTCCCCTTCTCCGCTAATTAGACTGTTTTTTAAAAGCGCATACCAAAATTAATGAAGAGACAAGACACTGACCATACAGCTATTAAGTCTGTACTGAAAATGCATACACTGTAGCACAGCGGCACAGTCACGGGCTGCACACTGCTGACAAGAGATGTGTGCCTTTGCTGTAACGGTACCCAAAACACAAGGAGAAAGTGATTTAGTTTCTCAGAACCCTGAGCTGATTGCAATACATGGGTTCGGAGAGCTTTGAAAATTCAAGACATTTTCTTAGAGGTCACAATCACATTCACACAATGCAGCACAGCTTTTGTTTGTTTAACTTTACTTGTATGTTTTAGATCCTTTGTTTGTCAGCCATTAAAGTTCCTTGTGTAACTATAAACTGTAGTTAATACAGCAATTTCCCCAATGTCAGACAGGTTTCATTAAATCTACAGGTTTTCTGTAAAATATACAGTGGAAAAGATGATGTTCCACAATCTGTTTTTTTAATGTATAACAGACCAAGTGCACTGAACTACATTAATTACTCTACAAGCTGTACAGGAATATCAGAGACATTTTTATGAGAGATGGTTATTATTTAAACATAACCATATGCATATTAATTGCAACTGTTCATTAGAGGACATTCAAAATATTTTTGCTCCAGACTGTGGAACAATTATCATGGGAAAACGCTTCGTTGTTTTCCTAGTCTGCTCTGCCCAAGTGCAGGGGTTACATTTATTTGTTGTCAGAGGCGAGCGCTATTTTCTCAAAAGGACTGGCATTTCCAGGTCAGATGAGGTCAATCTGTAACGGCAATGTTTCGGGGCTGTTACTGTGCTATGCAATCCACGCCGAGCTAGTGCAGCCTGCAGCCATTCAGGGTTTGGAGACGGAGTTTAGCTGACTGCCAGGGAGAAGAAAGCAAGCTTGCAGAAAGAGACTGATTTCAATAAATGATAAACTCACTCGCACTAAATGCCTAACACTTCTAAATCAATTAAAGCAGGGCAGAGATGGAATGATACATGATGTCTGCTAGCACAGACTTTGGAACTATTCTTTTCAAAGACTTAATTTCCTTTATTGATACATTTGGAATAATATTTGCTTCCTCGAGACTAAACTACCCAAGTCCAGGGCAGGAACATTAAGTCATATGAATAGTTTTGACAATTTCCACAAAGACTATTTCTGTGAACGCAAATAAATTTTAAGAGTACACTCAGGCTACGAGAAAGGTGTGTTTGCCTTCTTCCTGGCTTATATACTCATTTAATTTAAAAGTAGAAACCTTCCAAAGCACTGAGTAGTAGATTCAGAATGCAACAAGTCAAAGTGTGACACGATGTTCCCTAGATCCTCCAAGCAATTTTATCTCTCCAAAGATCTTCCTTTTAGCCCCTGTTCTTACAGAGGCTGTGATCACTGCAGAACCAGGCAGGGAAGTCTTTGTTTTCCTTGAAGAGTGCTTTTCCAACATGTGTCTTTTAGATGATGGTTGGGGTTTTTTCCCTTTTTCTTTATTTTTGGTAAATTCTGAACTTTCACAGAGACACCAATGCCTAAATGAAACTTCACTACAACAGATGACAGAAAATGCTTTATCCCCTCAAAAAAAGGTCCTCAAGAAACTGAAAATAATGATTTTACTAATAGCTTAAATTAAGCCAGAAAGATATTCAGGCCTATATAAAAACTAGCTGCCAGAAAAAGATAGAAGCCCCTTCTTCCTGACACAAAGAACAATCTATTATTTTCAGGAGAAATATTTTCAATAATCCCTCTCTTCTAAACATACTCCATTTCAAATATTTTTGTGTAAAATCTAGAGACCCAATCCTGTACACACTAAACTACACCTCTCAATCAAGTAGCATTGAAGTGTTGATGCTAGCTTAACCCAACCTCCTAAAGACTCACATTTTCCATTTTGTTTATAATTCTGCAAGGTAACCTCAGTTCCCCAAAGTAAATATCTCAGACACATAAGTCACTTCTTAACAAACAAATACACCATCATGTACATACAGCTTACTACTGCCTCCATACAACATTTCACAGGATGCTTCTGACCTCTGTTTCTTCATCTCATCAGAGGCATAAATATTCCTCAAGAATCATGGGAGTGTTTAAAACCCTTCAACAGCGACCACGAAATTAACAGTACAACGAGCAAAAGATCAGCTGTCAAAATGGTAGAAGACATGATGAGCCAGGCTTTTCATATCAGTCATGAATTTTCTACCAATGAGATACTGCATGAAGTTTTCAAAGGTAACCTAAATGGTACAAAACAAGTTTCAAGCTGACATGACCTACATGAATTTTTAGGTTTCAGCTGACAGCGATACAATGTCTGCTTTCCCCAGCACGCAAAGGTTAGTAACTTCCTCAGTGAACAATCCTACTGCATTTGCAGAGTGTTAAGGTGGTGGGAGAGGCAGGAGATAAGTGATGCAAGTACTCTACCTCTCCATCTCACCACTGAGGATCACAGTGTATTTGGAAATATTATTTGGAGGCTACTGATAAAGACTGTAATAGTCACAGCACACAACAACGAGGTATTCATACTCCCTCTCCTTGCTTTTGAGCAATGGAAGCACACTGAACTCACCTTACGTATTCAAACAAGACAGGGATTTCAGGCTACAGCCTAATCATCTCAAGTATAAGTCATTGCACCTTAAACAAACAGATACACGCATAAGAAACAACGAGCCATGGTGCTTGTACCACTCTCACTGTGCTAACAAACCAAGTGCTACCTCATGCTTCTCTGTTGACAAATGTAAATGATACACCCTGGCAGAACATCTAAATGTACAAGTCCAAACAAATGGAACTAAACGGCCAGGGACCCTCAGGTGATGGACAGTCCTCACTATGTGTATCATCTCCAGGCAACAAAGGCAAGCCATTTTTAAAAAGGAATTCAAAATGCTTGCTACAGGTAATTTAAGATTACAGGTTAACACTAAGAAAATTATGATAAGGTTGAACAGCTGGTATGACTTACTCAGAATTTATGTTTGGAATTAGTAACTGCATTTTAAAGGTATGTCCCAACACCTCAAAAGAGAAGGAAACTATTCCCAAGAATAAAAGGTCCAGCTGGCAGGGCAAGTGTAAAAGATCTATACCACATAGTTTCGGTGGAGACAAAAAGGTGGAAATAGATTAAGAAAGCAAATGAACATATGAGAAAAAAATTACTAGTATTTTGCTCTGGACAAATCTGTTTCAACTAAATCTCAGCCTAAAACTTTATCAGCACTGAGCATGTGCAAAATTCCACTGAGGACAATAGGACAGAGTTATATTTTCAAGTGCTTGTTAGATCAGGGCCTTACCTCCCAGGGAGAACTGTTTGACAGCGGTCTGATTGCTTACTGCTGGGGAAGATACTACTTCTTTCCTTTACTCCAGCCACTGTGGTCTCTTTTATACCATTAAGCTTCTGCAACCCTGCTATCACAAACATTTTGTACCACCCAGCACTCACACACCGTCATGTCAACTGGCCCAATTTGTTTTTTAATCAGTACCTCCCAAATACACTCCCTTTCATTTTGGAATTAGGAGCAACATTTTTTGTTGACAAACAAACATGTGTGATGACAAATACTAAGCTGATGATATAAAATGGTCAGTCTGACACCTAGCATAAATCAGCATCACGCTAAGTCAGCAGAACTAAGGCAAGATAGCCCACTGAAAGTCTAGCTTACACGCACATCATGAAAAAACAACACTTAATCGTAACTCTTCCCTTTCCCCCCTCTCTCCCTGCGCCAATTTGGATTTAAATACTGGAGAAAACTATATTTTTACCACAAGCTTACTGAACAAAATGTTTTCTCAGAAATATATATTCTAATAAAACTATGTTAGAATAAACACATTTTAGCATCTTAGTAGAGTTACAGCAGTAGAACAGCTGCCAGATTTCAACTGCATGACCCAGGCAAAACCTCAAGATGCTGTCTTGCACACTGTACCTTGGAGATTTCATAAATTTCTGAATTATTACATTCTTCTTGTGTTTTTCCTATCTCCCTTGTGCCAGCACTGGCATGTACATTAGGAAAAGAAAAACAGAAACCTGAAAAAAAGGTTGCAGTCCTAAAGGATGAAAACCCCACAGTTATACAGAATGCAAGTAGATACTAGAATCATCATATAGAGAGCCTGGAAATAAGGGGGAAAGCTTCTCAATATCCATTTATTTTTGTTCTAAAATACGGACACCTGCTGCCACAGATGCATCTCAGTTCATTCAGCAGCAAACAAGTGAGGCAACATGGGGCAGGTGGGTGGGAAGCTTATTGTTTGTGCGTGTCAACTGAGGGAAGAATGATTTCACGATTAAAGCACCGGATAGGGACCCTGGAGATTTGAGTTTAGTTCTTGTCTCTCTCACAGACCCTCAAGCATGTCCTTAGGCAACATGCTACCTTACCTTTTAAATGGAAACAATATTTTCCAGCCTCTCACCCCTAGTCATCTTCATTTCTGCAGTAGACTCCTAAGGACAGAGAGAGCTCNCACTTAGCAGCACTTGGCATGCACGTTTCTTGGTGTAGCTTGGGGCCCAGCTCAGGAACAGGGCAGAAATCAGCCATCTGAACACATGGTGCTGTTGTAACATCTACCACAACATCTTCAATCTACCAAAGAAAACCTGGAGGCAGAAGTTTACGTTATCCAGTTCCGGGAAATCACACTATCACACGGTGTACCCATACAGTTTTGTTTCCTAATCCTGAGTCCTCTTGCTAAGTAACTCCTCTGGATAAAAATTCCTCAGTTACAGGAAAAAGACTCAAGAAGGTAGACTGATCATCAAGAGACTCTCTGGCTCTAAGCATGCAGAGAGCTGAGCTCAACTCTGAAGAATATGAATTATCTTATCCACGTAGTGGCCTCGTTAGTCATGCTCACTAAAGATGATTTTCAGTAATACAATGAAAATTGAAAAAAGCATAAATAAATTGAATTTCATATAAGACTGAACACCATAATAGTTGCACTATTAATCTGATTCAACAAAAATGTGACTTTGGATCTGACATCCGGTGTCCATCGCTTAAAAGCAGCAACTATTCACCACTAAGAAATAGCATCTCTGCTCCAAGTTCAAATTCCAGCAGACTGCCCTGGAAAACTCTGTTCAGTTCTGCAATGAAAATGGGGATTTGCAAAAAAAGATAAACTATTTAATGATACAGATGCAGCAAGCTATCAGGATCTTCAAGATCTATGTAGAACATATGAAATGCAGGAACACAGCAATCTGAGATGTAGCAAGAATCTTCCTGGACAAACATCAACCCTATATCCAATTCACTTAATGGTTAAAAACACCATTGTAAGAAGAGAATATAATAAAATTAATCCTGACCTCACTCTCTACTAACTGCCCTTGTATTCTCCTATCTTATGGTCTAAACATACAATCTTATAACTTTATTTACTTTACTGTTATTTGACAAGAAATATTAAGCCTTGTAAGCCAAGTGCAAAAGAGCACTAAAAGTATCTTTAACACTTCCGAGATGACTATGTAAATATGAAATGTCTTGCTCTAAAATTACATTTGGTCACAGAGCTTATATGAAACTAGATAGGTGTACTACATTTCACAACTTAAATAAGACTATAATTTCACTTTTAATGAAAGAAAATATATATTGATATTTTCCTGTATTATACACATACAGGTATGTGTAGATCCACAACATGGTCAATGTATTTTGTCAGTATAGGACTGATTTTTCAGTGTACGCTGCTGAACTTTCTGTTAAGCATGTCTGAAGTCAGAAATAAAAAGTCAAAGCCGGAACTCTGTTCAAACACCATCAGTAAGCTTTGAGGTCATTTAATGTAATGCGTACATACAACTAAAGCGTACTATTTGCCATTTAGAGTAAAAGCATTAGAAGAGGATTCATCAGCTTTCCATTAGCAAATAGATTTAATAACCTATCCATCTATAGGATATGTTATAAAATTGCACTAATATCACTGCAAATGCACTGGAAAGAAATAAGAGAGAAGGAAAATAGCTGAAAGAAGCCGTTACAGCATAGCTTTACTTTTTAATTCTTTTCCCATTTGAATTTCATAAAGTGAAACCAAATGTTTTGGCAAATTTCAAACAGTAAAAAAAAATGCTCTGTAATCTTCACATTTTAGTTTTGAATGGGAATGAGCTTTGAAATCCTAAAAACTTCTATGAAATAGAATTTCAGGTCTCCATATAGCTCTGATGATATATGTGCTTGTTCAAATTCACGATATTTGAATGGCACTTAGCTGTGTTTTTACTGCAAAAACTTATAATCATTTTTTGGCAACTATACATATTAAAGGCTGACAAGATGCTGATCTGAGTCACAAGACACCTTTTTGCTAAGGTGCTGCTAGGTAGCTTTTGGTTTGGTATTTTTTTTTTGCCTTTTTTTTGTAAATATCATATAATCACTAGCTTTTAAATATTAGTAATAGATTACTTCATTTTCCCTTTAGTACATTTTAGAGACTATAAATTAAACTGATCTATCCCATAGGAGTCCTAAAACCTAACAAAAAACTCCTTCAGAAGCCCAAGTTCTTACAAGAGTACACACAGATCCTAAGCAGAAGTGAACTTAGTGAAACTGTTTATGAGCCAATTTCCCAATACCAAAGCCGAAAAAGTGTTCAAGAGGCATTTTAAACCCCCTAATTCATATTTTAGGCTTAAAATAGTCATGAAGGAAGGGGTTTGGGGGAAGGAGAGAGGGAATATTGGTGAGCAAATAATGACTGCAGCTGCTCAAAAATGGAAAAGCTGTCTTCTTGAACTAAGTTTCACATTTACTTGACCGAGTTTGAAATATTCTTTCCCATCTCAAAACTGAGCTGCACCTTTTCCCCCCTCCACTAATGGACTCAAAAACACTAAGAATGACCAGGACTGCCATTTCCCTTCCCTCTTTCACTCCAAATCCTTGTCATCTGTGTGCATGCATGCATGCACATAAACCTCCCCGTCCCCTCCAGTCTTACTCAACTCTACAAAACATTCCAAAACGATGGCGACAGCGTTGGGGACTTTATTTTTAAAAAGTCGCTGAAGCCAAGAAACTGCTGAACTCTTTTTGCAGAGACACTGCCAAAAAAAAAATCCTACCAAAAAAAATTGTTAAAGCCTGCATTATTTGGAGAAATGCTTTCATAAATTCTAACTACAGTACTTAGCAAAAGTCCTAGTAGTGCGATGACAAGTTCAGTCAAAAGCTAAAAATAGGTTTGGCAATAAAATGTCTTGTAAAGAGCAGACCAGAAAGTTTAACTATTTGTCTTTGCCTCCACATACTACATGCCTCAACTCTTGCCCTAAACATCAGTAGCCAATCATGTTTCCCATAGTTGGAATAGTTTTACATCTGTAATACATCACACACACAAAAAAAAAAAAAATCATACAGATGTAAAGAATTTCCTGTTAATGACAGGCCATCTTCATACATACAGTTCCAAAACAACATAAAATCTGAAGTTTCCAAATCTAGTAGAGAAAGGACTTGCCCGGACAAGGTCCTGTGCAGCTTGCTGTAGGTGACCCTGCTTCAGCAGCAGGGTTGGACTAGATGACCCACAGAGGTCCCTTCCAACCCTTACTATTCTGTGATTCTGTGATTCATGGCAGCAACTATGACAACCTGCATTTGCTGTGTTTCTGTAAGCACAGGCTGTAAATGTACTCATGAGACTCCCCTCAACAAACAGGATAGGAAAAGCAGGGTATTCTGCAGCTTCCCAGCCTCTCGCCCCTAGTCTTCTCCATCCCTGTGGCAGGTGCCTAAGGGCGGAGGCGGCTTGTCCTGGACAGGAGGAAAGATTTGATATCTGTGCTCATTAATCAGACCTCTCTTGGGGATCTCATCGGCAGGAAGCCTCAGCCAGCCAGCCATCGATAGATTCATACAAGCAAATTCAAGAGAGTTCTTCTAAAATATAGCCACACATATGCTCATTTTTGCATTCTCTTCAGCGATGGGAAAAAACTACAAGATCCTTTAATTGCAAGGCCTAATGCTATTTCAGATGCATTTGTTACTACTAGTTTTTCTGTAGTTCAAGATCAGACTAATTGTCTGGAATATATCGCTACTCAGCGTTTCTACCATCTCTGCTTTTAATTCTGTTCTATCTAATGTTTGTTTAATCCTGACTTCAAGTAATCATGTAGGAATGCATCTTTTTTGCTTATCTTTACAAATACTTTGGATTGAAGAAAACAGAAACAAATTATATTGTATTCTAGGAATTGGGCTAATACTAAGAGAAAATTTTCAATTTAAAATATGATACTAATTTAAGCTTGTTATTAAAAATTGCTGTAAGAGACAGTTACACTTCAAGTTGCTTCATAAATTTCATTAAAGCAAGCGTCACAATTGCAGCATCTAAATCAACCAGATGCTACAGTCATAAGACAAAAATCTGTTGAACAAATCCCGGATTTGTTGTTCAAGCAGGACTCTCTTTCAGCAGAGCATCCTAAGCTCAGCACTGTTTCATAAGCGATTTGTATAGGTTATTATAAACACAAGCCATTAAGCGAATAAAATGCCTCATTTATTTGTTCATCATGATGCTACAATTTCCTCCACAAGGAGTCTTCACAGATGAAACCTAGAATTTTACTTTTGTCTTTTTCTGTAAACAAAAATAAGGACAAAGCAGTGAAGCCGGGGAGGGGGGTGGGGGAGATGGACACTACACCCAATTCAACCACGACAAACATGTTTTGAAGAATCACCATGTTTTGAAGAATCACCACATGTGAAGGGCTTGCCAAAAAATGTTAGCTTTTTAGTTAGTTATTCAAATGATACTATGGTCACCAACTACCTCATTTTAGAGAGAGAGATATATATATGCATGCGTATAAAAATAAAATTAACACAAAAGCAATGGTTTAAAAAGAGATCCACCAGTAAACCATGGTACTGACCTACAATCAGGTACCAATTTTTTCCCCCCAGATGGACTGAAACTGATAAAGCCAGCCTACAAAATACATGTAACAAGCTACTAGAAACTGATCAGAGGCAAAAGAGCAAGCAACATCCAGCAAATAAGTAATATAACAACGTTAGCAAAATTAACAGATTTAAAGATGTTTTAGTTACAACATACAGCCCAAAATAGCCAAGTCCAGAGCCCAATTATAGCCAAAAGAGAAACAAAAGGGGAAAAAAAATTAAGGAAAAAATAAATCATGTTCACCAAGTTCTATCTTTCTGAGACTTTTTCAAGTCAAACTTTCCAACCAATGATGAATCAGCTCCAAGCCAGAGAACTCGTCTAAGTGAAGCACTATCCAAGATGTACCAGTTTGGGAATCAGCACTTGCTCGGATGATAAAAAAATCCGACACATGCAGAACAGGAAAAAAGCCTGAATATTTGTAATATCCTGACAGACTGCATTTACCCCAATACATCAGAATAAAACTCTTACCTGCAACGTAAGTTTACACTGAGGAACACAAAGATTTCTTTTTCCCTTCATTACACATGCATGCTCTATAAATTCTTGGCTTATCTGTCACCTATAAGTAAGTCACAAAGAAACCTTGTGGAGACAAGCTGGTGCAGAGAAGGGCAGTTCTAAGCTCCCACCTGCACATCCCAGAGCTTTAGCTTCAATAATCCCCCCTGCCCAGGGTGCAGGCTCTCTTTCTGATGCAGGGTTCATAAGGGCACTGCTTCCTGAAACAAGGGGAAAATGACCTCATCCTCCAGTGCACGGTGATGTACATAGCTGTCACATTGTCTGTCAAATCCCGGTAATTTCACAGTCTCGACAAGAGACAGAAACGCCTTGCAGGCTTGCCAAATGGCCCTGACACTTACAACTCTTACAAGCACTAATTTGATATTAAAGTTTCAACTAGTTCCATTCTACAGGAAAGGTCATATTTCAAAAACAATCTTATTCTAAACCCGAACACAAGCTGGAAATACTGAGGATTCCCCCTCTGCCCAGACACCATGCAGCAAACAACAACAACAAAAGGATATGTTAGCCCCAAGTTAGTTACAAGTCTCACAGCTGGAGCATATCACAAAAGTGATTCTGAAGCAGGAACAGAGAATTTGAGACACCTTAGCATCAAAGACCCAGCACATCATCCTTCCCATTGGCTCTGTGGGGGCGGGGTGACAGAATTATACACTTGTTAAGCATGTAAAGGTCAAACAAAAACGTGGATTTAAAGACTGCCATTGTAGCTGACCTTTGCCACTCATATGAGACTTCAGGAAAGAACGTTTTCTATAAAATGTGGATAAGGCAGGCCTTAAAATAAGCTTTGCAAAAACTCAGTAATATAAGACCAATTATTAAGTATAAATCAAGTAAGAAGAGTGCACCTTTTTCTCAGAAGAACTGCAGTATGCCTGCGATACTCCTGTCTACTCTGCAACACAAGGGACGATCGCAGCCCAGCTAAACATCCGTCACCTCACATGCTGACAGCACCACAGCTGGGGTAGCAGATTTGGGACCTCCTGGCTAACCACCAGCTAGCAGGAGAGCACAGTGAACTTGGTGCTACAGGAACTAAATTTCTAACACTACCCAAAGTGCATAATTGAATTTCGCACCTGTAACCGTTACGAGCGCCCTTCTATTAGTCCAGTAAACAGAGCCTGAGCGGCACTTAAATCTGCTCTACCTTTAAAGTCTTGTGCTAAGGAAAAGACAATTTCAGGGCACACGAACAGTCTCTACAGACACTCTGGTTACAAATTCAGCCTGGGTGCACAGAAGAGTATATATAGGTAGTTATCAACTGCCTCGGAAGATGCTCAGTGAAGATGACAACAGTTATCTCAATTGTATGCAGGTACTGAATGATTTTGTATACAGGAATTCCATACCTCACTGAAAAAAAAAAGGAAAAAATAGATCAAAATGCAAAATTACACCATTCCTAAATAGCAAACAGAGCGAATAAAAAAACCAAACCCTGGGAGTGATGTAGATGTACAGTGAATACTTACACAAACAAAAGCATGTTGTACCAGCAAAGTCAGTCATGCAAGCCCAGTTGTCTAGCCCAGCACCTTTTGCAGGAGAACCTTGATTATCATTATCTGTGTCAGCATGTCAACAGAACGAACTTTCTATTTTCCAATCACTTTTTAAGATTAGCCTTTTTTCTTAGAGTGTTCCACTAATTGTTTTTTCTTCACTTGCATCAGCAGGAGACCCAATTACAGCTCTATCTTCAATTTGCAATAACCTCCTTTTTAAATAGCATAAGTCACCTTTTCACCTTTTACTACAGAGATAGCATAAAGGTCTGATAGAGAAATAGCGCAAATCCTAAATTCCATTTTTCAGAAGTACAATTTTATAATTCTTGGTAAATTTCCTTGATGTAATTTAAATCACATTTACATCCTAATACGACCTAGAAGAAACTATTTCACAGTCATAGTTTTCTGTATGCAGTTTTAGATTTTTAACATTGTATAAGCTACCTCCTGTTTTTACTGATTAAAATATTTCTTTTTTTCCCCCCCCAGCAGTCCCAGTGTCACTGAATCTATTGTCACTCACTGAAAGTAATTTTTTTTTTTTTTTTTTTTTT
>Ga0065711_1011783_pt1 | contig 12729 bp, 9 predicted proteins | sample Hoacrofraction12_FD_59098 | JGI IMG/M metagenome (GOLD analysis project Ga0065711, IMG submission 59098) | Hoatzin crop microbial communities from Cojedes, Venezuela - Epithelial fraction 12 v2 (version 2) | ecosystem: Host-associated > Birds > Digestive system > Esophagus > Crop | place...
AGCCTTGTTCTCTGGAGATATTCAAGACCTGCCTGGACAAGGTCCTGTGCAGCCTGCTCTGGGTGACCCTGCTTCGGCAGGGGGTTGGACCAGATGACCCAGAGAGGTCCCTTCCAACCCCGACCATGCTGTGATTCTGTGATTCTGTGTGTGAAATATTATGTGATGCCAAGGGCTGAAGTTTTAAGCTAAATACATGGAAAAAGCTGTAGTGGTTCCGACCAAAGGTTCTGGACCCCAGTGCCCTCCCTTCAGCGGGGGTCAGGAATAGGAGGCAGCATCAGCTCCACCCACTAGACTGCAGCAGCTCGTGGTTAGGGACTTTCCAAGGCAGCGCTGGTACCTGTGTGTTCAATAACCCTCGGCAGATTCCTTTCCTACCAGAAATTAGTTCAATTCTTTCTCCAAGCACCAGCTATTGCTAGGCTTGCAGTTAGACAAAAGCAGCATCTCTGTGAACGCAGCCGAAGCTGGAGCCGAAGGAAGCAGGCGTGTTCTGAAGCAGAGGTCAGGGCGGCCCTCCTGGGGGAAGCAGCGATGCCCAGGGAGGAGGGTTTCTGCCTGAGCACTGCTGGCTCCCGCTACATCTCTCTGCTCCTCCTCCATGGGCAAAAACACATCCACCCACCAAAGGGCAACTGGGTGCTCCATTTCAGGCACAAGATGGGCCAGTTTGCCCACCTCCAGCCCTCTGCAGCCATTTGGCCCTTCGGAGGAGAAAGCCCTTAATTAAGTGTGGCACAGGATCGATCCCAGCCCCAGTGCACGCGCAGAGCCCAGGGCTGGGCACAGGGCGTGAACATGACCGCAGCACAGCAATATCAAAATGATATATTTTTTAAATAGAATTATTATTTATAATAATATACAATGTATAAAATATATAGATAATGTATAAATAAAATACAGGTATGTAGATTATATGCAAATATTAATACATATAGTGTATATATATGTATAATCCCCAGGGAAAGTGCCTCTCAGAGGACAGGGATGACAGTGGCAGGGCGCTGGCAGCATCTCAGCTTGCAGTGAGTGCTGAGCCACCGCACAGCCCCGGACGCCGTCAGGGTACCTCTGTAATTACATGCTGCTGCCCACAGAATCACACCCGTGTATTTGGTGGCAATCCAGAGCGCCGCACCTTGGGTCTGGGACCAGCTTTATGGCACTTGGTTAGCGGGGAGAGGAAATCTGCTTTTTCTCACTGACTTCTGACCTTCAAAGCTCCGGAGGGTGCTTCTCCTCTCCCCCCCAAACACAATAAAGAGGCATAAAGTGACCGATGTTTTTGCAGGTGCAGAATGATCTGTTGGGAGAGCAAACTGCAGAGTTTGTGATATAAAGCTGCAACTTTTCTGCTCACCTGTAGCAGGAGCTTGTTTCTAACATCAACCGAGTAATCAAAAAAATGAATAAAGCCCATAAAATGAGAAAGCAGGCAAGAACACCCCCAGCTTTCATTCCAGCACATTTTGAGGGGGCTTCTCTGACGCTCCTCACCAAGCAATGTCGCCCTGGGAAGGGGCACAGCATGGGCTGCCTCCTCCCTGGAGCTCTGCGGCTCCTTGCTGGGGTGGGATTGGAGACCTGGAGCAGAAAGGGCATTTTCCTGCTGTGCACGAAAACCTCCAGGCTGGGCTCTGGGGAGAGCTCTGCTTGCTCGTCGAGAAGTTATTTCTGTCGGTTGCCTGATTCCTTTGGGTCTCTCATGTTGTACGCAGCAAAGTAAAAAGGGTGATGATTGTAAGAATATTTATGGTCATGCGTGCTATCCTGAGCTTTGCTAAGCCCCAGAAGCAGCTGGGTTGCCTAATTCCCTCTCAAACAAACAGCATTCCTATGCCAGCCCTGCCTCAGAATTTTGCAAATGGACCTTACAGAATCCAGCTCAAAAATCGAGTGCTCCGGGGCAGCCGCAGCCAGCACCATTACTCCGACCCAGGGGAAGAGAGAAGGTGAGAGCAGTGTCTAGGAGCGGAGTGAGGGAGGGAGCAGTGAACATGGGGGTGCAGTTAAGTTCCTTCCCAGTTCACACATCGCTCTCCTCCTTTCCAGACAGCTCCTGGAGCCACCGAGCCACCGCGGTTTCAGGCCCAGTGCTTGCAGAGGTGCTGGCTTGTGGGAAAACGCCTTGCTGGAAGGCAGGGATGGCAGGGCTGGCTGCCCGCGCTGGGCAGCGTGACCCCGCTCTGGGCTGCAGACTCAGCAAGCGGGCAGTAAACAGGTCGCAGACAAGCCGTGGAGCAAGAGAGAGCTGCTGAAATGCTGGAGCAAATGATACCAAAGCGATGCCCTCAGAGAGTTACAATGGGCAATCCATACGAAGCAACGCGGACCGTTCATTCATTCTTTACACCGATATTTGGGACGGCTCTGTGGTTTAGCTGTTGGTTTGAAATTCACTGCACAAGCATTTGTCTGAAGTTGGAAGTAGAGGTGAAGCAAAGCTGCAGTCATTGTTCATAACCCTTCCCCGGGTTGTGACAATGGTCCCGATCCATTGCCCATGTCAGGGTACGGTAACGGGAGAGCTCGCTTCCAAGATGTAAAACGCAGCGGCAAACTCTGTCTCTGCTGTACAGGGGGAAGATCGCATTTTGCCCCAAAATATCTGCAGTCGTGTCCTGCCCAGGACCATACCCTGTAGGCAGGAGACAACCCAAACTCCCTCGTTCTAGCCTGGATCGGCAGCAGCAGCCATGGGCTGATGGTCCAGGCTTGGCCCCACCAGCGGCTGAGATCCAGGACACCTTGTCCTCGCTCATGTTGCAACTCAGCTGCACCAAAATATCATAGAATCATAGAATCATTAAGACTGGAGAAGACTTCTAAGACCATCAAGTCCAACCATCAACCTAACACTACCATGCCTAGTAAATCATGTCCCAAAGTGCCATGTCTACACATATTTTGAACACCTCCAGGGATGGTGACTCCACCACCTCCCTGGGCAGCCTGTTCCAATGCCTGACCACTCTTTCAGTAAAGAATTTTTTCTTAATATCCAATATAAACCTCCCCTGACATAACTTGAGGCCGTTTCTTCTCATCCTATTGCTGGTTACCTGGAAGAAGAGACCAACACCCGCCTCACTACAACCACCTTTCAGGTAGAGAGCGATACTGTCTCGGGTCACACCAGGACACTGATGGACACAAGACATTGACTGCGACACTTGGGTCCAGCTGAGAGCAGCTGTGCTCATGTTCTGCCATCAACCCTATCAAAAGCACATGATGGGCTTGGAGTGTGCAGGAATACTCTGAAATCAGCCCAGCAAAATGAAACCACAAAGAGCAGAGGTTTGCCCAGCAATAGAATATCATTCATAATAGCAACATGTGCACCAGGAAGCTCCCTGCACTGGTCAAGATTAATTACAATTAAATTGGTTTTTCTCAGGTAACTGGTGGGCTGAGTAGATTAGTACTGAAAAACCAGGGCTCAACCGACTTAATCAAAATTTCTCTCCTTTTTCAGATCCGAAGTGTCAGCTGGAAAGCACATGGGTGTGACAAAGTCTTGCCCATGAGCACAGAAAGATGCTCTGGTTTCCCACAGCATGTTCACCTACAACTGCAACTCAGATGATGGACAATACATTCCAGGTCAGATTGATGCGGATATTTGGAATTTGATGATAATTTGGAAACATTTTTTCATTTCAACTAGAACTGGCCTACAAATATACTGTAATAATAAGGCTCATGCCTCATGTAAAGCACCATGGTGACATGAGCTTCTGTGCTGGACCCACCTGACCTTGTGCCAGAGAGTCAAAGAGAAGGGACAAGGTCCTGGACTAGGAAACCAGCATAGCATCACTGTGCCAGCTGCCTGTCCAGGTTTTAAGCATTGCTCATCACTTATAACAATATAATGAAAAGCCAAGGAAAAGATCCAGGTCTTGCAGCAAGGAGCAGTATGATGAAAACCATGCCAATGTCCATGTGTGGTATCTGGGGAAAACTGAACTGACGCTTGCATTGAGTGCGTGAATTAAAACCAAGGCACGTGGGCATGCAAGGGAAGAAGCTTGCAGGGCTGTGCTGACCCACCCTGACCTAAGTAACCATTGAAGACTCTGCTCGGTCCTTTAGACAACAGCTCTATGAGTTCTGGATGCTATTCCACTTCTTGCAGTGCCCACGTGGTGCGGAGCCAGGGCTGGGGGGTGTACAGCTCAGAAAGCAGGCGTCCCGCTGGTTTGCATGCAGCAGGATTATTTTAGGTTCTGTAACACTGCCTTGCAAATAATTTGGAATTTGAGTTCAGTAATTAAAAGTTTTAAGGTCAATGCAGGATTATGGAAAAGAGCTACTTGCCCAGCTGGTGCACAATATTCCAGATGAGCACAATATACTTTTTCAGTTGCGTGCATTATCCATAACCAATTTTACATTTCCCTGGGTATTTTTCTCAACTAACTTCAAGAATGAACATGTTGGTACGTGCAGGCACACCCACTTGTGCTCTCAGATTCCTCCTTTGCTTCTGTTTCTAAGGAAGTGCATTGATTTCACCATCTAGGTATTATTTACAATACCTTGAAGGCCAAATATTAAAGCTCAAATGTTTCAAGACCCTACTACCAATGAGATCACACTTTGATTTTACTTCATTGCAGATGCATAAATAACCAGCAAATGAAAATAACAGGCAAGTGAGAAGCAGAGTGAGGATGTGAGTTACCATCCACATCACAGGATGTTGGTCTGCTAACTGTGACAGCCCAGACTGACACAGGCAGAACCACATTTACTTTACTCCAAGGCTTTAAAAAACAGAACCACGTGGAAGAGATGAGACACAGTAAAGCTAGATCCCAAGTGAGGTTGGAAACTTGTAGTCTAGATCCGAGCAAAATGCTCTCTAAGAATAAGCTGATGGGATGCTCCAACTCACCTGCTGAAGAAGCTACCCAAAAGCGTTGCATTTATGGGAAGGAGCTGGTTAGCGCAGCCCAGGACCAAACCATGGCTCTCCAGGACCAAGAGCTGGGAGAAATTGTTGACAGACTATTTCTTGGTTGATCAACCAAAATCAAAACATTCCTTTGAAACTCCTCAGTTTTGGTGAAATATTTACATGAGTTGGGGAGGTTTCCTCCCATATCTGTTTCCCTGGGCAGTTTATCTCACTGGTTGGACACTAATTTTTTTCCTAAAATTTTCGGCACCCAGCAGACACAGGAGTCTTCCCAAGGCAGGTCCTGGGGTTGAAGAGGAGGCAAAGGAAGAACTGTGACCTGGAGTATTTGCTGTAATTGGTTTTGCAGGCACTTAGCAAAAGCAGAATAGGAAGAAACTGGGAGACCGCACAGCAAAGTAATGTGAAAATGGAGCCTCTGGCAGCCTCCAAGATGTGCGCTTTTAATACACTCAGAGCATGGAGTGGATGATGGACCCTGCATCTGAAGCAGCCAAACTCTTGCTGTGTTTTTTTCACACTGTGAAAGAAGTACTGATGTGTCTGTACCTCTTAGCTCTTCTTCTAGCCAAGGAGTGCAATGAAAAATCACGAGGCAGAGTGAAACACCCTCTGTGCCAGCAGTCACCAGCAGACCATACCTGGTGCCGTAAGAGAGCTCTTCCGTGGTCCTCCAGTGCAGCCTGGCCCCAGTGCTGTGCATCCCCCGGGGAACGTGCCCCAGGGCTGGGGCTCAATCCCCACCATCAGCCCCACCAGTGGCAATGGTCACGCTGGTCTGCAGCCAGCCAGCTCTCCATGCCTGGCTCAGGCACACGTGTCTGAGCCCATCGAGTTCAGGAAAATGCGTCCTCCTGGGCGCAAGGGCTTGCCTGCAGGTGGAATTATTCCTTAACAGCCTTTCTGATCAAAACCCTTTCTCAGAAAAAGGCTTGTTCCAAAACAGCTTAATCTGTGCGGGGTCTGTCTGGACAGATTGCTCTTGGGCAGGCTGTGCATCCAGGAGCTGACCCGCTGTGTTCGACTTCCCCACCAGTGCCAGCACCTTGTGCCTGCAGTGTCCTGGACAGCCCGTGTCCAGGGCTCAGCCCAATTCACGGCAGCTACTTCCACCACTGGAGAAGGAGGCTTTGGACCATGATATCCCCAGGGAAGGAGGTATCCCAAGGCAGAAGCACCCTCCTTGGCTGATTATGAGCCAGGAGCCCACCAGAGACACCTCCAGCACATCAACCACCACCCAACACCTACGGTGGAGCACCTGAACTGCAGTGAGCACTCAAGTGCTTTGGAGTCAAATGAGCTATAAAAACCTACAAGAAAGACAAAACTTTCCATAGTCTGGACACACCACTCTGTGCTGGAGGAAGGAGAGCATCCATAGCACAGCCTCCACCATCTCCATCCCTGTCTCAGATGTGTCAGTGGTTAAAGCTGAGGGTCCGAGCACAATCTGTTCCACAAGTGACTGGAAAATACATTACAGTTGTGATGAAAATGGATTTTTCTTTTCTTCTTCACCTACTGTGAAATATGAATTGGGAATTCATTAACTATGAGTTGCTGCAAAATAACGTTGCTCTTAAAATATTCAGAAGTCTGCTGGCTCCAAAGGACCTTGGTTAACTACAGACAGAGCAGAGGGATTTTTCATTTTTTAAAATGTCCTGGAAAGGATCATTAGAAATTACTTACAGTTTCTTTCAGAGGATTTTTTATTTCCATTTGCAGACTCTAAGCGGAGATGTGGAGAGCGAAGTTGCAGCGGTGTCGAGTCATGAAGGAGAGAAGGAGAGGGTGCCGCATGCTCTGCTGCTCACAGAGGCAAGATTGGAGAGGCAGAAGGAAAAGCGCTGGGGAAAACGAGTGGTGGCTGTGGCTTAGCAACATCCCAGCACCCTCTTGCGCGATGCTCAGCAGCTTTAGATGCAATGAGCAGCATCAATGCTTGGGACCTGCTCAGGTTCCTGCAGGTCCACCTAAAAGCCAGTAAGACCCAAGACTGCATGAGGACAGGCATGTGCAGGTTGGACGTTGTCAGAGCTGTGGGGCTGTTGCCCTAGCTGGGGAGGTGTGTGTGCCCCCAGGTGGGCTGTGCTCCATGACTGTGATATCTAAGCAAGGTTTTGGAGGTTCAGGGACCACCAAGATCCACCAATGATGGGCATGGGCACTAAGAGTGGGATGGGTGAAAAGGATGTGGGACTTTAAAGCCTTCTTGCTAGTAAAAGAGTTTGGTCTCTGTGATCTTGGTAATATTTGATATTCCTGCCAATACATCACTCATCATGGTTAATTCTGCCTTTCAGACAAATGATGAACAGTCCTTCTACTCCAAGGTCTACTCAGAGACCAGTGTAAGTCACTAAATGTATGTGGCTACACATCTATCTGCTCTGTCCAAAGCTGGGGCAGTGTCTGGCTCCGTGGTCAGATCTCAGCTATGTTTTGATTCCAAACAACCCAAAACTCCCAGGAGACCCAGTTCCATGGTTTTGACTCAGGCCCCTCACAGTCACCATCTTAAAGAGCTGCCAGGATTGTTTTTCAGAGAACCCAGTGGACCTGGTGGGCATGCTTCCAACATCATCACACGGTCGTAATTAAACAGCTGTACGATGAAGTGGACCATGCAGGAGTAACTCAACACCACCAAAGCTGGAGCAGCCTTTGAAGTCAGCACTTATCACCTTCATCCACCACCCACACAATCAAACCTTTTTTTTTAACCAAACAGCAGATGCCAACACAAACAGAACACCCCCCACGCTTCTCTGTTAATCATTGAACAAACCCACTACAAAGGTGACCCCAAGCCCCCACGCTGAGCGGGGATGGGGATGCGCCGGGGCATGCGAGCTCTTGGAGGCGGCAGGACTATGCTCGGGAAGGGCTGCACTGCGTTCTGCAAATGAAGGGTTGCAGCAGCCTCCGGACGTGGAGGTCCTCCAGTGTGCTGAGCCAGGCAGGACAACCCCCCGCCCCAGCCTGTCCGCCTCCCCACCGCGCTTCTCCTGATGGGTTTTGAACCTATTTGCCAGTGTTGTTCCAAATTTGGCGTGGCAGCAGTGCTCCCGAGGTGTTGCATTTTCTCAGGTTTCAAGAAAGTGGTGACTAAACCAAGAAGGAAAATGGGGACAGTTGAGAGCACCTCCTGCCCAGCCTGGGCTGGTGGCACCAGGGGACATGGCAGGAGCACCGGGGACCCATAAAGACCCATGGAGACCCACAGACACCCATGGAAACCTATGGGGATCTGGGGAGGGAGGGGTGGGAGGGCAGGACAAGAGGACCTAGGGGACCAGGCAAACCACAAGCTGTCAGCTCGGCTGCTCACGGAACAATTTATTTCAAGGGCTTTGAACAAAAACTCAGAGGAGGAGCACGATGATTTCACAAGTATCTAAAAGAGGAGCTGTAATCTCCTTTCTTTTGGCTGCAGGTGAATTGATTTTTCTTAAAGTTTAGGGGCCAAACAGCTCCAAAAGCCCAACACCTCTCGAAAAGCAAGAAGCTGCAGGCTGAGAATTAGGAAGAAGAAACGTGTGAGGTCTTCTTTAAAGCCAGAAAGATCTTCACAGCTGCAAAGACGAGATCTCCTTGAGCAAAAAAGTCACTCCCACCTCTGCTGTCACTTACACGACCTTTTTGTTTGGCAAAATTTTGCTGTCTGGAGAGCAGATAGAATTCCCATGACAAGACATGCCTGGTGGAAAGCCTTGCAGGTTATTGGTAGAAACAATATTCTTCCCCCCGGAAAAGTCTGAAACTAATCAATTAAAAAGAAATTTTAAACAAAATTCAAAAGAAGTTTGCTTTTCGGTTTTTTTTAAGTTTTTCCAGCTCTTTCCAAATGAAAAATAACAAAATACGATGGTAACTCCTATTATTATGCATATTTACTTCTGCTGGCATGGTATCTTAGTGCCAGTCTTTCAAAAATGGTGAATAAATCCCCACCTGGAGAACTTACAGTAAGGAAAGGGAGAGCCTAGAGGAAAACTGACAGCAGATAACAATAAAAACAACAATTTCTTTTTTTTTTCTAACTGACATTTTCCTGTGAAAATGTGAAGTGAAAAAAAATGTCTTCTGCAGCAGGAAAGCAACTCAAGAAATTCAGTTGCTGCCAAGAAGCCGTCCCACCTGCCCTGGGGCAGGGCCACAGGCTTTGCAGCAAGCAGAGATGAGCTGAGCGCTGTGATGCTCAGCCGCCCAACCCAGCTCTGCTGCATCCCCCTCCCTTCCCTCCACAGAGGATTTTTTTTTTTTCCTTTTCTTCTTATTTACATTTGCCCGGGGCTCACCACCCAGGAAGACTTCTATTTTACACCAGCGTGCTGATAGTTGTTCAAGTGCCACCAGGCTCTTCCCTGCCAGCATCCCTCATGTCTCCATCAGGACCATCCTCCCTCACCCTGCGGTGCTCCAGGGTGTCTCGGAGTGCCCTGAAGCCCCAGCACTAACACCCTGCTCTTCACCCAGCCTTCCTGCAAGGCTTTTCTCCAGGTCGTTTCCCCGCCACACCCTTTACCACCACTCTTTGATTCAGTTTTCCCAGTGGTTTTGCTCAGACGCGATATGCTGAATTTCCCACCTCCTCTGTGCACTCACCCACTCTCTGCCAGGCACCAGGGACCACCACCACCAGTGCTGAGCTTCACCTCCGCTTCGGGCATCCTCCCTCCGGGTATCACGCATCCCCAGTAATGAAGAACTGGCATAATTTGAAACGAAAACCACCTCCCTCATAGATATTCGTAGGCACAAGCCACGGCAGATGCTGCATCTCTCAACGTATTCAGCGAAGGGAAAGTCTCAGCAGCAGCTTTGGCTCTCCAGATGCCAGCGCAGAGGTGCCTCCCCCCACTCGCCGGCCCCGGCGAAGAGGAATGATTGATTTTACAGTATCACAGCCAGATCTGCAGTCACAGATGACAGCTCTGGGGAAGGTTTTACTGCTGACTCCTTGTAATCTTTGAAAGATCCACAGTAATTATTTTTCCTTAAGAAAATAGATGAATTAATCCTTCTGCTGGGGTTGCGTTTCATTTTCCGAAAAGTGGTGTTTTCAAATGATTTCAGAAGGCAAGTAAGACTGCCTAGCACTATTTCTCAAAATCATTCCCAGTCATGTATTTCAAACACTCTGTCAGATTCTCAGAAGAAAATAGATCAGATTTCCAAAGTACTCAGTGGGTGCTGCCGGCTGCAAGAGAAAATGAGGACGTTGTCTTGGTGCCTCAAAGGAAAGTGGCAGATTTTGCACAGATCTAACAAGTCGGAGATGGATGCCAAACACGAGCTCTCCTTGAGTTTTAACTGCATTTTCTTTCCTGAAACGATCCGTGTGTTGCTCCAAACATGAAATATAGACAAATCCAGGAAAGAGAACAGGAGAATCCAAAATTCAAGGAAATATGATGACATGGTTCCCACGCACAGCCATGCTCCTGATGCCAACAAACCAAACCCCTCTGCTCTAAGGCCCAGGAAGACACCTGAAAACGCTAAATGTTGCAATATGCTGAGGGCAGACCTCATGACACAACTAAGAAGGTTTGGTGAAGGGTTTGATGACAGGGCTGAGGAAAACCCTTACCTTTTCAGATGGAAACGCTTTCTGTGAAAGGCACTGTGGAAGTAGCTCTCACAGAAATCCCTCCAGTTTCATACAATTTAGTGTAAATTAGTTTCATCAGTGCCAATTAGCCAGAAATGCAACCTCAAAGACCTCTAACCTTTGAAAGTCAGGCTTGGACATCAGCAACGCAGATGGCTCTTCTTTGCAGCTGCTGTGGAGATAATCAAATGGGCTAACCTCCTTTCTGTGGCTATACATATATAACCCCACATTTAGCCAGCAGTTTGTTTATTTAAGCTTCTCCGTTTGACTTTACAAGCACTTACATTTGGCAGGGGAAGTTGTGGTCAGGTTAAAACCAGTGGAGGTTTGCTCAGCAGCTCCATGTGGCAGCATTTCAACCACTGAGCAGAGATAACTGGGACAATCAGGATCCTGATCGGGTTCTTCATTTATGGATTTAGTCATTTTATTGCCTGAAATAAGAGAGTACAACTTTATGAGGAGACTAGAGAAGTTTGGCTTATTTAGCTAAAAAAAATGAGAAGGTTGACCGAGAATACAACTGCTGTTTACAAGTATATGAGGAATAACAGCAGGAAAAGAAAATAATTAAGCTAACAACACAAAAACCAGTGAGGATGAGCTGGCCATGAATAATTCAGGATGGAAATGAGAAGAAGGTTCACACCATTACAGGAAATCTCCATAAGAACATCAATTCTTGCCTCTAATTAGTCTAAAATATCTTGGGGGAGTTGTTATATTTTCCAGCCGTGACCTGAACGCATCCTGCCAAGCTGCTGAGCACTGGAGGAGAACATACCCCAGGGTCACCCCGGTCCCGTCTCATCCTCGCCTGCGCTCGCAAAGGCTGGGTGCAGCGCTGGGGACCCTTCCTGGGAAGGGCCAGCCACCAGCCAGAGAGTGAAAAATTACTGGAATTCCATTCTGAAGGCTTTCGAAGCCACTGCAAGGCACACACCTGGATTGCTTTCTCTAGGTTAAACAGCTGAAGTCTGTTTGCCAATAAACAGGAGCTGGCAAATATCTATACATGTTCTAGAACATATGTCCTGGCATTTCTTTAATTTCCCTTTTTCACCCCAATTTTACCGTCCCTTGAGTTGACATTGCATTTTACCACCAAGGGGCCAGGCTGGCAGTGGAAATGAGTTTGTACCTCTATCTATTGTGTGTAATTCAGGGTCTAAACTTGTGGCTCAGGCTTTTCTGTAATTCACCCTCTACTCTGGCAAGCGAAGCTCCTCAACTCAGTAATGCAACTATTTAAAGTGAAACAAGCTGCCACCCAGTCCAAAGACTTGGACGCCTCTGAGATTCCTGAGCAGGTCCCTATTATGATGACAGCTCAGGCCACCAAGAGCCAAACCATTAATGCGTCTGAGCCCCCAGACACCTCATTCGAGCTCTGGGGGTGGCCAGACCCTCAGTACAGCAGGGAATGCCCCGCACAGGATCAGACCCCAGCACGGTCTGGCAGTGAACGGCAGCAGCAGCAAGGTAAAACCTGTTTACACAAGGCAACAAGTACTCTAGCAGAGGCCGATGCTCAAACACACATACTGCAGACTAATGAACAGTCTTGGGGAAGAAATGGCCAATATCCTCTTAGTTTATGATTTCTTTGTTATTGCCGTTAAGCGTCCTCAGGCATTATGTAGGATGGTCTGAGCGCAAATTACACGATAGTCAGAGTAAAAATAGGCTTGTTAAATAAACTATTATTTTCTTGAACTTCCTTATGAAAAGAAATGTCTCTGTGAAACTTTAATAGGACTGCACTGTGGCCCTCATCTAAACCCAGGGTCAGGGCATGGGAAATACTGGGGTGACAAACTGCAGCCTGAGTCTAATTTAAATGCCAAAAATGGAAGAAAGTGCCTGGGGAATGATGGGTTCATTAGTATAACCTAGCCATCACCGTCTTGAAAGCAGGCAATACTGCTGACCTGCAATCTCCTGACCAAAAAAGATTCCTAGTGATAACTGTAAATGTAACAAATGTAACATGTAGGGGATGTTATCACTTCAGGTGGTCAGAAACAAGTCTTGGTTCTTCGTGAATAATTGGGATGGTTGCAAGACAAGGGACTCCTGAATAATCCCTTTAGGCGCCTGGGCCTTGGGAGAACAGGTATGCAAACTACAGAGATAAGGAGGCTGCAGGATAATCTGAAGACCCCTGCCG
>Ga0065711_1046734_pt1 | contig 12729 bp, 6 predicted proteins | sample Hoacrofraction12_FD_59098 | JGI IMG/M metagenome (GOLD analysis project Ga0065711, IMG submission 59098) | Hoatzin crop microbial communities from Cojedes, Venezuela - Epithelial fraction 12 v2 (version 2) | ecosystem: Host-associated > Birds > Digestive system > Esophagus > Crop | place...
TCTCTTCTTCAGGCTGAACAAGCCCAGTTCCCTCAACCTCTCCTTGTAGGGGAGATGCTCCAGTCCCCTCACCATCCTTGTAGCCCTCCGCTGGACTCTCTCCAGTAGCTTTTCATCTTTCTTGAACTGGGGAGCCCAGAACCGGACACAGTACTCCAGATGAGGCCTCACCAGGGCAGTGTAGAGGGTAAGGAGAACCTCCCTCGTCCTGCTGGCCACACTCTTCTTGATGCACCCCAGGATCCCATTCGCTTTCTTGGCAGCCAGGGCACACTGTTAATTAAAAACTTTTTTAAAAAAAATTAAAACTTTTTGGACTCTATCTCAGACATAGTACTAATCTATACCTACAGCTCTCACGTTTCTGTCACAGCAGCCATTGAGGCAAAGAAAAATAATTTTTTGATTGATTTCACCAAATAATTTTCACCATTAAGCTTCAGGCTCCATCTAAATAAGAGGCAAAAAGCGAAAGCAAATTATCCCTACCCTGCTTTGAGCAGCCTTTTCTTTCCAGCCTGCTGTCTGCATCACAGACCTCAGTTTCCTGCATAAAATGCGTATTTACTGAAGGCTAAATATTTCACCCCAAACCTTTTTATTTTGGTGAAGGAGCAGCAGAGAATAGACAGGTTCCCATTCAGGTAATCTGGGATCCACATCAACGATTTTTTGAATATCAGAATGTCCCATGTGTTAAAATTGCCAGTTTTATCCAAGAACAGCACTGCTGCTGAAATACTTTTTGTTCTATCTCTAGACTGGTAAAAAATCAACATGTTTGTTGATCTGCTTTTGATTGTGGGCCAAAAGTAAGCAGCTGAAATGTGTTTGCGAAATGTCTCAAACTGATGTGGGTAGTCAGCCGGTGTCAAGGAGATTCCTGAGATTGGTTTTGGGTCCCTAAAGGTTTCCAGTAATAGAATATTACCTGAATTAAATTATTTTATCTATAAATAGTTTAAATTAGAAATAACAGTTGGGGTATATAAAATTTTCTTGCACAAGAGATCTGTGCAAGATGGAGAAGACCTCCATCTTGCCAATCTTTAATCACAGTCTTCTGAAAGCTGTGCTTGGACTGAAAACTTATAGTGGTGTTTCTCTAATCTTCCTTAAGATGTCAAATGCAGGCAGCTTGGTGAACCCCTGCAACATGGTTCAGAAAGATGGTTTAAAGTTCATGATTTACAATAGGCCAGTTCAGGACATGCAGCTTCTTTTACTCACCTGTTTGTAGCTTTAGATAATACATGTCACCTCATAGGTTTTTTCTTGTGCTGATCTATTGATTAAAATGCTAGGGTCTTTGGAATATGAGCTTTTTGGACAATGATGAATAGAGTGGGGCTTGACTTCATGTCCTCTAGGTTTTTTCACGGCATGAATAATAAGTGATAGCGGGCTAATGGTGTATGAATTCAAGGTCGAGGGAGGTGATTCTGCCTCTTTACTCTGCTCTCGTGAGACCCCACCTGGAGTACTGTGTCCAGCTCTGGGGACCCCAACATAAGAAGGACATGGATGTGTTGGAGCGGGTCCAGAGGACGGCCACGAAGATGATCAGAGGGCTGGAGTACCTCTCCTGTAGGGACAGGCTAAGAGAGTTGAGGCTGTTCAGCCTGGAGAAGAGAAGACTCCAAGGTGACATCAGAGCAGCCTTCCAGTACCTGAAGGGGCCTACAGGAAGGATGCAGAGGGACTTTATACAAGGATGTGTAGTGATAGAACAAGGGGGAATGGCTTTAAACTAAAAGAGGGCAGATTTAGGTTAGATATTAGGAGGAAATTTTTCACCATGAGCGTGGTGAAACACTGGCACTGGTTGCCCAGAGAAGCTGTGGATGGCCCCTCCCTGAAATTGTTCAAGGCCAGGCTGGATGGAGCTCTGAGCAACTTGATCTAGTGGAAGATGTCCCTGCTCATGACAGGGGAGTTGAATTTAGATGATCTTTAAGGTCCCTTCCAACTCAAACCATTCTAACATTCTATGATTCTATAAATCTTATCCTGGACTTCTGCAAAATGGGAATTTCACCTGCTGGAAAAAACTCATGCTGAAGTCAAAGGAACCTCTGCAACATGAAGCTGCTACTACGCTTCCAGCTTACACTAAATTATCCTTTCCACTCTCCATATGAGGATTTCCCAGATGCATTTTCAAAGGCCATATTGCCTTTGCCAGATATTTAATTTTTTTGAATGATTCTTTTGCATCCATCTTAATTCTACCCAAATCAAGGGGGAACAGAAAAAAAAAAAAAGAGAATGAGACAGAGAAAGAAGTCAAAAAATAAAAGACAAACAAACCCATCAAAATGATAATTGCTAAGTTATCATTTGCTTGCTCTTTTCCAGTCTAGCTGCTGCAGCAGCTCCCCTCTCGTCTTCCACTCTGCCTTAGCTCCCAAATGGTATCAATTATCTACAAATCTCACAGGGCCTGCACCATCTGAATAACAATTCATTAACCTTCACTTTTCTCCTGCTGATTAACTCACCCCCACCACCTCCCTGATGTAGGAGACAGCATGTCGGAAATTCAGCCAAACTTTTTAATTATGCAAATAATATAATACCCAGAGATAATTATTTAGCCCAGGACTCAGGCTGCATAGTCTAGTCTCTGCTCTGCTCTCGTAGGTTTTTCGACTGTTCTCTTCTTCACATCATCTTAGTTGTGTCAAGGAGAATGAAGGATTTTCTGTTTCACTCGGTGCAGGTGATCACTCAGAACGGCTGTGCACAGGCGTGCCATGGTTTGGGGAAGAAAAGGTTGCTGAAAGGCTAGCCAGGGAACACAAAGAGCCAGTTTAAGTTTTCGACATCTATCTTTCAGTCCGCTGACTTCCAAGCAGCCTCCAGATAAACCATGTGTGGATCCAAAATCTTTCATTGCAGGGCTGAATTTTGCATCTTCCATCTGATAGGACCCCATCTGCATAGCTGAAGTTTTTTCATTACTCTTGTCTGGTATGCAATTGCAGAGCACTACCAACATTTTATCAGTCAAAACCCTTTCTTATTCCAGTCAAATTTAATATTTCATAAATGAATAATTGGAAATAAAGTTTAAACCTTCAAACTTTTCTTTATGACAGAGATAACTTAAGAAAGCAAACAAATTTGTGACCAGAATTTTGTTGTATGCAGATACACATAACTTTCACCCAGAGCTAACTCAAGAACGGCAGGATGGATTTGTTTCGTACTGTCTAACCTACTTTTTGACAGACACATATGAGATTGTTTCCATTATGCAAAGGGTAAGATTCTCGACACATGAGATTTTGAACTTGGGTCTGCGATCAATTTGCCTTATGGCTCTGACCAAGTCACATAAATATGTCTACGCATCAGTACAATTGGTCTACGTACTTACCTTTGTAGCTCTGGGTGATCTGTTGAGTTTATTTACCTGTAAAACGGGTGACATTGCTTTCTAAAGAATTTTCGAATAGCTGGACTGAAACTTTCTTAGAATTACAGATCACATCAACAATATCAATGTTTACCATCTGCTAAATTCATCTGACATCATTCATGTGCGCTGGAAAAAGATAACTGATTCTGCTTGATAATCAGCTTCAAACATAGTGGCACAAGCAAACCTTTGTGAGATTAAATCATACAAGATTCAGGAAAGACTGGGTTCCTCTGGCAATATTTTATATGTCCTAATTTAACAGTGTTTGCATTTCATTCTTGGAAGCAGATCATGGTTATATGTTCAGTATCTTCAATTTCTGACTGAAATTTTATATATTTTCAATATTTTAAACAAATTCAGACTGATTTCACTGTCCAGGATGTAAAAGAGAGCAAACCTACATCACTATGATGTTCAGAAGGTAAACTTAAAAATTACTTCAAAACAAGAAAATACAATATCAGGCCATTCTATCATTTTGTAATTCTCAATTTCTTAGATACTTCGGAGTAGCTGAATATAATTATCTCAGTTTGGTAACTGGGAAAGTAAAGATACAGGCAGGATAAGGCCCTGTTCCTAAATATTTTTTTAAGATTAAGTAGGAATTGCTAATTCCGTAAATGGACTATGGAGAATGTTTTCTCAGCTGCTTCCTAGTGGAAGAGGAGTCTACTTTTCCTTGGTACCTCAGTTGTTCTCTGGGAACACCTCCTTTTCTTTCAGTGGGCATAAACTACTCAAATCATGATGCTGGAAAGTTCAGCGCGTTAATTCCCAGCATTTCACAGCAAATGCACTCCCTGACCTCTCTTGTCAGTTCCACTCAACCCACTAGGAAGCCACAACAGGTCTGAATGACACAAAGTTTATAAATGTTCATATCTTTAAGGACCGTGACCACACACTCATTCTCCCTCTCTCTCCAATTTCTTACTCTTATAGACAGGGTCTTCCTCAGACTGCTGACCTCTACAGGTCTCATCCTTAGGTGCACAGCTGTTGTCGTACCCTGTACAGGAAACCAAACTGATGGTATTCACCCAGCAGCAGAAGTAAGATGTGAGAATACCACCTTCAAACTCATCCTATAGACCAAATGCCTTAAGTCATTTAAGAACCTAGTGCTTAAAGAAGTATCCTCTTTCACAGAGATGCTGAGCATCTTTAGTCATTATTGTCTATAATGGATGAGTCAGATGGTCTTCTGTTCTAAAACAGGTCACATACTTAATTTCTTATATATGGCGCTTCATACCTAACTTTAGGACCCAAGTTTTAACAGTTTGTGCTGTAGAAGTGGAAAAAATCACACTAAAAACCAGAGTCAATAGTGAAGTGAAGATGAAGGCGGTGTTAGCACTCTGGTACATGTTCAGTGTCTTGGATTACATTGCTTCTTTATACCAGTGTTACAGATGAGTAACTCTTCACTTGCCCATGAGTTGCTTCTGTCCTTTTCAGTGGCCAGACAATGACAGACACTTAACAATACAGAGAAATCAGAAAGTTAAATGAAGAATAATATTTGATCTGCATGAAACATCATGGACACAACATCAGGCGTACACAAGGATTACTAATGGAATGGATTCACTTTCCGAAAGGTTAGAGAATACTTTCTGTGAAGGCAATAAGTGGGAGATGGTATAAGTACTTAGCTTTAAACTGTATGCAGGACATCACTCTTGCTAAATCTTCAATCACTGTGAACAGCCAAGGTCTGCTTTTTCAGTGACTTATAGGCATACTAATAGCTATTGATTGCATAATGCCACCAGGGGCATGGATTTGGTATCAGCAGGGAGTTACAGGCAAAACTGTTCCCGATGGAGCTCCAAGATCGTGTCTTGCACCTTTCTGAAGGTCTCCACACCTCTGGTTGCATATTTGTCCTTCAAGTTTTCCTATCTACATTAAAATAAGCAGAAGTCTTCCACGCTAGTACTTCATTCTTATCGCCCAATGAGATATTGATGATTAGTTCAGGTCTTCTTGGGTGAAACCATGTTCACTCAAATAAGTTTAAATGATCCATGATATTCCCATGCCATATTTTGGAAGATATACAACATTGATTATGTAGCTTGCCTTTTCATTTGCACAAACCAATACCCATCTGAAGACTTTTCAGATTTCTATCTGGAATAAGGTTTCCAGGTAAGATTTACTGAAGCTGTTTCTCTATCCAGCTGGACTGACCTTCAAAACCAAAGTTGGAGAAGGACTCAGTTAATGTATGTCTACAAACTTGTAACTTGATTTTTATATAAGTGCTAAGCTAACTCTGTTTAATTGATTTTCCACATTGTACACTGAGAAACAGGATTTTTATGGCTCTTGAATAATTCAGAACTTTGATTCCTAAGGCAAAAAAAATGGGCAAGGAATAAAAGCATAATTATCATTGTAGTAGAGGTCAAAAGGACAAGCTGGCCTTAAGTTCATAATGTACTTGTTCTCTTGGACTCATTGTGGACTGTGGAATATTACCTTGTTCAAATCTTATTACTCGAGGAGAAAAAAAAAAGCACACAAGCAGTTAGCTCAAAAGAAATGGAGAAAGTGTTAATTTTTAAGCAAGTTTGACAAAGATTGAGTTTCATATGACAAATGCTGTCAGCAAGACAGGATTCTGTCAGTGGAGGAAGTTTAAACATTAACAATTTCTGTCAGGCTGTTGACACAACCACGGCAGACATTTCCCAAGATGCTGAGATGACTGCTGGCATTTGTCAACAATCCTGTCACAGTGACAGCAATAAGACCATGTCTGGAAATGTGACAGTTTTGGTTTTGTGTTCCCCTGAGCATTGGCCCAGGTGTTCAGAGAAAGTGTGGGAAAAACCCGTATTTCTGCATTGTCATTCGAACATGGAAAAAACACAGGAGGAAAATGAGCTGTCACTCCAATTCCCATGATGCCTTGCTGCTTAGCATAACTCTGCTCTGCGGCCCAGGGTCCACTGGTCCATACTCTGACAGATAATTAAGAAAGCAGCAGCTTTTTCTAGACGGCTCTTCCTCATGATTTGCATTTTAGCCAGAGGCGACCAGTTATAAAAAAAACATGATGGAAAGATGGTAAGAAGCCAATTAGATGGATGGATGGCTGACTGACAGCTCTCTGGTATTACTACTCCAGATTTCATTGTATGTAGCCTGGCAGTTTTCAGCAAGAACCAACTTTTGCAGGTTTGTAGAGCTGTTAAGTGAAGGACTATATATAGAATGCAACGGTTTTCCACAAATCTTTTACATTTTCCTGAAATAAACATTTATTATTTCCGTCCTAGTTAAGCACAATAATCTTTCTTAATTAATCACAATTTATCTGGCTGCATTCAGAAATTCTGGAAGACATCATATTAAAATAGCTGTGTCAATACAGCAATGATTAAAAAGCGAGATAGAAGTTAAGCTGTGACACTTTACAACGCAGCAGAGGTGAGGCCAGTTAGTAATTAATGATTCTTTGTAACAAGTCGGATTTTTAACATAATTAAATGACACTGATACTTATGAAAGAAGAAAACAATCGTTCAAAAGAAATAATGTATTTGAAAGAATAAAGAGAAATTTGAAATTTCTCACTGTGCTGGGAGAATCTGTTCTCAGTAGATGTTTCCTTTCTTCTGGGGAAGTTTTTTTTTTTCTTTTTGTTTTCCTGTTGTTTTTCCCAGAGAGAAAAGATTGTTTTGCACAGGACCTAACAGTTTTAAATATGAAATAGCTTGTAAATTGCTACTTTTCAGCTCATCTGTTCAGCTCCAACAGCTGGTAGCCAATCAGAAATATTCTTCTGTGCTAGTGCCTTGTGGCTGTATCTCACTATAAAATTTAAACATTAGCAGGGCTTTTGTTTCACTTTTGTGTTGTTTGTGATTTTCTTTTTTTTTTTATGAATACCAAATTTAACAAGGCGCAGTAGCAATTGCAGTTCCAAAGCTGCAACTGCCATCCGATGAGTAATAGTCTTCGCCAACATAAAAAGTCTCCCATCTTTCTTTGGGTTCTGCAAGTTTATCCAATGCTGGCAATTATCTCTTGATGAACGGTCGGTTGCTTTAACAAAGTTTTCTGTAAACCGATGCTTCAAGGACTCTGAATTAGTGGATGTGAGTCATCTGAATTTTTGGGAGCATGGGTAACTGAAAATATTGCCTCTTCCTTTTGCCTCCTGCAATATAACAAAATCGAAATAAACCCATTGGAATCTCCTTGATCAAAGCTGGCTAGGATATTTTTTTTTTCAGACAATATTAGAGGACAAATCTATAAAGAAAATTCATAACATGGTAAAGGTCAGCTTATACTTATTCACATTAAAAAGCGCTCAGTGGGTTTTCCACTGGAACCAAATAGACTGTTCATATAAACAGAGCAAATGAATTTATTCTATAGAGAATTGCTCAGAGCTTGCAAAACTCTTAGAAGACTAAGAAATCTTCCTCCAGTCTTGCCTTCTGTTTCACTTCATTTTTCACTAGATCCCCATTTTTCATAGACTAGGAAAAACCTGAACCATGGGCTGCAGGATATGTTGTGAACGTCCTGGGGAAAAAATTGGACTTCTAATGCCACAGCTTGTAGATCTTCCCAAATGTCAAGTCTCCTCTTCAAAGTCCTTCATATCCTTTGTGTCATCCAGGCACATAAACTCATCTTGCACTACTGCTGCTGCAATAGATGGTCCTCAAGACTCTTCATAGCCTCTCCAGCGTATCTGAAATTTTGTACGGTAATGAAGATTTCTCTTTTGTCCTGAAAACCCTTAGTCTCAGATGTTTTTTTCAGTAGTAATACTCAGCCACCTCCATATTAGTGACAATCCTAGTATACTACAGATATAGCCAAAAAGTATTATTGCAGGCAAGCACTGAGGTCTGCATACAAGACAATGCATAAAAACTGTGGTACAGATATATTTTTTCAGCTAAACTCCTTGAAGGGGAAACTTATGGATCTATGATGAGACTGGGAAAACTAATACAATTCTGAAAAACCATTGCTATAGGAATTGTGATATAGTGCTCAGGAAGTCCTGTACGGCTGAGGAAAATCTTATGCTACTTTTGCTGACTTCGATTTAAAACCTTTGGAGAACCCTCCATAAGAAAAATCAGCATGTAGGCTTAAATTCATATTCAAAACATATGACAGGAACCTGTCATGTTTCTTCCTAGTAGACGCTCTTCATGACCATCTCTGAAGTGAAATCACCATCTGCCATTAGGATAGCAAGGAGACCTTAGGACAAAATATTTTCAAATACTCTTAAAATCTGCTAATCCTGTACCTTTCAGATCATTTAAATATACTTTTCCTCATTAGATTCATGCCCACATTTACTTATTTTGAAATATTACCTGTGAATTTGGTCTAGTAGCTGTTCATGAAAATTCCTGTTATTTAAGCTCACCTTTATTTCTCTAGATCTTAAAAATATTCATAACAAAATGCAAAATAGTGAAACAATCATTTTTAGGTGGAGAATATTTTAATGGCATGGAGATCTAATTAATCCAAAATATATGTTTAGCTTGTCATCATGATATATGTGTATAAAAATGTACATAAATATTCGCAGAAATATATTCAAAGGGAGGCTACTGCAAATATGCCTCAGATTTAAAGATCTGTCCTCACAGAAAATTATATGGATTTCAAGAGAGACAAAGTCTGGAAGGAAGATGAGAAGGTGGGAAAGTGGTAAGGAGGCAGTTTAATGTAAATTTTTATGATAATGTTCTTCCAATATCTATTTATTTATTTATTTACTTAAAATCTAAAATATAGATTCATTTCAATCACTTCTTTATTTGCAAAGAATGCAAGAAGTTCTTACGGATTTTATTTTAAGTTGTCTATTATCTGATCCAGATAATCCACAGTGAAAATTGAGTTGATTTAACTCACTGCTACTAGAGAAGAAAGAAAGAAACCGTCACGGCATATTATTTAACTTTTTCATCTGGAAACACCCTAAAAGACAGGACAAATTAAACACTGCATATTGTTTACTTGAGTTATTTGTTTTATTATCGCTGGGTTTCTGAGGGTGAGAAGACAGGGAGTTAACTGCTAACACAATCATTACATGAGGGGTGGAAGAAGGGGTAGTAAAGTTTGTTCCATTAAAAGTTCAGTGATGATTTTAGTGTACCAGGCTGTAGTGATCAGAATTGGAACATGGCTATAAAACCTGAAATTACAGAATCACAGAATCACAGAATGTTAGGGATTGGAAGGGATCTCTGTGGGTCATCTAGTCCAACTCCCTGCCAAAGCAGGGTCACCCAGAGCAGACTGCACAGGGCCGCATCCAGGAGGGTCTTGAATATCTCCAGAGAAGCAGACTCCACAACCTCCCTGGGCAACTTGTGTCAGTGCTCCGTCACCCTCAGAGTGAAGAAGTTCTTCCTCGTGTTCAGACGGAACTTTCTGTGCTTTAGTTTGTGCCCTTTGGCCCTTGTCCTGTTGCTGGGCACTACTGAAAATTACTCGTTTTAGAAAGATTCAGGGACATCTAGGATGGAAAACATCTAATCTACCTTTGTCTACCTAAAAATTCAGCATTTAGTCTAAGCTTGATTCTTCCGATGTTGAGAGAGCTGCTCTGGGGATGATCCATCCTTTCCTAAGACCAAGAGTCTTGACATTTCAATTATTTTTATTTATAAGCTATAAGAGGAACCTGAATCTCTAGTTTTTATTCACTCACTTTTTACGTGGTTCATGTTGGACAAAATGGATCCTGAGCTCCCTCAATACATGTTTGTCCTTTGGAATTTAGATCTTACATAGTTCTTTGGCTTTATCCAAGACTGGAGGCCAGGATATTGCTCAGCTCAAACACAGTGGCTTGCATGATAAATCGTTTTCTTCAAGGAGAATCCAGAAATTTCCTTGCAGGTCTTTTGTCTAATCGTCAATTCTGTCCAGCTCCCTAGATGTGTAATATTATAAGCTTGGCAGTGTATTAAGCCTATCTTTCTTTGTTATTTCAGTATAAGCTGCTAGATGTGAACTGCTGCTTTATTATTATATAGTGAAAATTATTCTTTTTGCCTGTTTGATGCCCTATTTTCCTCACAAAAATGATGAGAAATTGTATATCGGATAAATGCTGAAGATACAGAAGGTAAGAACTACTGCATTTTTTACAACTATTTATTATTCTAGTGCAATAAAACACTAATGTAACAATAACACAGACTCCATATATAGCCATAATAATCTAGGAGAAACTTTTTGCCCATGGTCTTGAAGGCAACACAAGTGTAATTTAATATTAGATGATATGACGGATGTACTGAACATGACAAAACACCAGGCTCTTCAATCCAAACCAACACAAATGTGACAGATTAAAAGAACTCTTAAAGTGGAGCTTAAAATCAGAGCAATCTTTGTATAGAAATATTGCAGCAGGTCTTCAGGTCTGACTAAAGACCAAGAAAAAAATCCTTGCATTTCTCCAGTGGCTTGGAGAGTACGTTCAAAATGCATAGGGCACAGCAGCCAAAGGTCTGATCACACAGGGGTTTAAAACTGAAAAGGAGAATCACAAATATTCCCTACTTGACTGGAGAGAACAAGGGTGAATGTAGCTTTCTAAAATTCAGAAGAAGGAGGAATGAGGAAGATGAGGCATTCACTGAAATGTCAAGATAAAATCGATACAGCATTTTCTGGGAAATCAATGCAGAGAGTGGAAGACATTCAAGATAACAGAGAAGCAAATGCTTTCTCTGGAGCAGATGAAAACTCCAACAGTGGCACTGAAAACAGGTGTTGTTTTCATAATTAAAACTCTAGGGAAACCTGCCTAAAGGGAGCTGTAATAATGAAATAGGGGAAAACAAAACCCGTGGAGAACAAGATCTCATTAGGAGAGATAAACTTCACATGCGAACAATGTTGAGTTAAATGATATATTGTTTTTCTTAATGGCACTCTGGTGTGAGACAGGTTCAGAGGTTCTGCTTATTTTGCTGCAAGCTGGTGATTAATGGCTGCGAAGGTTTTCACACAAGTGTGAAAGATAGGACTGGAAAATGAAGATGCAAGTTGTCTCTCCAAAGGGGCACTTTGTAAAACCAGTATCTGGACAGAAATAGGAAAGCCTTTGAGAGGTTAGAAAGCCCTTATAATAACTGTCTGTGGAATGACCCAGTTTAGTTATTTTCTGTTTGGTTTCTAGTTAATACTGTTTTCCCCTTGTAACCAATGCACACTAAAACCTCAACAATAAGACCCTGAGGCAATTCTGAAATCATCTACAGTGTATTTTCTCAGAGATAAAAAACATCAGCGACTCCAGTCCCTCTGACTCAGCTTGGTGTTCAGGTACCATGGATTCAAATGTGGTACAGACAAGGAGAGCATTGCCAGAAACCCTCCAGGAAATCTGAAATGTCTGGGTGATTCCACGCTTGATTTTTCATAACCTTATCAATACTTTTCCTCAAAAGGGGATGCTTAAAGACAGAGAAACTGCTTATGTCAAAGGGTGGCTTGTAGTGCAGAGGAAAACTAGTTTGTTCTGCATAAAACTTCTGCTAAGAACAGAGTTTTCAGAGCACAGGGATTTCTGCTAAGGGATTTTTTGGATAAATGTCTGCAGCAGGTCTGATGTTCTCCAGTTTCTATGTACTTAGTAGGCACAGTTGGGATTCAGGAGCTGGTACAGTTGAATACCTACCTGCTGCATGTCCAAAGGTACCAAATAGACCTATAAATCCTAAAATCTTTAAACAAAGAAAGCCACTATTCCAACAAGTTCATGGGTGGGAAGCAAAAATACACCATAAAGAACATTGTAAATTGTAAAAAATTGGCCGTCATCACATATAGTGACTTGGAAAATGTATCCAAACATGTCCGTTCAATGACAACATGTTTAAAATTGCATAATAAATAAATGCTTATAAATATCTGAAGGGTGGGTGTCAGGAGGATGGGGCCAGACTCTTTTCAGTAGTGCCCAGCAACAGGATAAGGGGCAATGGGCACAAACTGCAGCATAGGAAGTTCCATCTGAACCTGAGGAAGAACTTCTTCCCTCTGAGGGTGACGGAGCACTGGAACAGGCTGCCCAGGGAGGCTGTGGAGTCTTCTTCTCTGGTGATATTCAGGACCCTCTTGGACGCGGTCCTGTGCAACCTGCTCTGGGTGACCCTGCTTTGGCAGGGAGTTGGACTAGATGACCCACAGAGATCCCTTCCGACCCCTACCATTCTGTGATTCTGTGATTCTGTGATTCTGTGATTCTGTGAAAATGAGCAATTGTGAAG
>Ga0065711_1046735_pt1 | contig 12728 bp, 3 predicted proteins | sample Hoacrofraction12_FD_59098 | JGI IMG/M metagenome (GOLD analysis project Ga0065711, IMG submission 59098) | Hoatzin crop microbial communities from Cojedes, Venezuela - Epithelial fraction 12 v2 (version 2) | ecosystem: Host-associated > Birds > Digestive system > Esophagus > Crop | place...
AAAAAAAAAAAAAAAAAAAAAAGCATTTCCTGATGTTCAGAGGGAATCTCCTATGTCTCAGTTTGTGCCCATGGCCATTTGTCCTGTCCCTGGGCACCACTGAACAAAACCCGGCATCATCTTCTTTGCATCCTCCCTTCAGGTATTTATACAAATTGATGAGATTCCGCCCCCAGGCCTTCTTCACTCCAGGCTGAACAGCCTCAGCTCTCCCAGCATCTCCTCACAGGAGAGATGCTCCAGTCCTTTAATTATCGTTATGGCCCTTCACTGGACTCTCTCCAGTATGTCCACATGTCTCTTGTACTCTAGAGCCCAGAACTGGACACAGCACTCCAGGTGTGGCCTCACCAGTGCTGAGAAGAGGGCGAGGATCACCTTCCTTGACTTGCTGTTAACACTCTTACCTAATGTAGCCCAGGACACCGTTAGCCTTCTTTGCTTTGATGGCACAGTGATGGCTCATGGTCATGTAAGTGTCCATCAGCTCCTTTCCGAAAAGCTGCCTTCCAGCTGGTTGGCCTCTAGCATATAGTGGTGCATGATGCTGTTCCTTCCTAGGCACAAGACTTCACACTCCCCTGTGTTGAACTTTATGAGGTTGTCATCCGTCCATTTCTCCAGCCTGCCAAACCCCCTCTGGGTGGCCACACAACCCTCCAGTGTACCAGCCACTCCTCCTAGTTTTGTGTCCTGTGCAACTTGTTGAGGGTACACCCTGCCCCACCATCCAGACCATTAATGAGGAGGTTGAGCAGGACTGGACTCAGCTTCAACCCTTCAGGTACACTGCTAGTGACTGGCCTCCAACTAGACTTCCTACCGCTAATCATCCCTGTCTGGGCCCAGCTGTCCCCAGTTTTCAATCCATCTCAATCTCTGCTCATCTAGCTCATACTTCATCAGCTTCTCTACAAGGATCTTATGGGAAACAGTGACAAAAACCTTACTAAAGAGTCCAGGCAGACAACATTCACTGCTCTTCCCTCACCTACCAAGCCAGTCAATTCATCACAGAAGGTTATCAGGATGGTTGAGTATGACCGCCCCTTCATGAATCCATGCTGACTGCTCCTCATCACTATCTTACCCTGCGTGTGCCAGGAAATGGTTTTCAAGAGTAGTTGTTCCATCATGTTGCCAGAGATCGAGCTGAGGATAACTGGCCTGTAGTTCCCTGGGTCGTCCTTTTTGCCCTTCTTGAAGACAGAAGTGATATTTGCTTTCCTCAGACACTTGTTCCAGTTGTCATGGCCTTTCAAAGATAATCAAAAGGGGCCTCACAATGACATCAGCCAGCTCCCTCAGCATTCAGGGGTGCATCCCATCAGCGTACATACACTTATGCATGAAAACAACACATGGTTAAAATTAGAGGCCACTGTCACGGGCACTAACAAAAATTTGGAAGCCCATATTCAAGCAGAGAAGGAACTTCCCTAACACAGCACAGACAACCTGCTTCAGACAGATCTTTTCTTTTGTTAAAGAAAAAAGATGAGAAAATCTCCCCTTTTTTCCAGAAGATATAACAGAGATTTTTTTTGTGTGTGTTACAAATGTATGAATCCTAGTTCAAATGTTTGTAGCTTTAGAAAAACAGGCAAGTGCTCTGGATTAAGTGACAGATAGGCAGAGAATGAAATCCAGGGCTAGATACTGTCTACACCAACAACAAAAAGGTTGTTATCAGACCTGCGACTGTCAGAGAACAGAAGCCTTTCAAAAAGTAACCAATGCTTTTAGGATAGAATGGCCAAGGCAGCATATTGCTGTCACTCCAGACAAGTATTTACTGAGGATAGAGGCACATTTTCTAGTTCCCTAAAAGAATGAAAAAATAAGGAAAGTAATCAGGCAATAAAAAAAAAAAATCATACACAATCACTCCTGAGACACCACAACAAATTAACCATCTTCACATAGGCATGATACCAGTATTTCATGCTAATCTCACAAATTTGAGAATATCAGAGATTAAATGTACACTTCTCCTAAATTTGGCTTGTGAGTATGGTTAAAAAACCGGCTAAATGATTGGTGAATTTACGTCAGCTGAACGTCCTTGTTATGTTATCACGTTTTAGCTGAGAAGACAGACCAGACACTGGGCATTTTAGCAGTAAGTGGTTCTGCTTCTCAGACAAATTACAGGCAGGGACTCAGTCTTAAGTCCGTGTTCTGGTCACAAGAGAAAGTTCAAGACACACCTGTGCAGACAGGGCATCCTAGATTTAATGTGATGCACACAGTATAATTCCACTTTTTCAGGGTGGGTGTCAGGAGGACTGGGCCAAACTCTTTTCAGTGGTGCCCAGCAACAGGGCAAGGGGCAACGGGCACAAACTGAAGCATAGGAAATTCCATCTGAACATGAGGAAGAACTTCTTCACTCTGAGGGTGACAGAGCACTGGAACAGGCTGCCCAGGGAGGCTGTGGAGTCTCCTTCTCTGGAGATATCCCAGACCGATTTGGACGCAGCCGGCTCTAGGTGACCCTGCTTCGGCAGGGGGGTTGGACTAGATGACCCAGAGGGGTCCCTTCCAGCCCTCAACATTCTGTAATTCTGTGTCTTTTTGACTTCTGAACCAATAATCCTCACTCCCTCAAATTCAGTTCTGCAATAGAAATTGAAAAAGGAGAGTCAGCTTTCCTGGTTTTTCAACTCCATGCTGAACAAGTCATGGAACTAACCTAAACGGAATAAACAAACATAAACAAAACTTTATACTTCCAATAGCAAAGGAACTCTAACTACCCAAAACTGGTACAACACTTGAACATTCTTTTTTTATGGGGTTTAGCAAAATACCTTTCCAAATTTAGTAGTCTGTCATCCTTTTAAGACTTCAGCAAAACAGTAAACTGTTTGAATATTACCTCAAATTTAATCTAGCACAAAAGAACACAGATGAGTCAGATCCCCAAAAATCCGCTACAGCTTACAATATGAGTTCAAAAGAGAGTATTTTATGCTTAAAATCTGATTTGAACTTTGAAAAATATTATTTTATTTACACTTTAAATACGAGCATTTTGTACATTTTTTACTAATATATTTGCTGTAAAATATCTTTCTGTTAGTTTTACTCAGAATGCTACTCTGGAGTAAACACAGAACTCTTCTAATGTCCAAATGATTTTTTTTTTCTGTACTCAACAACCTTAAGAATTGCAGACAAACAAAGAGGCTCTTCCTACTTTGCCAGATACTTTGGATTTCACAAGTTTCAGGGTGATAACCAAAGAGCTAAGAGGGTAGCTTGGAACACCAGAAAAGCACTAGCTTGAGCTAAAAAAAGACTGGATTGCTTCTGAAGAAATGAAGATTCAGTGCTGACAGAACTGAAAGATCCTGCCTCGGAGTACCAAGAGTTGCAGTGGGGAAAGCTAAGCATTGACAGAAGGCTTGAGAGACACAGTTGAAACAGATGAGAAATACAGACAGACAAACTGAGAAACAAGTCAAACAAATGAAAAATCTGAGACAACGGGTGAGGGCCCAGAAGCTGAGGAAATACTGTTGAAGGGACTATGAATACAAACAGGAGAAACATTTTGCGGAGATAGGGAAAAGAGGGAGCAAATGAATGCAGAAGCAGAATACAGGCTTAGTCTTGAATACATGATTTAATTACACTTAGTTGAAGACGCCTTCTTAGGACATATTTGCAAAGTCCTCAGGCTCATGTCAATGAAGTTTTGCTTATCTTCAATACAATGAACAAGATGAAACAAAACACTCATGAAAAATCCCATCTTTTCCACTCCTCAAGTACAAAGAGTTGAAGGAGCTGAAGGTTCGTGAGGTATTGAAATAATTCATTTCAGCAACTGACAGTTATTAACTAGAGATGTCAACACTTCGTTCACGCTCTCTGCCTTTCTGAAGAACTTTAAATAGCCAGAAGGGCTGCAGAGAAGTTCTCAGGAACTCTGGAAATCACTAAGACCTGTAGTTTGAGGATTACTGAAGGAACAGCTTTACGTGGTGAAGTTGTATTTGAGACCAAATTATATACACAAAAGGCACTGACAAAGAAAATTCAATGACCACATCAGCATCAAAGTTCTTGAAGGAACAAACAGCACTTCAATAAGTTGAACTAGCAGAAGAAGCCATAAAAAAGAAACATGAATAAAGTGAATGTAAAGAACACAGAAATTCAGTACCACCAATTGAACCTATCAGGTAACAGAACCTTCCTGCTGAGCCCTTTTATTGGCAACAAAAGAGAGATCAAAATAGGTGTATCATGTTCTTCTCCTAAAAGAGCACAGTCCAAGTTCAATCTTGTCTATGCTCCATGTTATACTGTGGCATCACAAAGTCATGGAAATAAGTGTCTGCACTCAGTACTACTAGTCCACTGAATACATAAACTTTTCCAATTATACAGAAATCAGAATGGTTTCCCTGAGTAGAATTTCACTCCCTGCATCATATATTTAAACATTAAATTTATGTTACAGAACAATAACAAAGATAGGTTCACAAACCTCATCTAAACTTGATAACCTATGAATAATTTACATTAAAACAATATAGTTTTAACTTAAAAGTGTTTCTATTATGATGACTTTTCTCTTTCAGAATTGTAATTTTTCCATACCATCTTGCTTCATTATTATTTACGCAAATTTCTGATCATCCCACCTAGAAGAAAAAGAATCCAATTAAAGCTTTTGCTGCATCAGTAATGTTTGATGAAGACTACGAAAGAGCATACGAGCTCTTCTTTTCAGAAAATGTAAGAATAACTTGCACAAAATAAGTACTGCAGTCTATTAGAATAAAAACAATAACCTGCTAGATCTTCAGTGTAATGGAAAGGACAAAAGAACAACTGTAATGGGATCAGGATTTAATAATCCTTGAATCTAGAAAGTCTTATTGTTCTGGCTTCTCTCAACACAGTCCAGACTACACAGATAATCCAATGTGCACCACGGGTGCGTTCTTAAAAATCTTCACACCATGCACAGGACCACCACAGTCCTGTAGTGAACTTCATAAGCCAGGACCCCAACATATCAAATCAACTGCACTGAAAGTATACAAGATTCACACTGAAGTCTGTGAACCAAGTTCTCCTTTACAGTGAAGGCACCACCACCTCCTTCTAAAGACAGACTATAAAACAGCCTGAATGAAGATGTGGTTCCTGGTCCCTTTTCAGTGCTGGAACAACGTATAACAGTGTTGGTTCAAATGCAAATCAGATTCAAAAGGACTAAGGACTTGCTAAAAGCAAAAGATTAATTATGTGGAAGATCAAAGCCTAGCACTTCACTGACATCTGAGAATGCAAATGAAAGATGCAGAAGAGGATGAAGAAAAACAAAGGAGAATTGGGGGATTCTTTCTTGGTGCAAGCATTAAAAATCTCCTGGTTTAAATTAAACCATGACAATTATATCAACAGAGGAACCCTCTCCTTATCTCTTGGCTTTACTTGATGAAAGGCACATTATAGTACTTCTATAAGAGGACAATTTATTTAGTTTTTTTCATGCTATTATATTGATACTCCCCAAGAAGGTATTCTACTCTTAAAGCCCATTTCGTACTCTCTCATTTAGCAAACATTGATTTTTTTACCCCTGTCTGCATTTCAAATAGAGCTAAAACAAGCAAGGCTGGTTTTGTTTAATACCTTCAAAGATGCAGAACCTCCTCTGGTTATCTGGAATAAAATTCCACAGCTGTGACTAGTTCTTTATGGATATTCCCATGCCAATTTTCTTTTTCTTCAAAGCCTCAATAGCTGTTTAAAAGAAGTACAATGCATCCTTCTTCAAAGATGACAGCAGAGCTACTGCCCTTTGCATTACCATACATGATCTCAGTATATTCCTTGCTGTCCGGTCTACCTGGGAGTTCAGCTTCACATCAGCTTGCAGGTATTACAGTGATAACCAACGATAGCCATCCACAGAGACAAATTACTAGGGGCTTCAAGAACACCAGCTACCCTGCCTTCAAGAAAACATGAAACACATATTTATCAAAAGGCACTTTTGTCTCTTGCCACAGCTATATACTACACAAGGAATTGCTATTTCATTTACAAGTGAATATTCAGTGCATTGACAACACAAACTTCAGCAAATACAGTAATATGCTTGACAGAGTGTTGAAGAACAAGATTATAACCTGCCCTTTCACACTTCAGCCTTTGAAATAGCCAAAGGAAAACTTTAGAAGCATCAGACAAAAGATGAATAATCCCAACCATCACTTTAAGATCCAGAAGGGCATGTTCATCCATTTGGTATTTAATGTCATAAGTACTCAACTTTTTCCACAGACATTCTCTCGTGATTTCATATTAATTATTTTGTGTAATAAGTGTATGCCTTAGCTTCATTTGGAAACAAATGTCCAAACACAATTAATTGCATGCAAGCTATAATACACAGGCATGCATAGATTACAGAAAATATATTCTAGCAACTAACGAAGAAAGGCAAGGAACCCCCATGATAACAACAGTTACCACAGAATTTTGCCACTTAGTCTATACAGCAGAAGTCCCTCTGACAGTGGCAAAGGCTGTCATTCCTAGAGAGTCCACCTCCTGAAGTGTTTCTTTCAACCAGAAAAATGTCTTGACTTGTATCAGGATGCAATCTGATCAGAACAGTACTGCTGAAATCACAGTTAAGGGAGCATGTCTCCAGGAACCTGAATCTCTGTTACAACTTCTCCACTTGGCCTGCAGAAAATCCAAGCTTCTCCAGATACTCTGGCTTCCCCATAATCCTCGTTGTCGATTACAGCATACCTCTTCCAGCTCAGGTTACCTGTTAACTCCTCACCTCTTCTAGCACTTTAACGATGCTTCTCTCTCGATCAAAAGCCTTTATTCCCTTTTTGCCCGTATCAGTCTACTGCCTTTCACATCCTTAGGTGTATTTGAAATTTACTGTATTTGTATGCTGGAAGGGACTAAAGAGAAAACTGAAGAGAGAACTCAACCTTGTGTGACTTGACAAGAAAGAAAAGTAGTCACGTCATCAATCCTCAAAACTCCTTTGGGTGTATGATTACATACACCCAAAGGAATCGCCCATGTAACAGCTTTATCAGCCTTTCTTATGCACCATCAGCAATTGCATCTTTTCGCCGCCCCGTTAATGTATCACACCGACATGCCAGGAAATTTCCCCTAGGTCACACTGGCACAGGTCAATAGTATTTTTTCTGGTCTAGTCTACTGAATGAGCTATGATCCGCTCACTAGGCTCATATGGGAAATCATGTTAATACATTTCCAGGTACAATGAAGATTTAGACCTCTTTGTATTACTTGCTTTCTTTGCAAGTTTTGAGGTTTTCCCTTTGGAACTGAAGGCTTTAAGGATGCTGCAAGTAGTTGGGAAGTATTTTCTGTGTTTCTTCTGAACTAAAAGACTATTAATTAGTCATCTGCAGCCGAAGATGACTAGATTTGTTTATTCACTTGGTTTCTTGCAAATCTGATCATTTTCTGTTCCTCTCTCTTCCTCCAGCACAGGATATCAGGAAACCACAGATACGTATGTGATCAGATTTTAGGTTGAAGGTTACACACTGATAGTGACATAAAACGGTAATTACCTGCCACTTCCTAGACTTTATACTCTGTTGAGGTCTACTCTTTTTTTCAGTGGGCTGCTGAATTTGTAGGAGTTTGTGTGTTATTTTGGTTGAAGCAGGACCACTGATCTTGCACTACGACGTGTCTAAAAGAGCGGTCCTGTTGCAATGTGCTTTTTCCTGACTCTTTATGTCAGGTTTCTGTATAGGTATATGAACAAAGCTAGTGCTGGTGAAGTAGAAAGGATTAAGCCAGAGTGCTCATGAAAAACACCAACTTAGCACATACTTGAAGCAGCATTTGCCTGCACAGTTCCAGGCTACATCTATCTTTCCTTGGCAGGGAAACCACCTGATGCAGAGCTGCATCTGCTGGCCCACATCGGAAATATGTTGGAGGTGATTGAATGGCTCACCCAAACATGCTGAACTGGCAGGCACTGCTATCTCATTGTAATTTCGGATCAATAAATCAACAGTTAAAAGGCATATAATACGAGGTGACTTGAAGTGGCTGTCATTAATTATGTTCTGTCTTTTGCTTAGTAACCACCACAACACAGTCTTCAATAAAACTAATCCTAATTACAGCTTGACAAGTTTCCGAAATTATGTTTATGATTTATTCTAGCATGACACTTCTGGAAACTACAAGAGTTGTTTATTTCCTTTTTATTTCACAAGCATATCAAGCAGAGGTACAGTCAGAGATAAACAAACACATAAAAAGTGCCATTTGAACCTCCAGCAGTCAGCAAAGTCAGTGCCAGAAGACACCAGTGTACCATGAAAGTATTAAAAATTAAATTTGTAGTAACTAGAGTATCAGTTTCAGAAACTGATGAAAAGGCGGCAACTTCGTTCTGCTGTCTTATTGGAGCAAATTAATCAAAAATTCTCTTCTGTAGTTCACTAGTGACTCTATAAAAAATATTTTCTTCTATCTCTTTTAAACCAATCTCCTACCACTTTCAATGAGCATCACATGTAGTAGTGTCCCTTGCAGCACTTGATGAACTGTAGTTCCACATGAATTTATTTACGCTTTTATTTTTCCCTTTAATAAACTCTCTGTGAAGAGCCCCTTAATAATATATTTTGTACTCTCAAATTCAAACCAGTTTTTGGATAAAAATAGGGGAGACTAGAAAGAAGGGAGAAAGAGAGTTACAAGTAATTTTTAAATTCCATCTCTCAGGATAATTCTTATCTGAATTCCTTCAATGTTGTGAAATACACTTTTCTTTGTTGCTAGCCTCCATTTCTCCTGAAAACAAGGGCATAAAAAAGGATGTTACTGTTCTTGTCCGGTTTACAAAGAACGTTTAGGACAACATGTTATAACAGGAAAAAACAATCAGCCTTCCTTTCTGAAAGGTGCAGCCAAATTTGGAGATCTGTGTTTATGTAACAGAGCTTTATAAACTCTTAATAGGTAGCTCATCAGCTAGCTTTATAAACTTCTATAAACAGGACTGGAACTTTCATTCTCCAAAGGAGTTTTTCTGTAAAAATGGCAGTCAGAAATAAATAAAACCTTTAAATTCATGTGTTACAAAAAGAATTTCATAATCACACTTCAAAATCACGAGTATGCAGCTAATGAAGGAAGTGTCACATCTCTCATATTCTCTGGTCACCCATACCTGGCACTGTTCCTGGGAAAGGCAGAATCCTTGAACTGGCTCACACCTGGCTGCTGTTCTGCTCTCAGTATTGGTAGAAAATGGCTTACTTATTAAAAAAACAAAAGACAGAACAGTATCTCTGCCATCATTTTGAAGTGTATCCACACCAGCCCTTTCTACACATTTTTGCCTTTAACTGGCATTAGTCCTAGCGTGGCACATGCTGGAAAAAATTCAATAGCGTTGGCTGCATACCTTTAATCCTAAGGACTGATTTCTGAGAAGTATCAGACTCAAAGAACACAAATGCTTTTAATGCCTCACAATGCAAGACAAGGCTTCTTTTCTCAGCAACCTGCTCACACGAGTGCAAAGGCTCTGAGTGTCGCTCCCTGCTCTGCTTGCACTGATCCTCAGCTGCTACCTGTGACATTGAAGATAATGCCAATTATAGGGGCCTCTGACTTCAGCAGCATTTGCTGAGCAGCCTCTGCTTGATCTCACTCTCAGCACAAGGAGGCTGGCACACCTCATGATCCAGAGTGAATCAACAGATGGGAAGGAGGGGAGAAGAAACAGAACCAAAGCTGTTCCATGCTGTTTGCTCAGAGGTTGCCAAAACAGGCACTGACAATGAGTAGCCACAGAGAACTAAGCATACCTTAAGTCCTAATTTCTCAGCAGGTGCAAAGCATGAAGATAGCATTTTAAAACAACCCCACAGGAAACCCTCAATTTTTTTTCCCCCTCTTAACTTTCTTTTTTCTTTCTTTTTTTTTTTTTTTGAAACAGTTTCACCCCTCAACAAACAAAATTGCCAGTGGCTTTCAACTTGGAGCAACAATTGGGAATCAACTCATACATATTCTGTCAACAACACTAATCTGTAAGCCAAAGAAAAAAGACTTCCATTTATAGTTTAAGAAAAAAAAAGTTTTCTCTGCAAAACAGGCCTAGGAAACGTAAACTGATGCAATCAGGTCCCTAGGGCCTGCAAGAACAGCTTTGAATCTCAAGAGTCTGACCCATAAATCAACCAGCATACATAAACCACGTGAATGCCGTGGAAGCACACACAGAAAGCAGACAGAAATCTTACTAAAAAGATGTTTCCACCACTTGACGCTTCCCACTATTAACACGGAGGAAAAACACTCTCCCCATCCTTGAGAGAGAGTTTGGGATGCCTATGCAAGTACTGCAGAAGTGAGATATTAATAGATAAAATAAACCCTACTTCTGTCTTTTTCAATTCCTTTCTTTGCTGTCTTCCGAAAGGACACCGCACTGTAAGGAACATGCTCCTTGGCATTCGGAGTGAAGTGATAGAGGGAAGGACGCACTCGCTCGCTCAGCATTTCCCCAGATAACACAACCTTTGACAGAAGAATCTATGCCTAGAAACACCGATTCACTACTGAGTGGGATAATTTAGCAATAGCAGCAGCAACGTACACATGACATTGCCTTTGTCTCCCACAGTTCAAGGGACACAAAAGGTTACCCATCGATCACTGCTGTAGAGTAATGTCATTCTTCTCTTTATTTCCTCAGATCAATCTGCAGCCAAAACATGCTGGTGCTGCTGTGAAAGAAAAGGTAGTGATGCCGATCCATCCAAAATCAAGGGAAGCTTTGCTGACAGGCTCCTACAGAAAACCAGGTCCAAAACTCAGCTCCCTTTCCTTTAAGCAGTGAGAATACTCTTGCCTGTTTGGCACGCAACAACTTGACAGCAGCACTTGATCAGCAAAAGGCCTGTCCCACAGATAGATTTCTATATATATACTCCACAGTGCATGCAGAAATCCTTAAGTCGCTTCTCCAGTTCAGAAGGGAATTCAAATTCACGGCTACCAGCTACAGACTTAAACCTGGACTCAGATTTGCAGTGAACTGGGATTCAGTGAAGTCTGAAGAGGATTTTCGCCATGTGCCACATGGTCTCCCCATGTTCCACAATCTCCCTCTGACAATATTTAGAACCACAATATTAGTCTCTCTCTCAGTAGCCCACCAGGCACCTCCTTTTTGCAATTCCCAGCAGCCCATCTAAAATGCAAAGGCACAGTTGACCTACTCCACCTGAACAACCTGACCGGTTTAGGAGACCCACCCACAAGACCCTCCTACCAGAGGGTGCAGCTATCTACTCTCACAGAAGGACATCTATTCGGCTATCGCACAGGGACTCTGCTGTCTTGAGAATCTTCTTCCCTGGTCTGACACAGGAAGAAACAATCAGTAATTATATACAAAGAGACCACTTCTTTCTAGGGATTTGTGTAGTGTCTCCCTGCAATAAAGCGTTTCTAGCTATAGAAAAAAGCAGCAACGGTCAGACAACAGTCTTTGGTCCTGAGCCCAGCATTAAGAGATAGATTAGAGCTTGTGAAGAAATTCTGAATTTATAAAATTGCTTGATGGAAGCACAGCATAGCTTTTTCTACACAGAACAGTTGCAAGAAATTGGCTTGCTGCTTCTGCCAGCTCAAAACTTTGAACTGATGTCTGTGGAAACCATTTCAGGTTTTTCCCATTGACTCCAGTGGGCATGGAATCACACTTCAAACAGCCTGTACAGCTAAAGCTCTAATTATCTTGCTGTACCTGAAGATTATCCCTTGGGGTTTTCTCTGCGATTATTTCCTCCTCGTGCTTTTCATCTATCCGAGAAATCGTTTAACAAAATAATGTAAATTCCCCACAACATGACAGAAAAGACAATTCGCTTTCTCAGCCAGTGAAAAGTCAATGGCAAATGATTCTTCCTCTTTTTACGTAATTTACTTGGCATATGCTATGGTTTGACGCCAGTGTACAGGGTGCTATACTAGTTCTTCAAGTGACTACAGCCATATCCTTCTCAACCACCTCTTTCACTGCTATCTTGTCAACACAAGCTTGAAGAAAGATCTCACAAAAAGAGGAAAAAAAAACATAGAGGAAGAACGTTTCTCAGCTGAATAACAACTTTCTAGCAACAATAACAATCTGTCCCTTCACTTCTCCAGTTACCTTAACATCATCCCAGACACACTGAAAAGTGGTGACTCATTTCAGGCTCATTTGCAAAGGGAAATGGAATTTTCAACTACTTATGCTTTTGCACAGAAATGGCAAGTGTGCATAGAAAAACATCTGAAAACTAACAAAATATTAGTTTTGAAACAGAGGGAAAAACAGGAACAAAATATTAGTTTTGAAACAGAGGGAAAAACAGGAACAACAACGATACAAATAGGCAGAAAACACAACCACGAACCGTACAACAGCCGCTCTCCTGAAACAGGACCGACGCTGCCTTCCCCCAAGCCGCGAGTGCCTTCCCGCCGCGCCGCCCCCCCCACTGGAACCCAGCGTGATGTCACATGGTATGGAATACCTGGCTCTGTTTGGCCAGGTGGGGTCAGCCCCCACCCCCCGGCTGTGCCCCTTCCTGGAGTCCGGTGAAAATTAACCCTGTTCTGGCCAAACCCAGGACATTATCCACCCCTTATTCCATACCATCTACGTC
>Ga0065711_1046736_pt1 | contig 12728 bp, 7 predicted proteins | sample Hoacrofraction12_FD_59098 | JGI IMG/M metagenome (GOLD analysis project Ga0065711, IMG submission 59098) | Hoatzin crop microbial communities from Cojedes, Venezuela - Epithelial fraction 12 v2 (version 2) | ecosystem: Host-associated > Birds > Digestive system > Esophagus > Crop | place...
ATGGGATGGAGGAAAACACCACCTGCGCCCCTGATCCCTCAACCAGTCGCCCCAGTGCCCTGAAGTCCCTTTTGATGGCCTTGGGACTTCTTTCTGCGATCTCGTCCCTGTCAGCCTGCATTACCAAGAGGGGGTAGTAATCAGAAGGCCACACCAGACCAGGGAGTTCCTTAGCAACATCCCTAACCCGGATACATATATCATATATGTATACATATATTTTACATTATGTCACTCTTTTGTAAAAGACTTTGTTTTTTCTTCCCCTGATAGGTTTTCTTTAAATAGTTTATCAATTTTATAATGCTGGCTTGTGCAGTGTGTGTATATTCTATACAAAGTATCTTCTAAAGCAGAAACACAAATAGAGCTGTGATTTAGAGTATATGCACAGCACTAAAAAACGCAGCTGGAACTTCAGCTCTGACCTTGGTACCTCCTGCAGAGAGTGTAGGACAGAGTTTTACACTCTGCCAATCTCACTATTTTGCATGAGGGAAATAAGTACACTGAGATTGGCCTTAAAATTTAGTATTATATTTATGGAAAAAAACCCACTGAAATACAATTTTGAAAAGCGTTTCTGAAAATAATAAGGAAGTACAGAAAAAATTTTTTCAGTATATAATTCTTCTGAATCTACCTCTTTTCCTGCCACTCTTTTATATTCCTGGTCTGACAAATTTCTGTCCTTTTACTGAACTATTGATTGAATTTTTCACATGAAGCATTCTCTTACATCCACCAGCTGAGTGGGACAATACAGTCATAAATTGTCTGAAAGCAAAATTTTAGTTTACAAAGACATGCAATTAAAAAAAAAAGAAGTTTTTATCCTCAGCTTTATTAAAAACTGATGAGCTTGCAAATTTAAATTAGTTTTGCTCATTAGTTTTCATCTTCATGAACTAGAAGTGCATTGTATTGATCAGAAGTTCTACAAGCCCTGTGATTAAAAACCCCTAAGTACTGCGTGACAACACAAACCAGCGTTGATCTCTGATGTGGCTGCAGTTTCAAAATGTAATAGGATCTTGTTAATTTGCTCAGATGGATGAGATCTGTGCAGATTTAATAATTCATGTTATAGAATAGGTATCAAGGACATGGAGTGATGCATCATATCTTACAAATTTTAATATTTGCGCCTCAATTTAATATAATATTGATAGCTTGCTAACAAATACTGCCTTTTGTATTATTTTGAAACTTGACCCTCAGGGATGTGAAGTCAGGTTTCACTCCAGAACTGTGTTATGCAGAAAAGAGGAAGATGGAGCAAATGCAGTTGCAGCGTGGTGCTTGCCTTATAGGTGGATATTTTTTTTGTATATGTATCTGACTTTGAGTAAAGAAGGCATAACCATCAGATTTCAGTTGCCTCTGGAGAAGTCTTGTTTGTTTTTCCTTGCTACAGCTGCCCTTATGACCATAAACAGCTTCTCGAATGCAGAATATAGAGAAAAAAAAAAAAAAGACTATACCCTCCTAAAGTATGGTGAATGTACAGTCCATACGCTGCAAAGCTTGATCACAAATACCGATACCGTATTTTGGGGGGGGAGGGGTATGTGTTGGTGGAAGCATATTTTTCTGCTCTTACCTGCAAACCCTCCGTTATGAACTGCCTGCTGACGAGAAACTGTCAGTTGGGTTTCTGCTATGGGAGCTTGCTGTTGCAGGTTCTGTGGCAGAGCTTTTCCAAACCTTGAAACGAGAGCATGGCAGAATAAAAGATGTAGATACACAAATGAAGGGGAGGAATTCAGACCTTCCACAAAATGTGTCTGCATGGGTTCTGAAGCATATATATGTCCACATTAGGTAACAGTATGCATTCCTGTGTCGAAAAAGTACCAGGAAAAAAGTTTTAAAAGCATCTTTTGCTTAAGCTTGGATAAGTTTTTATTTGGTCCTGCCTCTCCTCCCCACTCCTTTAATGGGTTGATGTTTATTTGTTTTGTTTGATTTTTAAGTGACCTCTTACTCTAAAGCAATCAACTGATGTCTTGATTGAAATGAGATGTTGTACATAATCACATGAGCTTTCTGGCCTTTCTTGCTCTTGTTTTTGCTTTTTGTGGAGACCTCAGTGTTGCTGCAGATGGTCCAGGTATTTTCAGTTTATGGAAGTTATGGCTAATAGGATTTTGTTTAAAGTTGACATGCACTCATGCATTCCTGTAACTGATTCTTTTTGAGAGCTTGATGTGATTAAAGAGAATAGAAGTTGAGTTTTCTATACTTTGCCTTTTCATGATCAAAATTTTCCTTTTTTTTCTCTTTTCTTTACATCACAGTTATTTATAGACCTTTTAGTGTGAATAATTTACAGTTCAAAGCCTGTGAACTTTAAAACCTTGAGATATATTTGGATTTCCTGTTTCTGTGATTTTTTTTTTTTTTTTTTTTTTAAATCAGTGGCTAAAGCAGCAGATGGACAATTGGAACTCTTCTCAAGTTCCCTGATTTTCTCTCTTCTCTTTGTAAAGCTTCTGTACTTCCTTCAATCAGTAATTTTCCTTTTCTTTTTTTCTGTGTCTGTCTGAGGAGGATCACAAAGTCATGTTGCAAGCTCCTCTTTTCACCTTTCTACCATGACTTCTTTATTTGATCTTTCTCTTGAAGTTTACATGAATTTGTTGTGTTTAACACATCCCATTTAAATGTGGTAAAACTATTTCGTGTCGTGAGGCAGCCTAAAGCGAAGGTTGACATATCTGTAGTCGCTTCTCTATCCCTTCCAGTACTGAAGTTAATTACTGGTAAGTATTGTTTATTAAACTGGAAACACATTTGTCTGCGTGTTTTTATTCAGAGTTAAAAGTTTCTGTGGTCATTCAGTTGCAAGAGTACTCTTCGTCTTGGTTTTGATTGAAGATTTCACTTTGAGCATTAACTAATTGTCTCTTCGGATGTTGCTGGAATATTAGGTGCTTGGATATCTTTGCATTGAAGTGTCATTATATGTTAATGAACATAACTATAAAATCTGTCTACCACTATTCTGTAGTGCCTTTAGCTCAGAAATTTCTCAGCCTGGCTGTTACGAATTTTGAGGTAGCTTCAGTCACGTTGTTTACATGTCCTTAATTGTAATGATTTTTTCAGATTAGGATTTTTTAATCACTACTTCTTGATGTTTTGTTTGAAGTAGGACACCTGTAAAATCAGAGTCGAGGAGTGCTACTGCTGTGAGGACAGAAAGACGCAGGGCAGTGTAGAGGAACGGAGACTGTGGTCTGTTGCTTAGGATATTTCCCTAGGGATTAAGGACTCTAGGCTGATGAAAGTATCTTCCAGTCTTGTGAAGACTTGTAACCATGAGCTGGGTGATGAGACACTGGGACTGCTTCTCATGTCTCTGAACTCAGAGTGACCGTTGCTCCTGTGTGGCTGGGATGGATTACTGTAGAAGGGGGCTCCATGTTCTGAATCGGGATATGCAGCACTGTCATCTAGAGCTAAGTCCTAAAGCCTTGAAGAGAAAGTGTGCTTTAAGATAAACTCTTTTCTGTTTCCAAATAGCTATTTCATAGAATCATTAAGGTTGGAAAAGACTTCTAAGATCATCGAGTACAACTGTCAACCCAACACCACCATGCCTGCTAAACCATGCCCTGAAATGTTCAGATGACATTCTACTCCGAGTGTGGTTAATTTAAATACTGGACTCCACTGGCAGGTTCCTTCAGAACAGTTCAGTATTGCAGCAAGGAATGACATGAGGCTTTACGCAGCAAGAAGGAAGTTTTTGACAGGTTCTCATGTGAACCTGGTGGCTTTAACAGAAGGACGTGCAGGTCATGTGAAAACAAACAGTGTGAGTTGTCTGCAGTCTTCTGCTTCTGATCTGCAGTCTGGTTTACCAACTTAGTGTGAGTTTTCTTGTGAAAAAGAAGGTAAAATTATTGTTGGAAAGTGCCTTCATACCTAAACTAGGGGAATCCCCTGGTAGGAAAAGGCAATGTCATTTTACACTGTTGGATAGCAATTTTCTCCAAGTAAGAACTATCCCTTTTTTTTTAATTCAAGAAAACCAATATAAATATATTTTGTCATAGGGTAGAATACAGCCACATATATGTGAAGTAAATAACCTCCCTTAAATGAGCTTATTTGGGAATATCGTGCATGTTGTCAGCTCTGCTTTAATGCATCTAAAAATCCTCCATTTTGAGACTAATATACTAAAGATTTTTGTCGTTGCAGCACAGTCGGAAGCTGTTCTGAGGGGTTTGAGGCTGACAGTTTAACAATTCTTTATATTTGTTTATCTAAAGGAATTGTAGTACACTGGCACTAATATGTTGCCATGACAGAACAAAAGGATAGTCTATAAGTCCCAGAGGATTTACAAAACTAATCTACTCCAAATTAAAAAAAAAAAAATGGAAAAAAAAAATTCAAAACCTTTGCACTCAATTAGTCTAAATATAGATTCTTGCTTCTTAATCAGAAGCTTTGCTTCTATATCTTTTTGTTGTGGAAAATTCTTGTTTAATGTAAAAATCAGTTTAAATTCTCCTTACATTTTTATGTGATGGCACTGTAGACATTTCAAATATTAAAGCAAAATTTTGTTTGAAATGTCTTTCGAATCCCCTTATTGTTTTGGAGATGTTAAACTTTGGGAGGTTAACATCGCAGTTTCTCTAGGGGTCGTAGACTATTCTTCTGAGTAACGTTTAGTTTTTAATAAATGTGTTAATATGAAACTCTTTGTGACCAATATTAGTATTTCTACTTAAACATAGATAAAGAAATCCATCTAGATAAAGAAAAGCATTGGTCAAAGCACATAAAATTTTATGATATGAATGTATTCTTTGGAATAGTTGCTATGGAAATTCTTTTTTTGCTGGGTTTTTGTTATGTGTGCAATGAGGCATTTAAATAGCAGAAGAAATTATAGAGAAAGTTTGAGAAATAGAAGTAAACCTTTTAGTGGGAGTATTCAGAATAATCATTGAATTCTAGGTTGCCTAGCACTGTCCCATTCCTTTTTGCTTTATCTGTTCTGTTCACAAATTGACTATACACTTCAGTGTTAGTGGTCTAATAGGTTATTTTACAGGAAAATTTGCCTAAATAAAATAAACAGGCCATAGCAGAAATTAGCTTTATAGCTAATGTTTTTATGTATGCCTCTCCAAAGCTAGGAAGAATAAGCTTGTTATTGACCCAACACGAGGAGTAGGCTTCGAGCTCCAGGGCTCCCCGCCAGCTCAGCAGCATAGCAGTTGCTTCCCTGGCCTTTAAAGTGAATAGATCTAGGTCAAGTATCCGCAGTAATGCGTATTTCTTCGTAAATAGATTGTTTTCTTTCCTTGAATCAGATCTTAAACCATCATGAGCTTTCTAGAGCAAAGTTAGTGAATGAGGATCCTGACACTGTAATTATTGTTCAGATCACTGCTTCTGAAATGTGTGAAGTTGAAACTAGGGAGAAATTTCTTCTGGTTGTGAAGGCTTATGTGAAATCCATAGTTCAGTTCTGCTAAGTGAACACACCCCATCAGCTTAATATTATAAAGGGGGACAAGAATGAATCAAAACCTGCCTTCCCATTTCTGTATTTTTTAATATGTACAGAATTAAATTTATTTTCAAACACTTAAATGTTCAGTGTATACTTGACTTTAAAACAAACAAAAATACAATGTTGATTATCAGAAACTGTCAACAGAAAATCACTTATGTCTTTTAAATACTGTGTTGATGGGAAAAAGTGGTTTCAGAAAAGTTATTGAGAGCTACTAAGAGAAGAAAGAATTATGACAAGTAATCTGAAAAAACAAATTTAGAAATATGTCCCAAAGGTTATTAATAAAGCAGTGACATGTGCATACAATAGAAATGGAATGGGGAAAAAAGTAAAATACAGAAAACATTAATTGTCTTCAAAACGATTAAGGATTAATGCTTGAGATTTTTTGGAGCTTTAGTCGCCATGTAGTCTTCATCAGTTTTATATGATAGGAACTCTAATGTTTTTGCCATTGAAGGCAATAGAGAAGATTGCTGATGGTTTCAATAAAACAGGGTTGGAACTCATGTCATGATCTGTAAGGGGAGGGGGAAAATCCTCGCTCATCTAAGATCCCTTTGTGCCTGACATACACTTTTGTATTGCCAAAGTACTGATGAATGCTCTCTTAATCTGCAACATTCAGGGTCATAATTAGAACTTAAAAGTGGTGAGTTGACTGCAGGACCAGCCAAGTGTAGCCTAAAAAGAAAACTGAAGTTATTTCAAATAAGCTGAAGAACGATAAGGTGTTATTTGAGATTTGAGTCGCCAGTTTGTCATTAGGGTCGTGATAAAAAGTCTGTGGAAAAAAATCAAGTTAAAGTCTGGTTAGTCTTTGAAATTGGTGTACTGTTTAAGTGGTCAGATTTTGAAAATTTTATTTCGCCAAGGTTTTTAATTGATCTACTGAGATGGCATGGCTCAGCAGATTAATAAATTGTCTGCATTGTTTCAGTTATTGCCAGTAAATTGGTAGTTTATTAAAAAGTGATACATTTAAAAGAATAAGAGAGTGTCCCAGAACAAATATGGAAAATTTTAATGAAATCCAATTTCTGGTGCTTTTACATTGATTTTACTAGTGGAATGTTATCAGAAAAGTAATTGGTGCTAGATTTTTTTATGAAAAAAGTACTGAATATTAGAGAATTTGAGTTATGCAAAAGTTTAGATATTTAGCAAGAATGAAATCTAATGAAAAGTAATCCTAATAGATGTCTCTCTTAGTTTCTGGATGAATGAGATGTTGGTCACTTCAAGTGACCAAGTCCACTTACTTTGAGTACACCAAAGTTTCATTCAAAATTTTATACATTGTTTTTTGCATAATGCAATACCTGTATATCTGTACGGTTGTGAAATTGTGATGTTGAATGTCTCACAATCACAAAATTATCTTTTTCAGTTCTTTGGTGAACTGGAGGAAACAGGGTATTTGTTTATTGCAAGGAAAGAGAAGAGCGTTGGTGAGGGGTCACCTTGAAGTTACTGAAAAAATGTAACGCTGAGGAAGGATTTGAAACAATTTTGTGACTTCTAATCCAGTTCTGTGTCAATTAGACCCCAAAGTGTCTAAAATATGCCCAGAAGGAAAATTATCTGTGCTAGAGCTTGCTGTCAAAAGGTCTCTGAGGAAATGAGCAGGGAAGTGTGAGGTACGTCTGGTCTTCTGCCAGTACCGGCTCACTCCAAGCTTCTGGCTTCGGTCAGGACGAGGGATCCTGCTCTGGGATACAGCTCTGCGTGTGAGTGCTGCAGGGTGCGTGCTGCACAGAGTCATGGTGCATTATTTGACTTCTGCCTACGATGACTTCTGTCTATGGTTGGCTTGATCTTGCTGTAGTTGCAGCCACCTCCTGTCAATAGGGGAAGCTGATATTCTTCTTGGCTGAGAAGTCTGGGCACCGTTGAACTGAACAGTCATAGAAGAAGTGGAGTTATTTTCTTGGACAGAGTCACTACCGATATTTCAAGATTCTGTGTTAATCAACAGAATTTTGTGAATTGCATTGCTAACATCCAAAACTGTCACTTTCTGTAGACAACTGGGCTCATTGGTATAATCTGTAGGACGGATACTTTCAGTGATGATCCCAGAAGGATTTTATAATTAACTGCTACTTCACTGGTAGGTGATATCTGTGACTGGCATTACTGGTATAATTCAAAGTTACATGTTAATGTGGAGGTTCTGCAGTGAAATAAATGTTCCTGAAAGATCAAATTGAATGTCTGCAGTCAGGTCTGGCCCAGTTCCCAGATTTTATGAATGAAAACATAATATTGGGCTTGTAAAATCGTATCCTTTCTCTTTTAGTGGAAAGTAGCCCTTTTAGCATACTTCCTTTAGAATTTGTAACTGCTTGTGTAATCTGGTGTGAAAAATGAGATACTTTGCTGTTCTGTTTCCTTGGGTACAAGGCTGTATTCTGTGTGGTCCTTATTTCAGATGATTGCTTCTTTTGTGTCGCGTAGTGAATGCCATTGTAACATTTTGGCATGACTAAGCATATATGTATCCACGGTTGACACTGACATTCTTTCCATCCAAAACCTTGCTCAGATGTCATCTTGATACCTAAGGCTTAGGCTTCCGTAGTTAGCAAAGGAGACCAAAAAACCCTGCAGTTATTTTCAGAAAAAGTAATGCATTTTGCTGCAGTACAAGAAAATGACTTGGTAGTTTCTGTAGGAGTTGCACAGCATAAGGCAAAGCTGAAGTGGTTTATAACATTGAAGTCCTAAGTGGAATATATCTATATTTTACCTTGGTTTGTTCTGCTTATTATTTTATGAAGTTCAGCTTTTTTCCTCCCATAAGACCTTTCACGATAAATCTCAAAAATCATAAGGTGGCTGTCAGTGGGAACTTAGCTTTGCATTTAGCCTTTCTAGAGTTGCTGCCATATTTTAACTACTTTTCCCTCCCCATTATACCTTCTAAAGTAAATAGTCATTAGAGAACCTGACTCTATATTTCACTTATAATCTGGTTTTGAGCATTTAATCATGTACAAACTACCTGAATTACCCATGGAGTCAATACCCATTTATAAAGAAAGTAGCTCCCTACAAAATCAAACTATCATACCAGTATGAAGGCAAGTGAGTGTTCTGTGCCTGGAGGATTCCACCATGGCTGGTGGAGTCATTAATCAAATATAATTCCTTATGTTCTTGAGAAAGGTGAAACTGTTAAGGTAATATGTCTGTCTGAAGGGTGACATTTTCAAATACTCTTTGTAGGTTCTGTTTTTACATGCTCTCTCACATTGATTATGGTGAACTCTGACAGTAAGCCAGGAGATATTTCACGATGAGGTTCGAGGGGTAAGAAGCAGTCAGCCGGCTGGCAGACGGCGCTCCTCATTTTCTAGATGGGAAGCGGTGAGGCGCTTTTGGTCTGAAAATGGTAGAGATTGTCACAACTTGGAGATGTGCTTGGGCAACCATATTTGTCCAGCAAGCTGAATGTAGTGTTGTGATATGACCGTGCAGTCAGGTGCTAGAGTTTCTAAACTGTGTTGGGACCAGGCATAGATCCTGTTCTGCTGACTGAAGTGTAAACCCTGCCATAACATATTTAGTACTTGCTACCATTGGTACAAAGGAACAAAAGGTTAGTTTCCTCCTCTCTCTCTCCTTCAGCCAGGTTCATTTTGTTTGTTTCCTTTTCTGTTTTATACCACAAAGGAAGAATAGGAATTTGATAAATGGAGATTTTGGTGATTTGAGGTGGAAGAATGCTATGCCTATTACTTTGTTTTGGTGAAATTGGAAGTGCCATTCAGCCTTATCTGGAAATTCCATCCAACGCTTTCAGGCTCAGGAGTTTTAGTATTGCATTGAGCAGAAATAATGTAATCTGTGAAACAGCATTATTCTGCCCTTCAGTTACTATATGTGAGCAGGACAAATCTTGTCATTTTTAAGATGAAGTAATGAAGACCTTGGTGATGCAAGTGATGACAATTTAAACACCTGATTAAATATCAGGAAACATATATCTCTTCAAAGAACTAACAAAGTCTTCCAAAACATATATGCTGTTGTCTGGAGGAGGATATATAGACCAGAAGATATGGAAATATTGGTTTTTGAAGGTAATTTGTGTAAACTGATGATCTAACACTGCTAATAATTGGGATTTATGCATGTGCTGGCATATGGGAAGTACTAATTAACCACTCGTGCATAATAGGAAATGGTAACTTATAGGCAAATGCATGAAGAACTCATCAGACCTTTGTAAACAGGAGCTGTGATTCAGATTTTTTGGATTCGGGCTTCTGTATAGTTGGATGCTAAAATGTTCTGTTGGATCACCGATGCGCAGTGTTAAATTTTCTGTGTAATATGTGAAATAATCCTGTGTAACAAATCCCATTTCAGCTTGAATTGTGTGGCTTGGGAATTCTGAGTGAGGCAGGTCCCTGTAAGGGGCGAGATTAGAAATGGACTGTGGTGCTGTTAGTTCTGGCTGGAAAACCAGGAGACACTGGAAAGCTGAAAATGGGCACTGGGGGGAAGAGCAGGGAAAGTGTGGACACACCCCAAATATTTCAATTTTAATAAAATGATATTTACTTTAAAATTTCGTTGACCAGCAGTCATAGGGAATTTGTGATTTTGAATGCAAAAACAGAATTGTGAGTGAAAAGATTTGTATATAATTTTAAAACTTATGTGTAATTTTGTGTTTAAACACTTCAGTAACTGCTGCATTTGAGGAGGAGTTAGAGAGTGTAGAAGTACTTGGTAAATAAGTTTGTTCTCCTTCATGTCTAACAATGAAAGACAACAATATTGAATTGTCTCTTGTATTAGAAAGTAAGTTTTGTACAATTTTGTATTCCTAATAAAACTAATCCATATCTTATGTTCCTCTGTGGTGAATGTGTAAATTAAGAGTAACTTGTCAAATTGATCTTTTTACTTTCTTACCTAGAAGAAATAAACTGACTTTTCTAGCTTATTTTAAAGTACACCTACTTTTTCCTTTGTTTTGTATGGGGGGGAAGGGAGTAACAGTAAAGAAAAAGAAGAATTAGTTCCTAAGCGAACAACAATCTTTCAGCCCTAGAAATATATTTGTACTATCTCCCAAAAAGATGAGTTAGATATTTAGTATATAACTGTAGATTTCCATGCATTTTTAGTTGTAATTTTAGGCTGTAGTTTACAACAGCAGTAGAAAATTATCCTATGGTACTTGGAGACAGTACAATTTAGAGATGTATTTGCAGTTAGCCAGCTGATAAGGACAGGATATGAAAAGGGAAAATCATAGCCAGAGGGAATTGAAGTGACAAAGGAGACAATTTCTGTGATTCAAACGGGACGGTGTAAATCTTGTTTCAGAGAGCAAGGTCAACTGTGTACAAAGCTGATTCTGAAAATGTTACTTTTAAATTAATGAAGTTTATTTTAATGGAACTAGAAGTAGCTGGGTCTGTGCAGGGCATGGCTTTTATCTGGCTGGGGTAAGCTGAGCTACTTTTCATTCTTCTGACTTGTTGGTGAAATGAATCACATTATCTAGAGGCATTCTGAGAGAATGGAACTATGAATGATGAATAGCTAAGTCTGAATGAAAGTAAGACACAGCAGTGGTGATTAGGACATTGACTGTATCACGAATATTTAGGAAATTGTCTTTTTTTCCCTCTCGGGCACTTGTCTTGCTGATGACAGGATCAAAATTAATTCCACAAAATAACCTCGTTTGATTTCATGGCTTCTTTTCAGGCATGAATACTGTGTTTCTAAACAAAATATGTAGCATCAAAAAAATTAATGAAAAGAGAGAGGTTTGTGGCTCCCAATCTAAAGAGAATTGTACAGAAATTGCATTGTAACTATAAAAGTGAAGATGAATGCTGCACGTCTGTTTGCTTTAGGTCATCATATTTTGGGAGGCAATGCTCATTTGGTCCTGAGATGAGTACAAATGAGAGCAAAGGCTAGGACATGCCATAAATTATGCCAGCCTTCCCAAAGAAGTGCTACAAAGATGTCTGATAATGTGAGATATTTACCATAGTGGCATTATTTGATATTCTTGAACTCAGGTTTTGAATGTGATGTTTCAGTGACAACAGAAATAAAAAGTTAAGCTTTAGCTCTTTGTGTTTTTTACTTTTTATTACTATTTTGATGGGAAGAGGAATAAGTAAGTTGAAATGCGGTATAACTGAATTTAAAATAGTGTACACGTATTTCTACGATAGTCTTGGCAAAAGCCTCTGGCCCATAAATCCTACGTCCGGTATTTTAATTTTTAGCAATACTATCTTAAATTCTCCCCGTGTAGTTACAGATTTCAAACCTGTGTTTCTGTAAACAGATTTTGCTACCTAGAGGTAGGCAAGGTAATGGTAGATTTCTGGGATTAACATTTTCTGTGATTCAGTTACATACCATGTAATGTGGCTTGAATTTTGCATATGTTAATAAGTTAGATTAATTTGACTAAAAGTGATCTTTGTTGTGATGCATTATATTGTTGCAGGGCTTACGTAGCTAGGATTTAGCTTCACTTAATATTTTAATTTACTTTGCTTACTTACAAACCAGTGAAATTATTTAAAACTATTATTTTTCCTCCCAAAATTGCATCAGTGGTTAGCAATCCTTGCTCAAAAGCTTCCTTATGATGCCAGCTGCGTGGTAATGTTCCCAAATCCACATCAAGCTCTTATACAAGGAATTTCCAAGTTATGGAAGGTTCAGGATTTCATATTCACAACAAACTTCTGGGGGAAGCTAAAGAATTGGTTCTGATGGAACAATATAAAGAGCAAAATGTGTTAAGAACCAATAAATTTCTGATGCTACTGCTCCTGGAAAGTTTTAGTGTCGTGGATGTAGTCACTAGAGATAATTTAAGGGAGACATACATAAAAAGAAATGGATGGAAGGACTTCTTTTGTTGTAATTTTTCTGGCACTTATACTACGGCCCTTTTTGTAACAAAGCTGGAATTGGTAAGTTGTCTGGGCATTGCACAAGCTATTTTCTCTTAGTAGCAATTAAACATGTAAGCACTTTAACAGAATGAAAGAAAATAGAAACAGGAAAGCTGGGGATAATTTAATAGGATTTCATGATATGACCTCACTGATTATTAATTTTTCCCCCACTGTGAAGGTTTGAGTGATTTTTTTTTTTTTTTTTTTTTTTTTTTTTTTTTGTT
>Ga0065711_1046737_pt1 | contig 12727 bp, 6 predicted proteins | sample Hoacrofraction12_FD_59098 | JGI IMG/M metagenome (GOLD analysis project Ga0065711, IMG submission 59098) | Hoatzin crop microbial communities from Cojedes, Venezuela - Epithelial fraction 12 v2 (version 2) | ecosystem: Host-associated > Birds > Digestive system > Esophagus > Crop | place...
TTCTCTGGAGATATTCAAGACCCGCCTGGACAAGGTCCTGTGCAGCCTACTGTAGGTGACCCTGTTTCGGCAGGAGGGTTGGACTAGATGACCCACAGAGGTCCCTTCCAACCCCTACCATTCTGTGATTCCGTCATTCTATGCTACATAATTGTTAAGTAAGCAAAAGTATTAAGTAATTGCATTTCTGTCTTTTTAAGATGCTTTTCTTTTTTTTCAGTACTGTGCTATCCACAAGGAATATACAGTAAAATAAAAACAGCTAAGTAAATGAGAACACAAGTAAACACCACACTAAAAGACACAACCTATTTCCATAAAACTTTCTGAGAAACCCCACTAGGTGCAAACATGCTAGTTCCACTTTTGCTAAGTTCAACCATACAGTCCCTGAAGGTTACTTACTATGTAACATATTTTCTATGCTAGCCATTAAAAAAAAAATCATTCTCTGGAACTCTCATTTGGCAAAAGTAACTGCAGAGTACTCAGATTTTGACAGTCAGGATGGTAACTCCTGTAACTTGCTCTGGACTGTTCTTACTGTGAACAAAAGTTGGATCTAGGCTATGCAGTTTTGATGCATTTCTAAATCATCTAAAATCAACCCTCATAATTATTATCAAACAGTTTTTGTGAATGTAACAAGTCACCTCAACATGGCATCAGATGTCCATATGGGATTTTGTAGATGTGCATGAGGTTGGTTTGAGTGTTCTCTGCACTGGCCAAAAGCTGTGAGAATACAATTTATTTTGGCTCATGGATCTGAGCTTAAAGCACTGTAAGAATTTATTTGGAAACAAATGCGAAGTCAGTGCAGGTGTAAGCGCACAGGTTTTATGTGCTTTCTAAAAGGAGCTCAAGTTACTAAGAGGTATATCCTTCTCTAGCTCTGATTTCCAGCTGGCTTGTTTTATGTAGCTGCTAATAATACGTATCAATAGCCTGTAGTGACAAAGGTAGAGATGGCTGTGGCTGGTCCTCGCTACTTTAATCATATCTGTAAATAACAATTTATAAGAGTGAAGAAGAAAAACTTCTGTGAAGCTTTTGTTTTGGCTTTATTTTGTAAAGTGCTTTCATACAAAGCTTTTGAGCACATCAACAATCTGTTCAATTCTCAAAGCCAAAATTATGTTGTTAAAGGTAGGAATTTGTCCATTCTGAACTGAGGCTGTGAATGGATGGTAAACACCAGACGAAAATGAGCTTTCTCACACTTTCACAAAATTTAACTGTTTTCTGCTTACCCCATGGACAAATTGGGCCATGAAACTACTCGATTTTAGCAGTCTTACTGGCTGCTATGAGACTATGCACAACGGACTGACAGTCACTGGCTACATATGGGAAAGACAAGATTTTGATGCATTTTAGTACGTTAGAAACTCTCTCCTGCTGCCTGTTTTAACATGAAGGACAGGGAACTATAAGGATTAACAGCCTGAATTGAAATACAGATATTTTTCTGAGCACTTTAGGCAGGGAGAATGCAGATACACAAACCAGCTGGAGTTATCATTATTTTACATGCAATTATAAATGAGTCTGTATCTTCTGCATCAGAAATGACTGTGTGTGAATAAATAAGAATATTTTATTTCCTGTGCCACAGCAAGTACTTAGAAATGGTTAAGTTATAAAACTATATTTGTAGAAGTATTTCTATCTTTTTCTCCATCTTTAACAACAACAGTTTTCATTCTCCACTTCAGAAATTAATGATTCCCTGAGAAAGCTGTTTCTTTGTGGAAAACAAGCTCATCAATATGCTAAAATGAATGTCAAAAAGAATAATGACCTGATGACCTGCAGACTTTAAAACCATACAAGAGAAGCCTTTTTTTTTTTTAAAAAAAAAAAGAACAGTATTTAATTACACATACCGCTTTCCTCTTTCATTCCAGTTTTTCAGGATGATGTAATCTCCTTCTCTGCTCTGAAATAAGACAGGATCCTCCAGTGAGTAATACAGCCTCATCTCAGGCCAGCTGTCTTCATTGATTATAGAGGGAATCTGGAGTGAGTAGACAGCTAGTTCAGGTGTTGCAGTTCAGTGTTTAAAGACAAGCAGAATGATTCTCCATTTCTGGGGACACTTTCAAAGGCTCATTAGCAGCTAAATAACACCACCCAAAAGAAATGCCTAGTTGCCTTAGCCATTCTTAAAACCCTGTATCTGTTGCAATTTCCCCATCAGTATAACAGAAATAATCCCACTAATTTGCCTCTCAATTTTATCCAGTGTTTTTGGTGTTTCTTTTTATTTCCTACTATGAGTATCCATAGTGCCCTCTACCATACATATCAATCTGCCCAGCCTTTGTTCCACAGCAGTAACCACGAAATTCAGACAATCCATTCCTTTGTTAGTTGTTCAACAACACAAATCTCTCTGAGACTGCTTCTCATTTCAAGCTGAGAAAAATAATACCATCTTACTTCAGATGAAGAAGGAAAAATGTATTAATTTTCAGGAAAGCACTTAATTTCTAAAGTGAGTGAGAATATAAAAGAACATAAACAAAGTGAAACTGTGCTACTCATCAGTGGAATTATACTTTTAAAATCTATTTATCTTCAGTTTTTCCTGAATAGCAATCAATATTTTTTACTGTGAATTATAGATTCAATTCTGTAAACTCAGAAAAAAACTGAACTGAAAACAAGTCTTCTCAAGTTTCAGAGGAATACTACAAATTATTTGTTAGGAATATTTGTTAGGAATTACTCAAATTATTTGTTAGGAATTGTTTAATTACAAATGTAATTACACTTTCCCTTCCCACCCACTCCCATGATTCATATGAACAAGCTTTTCTTTTTAAAGAATTTTCAGGTAAACCTTTTAGGCAAACAAGCACAAAATTCCATTTTAAAGCAACCATAATACTTCTATTTTTAACCGTAGAGTTCCGACAAAATGCCAGAATATTTGTCTCTGTGCATGAAATTAAAATGTACATGTGTATACACTCATGCAAAACTTGTACAATACTTGTTTTGATGAATCCAGGAAAGAATATCACACAGGTCTAGTGGGCTTAATGTAGGCTGGCATAGGTTAGTGCACAGTTATACCAAAATGTATCAGTCTAGAACAACAGTCACAATCTCCGATTTCAGCCTACTGCCAAAGAACTTAGGCATTTTTGAAAGCAGTTCACAAAATGATTTTAAATGTTCTCCTCAAGAAAGACACAAGGCCACAATTACAGAATATTCTTCCTACAATGCAGTTTCTCTAAGAAAGAGAACTTCAGCTTTTATTATTTCTATAAGCATGAGAAAGAGGATATGGCTCTGCTTGCAGTTTGCATTTCATTTCTCTAAGCTCTTTAATTAGACAAACTTGTTTTCTCTTCACTAAATGTTATTTCAATCATGTTTATCTACACCATGACTCACTTAAATGTGTACATCTTTAATAGGAAAATGTTAGCAATGAGAAATAGATAGCAAAAGCTTGTATCTGCATTATTGGCAACTCCTCTAACACGCTTTTAATAAAGTTTACAAATTTAAAGTGTGAAGGTGAATAGAGTACAAGGTGAAAATGTTTCAAATTTCAGAAATTATTCAGCAGCAGGTCCTCACAGTCACAATATCTTTGAGGAGAAATATTTAAGATATATGTGGAAGGTAAATTGTGCCTTTAACTGAATTCAAGGATTATTTGTTAGTTTAAGCTGTATTTGGAAATTCCCTAAATATTTTAGATACAAAACCATACCTTTCAGTAAGTGGTGAAGACTGGGCTATGTACACTCTATCGTTTCATTTAGATACTTCTATTTCTGCACAGCAAATACTGGTGAGCCTACCTTAGGGAAATTGAAGCCACGCATAATGACATCAGTGGCAAGTATCCATGCAATTTTAATAATGTAGGGCAACAGCCTTAATCAAGTAAATCAGTGACACTCAGAATAAAGGAAATAATCTTTATGTGTTACTCATATGTAACATTCAGCTATGTAACTCAAGGATTTATATACAGTTATCTGCAATGACCTGAATATATACGTGCTGCTTAGGGAACATATTTTTCCGAGTTGTTAGATAAAGAATAACAAAGGAATGGATATCTTTCCATGGAGCTGTGTGGATCAAATACAAGAGTCCAGAATTTCTACACTGTCAGAATTACACTCCGCAAATATAGACTGCCTGACAAAGGCTTTGTTTGTATTCTACTATGTCTGTCACTTTATCTTCATATCTATCAAACTAGAGTCCCATGCCTCCCCTTTTTATTGATCCCTTTCCCCTTAATTGTTTGCTTTCCTCTTCGAAGTCTAGCATATTCTACTTTTTCTGTCTTCAATGCAGTGACATTTTATCCATTTTTTTTTCTCCCACTGCCATCCTATCTCTCTTACTTAACACTGATGATAGATTTATTCACCAAACTGGTTAAAGGCAATACACTCATGCTCTTTTTTGGCTTCGTTTGGTTCCCTCTAGCTATGTGAAAAATAGCTCCGGTGAAAAATCTCCTTTTTTGTCCCTATGTCAAATTATCTTCTAGGATCAGTAAGAATTTCTTCTGTTTTGACAAAAACAACTCAATAGCTGTAAAAAAAATATGTAACCAGCAGCAGGATTGGGATAGGTTGTTGAGGGGATACACAAAATAAACTACAACAACAGTCTCTGCTTGTGCGTTAGAAAAAAATGTCAATGGATGTTTACTTAAAATTTTCCCTTTCTTTCCAGAAAATTTTCTTAGTTAATAAGATACAATCACTGGAAAATAATCAGCCTCTGAGAAAAAGTAATCAGTCCCTTATCTTTGGTACCTTAATCACTCAGGCTCTTGCGTTACTCTTCTCACTTCTTTATCTCTCTCATCACTTTCAGTCTTCCTTCTCCATTCTGTCACTATTATACTGTAGTATACTCCTGGTATTATATTATCTTGCTATTATACTGTTATTTATAAAAGTGGTAAGTGTAAAATACCCTCTCTCATTTCTTCTATACCTCTTCGTTAGGTGGCTTGATCTAGTCCCAGTGCAAAGTCCCACTACAATATTCAGCTCCTATACACTGTTTATTTCTTTGTCTCCACTCTCACTCCTATAATCTTGTGCTTTAACTGGTTTGCTATAGTTTATTATGTTAGTTTTAGGCTGCCAAAAGATGTAGTACTTTTTAACAAACTGCTTTATGTTCAATACTAATAGAAATTTACCAAGAAACTACGATTCATTTTGAAAGAGGCATTCTGTCACAATTTTCATTATCCAGTTTTGTACTTGAAAAGTTGCACACGTGACAATGGTTATTTATGAGTGAAGCTGGAGTAATTAAGCCCCATGCTGTAGCACAACTTTAGATGTATTCAGTCACCACTATTAATATTGAAATGAAATTCCGTGATTGTTATACAACTGAACTGACAGTTCTGTAAATATCAACATATTTTTCACTTGAACTGATTTCCCATTTAGCAAAACTAACTCCAACAGTCTTCAGAAGGTGTCATGTTCTGTGGAATCAGACCTAAATCATCATAGTGGGTTTTATGAAGTATGAAAAGAATAATCAGGCAGAAGTATTTATTAAAAATGCCAAGAGGCACATAAACATCTATTACAGAAATGACTATGTTTTCTTTTTTTGAGTTAGAGGAAGCTATCACATTTAAAATTGTGGGTCATGTTCTGTTCTCATACATGCATATGAAGTGTCTTCATTTAAAGAATGGTTTGACATGATTTATTTTATTTTAAATCCATACCTGCATTAACTTGAACATTCAGAACATTAGAATTGCATCAAATTTTGAAGAGTTATTTCTTTTTCAATGGTTGCAGATGATTATATTCTTTTCTGTTTTGCCAATTGAAAAAGAAAGGATCTATTTCAGGTGCTGTTAATTGTATTAGTTCTTACAAACTGGAGTAATAATGTCAAAGATGCAATACTGCTTCCAAACCTCACTAATCATGCAGGCGTCAGTTAGGTAGTCATTAAGAACCAACTTTTCAGAAAATGTTAATATTGACACTTTAGTTCCCTAAACTTTTACACAGTGATTCTAAATACCATCCTGTATTTCAGTTTCTGATCTTGGTGACAACAGGTCTTAAATAATGCATCATGTGTTGTAACTTTTTAACACTGCATTTTCATAAGGTGGGTTTGCAAATACTTATTTAACTCCAGAAATTCCATCAATGTACCTACCAGCTTATTAAACACATATAATTTATTAGTCCTCTTCTTCCGCAGTTAGCATTACTGTTACACATGTTACAGATGCAAAACACAGTGTAAAACCTCTCTATTCATAGTATAACTAGATTTCACCCTATCTGGGTTGTTTGGTTTGTTTGTTTTGTGTTTTTTTTTGAGGGGAGTGTTTGTTTTGATACTATGTGGTGTTTTCCTAAAAGGCAAGCTGAAGAAGTTGGCTAGACAGCATGCCCAGGAGATTCTTTATACACCCTGTATTAAAACTTTTGTCAATATTAGATCTCCATGAGGAGACTGATGTGGCTTATGAGCTTATCAGAAATAATTGCCTATATGCAGATGCATGCATAAAATATAATTTTCTGGATGGCTTTTTTCTGTCATAAATAGTTCCTTTTCCTCCTGGCATATTAAGTCCTAAAAGCAACGGAGGTAAATACATGCATTTACTTGTAGCTACTAATCACTATAAAATATTTATTTGGAAATCACAATACTTAATGCTTATGCTGAGAATTAACTTCATACGTTTCTAGCAAATAGCAGGCTGACGGTTATGGTTCAACAAGATGCTAGGTGGAAACATGATCACCTCCTTAGCTAATGCACAGCTATGAAACACCAGAAGGGGTCAAATCAATTTCTCCACCACACAGTGGTATGGCATGTAGACAGCACTAGCAATATTAACTGGTTGCTGATGTCATGAAATAAGCATCATAACAACAATAACAGCAAAAATCAGCAGACCTGGAATCTTTGGGTTTAGAAGAGTCCTCTAGTGATTTGCTTACTCTGTTCCTCCTCAGCTTGGAGAAAACTTTGAAGGATCTTAAAGTAGTTCTATTGCTAAACCTTCTTTTTTTTCTTTTTTTTTTTTTTTTTAAAGGTTACTGAAGAAAGTAATATGGATTTGGAGTGTTCCTACCATGATTAAATATGCTTTATCATTTGCTTATTTGAGAATTACAGAAAAACAAAGTAGACCAACACATTTTTAACTGTGTTACTTTCCAGCATCATTCTTCATGCCAACTTTTCTTCTGAGACAGCTGCCAGCCTAGACTCAGGACAATCTTTTGAAGATCTCCCATTCTTAATGACATTCTTGGTGAGTTTTACAAAGTAATGCCCTACCCTTCCCCAATGTAAGTGTTTGGGGATTATAATTAAAGAATACATAGGTAAGCGTCTCCCACATTTCACCAGTCTGTTTGAAGAGCCTGTGGAGATATCTGGCAGCTGATAAACCTTGCCTTTGGGGATGTTCTAATTTATGATAGGGGCTGTGCCACTTCAAGGTAACCCTGAAGAACGACAGGCGTTTTTTTCTCCCTTTTCCCCAGATTGCTGTAAGAGTTTTTCAAACATATCATTGAGGGCAGCATGTTATCACACAAGGGCATAATGTACTAAGTGAATATAGTCTACTGCTTCTAATAAAGCACTATGAGAGGTGACAGGCCCATGTAAACTATCCCATTATGTCAAAGAATTGACCTTTAAGCACGCACTGTAGTTATCTGACAAAGTAAAAGAGAAAAATAATGGTATTTGCCTTGTGTAGATGGAAGCTTGTATCCACGAAGAAAGTTTTCATTCAGTTTTAGTCAGCATCTAAACCAATCATTATTCATTTTACTGTTAACACTTTAAATGAAAATAATTGGATGTTTGTATTAACTAATACCCCAGGGCCACTTACTTAAGCTGAAGAATGTAGCACTCAATTATTCTTGACAGAAGAAGCAGGACCCGTTCACATCTGCTAGAATGAATAGTCTTTCTAAGGGAAAGATGCTGAGAAAATAAACATATCAGAGGTGTCTAGATCTCCAACCCCATAGCAGAAGACCTAATCCCATTTACCAGCTAACCTTCAGTCTGCAGTTATTGATTTGACTGCTGAGATGCACTGTGTTATTGCTTCAGGCATTAATCAGCCTTGTCCCAGCAACAATGTGGTCAACTCCACTTGAAAAGGTTCTGAATAATTAAGAAGATCACAGCAAGATATTCAGCAAACTTGGAGAGAAAAAAACGTAAACCCAACATGACTTTCACATGTTAATCTAACTTTGTGTTTTAGCCCCAGCCAGCAACAAATAACCATGTGGCTGCTCGCTCCCTCCTCACCCCAGGGGGATGGGAAGGAGAATCGTAAGAAAAAAGCAAAACTTGCAGGCTGGGATAAAGACAGTTCAACAGAACAGCAAAGTGAGAAGAAAATAACAACAATAATACTCATAAAAAGAATATACAAAGGAAGGAATACACAGTGTAGTTTTCTCACTGCCTGATACCGAGCATGGTCCTGAGCAGTGATTACCCTCCACTGGGCAGCTCCCCCACTTAAATACAGAGCATGACATCACATGGTATTGAATATCCCATTTGTTTGGCTAGTTTCAGTCAGCTGTCTTAGTTGTGTCCCTTCCCATCTTCTTGAGAAAATTAACCCCATCCCAGCTGAACCCAGGACATCTAAACAAAAAATTAATTTAAAAAGAGAAGGCTTTTGTTGCAAGGTATTTATCTGAGCATTTACCATTTGGTTTACTTTTCATCATTTCACATGATTTATTCTAAAGACAAAATTTGGCACTTTTTTAATGGAGTGAAAAAACAGAGGAAATAAAATTTCCCCATTCTGTGACAATTTTGAAAATTATTCTTATTTTAAATTGGTGGGAGAAGTTAAGAAATTTTCCAAGTGCTCCCTGAAACCAACATTAATTAATTCTGGAAAGAAACACAAAATGTTTCCCATGAAATTAGTTTCAACAAGATATTATAGATAAATTATATTTTCTAAAAAAGAATCTGGTTTTAACACACTTTTTTTTTTTTTAGTGTCAAAAGGCAACTTTTGCAACCATATCCAACCACTAGTTTCCAATAAAAAACTGAATCTGCAATTTTACTCAACAATTTGGTTTCAGCAAATATATTTCCAAGAAAACCAAGACAAATACAGGCATGTTGGTGGTGGAGGGCAGAGGGACCCTCTCCCACAATATCTCCAATAGATCCAACCAGGAGTTGGTAAACAGATAAATGTGCCCAAGTTAACTAAACTATCATGAAATAAGAAATTAGCTGCATAGCAAATTGCTTCTTCCAGACAGTGTGGGAATTGTGGAGGAGAACAAGTGTCCCGACAGGAGTCCTACAGTGAGTGGTGGGGTTTGAACCAGATACTGTGGGAAATGATGCCCTGCAAGCGTTTCCTACTGTAAACCAGGGAAATGAAAAAGACTGTACAATCACTGGATGGAACAGGACATTCTGTTTTCCACTCTCCTTCACAGAAAATCTTCTCATTAACTAAAATATTAATGAGGTACTTTGTGACAACTAAACACAGTACCTGTTTTCATGCCATTAAAAACCACCAAACAAATCCTTAGTTTTGACAGTACTTCAGTGCAGGAGTTGTTACCTCAGGGCTTCCGTCATCATTTTGTTGTGAAGACAGATGGTGTCTGGAAAGGGGTATTTAGGATTAGAGAAGTGCAAGAAAGAATCCTGGTTCTTCCCTATCCTCCCAGGACACAACAGCAAGTACTGGAGAAAGGGAAGGGCTGGGTCACTGCCTCATTCCCTTTGGGGCATTATTGTAACTGCTTAAGAGAGCATCTACGGAGAGGCAGTAGTAGGTGGCTGCCTCTGGATACCTGGATAGGTCCAGAGTCAGCCAGTGTGGGAAAACCAGAACGGGTTATTCCTCACTACTGCAAATTCAGTACTAGGCTGGACGTCTAGCAAAGGCCCAACCAATGAACTATGCAGCCCCATCAACTATCAACAATATAAACAGCCTTCTAGATTCCCTTCGTGAAAACGCGCTTTTTTTTTATCCCCATTCAAAAACATTAAAGCAGTAGGAGTTAGCATGATGAGGTGACTGTGCAGAAATTGTCTTAAGGCAACAATCTTCAATAGCATTTCACAGGCGGGTAAAACAGCCAGCTTGAAATTCCTAGGGTTTGTGTCCATATGAATTTATGTAGCTTCATAGAAATTTATAGTTTCAACAATTACAGTGATGAGAGCCTGAAGCCAAGAAAGATTTTCCTTCATGCCTCAGACTTCAAGCTGAATATTTCATTTATGTAGACATGACTTGCTATGAAAACTACTGTTCTTGCACTACAAATAAAATCACCTTTAATATAATTTTACAGATAATTTAGCAGGAAAGAGTTTATGGGACAAGCTCATTCTGAATTAATTTTGTTGCCAGAACAATGATAAATATAGCTACCTGGCTAGCTTCGTGCTGTAATTCATAATCAAGCCAAAGGATACACCATATCCTTAATTATGTAAAGGACTTTATCAAGCTAAATTCTGATGCCACCTTTTATTTTTAATGTTGCTACACAGACCAGTTTTGTGTTCTACAGTCTTATTAAGATAATGTAATGAAATGTTGCTTCTGAGCAAAAATCAGGACCTTTGCACCTCACATTTTCTGCATCTTATCTGAAGGCCACAGTACTGCAGACACTTTCACCAGATGATAACTTCAACTGCAACAAATTTCGGCAAGACTAAGCAATAGAGCTACACTGATTTATGTCTACAATAAATTATACAATTTATTAAGAATAACTAAATTGTGTTATTTAGGGAAGAAATTAGGTTTTTAGCATTAGGATTACAATATTAATTTTGCAGGTAGAGCTGTGCAAATAACTGACTGTATAGATATGTCTTCTGCATCAACACACAATGTAAAAATATTAGTATTTAGGCCAGATACAAAAATAAAGAATCTCTGTTTACTTACACAAATTGCATTCTCCCTATCCCCTCAAAACATAATTCTCAGTCAAAGGAAACATTCTCTACTGGAGCTAAAACATTAAGGGGTTTTTTTTTGTTTTCGTGTTGGCTGATTTTTGGTCGGGTTTCTTTTTTATTTTTGATTTCACCACATTTGGGGTTGAGACTTCATTCTGCAACAGCAAGTTGAAATGTAAAAACAAAACATTTTGGTGGTTCTCCCCTGCCCCACTCTGTTCTCTCTCTCCTTCCCACCCTTCTTCTCCCACTTCTCACCACAGACTGTTCAATGAACCTGGCCAGAACTCAAGCGGTGAGGTTTGCCTCATACCAAATTATCAGGCTGCAAAGGCAAGCGAAACAAATCAAGTCCACAGTCTTCATCCTTTTTCAGGCTGAGCACTGGTATGTTATTCCACAATCATTCCCATTAAAATTGCTACTTAAATGTGTACCACAGATATGCAGTCAGAGCAGCTCACCCTTCCTCAGCCATTGTATTAAAGTAAGCTTTCTGAAAAGTTGTTGTTATATGAGTATACAAAATCCACAGCCAGAAAGACAATGAAGAAGCTGGTCTGTATACAGTATATATATGACAATGCAAAGCCCAAAAGATAAAGGATCCTGGAAAAAAAAAAGAGAGAAAAAAAGGACAATGTTTCATAAAATAAGTGTAGAGAACCAAAATTCTAGATGAACATTACTTTGTGAAATTATGCCATATGTATTCTGTCTGAAATTCAACCAGTTTGCAACTTCCTTGATTTTCTTCAACCAGCTCTCAACCCTTTTTCTGTTTCCCCAAGCCACATTTGATTGTGTAACAATTTACGTGCTCTGAGTACAAGAGTTTAATATAGCCATTAATGTCTTTTGCACACTAGGAATGCAACATTAACAACTCTTGCATGATTAAAGTTTTACTGTAAAGTATATAGAGCAAAAGGAAGACCTGGCTTGGAAATACTGAAAGGTATTCTTATCATTGGACTAAACTGAGTACTGAGAACTGAAGGTGTGATAAAAACTGTCTAGGATCTTTCCCATTAATTTATCATAAATTACACTTAAAGAAATCTCTAATGTATTTGTACTCTAGCTACTGGGCTGTGCTGAATCCTGAACCCTGTCCACATACTTGGCTAGGACACCAAGGCCAAACACAGATGGCTACTTCTGTCTGCACTGCAATGAAACTCTCATCTTGTTGTGTATATGTTCAAAGCAGAAGATAAGGGCAGTGTAGAAATCACACCCCAGCAAGAAACGTTCTGAAAGTCTTAGCACTTTGTCTTGTAAAACATACACCAATATTTGCAGCGGTTTCATTTGCAGTGCTGACTTCTAAAGTGCAACACAAGACTTACTATCCAGCAAGTTAGAAAGCTCAGGCTCTTGTGCTTTGCATATCCCATCCACTTGGCCTTTCCAGGAAGCAAGAAAAAGTAGCACCTGTGCTTTACTGCACATCTTGTCCTTGCATCAAACTGTAGTAGGCAAGTGTGGGGGAAACAGCATACGTCTGTCTGCATAAGAAGCAAGGCAGAAATTAACCCACAGCTCCAAGTCAGGTCAGACAATACAGAAGACAAAGCAACAGAGGCTTTTCTTCCCCAGCATGCCCATTTGTTTTTGCCCTACTGTTTTACATCTGTGACATTAAAACCACTGCTGCTTTGAATCATTACTGGTTGTGAGATTATTTCTTTTTTTTTTTTTTTTTTTT
>Ga0065711_1012259_pt1 | contig 12726 bp, 11 predicted proteins | sample Hoacrofraction12_FD_59098 | JGI IMG/M metagenome (GOLD analysis project Ga0065711, IMG submission 59098) | Hoatzin crop microbial communities from Cojedes, Venezuela - Epithelial fraction 12 v2 (version 2) | ecosystem: Host-associated > Birds > Digestive system > Esophagus > Crop | place...
CTTTGCCATCTGCAACTCGGGCGGTGTGGCTGGAGCACTTGCCGGTGAAGACTGAGGCACAAAAGTCATGGAGTACCTGGGCGTTCTCCATATCCTGGGTAACCAGGTCTCCTGTTCTCTTCCGGAGAGGGCCCACCTTTTGCCTAGCCTGCCTTTTATCATCAGTGTACCTATACCTTTTCTTGTTGCCCTTGATGTCCCTGGCCAGATTGAATTCTATCAGGGCTTTAGGTTTCCTAACCTGATCCCTGGCTGCTCGTACAATTTCTGTGTATTTCTGCAAGGCTACTTGTCCTTGCTTCCACCTTCATGAAATTTTGTTTTAGAAACACGTCAGAGTTTCACCCTACAGCCAAAGGTTGTGGGGAAAAGGTGGACTCAATAGTTTGCAATAGATTGCCCCTGACCAGGTGCCAGTCTCACTTCTTTAATTATAAGCCAAAAGGCCATCATGGTTTGCTTTAATGATGCCAAGTAAGCACACAGTTTAATCAGAGACACCTCCTGGCCAAGCCACTTCTAGTCTAGTCCCTCCCTTTCTGGTCTGAACCCTCGGAGAAGCTCTGAGAAGTTCCTAAATGCAGAGTAAGAACCATCACAAGCCACACACATGCCTTTCTAGTCCCCACATGAGCTCTGTGGGGTACCTACAATGTGTGCTGCAGGAAGCCTGTACCACATACACAACTGCATGGAGATGCCACTTTAAGACAGGTCTGAACCTGGTAGTCTCATTTGTTGGCAACAGGAACCAGCTCAGGGCAGTCACAGCGCACTCACCGCACTCACCTCCTGTTTACGCAGCAACTTCTGCATCACCATATGACGGGCACTGCTGCCAGATATGCTCATGTGTTCCTGCTCACTCAGCATCTCTGGCCTCTCTGACTCCTGGAAGACCTCCTCTTCTTCCTTCTCCTTTTTGGCCTCCATCAGGCCCAATGCGGGGGGACTAGCCAGGATAGGATTCACAACTCCCACTTGTGGAATAGTGACAGGAATGGGAGGTCGGGCAGGGGTTACACCTGTAAGAGTACAAACACTGTAGCACAAGGAAAAGAACCGATGTTCTGCAACATCTGGGTACACACCAGCCAGTGATAAAGAGGATCACAGAACCTAGAGTGTTTTATTCACTCTGCACCAAGGACGACCACGGAGAGACCAGCGGCAGCTCAGTCAGCATACAGGCCATCAGCATTCAATACATGCATCACATACTCGCCCAGAAGGCAGACAGAGTGCAGGATTTTGCACGGAGTAACAATTATCCAGATTTTCACTTAGAGTGCCATGCATTCCTGCTGTGAAGTTCATGTCTTTGTCGTATCTATTATATACCAAAACAAATCCTGCTGTGCTGCACATACGAAAAAATAAAAGTTCTTGACAAAGCAGGGCAAGGAGGAGGATTCCAGCTTCAACTTCTCCTCAGCTGTGAGCCCAGCTACAGAGAACCACACTTTGTAACAGGCACACAAGTGACAAAATGAGGAGCAAACACACCTGTGATGACTCCTGGTGCTTGCGCTGCCATCACGGCCTGCGGCAACGCCCCTAACGGCTGGGCCAGAGTCAGTGCTGGAGAGACCAGCCCTGGGGTTGCCAAAGTGCCAAGAACCGCAGCTCCTGCCACTGCTTCCTGCAAGACAAAAACAAACAAGCAAAACCTCCAAGTGTTATTTCTGCATCAAGAAGTCATACTATGGGTGCATTCAGCAGAGGCTCTGCTTTTTTCACACCTAAGAAATACAAGATATATAGATTCTGGGGATGACAGCTCTCCAGTGCTACTGTAAAAGAAAAAAGTACGCCTCCCAGCCCACCAGAGAAAAGCAGGAACTACAAGACACCAAGCCTTGGGAGAAGAACGCTCTCTTGCAACTCAAATTTCACCGATCCTCTCAATCTGCTAGGTCGGTTACTGAGTGAAAGACACCAAGGGATTCAATACACGGTTTGAACGATGCAGGCAATTCCAGGAGGAATCTCTACTTGTTTCCACCTTCTACACAGATAAAGCTTTTTACTGATGCCAAGGAATGTGATCAATTTAAAAAGATTGATGGAAGCTCCCATCCCACCCCCTCTGACGACAGCACAAGGGCTCTGGGGCCATGTGACAAACCGGGTGAGGGAACTCTTACAAGTTAAGTTTTTTTTCCTAAGTGATCTGGTGGAAGATCAGTGCTTGTCTGATTCAAGAAAAACTCTAGTCAAAAACACTACTGCAAGCACAAGGGACAGGGCAAGGGAGAGCCCTGACACTGTGGAGCAAAAAATTCCAAGGTTTTATTCCATAAATGCAGTATCTTGTACTCTACCACTAAATGCTGCATATATTTCTTACTCCAATCTGCTGCAATATTCCCATTCTCCTCTACATTAATAACAAACCTCATCTCTGTGTTGCCAACTAATTCCATTAGCACTCTTCTGCTAATGCCTAAAATAAGGCCACTAATATTTTTATTGCAGATGAGGCAAGACCTGTCTGTAAGTCATTCGCCAGCAGAATGAAGGGTCAGCAATTTCCAGCACAGCTTGTTTCCATTTCTTCTTCTCACTTGCCTACACATCTCATAATCCATCGTAACAGTGTTGGTCTTGTTTGCTATTCTCCAGCCATTCAGCAATAGCCCTGACATGACAGACTTATTACAAAAAAACACCCCAAAACTATTAAGCATACATCTGCACATGGCAAACTCCACGCTTTACACCCACCTAGGATGCAGTGATCCCATGTGCATCATTAGCCAGTCTGCCTCACTCCCCTTCACGCTTCTCGTGAAGGGGAGAGATACTTCTGTAAGCATTCAGTGCTGTAACAAGACTATCATCATTTTTGACTACGTTGGTCACTAGCTACACCCACTCTTTACTTAAATGACTAAAGAAACTTATCCTAATAGCTTTAGTTCCTTAACTTCTTTTGCAAGACTGACTCTTTTATTGTCACTGTAAAGACATTAACTATCTTTGCTGCCTCTCTCTCTCCATAGTTTCATTTGGGTGCAGAGACTCTTCCTCCTGCCTTGGCTGGCATGCTAATTCCAGATTAAAGCTGCATTTCTGACTGCAGATCCAAACCTGTATCACTCATTTAAGTTTCTTTCTCATGTCCATGACTTCTTTAGCTCCACTGAGTTTACCGATTAGTTTGTGTTCAAAAAAACCTGTGAAATTAAAACCCTTACATACGATGACTGCACATGTTGATGTTTAAAATAAGCTGTTCCACACAAGAACTATGCTAGGAGCGTAAGTACAAGATACTGCCTTCTCTAACTGTTCTTACTCCTTTCCCTAGCCATCTACAACTACCCACATGGCAAATCAGACAGGTTACCTAGATCTGCACCATGTCTAAGTAAAGGCAACAAGACTGTCGAGTATCCCTGAGGTCTTGCAGAACCTGTTTCTACATATGTAATTTTAAATTTTCCTCAGAGTAACAAATCCTGCAGTATTTTGCAGACAGAGACAGTAAGATTTATCCATGTCTGTAAGAGATCTCTCCTGTTTCACTTAGAACTATTACCTCTTTTCTTTCTCAAAATCATTTTGATCCAAGTAATTCTTCTAGCCATGCCTCAACTGCCTTCCTTAGTTGACTGCAGACGTTCCCAGACTTGTGGACTTTTTACTGGGGACACGCAAACCACCTGAGGGTTTCACATGAGAGGCAGCTCTTCCCACTTCTGCCTTTGCCTTGTGATTCAGAGAAATATTTTCAAGAAGACAGCTGTTCACACAATTAAGTGCAGTCAGTTGATTAGCAGCATGTATAGGCTGCGCACCTCAGCAATTTTTTTGCTTGAGAGAATTCAAGAACCCAGCAGTGCTGGAACTTGTTTTTTGCATGAGCTACGGTGACACTGGGAGAGATTCTGCTGCCCAAGACGAGGATGATGGACACAGATATAGGGGGTTGCTTTGAAAGGCAATCTTCCTCCGTCAGTGCCTACTGCTCATAGCCCGGAGCTTCTGATTACTTCAAGCACACTAAATTTGAGAACCCTTAGACTCCTGCATCGACGTCCAATTCCGCTCCATCACTACATTTCCTTGTTTCTGAACAGCCTAAAGCCATTACAGTCATCTTCCACCTTCCTACACAGTCTTTTCAACGACAGATTGTTGCTCATGCAACTATTACTGCCCTCATTAGTCTGCCCCCTTTCATGTACTTTCATGCATTCTTTTAGTCTCTACTATAAGCATTTCCCCAATCGCTGGTTTGTCTATCCAGACAAGGAATCTCCTCCAATCTTCCTCCACCATTTCTTAAATAAAGTTCTGATCAGCTGTGCCAGACTCGGCTCCAAAACGCTGCTGTATCAGATTCTCACAAGTGTCGGGGCAAGCTTCTACAGGTGAAGTCCTGGGAACAGAGTACGATCGAGGGCCAAGGGCTTTCACTCAGCCTAGTGAATACGGCTGGCTGGAACAGTCTGCATGCTTGTCTCTAGCAGGGTCACAACAATCACCCACTTGGTTGAATCACACCAGCCTATGCCTTACCTGTGCTGTGATCTTGGCTGTAGCAGCTGCTGCAGCGACAGCCGCTGCTGGAGGTAGTCCTCCTGGCGTAGCAGGTGTCAGAAGGGGCATCGGAGGAGTCACGGCTTTACCAACTCGCAAATACTGGCCCCCAAGGTCAAAGAGGTTCATAGAGGAAACAGCATCTTGAGAAGACTGTGCTTTCTCGTATTCTACGGGGAGAAAGAGGAATGTTCACAAACATCCTTTTCACTCCTAAACTCAGCCACTGTCTCATCATACAATTGTTATTCCTATTTGCAAAAAACGACTGCGTAGAGTTCCAGTCAGAAGACCCTCAGTGCTCAGCTCACTCATCTCACTCCTCTGATCACACAAGCATTGCTGAGAGCAGTCAGCATGACAGGATCTCTCAACCCACATAACAGTGAGTAAAAATATCTGGCTAGTAATTATAGTTCTAAGTTCAGGCACAGATCTGCTCCAAGTTTATTTCTATCCTTCTGCTTAATGCAATTCTTCCACTAGAGGGGTAAAAAAGAAAAAAAACCAAAAAAACCCCGATGCTCCCGACCACTCTCCCACACGAAACACCAGACAAGACGTTTTACCGATGAAACCATAGCCTTTGTGTTTTCCTGTCGTGGGATCCCTGGCTAGCGTGCAGGATTTGATCTTCCCAAAGGCCTCAAACACACTCTTGATGTCATCATCTGAAAGATCCTGATGAACAGACGCCACGTAGATGCGGTTGAAAGCCCGTGCCTCTTCTGCTAGCTGATCTATAATCGGCTGCGCCTGACCTATATTACTAGGTCTCCCAACCTGCAGAGAAACGGCAAACAGCCCATCAAGCACTCCAGAGCGCAGCAGCATGACTCACCAAGAGTTACAGCACATAAGCACTCAGCCACTTGACTGTCTTTTCAAACCAAATAATGTCTCCTAAGACCACAATTAGCAAGGGGCAACGGTTGGCTCTGCTCTGGGACACAACCTACACTACAGGGGATCCTGGAAGTACTGAGAGCCTGGACAAACTCTGCTCTCTCCCCCATTTATGTTCCCTGACCTGCCAAAGACCAACTTGCAGGAACTGAAAACAATTCAGAAAGCAAAATGCAATGCTTCTACATCCTTCTTTCAAAGGCTCCCAAAACCCCCTTAGAAATCAGATGCTGCAGATACATGGAGCGTGTCAGAGATATAAATGGAAGATATAAAACATCTGGAAGAAAATGCTAGTTTCCCCCCCAGTTTCAATGCCCAAAGTTTCACCTTTGGAAGACCCCCTCTTAGTGCCTGAAAAAAAACACAGCTACAATTCTTTGCTCCTTTCTGTTTGTGCTGAATGCCTCCTTTTAGTATGGCAAAGGTGGACTCTACTTGAAGTCCCTTGCACTATCGACAGGCACAACAAAAGTCGAATGCTGCTTATCGACCATCCACACAAATACAATATAAGAAAGCAGCATTAAAATATCAAGAATCACCTTTGGTTTGACCTCAAGAGACTTCTATTCTACATGTGGGTGGAAAAAACCGAGCTAGCTTACCAGAACAAGTTTCTAGGTCTTATTAGTATGCTGGGGGTTTCTCCTCAGAGAGAAATGGGCCCAGAGCCACTATGTACTCAATGGGTTGAACGTCAAGTCTATCAGGGAACAAATTCTAGGTTGTCTTCCACATTACAATACTGTGGGAAGCATTTCTAGGCATAAATCATTCCTCACAGTAAAGAGATTTTTCAGAGCATGCCTGCTACTCACCTTTATATTTCTTCCCCCCAGCATAACAGAATTCATCTGCTCCAGGGCCAGCTGTGCGGCTTCTGGTACTTCATATTCCACAAAAGCAAAACCCTAGGACAGAAGGACACGCTCACTGAATCACACCAGCTGTATCTTGTCTCAGATCGAGTGCCAAGCTAACACAGCCAAGACTTCCCACGCACCAGATTCCTACTGTCATGGCCTGAGAAGAGATGTTTCCTTAAAGAAGCTTCTCATGGAAGCAGAAAATCGCATGCAGAAGCACTGACACAAGGTTACCTGCTTCCAGAGCCTCTCAAGCGCCTGACAGCAAAAGGCCACTGCGTACACGACTGCTAGGTGTTTCACATCTTTCATGTACACCACCCCCATGCACATCTGGTTCCCACCACAGAATCCTGCAAAGCTAAGTAGAGCAGGCAGCCACAAACACTCATCTCAAAGCGCTAAAAGCAGCCTGCTCTCTGCGAGGGTAAAGGCTCCCTCCTCTCCCGGATATATCCAGGAAGGCCTTGGAGACAAGAACAAACCCATCACCTGAGGGCTGTGGACCAACCTTGTGCTTCATTGTAACAGAGTCCCAGGACATATCAATGCTTTTTATAGGTCCAAATGGGGCAAAGGCCTGGCGAATGGTATCTTCTCCCAGCTCATAGTATATGGAGCCCACATACACACGACACATGATGGCCAGGGCGCGCTGCCTCTGAGCTGCCATCTGTATTGGAAAGAAGAACTGGCTGGTTAGATCAGGGGGCGGTCATGGATGTCAGGACCTCTTTCCCTTTCCCCTTCCCTCCCAGGAGCTATGACCCAACCGCAGGTAGCTCCTCACTGGGCTGCAGCACAGCCTGCCACACGTAGTAATAAAGAAGTATTTTCCTGCTCAATGCACAGACTGCTGGAGCGGATAAACAGTACAGCTCACTCCCAGGGGCAGCCAAACCTGTGATGGGGTCTGCCACCTCAGGAGCCTTAACTCCAATCCCCCAGTAAGGTCTAACCCTCCCCAGCCTGATCACATCTCCAGCAACGCTTGCAGGAGGAGGAAATCACTTCATTCTAGGACAGCTTGACCCTCCAGGCAGCAGGGGTCTCAGTTCTGGACACTATTCATAACCCCCCCCCACCCCCCTCCCGCAAGGGGCAGCGAGAGATCCGATACCGGGCACCACCTCGGCACACCCTCCCTCCACCCCATCCTCCCGGGCCACAACAGATCTGGAACTGGGCACCTCCTCCCCACTCCCTCGAGCATCGCACACCACCTCCTCCCGCCCCGCCCCAGGCAGCATGAGATCCAGTACTAGGCACCACTTCCACCGCACAGTTGAAAAGCAAAGCAAAAGAAATTAAACGGTTAAATGAAACTTCTTCATTAAGTGTGTGGTGCTAGTACTTATCACTGCCTGTTGTTACTGGCTCAGATAGTGGTGCAGCCCCCAAAGCTCCGCCCTTATCAGTTTCGGTGCAGAGAAGGTCTCTGTGCTATTTTCTCCTAAGTATGCCTGAAAACCTGTTTGCAAGACAAATCCAGAAATTTCTTACAGCATGTATCCAAAAAAGCAGTATCCTTCAATTATTTTTCACTCTTATTGCAATTCTAGAATTGCTACTACTAACGAACACTGTTCTAGGAAGATGCTGCCTACGAAAAATCACAGGTTTGGCCAGCATATCCTAGCAGCACGTCTTGGGACCGAGGCAGAAATTAGGTCTCTGTAGAGGCAGCTCCCTATCATCAGCAAGACTGAGATACAGTGTGTTGGAGATAGGCACAGGGCTTCACTCCCCTTCTGCGTGGAACAGATGGAACACATGTAAAGCAGTAAGGGCTACAGACTGTTGCAGAGTAGGCAAACGCAGCGTTAAGCTCGATGCCTCTCTCCCTTCCCAGCACCACAGTGCCTGGCACCAAAGCTGGGAGCTCTGAACATTCACCTCTTCCCCACCACCGTTTCAGAGGGTCTTTACCCAAGGCCTTGACGAGAGGCCTGCTTTCAGAGTGCCGTAACAACCATGAGCACAACGAGCTCTGACGCGTCTGGGGATGCTGCAACTCAAATGGCACAACAGAGGGGACAGCATTTTATCGGTGACAGTCATGGAAGTGTGGACACAAACTGTACCTGAAGTAATCCTTCTCCCTCACACCTGTACGTGCGTGACAGTGACCATAGGAGGAAACAAACTGTAAATGTTCAACTCCTATTATTCAATACAGCAGGGACACTATAAACAGGAATGGTTCTCACCCCATGCTGCGGCTCCTGAAGTGACATTAAGCTTGCCTCTTCACTGGGTTTAAGTATTTCACACAGTTAAAAACAAGCTGCTTTTCAATTTACTCTGCAAAGCTGTGACTAGGAGGACTATGGCACGTGTACACGCAGGACAGCTGACGTGTGGTCTCCCAGGTTCTCCAACACATTCCCAGCTTTGGTGCAGGAAAGCCAGTGATCAGTAGCCCCTCAGCCTGTGTAGTGTGTCCATTTATGGGTTTAGAGCCATCACCATTCTAATCCCAGGCGTCTCAGTGCAGTGCCTCACCCATGGTGCCACAGACTGTGATAAGAATTTAGTGTTTTACCAGGAGTGCTTCTTGACAAGACACTGCAGCCTTGCACCAGGCAGAGGAATTTTTCGCCTTCTGAAGGGTCTATATATACAAAAAGGACGTTCCCTTCTTTTCAGTTATCAATGCAACAGGTGCAAGAAAAACAGCATTTGTCCTCTCCCAGGGCAGCAACCTTTACAGGAGGAAATCCACATCTTACCCTGCTGCAGAGATCCTAACAAAATAGGTGGGGTGGAGTTAGGAGGACTCTGTTACATCAGCAACGTGTCAGACATTTGGACCTACAAAAGGCAGAACTGAGGTGGACTGCGATGACTACGGGCACACGTGGATCACTGACAGGTCAGGGGAACGATGTAATGTACACCTGTGAACTAAGCACTTGACAGGGTCAGAAACTCATTGACTAGAAATCTCCTTGTTTTCACTAGCTACACTAAGTACATTTTACTGGCTACTGGCCCTCCTCCTCCACCTACAAAATAGAGTTTAAAGTATCTGCAACCTTCATAAAGGCAGCAGCTCATAGTCGTACCTACGTAAGTTGCTGTTAAGTGTTTATGAAGGTTCTTTTAAGGACAAGCCAAACCATCATCTTGGATTGCTCCTTTAAACAAAGGAGGTGATGCAAAATCATCACCACTAGCTTCAATTTTAATAAAACAACGTCAGGAAATTGTGCTCATCTTGCTGAAGTGACATGGAAATCCTGAGCTGTAATACTTGGAGGATTAAGTAGGCAGGAAGCTTTAATCTCAGGCACTAAGATAGCCCAATAGGAAGCTCAGGCTGCACTTCCTTCATGTAGGAATTGATGAGTCTTGTCAACAGGAAAAAGTGTTGGACAAAGGTCTGTTCACGTTTTCTATGTTCCTGATGGGCTGTGGGATAAAGCATTTGCTGAGGACAGGGTATCCCAACTACACCAAACTGTCCCACAGCCGGACGATTCAGTGCAGGCGCCTGCTTCTAGGACCTGTCCCATCGGCAGCAGTCTGACTTCCCAGCACGGGAGGAACGTCTTCGGAAGAGGGTTCAAAATACTGACTATGCCTTTGAGACTAATGAGAAATTAAACATTTCCTGCAACGTTATCAGTACACGCTTTTTCATCTGTTGCCCAGCTGTGAATGAGCCAAAAATTTTTTTAAGCAAAACTGATGGAGTTTTGCTATCACGTAAACATCTATATTAATTGGTGGAAGTTTCTTGGGCATAAGGGTTCAGAAACCAGCTACGTCAAATTCACATTGAGATGTATGCTTCTAGTCCATTCCAAGCTTACCCATCCCCATAAAACGTGTTTTGGCTCCCCTGCTGACACACTACCTACTGTGCAGTGTTAAAGGAGGGAAAACAGGCGATTTTAGCTTTAGTGCATCTTTCATTGTGGAGTACAAGGCTCCGGCTGCATTTCACACCAAGCAGAAATATTATATTCTGGCAAGACAGAAAAATATTTACAAATTTACAAATCAATTTACAAATTAACCCCTGCATGCAGAGTGGAGCTCATAAGACACTTTCTGCAGTGGCCATTGTCCAGCATGCCTAGGAAAAAGGAGGGGATGGATATTCCCGGGTAATTAAGCTCTGTGTGGCATCTGATTAGAAATTCCAGCACTGAAGGACTGCACACGTTCTCTGAATAGTCCTGCAGTTCTGTTACCTCCATCCTGCTTTTTCTTCACTTGAAACATGCCCTACTCACCTAGTCTGGAAACATGCACAGTAAGAGCAGTCTTACATCTGGGCTACGTTACGTTCTGCAAACCTACAGTGCCCCAGTCCTCCCCAGCACCTTAGCTGCCAGCTCTCTGGTGCGGTGAGTTTGCCTCCTAAGAAATTGCCCATTTGTGAGTTACCTTGGCAGTTACTTTTAGGTCAGGACCTCAGAACTGTAGCATCCCTAGAAATGCAGCTCCCACAATTTCACAGATGTGTTCAGAACTGTCCGAAATCTAAAGCTTTCTTTGCCAACTGACTCCAGCACCCCGACTGCCAATGTCACAGCAGACTGCACCCAGCCTAGGGTCTTCCTCTGGGGAGTTTACACTTTGCCTCTGCTTGTTGTGCTTGTCCATAACAGGTGGGTATGTGGGAGAGTTGTGCTGGGTTGAATTAAGAGCATTGTATTACCACTACATACTTCCCCACTCTAGGCCCTGACTAAGACAAAGTGCCCAAGAAGAAGTGAATATGTCTATTGACCGATTGTAAAGGTGAGAGAGGATCTCCAAAGCCCATTGTCACTGCTGCCATCTGAAAGACAGTAAAGACAGAGTTCAGTCTGTTGGAGCTGAGCATACTACGGCTGTTTGTAAAAACTCAAGCAGAGCGGCGGCACAGGGAACCTGTGAGAGAGGCCTCTCCTTCCTTGCCCCTCACTGCCTGGTCCCAAGGACTGTCCAGCGCTGGGACCCTGCAGATTCCAGTCCCACCAGGTCAGGGTGGAGTTGTGCTGCTGCCACTGCCTCAGGAAGCAGGGTCTTCTCCCAGGGGGGGACTCAAGGCAATAGTAACCTCTGCAACCACTGTCATTGATTCACCCCCAGCATTTAAAAAGGAGCCCCTCAACTAGATCAGACACTCGGAAACAAGCACAGCCCTGAAAGGCCAGACCTGCCTAATGTGGCAAGCTCATCCACAGTGATTCTCCATTAAAAAAATCCAGCATCCCAAAGCCATCATTTTAGGCCTCCTAACTTTGAGTAGAAGGCAGTGAGATGCGTTCCAGCAACCTCTGAAGGCAGGCAGATTTAAATATCAGTTGAGGGCTCTCCCAGTACACAGGCATTCCAGCACTAGTGGGAATAGCCAACGGAACGTCTCTGAAATTGAGAGAGCACCTGGGTGAAGGGGAGTTGAAATGGGGCAGCACTGTCAGCAACACAGCAGAGGCAGGTACCCTCCCCTCAAGAAGAAGAGATGGTGAAACGATACTGCTCCCAGTAATCCTAGACACCATCTTAAATGGGAGTCGAAAGTGAAACTCTGCAAATTTGTTGGCTGCTGGCATTTCAAAAAGCGTTTGGCCAGAAAACAGGAGAGAGACTCTTCAAAAATTCACTCTCTGAATGAGTGAAATGTGGGGGCAATTTGTGCAGGTGAGTAAAGGGGGCTTCTTTAGTGAGCTGAAGACAGTGCACTGCAATTTCACTGTGGAAACACAAGCGCATGTACCTGGCTCCAGGCAGGCCTCAGGGCTGTGCTCTGCTTCTAAGTGCACAAAGAACTCCACCTTGTTGGGGAGAGTAAGACACAGAAGGAGCATCTCAGAGGGTCTCTCACCTGAAGGTTGGTGAGCTGCTGTTGCTGGTGGGCGATGGTTTGCTTCACCAGCACACTCTTGATACTCTGCTCCATCGCATACTTCTTTGCCTAGAAAGAAATACAGGCTCTTTAGACGTAAGACAATACCACAGAGCAGGGAATCACGTTTGATTTTACACCACAGTTCCCCAGAACCACACAACTGGCTCCCAATGGAACTTTTTGGCACTAAGGCACTCTGTACAATTAGCCCAGCGGCCAACAGCTTACTAACATCTCGAAGTCGTGAGTCCTGAAATACAGCACAATGCTTGAGGCAGAGGACTGGATGGACTCACGTGGCGGCAGGCGCAGTGTTAGGAAAGCAGCATGCACTACACACTTCGCATCTCCCCTCTTCCGCCCTCTGCCCCTTCGATCCCACCATAGCACCTTACCTGCTGGGACGAGGGCAGGACAGATAGCCTCCTTCAAGTCCTTTCCACTCAGAGAACATCTGGACAAAGAGCTTCTACAAAAGGGAAGGGCCTCCAAATCCCCATGTCCAGTCTCTCGACTGGGCGCTCCCCCTCTCTTATCACATCTGGCCTATTCTAG
>Ga0065711_1046738_pt1 | contig 12724 bp, 7 predicted proteins | sample Hoacrofraction12_FD_59098 | JGI IMG/M metagenome (GOLD analysis project Ga0065711, IMG submission 59098) | Hoatzin crop microbial communities from Cojedes, Venezuela - Epithelial fraction 12 v2 (version 2) | ecosystem: Host-associated > Birds > Digestive system > Esophagus > Crop | place...
AAAAAAAAAAAAAAAAAAAAAAAAAAATCCTACTGATCAGGTTGACTGTTGTTCTTAATAGCGATTAACAGGTAGAAGGAGAAATTTGCTTCAGTGCCTCTACCCAGGTTCAGCTCCAGCTCTTGAGAATGTCACACAAACACAAATATGCAAACACACCAAAAACTGGGATGATAATCGACACCATGAATCAGTCAAACTATCCCAAAGACCAGAGCATTAACCAAAGTCAGCAGTAATTACAGTCCATATTACCGCACCAAGCTTTGAAGTCCAGCAAAGGAGTTGCTGCCCACACCGTGTTCTTAGAGCAGAAAAAGGCAGCAGCTGGGAGGAGGGCAGCAAACTGGCCAAATTCATGCTGTAGCTAAATCTGGGAGACATCGAGAACTGCTTTGTATTATTGCTTTTGTGCTATAAATTAGTCATCCTTACCATATCTCATAACCTATCAGAGAAGAAAATATTTGTTTTCCTACATCTTGGTTAATTCACATCCTATATGACCTTTTCTCAGAAAGGGGGACTAAGTAATCCGATTAAGAAAAAAAAAAAAAGACTAAAAACTGAATTTTTCAAGGCCAGTTCATACAAAGCCTAATTCTTTTCCACCCAGGTTTATAGTTTAATTCAGCAGCTGAAAACTGCAGGAGCAGTTAGACTGGAGAATACTTTACCAGTAGTCGAGTATTTCCTTGCTTGCGCCACAAAAACTGAACTGGAACAAGGACCACTGACCATCTTATAGGATGTCTCCATGGACAGACAAAATTGAATAATTAATCTTTTTGATCTCTTTTCTTGCATGACTAATACCTTAAACTCTAATTCTCCTTCCCAAACAAAATCTATTCTGAAATGTCTTTGGCCTCAGGTATCTTGGGTCATGTGAAATTAATTATCTTCAATAGTTATGCTTTTGTCTTTAAAAAGATTTATCACATTTGCTATGAGTCAGCAGTGGAGCAGCAACCTGTCTTCAGAAATTTGGGCTCTGACACTTATTATGGCGGTAAAATAACCCTTAGAGGAAAGGAGAAAATTAAGAAGCAAAAATGGTGGAAGAGATCTATACAGTACACCAACCAGAAAGTTAGGTACGACTTGGCAGTTAGTAAATGAATTAATGTCTGGTATAATGGGAGAGGGACAGTTTTAATTATAAGATGCCTACACAGCCATCACATCACAAAGCACTCTCAGTACAGCTCACTGGTTTGCCTACTGCCCTGTCTTCTCTCATCTTTACTTCATTTTGCGTCCTTCCAGAGGAGGGGACCCATCAGAGCCCAGGAGAAAAAACACACGAGAGCACCAGCATGAAGTATTTGCCATCTCACAGTCTAACCTGGAGGACACAGTTCACCTCCAAGCTGTGCCTTAGGGTTAAAGAGCAAAGGAGAAGCTAAACTGAAACACATTTTGGAAGACCACAGAGAGAAGCAGAAGAGAGCTTAAGCTGATGTAGAAGTATGGGAGATCTGGCTTTACCCACACTGGCAGGTCCTAGCTCAAAGCCCTGCCAGTGCTGCAGCTGATGGCCAATGCAGATGTCAGGGCACCAGCATAGGACCTGGAGGATCAGGAGCATGGAAATACATGCAACAAGAATGCTCCAAATGCAGAAAGACGACATACAGCCTTCCATATATAAGAAGAATGAAATTGAAAGCTCAGATTGGAAAGAGATGAGAGTACGTCAGACAGATGATTTCATCATGGTGATTTCAGGAGGGATGGAACACCTCTCCCCAGAGGGATAGAACACACCTCTCCTATGAGCAAAGGCTGAGAATTGGGGGTGTTCAGCCTGGAGTAGAGAAAGTTCCAGGCAGACCTTACAGAAGCCTTCTGGTACATGAAGGGGGCCTACAAGAAAGCTGGAGAGCAAGGGCAGGTAGGGATAGGACAAAGGCTCTAAACTGAAAGAGGGTAGGTTTAGATTAGATATCAGGAAGAAACTCTTTATTCCAAGGGTGGTGGGGCACTGGAACACGTTGCCCAGAGAAGCTGTGGCTGACCCCTCCCTGGCAGTGTTCAAGGCTGGGTTGGATGGGGCTTTGAGCAACCTGGTATAGTGGAAAGTGTCCCTGCCTATTGCAGGGGGGTCGAAACTAGATGATCTTTAAGTTCCCTTCCAACCCAAACCATTCTATGCTTCTATGTTTCTACATAACCAAAAGGGAAGGGAGTCGCAGCTCTCAGGTTTGCGAGGGTTTTGAATGCAGCTTCCAACACCTTGGAACAATGCCCCCAGCTGGCTCCCGTTCAGTAGCCATCCATACCCAAGAGTTACAGCTGGAGAAGGCGGGGGTGGGGAGGGGGTGGAAATCCAGCATCCTTTTCACTGAATACCACAAGCACCTCTGGGGTCTTACATTCCTTTTGCAGAGCACAGCCTTCCTAGCAATAAAGTGTTTTTGTCACCCCTGTGGGAAAACTTCCCAAACGTAATGAAGACACAATTCTTTGTGGCAATAGGAAGAGTCTAAATTTGCCCACGTTGGATCTGTGAACTTCCTCTGGAGTGACAGCACTAAGCTCTGACAGGCTGTAACAGATCTGACTCCACGGGTCTAAATTAAGAGTTAGGGCATCACGTTTCTTGTGCTGACTCTGGGTCCTACCTGTCAAGTTGAGAAATAGCAGAAAAGGAGAGTAACGAATCTGAAGGCAAACTTGGAAAAGGAGCACCTTGGAAAATGGGAACACAAACGCTAACAGAGTGGCTTCTGAAGAGAGACAAAGAGAGGGCAAGGCTAGGACTGCTTAGGCAAAGAGATGCAAAAATAGGACTAAGCACACAAGTGTGAAATCCTGTAAGGGCTGGGAAGGTGAGAAGATGTAGAGTAGGAGTAGGAGAAGGAGAAAGGAAGGACAGACAGAGCAGGTCTGGAGCTTTAACAAGAAAAGCTGGGTCCTGCTGGGTAAGCAACTAAGTGACAAAGACAGAAGTGGGAATGAAATAAGCAGGATAATCAAAACTCCAGATTTGATGGGATTTCCTGGGCAGGCAAGCTTTCTGACACAAGAGGGTGTAACAGTAAGGGGGGGAGAGCAGGGGGAAACAGGGTCAGAAAGTAGGAGGAAAGGAAGTAAAGAAAGCAGGGCAGAAAAAAGCCCAGTCTAAAGTGGGACACAAGACTCCTGAATCCCTCAACATGCCTATCAAGTCTTCTGGAAACCTTCTAGAGTTGTGAGTGCGATTATCCAGCCACCATACTATGCAATTACCAGCTGAAGTGTCAGAAGTCTGTATGATGGATCCAAAAGTCCCAGGCCTGCTAATACACCATGCAGATAGATACAGATTGAAACTATTTAGAAGTTTGGAAAAGTCAAAACTAGGGTTGATTGCAAAACCTTTGTTCATTCCCCCTTTACTTATGTGTAACAAATAATGTATGGCTAACAGAGCAGTAAGTTATCCTGTGGACCTGAATTTAAACTCTACTTTTAGCAAAGAGTTCCCCTGTAACTAATCAGAATCATTTAAAGCACAATTTTACAGGTAATCACTAACGGCGTGCCAGATTAAGAGACTTCCCTGGATCATTAAACCCAGTTCTTGCTGATACCAGCATCACCTTTTTGAAGTCCCTTCTCTATGCTGATCAAGCTCCAGCTGAAAACCTGCTAGATATTTTAGATGGTTTTCTTAAATTTGCAGAAAAGATGAACCCTCTGAGCTCTGTCATAAGACCCAACAAGAGCTCTAGTTTATACGAAGATATTACAGAAATGTCAAATCCTTTAGATCTGACCTAACCAAAGCCTCAGATTGGGCACTCAAAATTAGTAGCTACTTCTGATATTTGCCTTTATTTACAGTAGCTGCAAACACAAAAGACAGTACTTTCGCACTGCAGAAAGGTGTTCTGAAAAATCTATCCATTAATACCTACGAACTGGTAAGTATTAATTAAAAAAGGCTAGAAAAAGGTAAAGGGATAGAAAAAAGTATAAAAAACCCACAATTTCACAGTATTTGAAGAGCATACATTAACTATCCATGCAACTAGATGCCTTAATTGGTGGGCGATACCACAGGGAAACAGCTAAATCTGACTCTTAAGACTAGACTGGATAGAGCAATGGAAAAATATACACTAAGGCAAAACATCACATGGCTTAATGTAAGGATATGCTGAAATGCTCTGTATCAATATCTATTTGAATGCAAACTTCCGTGTTGGTTAAAGCTTGGTAAAATAGACTGTTTGTCTAACAATTTTTATTCCCTTTAATTTTAACAAAACATCCTTACAACACAACCGCCACTGGCTTGCGAATTGTAGTGCATATGGCTCTGCTAAAGATTTCTACAGAAAGCACTGAGGCTTGACTGAGTGAATTTATTGACTTTAGGACTCAATCCACTTTAAAAGAGCTTGTGCCTTCATTTCAAAAAAATACATGCAAATAAAATGCATTCTGTTCCAGCACAGTTCAAACAAAGAGCACAAATACAAAATACTGTACTGTTCAACTAAAGGAAGAACTTGTATCTCACTGAATAGGTGCCTGAAGCAGATGTGCTGTGAGGTACCCATACATGAGAGACTTCCTACGTTTCACTCATCTACCTGTTCTCTGATAAGAGAGGGGAAAGACATTGCTCTTTTTCCAGATCCTTCGTAAAACCCTACTGAATCGATTTAAATCAAGTTCAGCAATTCTGAGTACATTATGCAATTGCAATTTTAGGATTTTTTTTATATGTCAAGCTAGTTTATAGACACTCAGCTGTTTGCTTTTTATTTATGCATTTAAATGAAGGGCAACTACTATATAATTAACATGAGAAGAGAAGTAAAATTCTTGGAGTGAACTTTGCAATTCCATACAAAATTCCTCAGTTACCATTTTGTCTTCTGCAATGTAAGTCAGATTACATTTACCCAGCCTCTCAAATTTCTCTATCCTACCAAGCACCGAATCAATCTAGTTCACAGAAAAGGAATTTTAAACAACCCAAATGGCTTGATAAATACAAAAAACTTCAAAAAGACTGATATCAGTCTCTTTACATTTTCAAGACACAGCTGAAACTAGACTTTCTTACATGAGGTGATTTCTACTTAACACCAGCAATTTCCTTGCGATCTCAACATGCCAGTCTTCATAAATCTGTGTCTATTCATGGAAAAGTAGCTATGCTCAAGTTTGAATTGGATGTGCGGTAGTCAGGAATATGTCCTTTTATACAAGTCTCTTTAATCATTAACATGGCTTTCATAGCTTCAAGTAGTTTAATGGGCCATGAAGTTACAGAGTTACTTCAAATCTAATGAGTATCTGGCCATACCCCGTGGCAAGGAAATCCAGGAGCTAAGCAGGATCCACCTGAATACACAGTATAAAGCAAAAGCCGCTTTATAAAATATGGGTGTACAAGTGTAAGGACTGAAAACAAGTTTTACCTATTTCAACACAATGTCCATAACACACACAAACAAGTCACACAGCACACCCTCAGTATCACTGTCATTTCCATGTTCATGCCATCTTTATGCCAGGGTAAGTCTCTACGAACAGGCCCTCCTTTCTCCCCATGTTTTCACTCCTTACAAAATCCTGCCCTGCCGAACCCTCTTCCTGCAGGACTGCCTTTCCTCTCAGCAGCAGTCAGAAGCAGAGCACAGAGCAACCAGTTACGCTTACACACTCCTCCCCTACAGAGCAAGCCACCAAGAATGCACTGGATGAAGAGTGCGGGATATCAGCTTTCAGCCAAAACAAATCTAAGCCAAAGTGAACCAACGAAGGCCACAAGCCTTGCATTGCCCAGTGTTCTGTTGCACAGGAAGGGAAGGAAGGTAAAAGTTTCTTACTCTGTTGACCAAGAACTTCAGAAGGGCAGCACTCCAGAGGCAGCCATTCATTGCTATAGCACTGTCGTTGCTTTATTTAAGAAAAAACATACCAAGGCCCCCCCCACACGCACACCCCCTTCCTTCTATATTTGTATCTATTTTCAGGATTTCACATGCATGCTCCTTCTTGTTAACAGAGTCAAAACAAGTAGTTATCCCACTTGCAGCACCATGCTGGCTAGAAAAAAAACATGAGTTTTCTCTGATAATAGCCCAAATTCCTTCACACATTCAGACTATAAAGTAGGGAAACTTCCCATAGTCATCGCACTCCTGGGCAAAGTGTTGTTTTTCACTATCAGCAAACCCGCAGAAAAAGCAGGCTTTAAATAGCATCCCAAAGCAACCACCACTTCCTTTCTCATCCCAAAACACAAAACAAGCTCCTCAGTAAGTTTCAAGTCAGTAAAGAGAATTAAAACAAGAAATGTACAGCATAAGACCTAAGGAAAAGTCAAAGTGAGCAAGTAATTATACAAAATTTCATAGTCAAGAATCAAGTAGCAACACCAGGTGGCTTCAACTGGAGGTTTGCAGAGTATTTTGGACGAGTAAAGCTGATTCAGCAGCACTGAGAGTAAGCACAGTGACTAAGCTTCAAAATCTGCTGTAATGCACTCAGAAAACTGCCTGTAGAAATCAACTGTATAAAGAGGACCAAAACCCAAACAGACACTACCATGCAAAAATCTGTATTTTAATATATTAACAAATGGAATCTTCCGTTTTGTCTTAAACAAGACATGTAGTACCAAATGTTTATGTGCATGGAGAAACAGAGAGGGAATAAATATTACAGTTTTTTATCTGTTTTCATTGCACATTTTGACATATTTTACCAGAAGTATTCTGCAAGAGTAAGAGCACAGTACATTTAACCAATATTGTTCTAAACAGTGAATCAACTAAAATAAAGTAGTACTTTCAACCCAACATTACCTTGGAAAACCGAGCATTTATCCATTTTGTGAAGGTCTTTTTCTGTACATCATTGTGTTCATCTGGAAAGAGAAAATAACAAGAAAACAATGAGTGAAAACTCATTCTTCTTAATTCTAGATTGATCAAAACAGGCCATACTAAATAGTACCTTGACGTAGTGGGAGAATTTTTTGCTTAATCAGTCAATAAAGCTGTTCCAATCTCTACGAGACTTTGGTACTTGCATCGTCACACAAATATTTCATTTTTGCTACCAACCACAGCAGTTCCTTTGCATTAGAATCAGTCTTACAGCACCTCCTGGGCAGGATATCGATGCACTAAATCCACAGGCTTCCCATCTGGTGAATAGCAACCTATGAAACCATACACTTAATCAACAGACTTTGTCAACGCCTTAGCAGTCATGGTGGTGTTAGGTTGACGGTTGGACTTGATGATCTTAGACGTCTTTTCCAACCTTAATGATTCTACAATTCTTTTTGCCTGTATGCATTATTCCCAAAGCTGCTAAGGTTCTTATTCAAGCTTCCGATGCAGATAGTAACCTCCTTCAGTACACGGCACAACAGCTGCAATACCTAAGCTGCTGGAATAACCCTTGAAGTATTCGCATCCTTACCTAGCCTCAGCCTGGTTTTGCACCTAGGTTAGGAACCATGGTAGTGATCGTCCACAGTCAAGTTCAGCTAAAGTGAGGGAGGGCTCCGCAGCCCTTCCCTTCACACATCCCTACTGGTATGGCACCAAAGTACCACCACCTAGGGTCCAGGAGGACCCAGCAGGACACCTCTGGGGTAAACTGCACTAAGCAGTGCTAAGGGCAAGACTGTGCCTCACCGCCTGCACTTAATGACAGTGAATTACCTGCTGACAACAGACCAGGCAAAGGAATTTGGCACACCATGGATTTTCAAACCTGCTTGCTGCAGCCAAGAAGAGATATATACGCAGCCTCCAAATCCGTGCAGCAGACCACAGTCAAGGCAGGCAGTGCCTTCCACCGGGCAAATTCAGTTTGACAGCTGCAGCCCAGATCATAATCTCCAAGAAGCCTTCAAGAGCTTATTGACAGACCAGCCCAGAGGTACTCTTCTAGCACCTGCAGCATGCTACTGCCTGGGATGCTCTCCTGTAGACCTTTTTGGTGGCATCTGGCACTGTTTTTTCCAAGCCCCTTACCACAACAAAGCGTACCACCAAGGTGTTCAGACCATCTGTCCCTGCACCATGATGAAGTCATAAAGAAAACTGGATTGAAACTCAAATGTTCCACATCATGGAACCATGAAAAAGAGGGAAAAAATGTACACAGTCTGAAGAGAATCAGATTATGATTAAAAGGCACCACTTAAAAGATCATACAAGTCAAACAGCAGCATTTGAGACCATTGTACAGTGAAGTTTTACCTACAAACTCCAGATGTTTACAAAAAAATCACAGAATACCAGCAGAAGATTCCTTAGGTAGATGACCTCAAAATTTCCTCTTTTTTCCCCAACATGCATCTGAAACTAATGCCATCCATGTCAAATATATCAAGCCACAGATCTGTTACACGTGGACTACTGGAGCAATAGAACCACCAGGTGGTTTTTACTTAGTATACATGAACAAGAAACAGCAGTGACTAAGGCTCAGTTCAGACAAGAAAAGAAGTCACATTGGTAAGAAATGAGATGTAACAACAGTTAAAAGACTTGATAAACTTTATGAAAACGTTCATGTCAATTTAAAATAAAATCTCAGTTCTGGGCTTCTTTTAGGCTATGGCTGAAAAACCTGTTTACAACATGCCAAAGAGTGCCTGTCTGCTGCAACATGGCAGCCAGTAACTATTATTTCACACTTCTGTGCTTCTCTTTGCCATCTAAAGTTGATCCAGCATAGCCTACTCCTCAGTCGCACTTTGAGCTCAACCTGAAATCAGACAGCTCAGTGCAGAAAAAGATTTTTCTCACAGAGTTTTAAGATACGTACAGTGCATGCACAGCCATGCTTAAAACATCTCATTCAAATTCAAGCTACTGTTCTGGGAAACACAATTACCTAAAAGATCTCATTAACCTGCTCTCTTCCCTCAGTGAAATAAAGCACTTTGCCATCAAAGACAGATAGGGTCTACCAGCAGGACACTCCATGCCAAATATCCATCTTACTGGAGACTGACAGGGTCAAGATTTAAACTCTCAGTACACTGAATGTATTTACTACATAGTAAGGAGACAGAAACAGACTAGATTATCAACTGCCACTGTTGGGCCAAAAAGCTGGCTTTGTACAAAACTCAATCCCAGACTCTGTCCACCGCTTGATAATGTTTTCCATTTACATTAATTGCAAATACTATTTGTATTGAATGTATTGAGATTTAAACATCCTTCTTTCTCTTTAACCCTCTTTCAGTAAACTTTGTCCCTCTTCTGCCAACACCATCAAGGGCATACCTATGCACCAGGATGCTTTCCTAAGGTTTGGTCTGCTCTTTTTCCTTCCCTAGGCTTCCCTATGTGAGAATCAAGAAGAGTAACCCCAAAATTTGAGGTCTCATATTCTTTTAATGTGCTCACTCCTTAAGATGATACAGGCAAAACATGAAGAGAAGCCAAAAATAGATGCACTGATTGTGTAAAAGGATAACAGCGGTCATGAAAAGTGTCATGGATTTATAAATCCTGTGTGCTCAGAGCTCTACACACCTCAGTCTTGCTGGGCTCAGCCCCTTCACAAGCACACACACAGCCAGAGGTGATGGCTTTTCTCAGCGTTACACCAGCTTCAGCCTGCCAGGACTCAATCAGCCTTGTGCCTACGGCTGCTCCCCCCAGGCCTCAGGTCCAGGTTGCTTAAGTGCTCACGCTATATGTGCTGCAGTAGCATACGTGACATTTACTAAAAATGCAGCCCTTTTCCCCTCTTTTTGAAAAGAGGGTTTCCTGGGGACGGGGGAAAAGAAAAAAAAACAACTAACAAACTACAACACACATGACTTCATAAACACAAACTACTTCATCATTAATGGAGGAAAAAAAAAGAACATGAATGTATATACCCCTACTATCTCTTCAGTATCAGAGCATCCTTTAGTCCGGTTAAGCAAGTAATCAGAACCACCTCCACCCCCACTCGACTCCCATCTTCCCAAAACATTCTGCTCAGTTGTAAAACCCATTGCTCGATCAGGCTATGCTTTCACGTTTGCTTTATAGAAGCCTCTGAAACCCGAATTTTTTTAATTGGTCGCTATAGCTAGGGTAGTGTCAAGCTCTCTGCTCTAAATCCCTGGAAATAAATTTGTAACTGAAATGCTTGTGCTTTGTTAACAACAGTGACAAGTTATTTTATCCCTTAAATTAATTTTCTTTAGATTCTTCTGAGTCTGTAAAGCAACCCCCAGAGTCTGACATTACGATTCAGACAACAAATTAGCTGCAGTCAGTCAAAAAACAATATAACCATTCAGCAAAGCATGTGGTACTCTAGCCAGTCAACTTCTCACATGAGACATTAAAAACGTCAGCAAGGCACAGCCTAGTGAGAAACAAATTCATCAAGTCACTAAAACATTTGTGTTTCCTTTCACAGTGCTGCAGTCTGACAATAAAAGCCAAGGACTGACTGGGGGCCAAATTCTGCCTCATCACCTGTCAACTGTTCCCTCTGGCCAACATGGCTCTGCCTGCCCTTCAGTCACTTAATGGACTTGTAATGGCTGACGTCAGAACAGTTTGTTCCTTTAAGGGGAAATAAAAAGAAACCTAAACACACACACAGAGAATTAAACTCTTGTGATGACAACAGAGAGAAGAAAAACTTCCTATCCCGGATGCTTGTTTGCTGAAGCCTGTTTCTGTTACACAACATGATGTTTATCCATGCAACTGGTGGTGTTAGGAGCGTACCCAGTGCCCGTGTCCTGGCATTCAGTCACCCCCAGGAACCACTCTTCTGGCCTTGCATACCTCCCCTACCCACAACGTTTTCCCTTAATTGTATTGGGAAACAGTTCAAGTCCAATCTATTGCCTTGTGAATATCATGTTCAGGAGCAAAAAGGAATCTAAATGGTCTACAAATAGAGGTAATAGCCAAATGCCTCACCAGATTGTGGTTTGCCCTTTATTTAACCTCTGCTTCACACTGAGAGCCAGCTTTCTTATTTCTCCAAAACACATGACATGCTTACATGACAGAACTGTGTTATTTAGTTTTTGAAAGACAAAAATCATCACACCCAGAACAGCTGGCAGAGCTACACTACAATGAGAGTGCCCTGGAGAAGCATACACTCTAAGCTGGCAAAAGAAGTACAGAAATTGCTTGACCATTCCAGCACAAGTTACCAAGGGTCATCTCACATTTTAAGACTTAAATAAGGGGGTGGGGAAGGCAAATTTAAGTTCTCAGCAAAGGAATTTAGAAATAAAAGAAGGAATTAGCCTGTGGGTTTCAATTAAGACACTTGGAATGTAACGAAGTTAGAAACATATCTTTGCCTAAGCCTTTAGGCAAGAGAGTATCTATTGTAGACACCACCCTACTAAGGGCCAGCACACTTCTGAAACTCTGAAAACATTAACATAAAGAGGAGAAAGTGTTGTATTCTTCAGTGCAGCATTTTCTGGATAGAAAAAGCGTTTTGAAAGTAACCATCTTTTTGTCTAACTCACTCGGACTAATGCACGTATAAAGACACAAAATAAGCATCTACTTTAAGGATGGAAACCAGTGTGGCTTTTATCCCTGCTAGCAAGAGGCAAAAAGCCAAACAAGCCACAAAGCACCCAAGTTTGTGACCACCAACTTCACAGAAGAGCCTCTGATTCTCTTTGGGAATGTTGGACCCTGACTTCATTAACACAGAATAATCATTACCAGCAGCCCTGAGGTTTTGGGATAGGCTTATTGGGGGTGTGATGTTCGGGTTTTTAAAAGAAACAGAAAGCAAAAGTTCAAGACTGTTCTGCAGATCCCTGCTTCTCTTGCAACACTGTGGCAGAACAAATGGTTCCAGCAACAAGTAATACGCTTCTAAGCTTTTACTTTCGCACTGCAATTTTCATTTCTGCAATCAGCAACGAGCACAAAGTTTTCTTTCATTCCTTCTCCTTCCCCTCTCCATCAGACTTTAGCAGTTGGGCAAGAACTCAGTTATATTAATAACCAAACAAAAAACACGAAACTAAAAAAACCCCTGCACCTCACTCCCTGGTGTTTCCCAGCAGCAGAAACCATTAAAAACAAGACACCACAGACGAGAAATGAGGACCACCCCCTGATTCTCACTGAAGTGTGCTGTGAGTCTAAGCTAAATTGTATTTACTTCACAATAAAAAAAAAAATTGCCCAGCAACTGATAACTTAGAAGAAGGCATCCTCACAGCTGAAGCAATATTAAAATAGCTGTTTCCATACCTCCCAGCAAAAGCAATCTAACATGCCACACTGCCGGGCTCAGTGCAGTGGAATGATGATTAAAAGGAAGCTAGAGAAAACAGCAAGCTCTCGGGAGATAGAAATAATGCTGTGGCACCACAGACCAGGGCTGAAGACCCATGCTGGTCAGCCAGTGACCTTCCTGTTTTCACAGGACAGCAATGCAAAACCAAGAATTCGATGCGAAGCATCCCAACACCTACATGGGGCTGTTCCGGAGGGTAGCCAAGGCCTAGCAACCCTGCATTTCACTCCAACAGCCTGCAATGGCTCCCTAACTTTTGGTCAAACCAAGCAGCGTCAGCTGCCTGTGCAAGACAGCCCTCGGAAGACTTTGTGTGCAATGCAAATACGTTTGGGTTCTTCTTTCACAAACTGCCAGGGATCACACACCAAGGCTGCAAAAGTTTCTGCCAAAATCTTTGGTTAGAGCAGAGGGTTTCAGCTTTCAGCAAGTGCATTGGGGGGGG
>Ga0065711_1010036_pt1 | contig 12723 bp, 12 predicted proteins | sample Hoacrofraction12_FD_59098 | JGI IMG/M metagenome (GOLD analysis project Ga0065711, IMG submission 59098) | Hoatzin crop microbial communities from Cojedes, Venezuela - Epithelial fraction 12 v2 (version 2) | ecosystem: Host-associated > Birds > Digestive system > Esophagus > Crop | place...
AGGGAAGGGAAGGGAAGGGAAGGGAAGGGAAGGGAAGGGAAGGGAAGGGAAGGGAAGGGAAGGGAAACCAAAACTCAGAAACACTACGAAAGTACACTCCAAAAGCCCTGGTGCGCGTTGTTTTTTGAGAGTTCTGGTCTAGAAGATCTCTTGCTTCATTGAAACGTTCCTGTCTGCACACACTAAATGCATGCGCGAAACACTCTGAATACGAAAGATCCTAATTTTGAATGACACTCATCATCATACAGTACTTCTACATAGAATGTGCAGCATCTTCTGGAAGAGCAGCTTAACAAGATCAGTGCAATTATAAATTTCTGCACAGTGGAAGTAAGGTTATTTTGCATTACATTTATGTATTTTTTAATGTGTTTTGCTCCTTTGCTTCCTCTGCAGACATAGATCACATTCTAGTTATTTTCTGCAAAAGGTTCATTATACTGTGCTTAATAACTCAGGGAACCTGGCAATTTTAGTAGCAAATATTTCTAATTCTTAAGCATAGCATAAATGAATAAATGCATTTCCCAATCCATGCTTTCATTAAAAAAAGTCAAAATGCAAAGCACTGATCTGCACTTGAATGTATTTCTCCTTGCTCTTTCCCATTGTGTCTTTGCTCTCTACACAACACAAAAGAATAGGCAGAAACCACACTGGCACAGCTGGATTTCAAATAACCATGTTTACTAGCTAGGTAGAAATATACGCCCCTGTGTTCACACAGGTACTGCTGTTCTGCCTGGCTTTGGGTAGCTACTGCAACAAAACATGGCTCCCAAACTATTTAAAAGGCCCCCAAACTATTTTAGCACTCAATTCCCATTCATTGAATAATTTAAAATGCCACAATATTTCAAAGCACTGGAGTCAGAACTGGTCTTCTCACTTGCACTACAAAGCACATAGAGAAAATCATTCCAATCCACCATAGCAGCACAACGGTTCCCAGTGACACATGCAGTTATTTTGCATAGGTCCAGGAAGATAATTCTTCAAGCCACCTTAAGCTTATACCATTAATTTGATTTTAAAAGACAAATGAATGTAGTATGTGGTTCATAATAAATTTTTCCTAGAAACATACAAAACCTAATAAACTTTGTCAACAAAGATTTCTCTGGTCATCAGGCAAAAAAAAGGCAAACAGGAACACCTGACCAAAAATTGCAGCTGGGACTACCAAGCAAGGAGGCATGTCAGGCTCCAGAGCTCTAAACTTTTAAACCCACAGCTCCCACCCTCCATATAAACTTGCCACTAAGTCTAGACTACTCTGGGTTCTTTAGTCCCAACTTTTCACATGAAACTTTCCTACTAATAAGAACATTTTCAAAAATCTTTGTGGAGGAAGAAAAACAGCTCTACCCAAGAAATAGTAAGAATCTCAGGGTTTTCTGAGTGCATATCATAGAATCATAGAATAGTTTGGGTTGGAAGGGACCTTTAAATGTCATCTAGTCCAACCCCTTGAAGTGAGCAGGGACATCTTCAACTAGACCAGGTTGCTCAGAGCCCCATCCAACCTGACCTTCAATGTCTTCAGAGATGGGGAATTGACCACCTCTCTGGGCAATCTGTGCCAGTGTTTTACCACCCTTATTGTAACAAATGCTTATATCCAATCTGAATCTACCATCTTTTAGTTTAAAACCATTACCCCTTGTCCTATCGCAACAGGCCCTGCTAAAAAGCCTGTCCCCATCTTTCCTGTAGGCCCCTTTTAAGTACTGGAAGCCACAAGAAGGTGTCCCTGGAGCCTGCTCTTCTCCAGGCTCAACAACCTGAACTCTCAGCCTTTCCTCACAGGAGAGGTGTTCCAGTCCTCTGATCATTTTTGTGGCCTCCTCTGGACTTGTTCCAACAGGTCCACGTCTTTCCTGTGCTGAGGGCTCCAGAGCTGGACATAGGACTCCAGGTGGGTTCTCACCAGAGGAGGCAGAATCCCCTCCTTCGACCTGCTGCTACTCTGCTGGGGATGCAGCCCAGGATACAGTTGGCCTTCTGGGCTGCGAGCGCACATTGGTGGCTCATGTCAAGCTTTTCATCGACCAGTACCCCAAGGCCTTTTTTGCAGGGCTGCTCTCAATCCCTTCATCCCCCAGCCTGTATTTATAGCATGGGGTTGCCCCGACCCAGGTGCAGGACCCTGCACTTGGCCTTGTTAAACCTCATAAGGTTCACACGGCCCCACTTCTCCAGCTTGTCCAGGTCCCTGTGGATGGCATTGTGTCCCTCAGGTGCATTAATTACACCACTCAGCTTGGTGTCATCTGCAAACTTGCTGAGGGTGCACTTGATCCCACTGTCTATGTCATTGATGAAGATATTAAACAGTACGGGTCCCAACATGGACACCTGAGGGACACCACTTGTTACCAGTCTCCATCTGGACATTGAGCCATTGACCACTACCCTCTGGATGAAACCATCCAACCAATTCCTCATCCACCAACAGTCCACGCATCAAATCCGTATCTCCCCGATTTAGAGAGAAGGATATTGTGGGGGACCGTGTCAAAGGCCTTACAGAAGTCCAGATAGACAACATCCGTAGCCCTTCCCTTGTCCACTGATCTAGTCACGCCATCAAAGAAGGCCACTAGGTTGGTCAGGCAGGACTTGCCCTTGGTGAAGCCATGCTGGCTGTCTTGAATCACCTCCCTGTCCTCCATGTGCCTTAGCATAGCTTCTAGGAGGATCTGTTCCATGGTCTTCCAAGGCACAGAGGTGAAGCTGACAGGTTGGTAGTTTCCAGGGTCCTCCTTTCTACTCTTTTTAAAAATGTGTGTAATTGCTGTTTAGAATGCATTTGATATCACAAAATATTCATATTTTACAAGGGAAGGGGAAAGTTAACTGTCTAAAGGGGAAAACTCACACAGCACTATTTGTAGTGTCAATTTTAGATTTTTTTTCATCTTCACTCTTCTTTTTCCACATGGAACAAAGTTCCTAATCTCTTACAAAGTTTTCCCAGTCTTTTAATGCTCTTTAAACTTTTTTTAACAAAAAAAATATATCACATCTAACTGTTCAAGCTAAGGACATCTACATTGAAATGAGCTTCTGCAGAGGCATTGCTGTCCAGAGACAAACATCTTTAACTCCCAACAACGTCAAAACTACAGTGGGAGAGACAGAGTATGGTAAGATTTTCATCCTTTCTGAGGTTAATTCCATGTGATCAAGTACCATCTATTGTCTGTACATTGCCCCATCTAAGGTAGCTTACTGTGCTATCTTTAGAACATTTGCCTGTCTGTCATGCTTTATTGTGTCTCTCTAAAGCTGGTTCAAGTTACTTATGATCACACTTATGATATCTCTTCCTGAACTGGTGGAAAAGATCATGCTTGCAAACAAGACAACATACACAGTTGTCCCTTTATGGAAAACGAAAAGCTCACAAAAGCTACTTTTACTGCGAAAAATAATGTCTTTTTTACAAGCTCCCTTGTACCTTCATACGCTCTTTCTCCAACCTTAGATTTTATTTCTACCAGCTGTTGACCTAGTGATTTTGCAGATGGCTATATGGGCAGATGGACTGGAAGTTCTTACTATAAACATGCAGCAAAGGAGAATCCATGGGTTTGCACTGCTTCAGTTACCAGGATCTGCTGAGATGTCAAAGACATGTTATTCCCCATTTGGCAATATGCTTTGATTGCTAATTAATGCAAACAGCTTGTTGTCTACAGTAATACACAATTACTTCTCAGTGACCAAATGGCTTACAACAATTTCAACAAGCAATTCAGGAGCCAAAAGCATTCCATAAATAAGAAGCTGACACTAAGCTTGTGTACTTTTACTTAAAGATGTAATACTATAGCCATCTGGAAAACTGTTTATTTAACAACATACAGCAACATGGGACTTGCCACCTGTTAACTGGCAAGTTATCAGCAAAACAGGTAGCCAAAGGCATGAGTGAATCCAGCATTCAGGGCTAGGGAGGAAGAAAGATACAGTGACTGACATATAATGGCTCCTTTTTTGAGACACTCATTTTTGAAAACAAAAAAAAAAGTCCAATTTCCATGGAAAATAATCATGGAATAAATTCAAGCACTGGAAAGGTATTTTACTATCTCAGTGAGAAACAGACCTCTTCTCTCCATCTTTCTTAAGACAGCAAAAGAGACTTTGGTTAAGGTTTCCAAAAGGAATGCATGACAAAATCTTGAACTTACAGCAAGCTCTGCAGATCAGTGATGCCATGTATTGAGAATATGGGTGGCTCTTCCTCTCCAGCACATATCAGTCTATAGCAGTATAGAGAGACACTCAAGCAAGCTTCATAATTTAGAGTAAATCCATGTGGTGGCATGTGAATGCTAATTCCTAGAAATTTTTCCCCTGAGGCCAGACATTTTCTGAAATGGCTGCCTTGCAGTAAACACATCTGAAACCAATCCTTTCAAGTGCATGATTCATGTTGTGTGCTCACAGCCCAAACAGTGTTACAAGCACAGAAATCTTTTTACAGAACTAGATGTCCAGAAGAAAGGATACAGCACAGAACAAACTACGAGCTGGATTTTCCATTTGATAAATATTTAGGATCTAACATATATTGCATCTGTACAGAAAATCTGTCTGCAACCAAGTTAGAGCAAAGAAGGCCTGCCAGAATTTTAGATTCTGTTTGTAAGTAGGGTTTAAGTCTTCAGAGAGCACACCAACCAACAGCTTCTGTCTGCTTTCCCATTGTGCCACTTCAGTCTTTGAGCTCCAAAACCAAATCATATAAACAAGAAACAGCAGTAAACAGGGCAACATTATCATCCCCAGACTGTCTCGTCTCCCAACAGCAAACACCTGACTGCAACAAAAGCACCTTTCCTACAGTCCTGTAGCTGCTAGGACAAAGCTGCTTTAGACTAGCTAAGGAAATACACCTACAGTCTAGAGCCCATGCAGACCCCTCTGGTGCTGGTAACAAGTAGTGCAAGAATAGACCAGGTGCAGTTATTTTACTACCATGGCATCTAGCTCCTGTCTTAGGCCAGACGATGGCATGATGGGATACTGCAAAGTAAGCTTTGTCACCACTGACGTTTGGCAATACGGAAACAGCACAGGTAGAGATGACGACCTGCATTTTCCTTGTAGAGTGTATATAAATATATAACATATATATTTTAACTACATTTTATTTTCCCTCTACTACACTGAAATTTAAATGCTGGAATTTATTAGACTTCTTTTCTGAACACAGAATGGGAAAGCAGACAGTTGAAAAAATAAATGATCAGTCTGGATATATTTACTTTGAATATAAACATCATACTAGAAAATGCTTGAAAGTTCAGAGCAGACAAAAATGTTGGAAGCTCTTATGCTTTCCATAAATCATCTTACATTTGCATATTAACAATAATTCTGACTAATGACTGCCATGCCTCTTTAATCCTGCATTAATTCAGACATTCATAGATACCTTCTGCTTCCAGGATCACTGCCCATCATAGTAACTGCAACAGTACGTAGCACTGAGTTAAAGGTGGTAGTTCTATCCATGACTTAACAGGTTCAAGATGCAATCAGAAAAAGCTGCTGTAATGAGGTGGTGTGTGTAGAATTAAGTTTCAGTTGTTATCCCACAGGATTTTCTAATGTATAGAAATTCCTGTTATCTTAAAGACTTCCCAATAATAAGACTGAAATCAGACACAGAAATGAAGGAAAAAATCATGCTACATTACAGCAACACAAAATGTTTTCTTTATAAGCCCTTTCTCAGGCAAGCCTAAAAACTTCTAATAATTCCCTTATTTTAATTTCATACATACTATAAAACAGCTTAGATTGCAATATTAAGTGCATACAGGTATTTTTAAAAGTAAAAATGCACTCATGACTATATTCATAATGTAAAGAAATAAGAGAAATCTCACCAAATAAAAAATCGTAAAAATAATATAAAGCTAATTCACACAAGTCTTCAGCTTGGCAAGAAGGCTTATCCTGGAACTACTGGGTACCATCAAATTGAATTTTTAAGACATGAACTCTTCACCAGTCCTTATGCTGAACTAAATGACTAAAGAATCAATTATTTTAGAGTTCTCCCCCTTTCACAAATGCACATGAAAAAAGCAGCAAAGAAAGAAAATAATCTTCTCAGCAATACTACACAAAGCAGTTTCTAAAAAGGGAGTCCACAGATTTTTCAAACCCACCAGGCTTTGAAAATATGCCACAAATACCAGAAGACTCTCAAAGGGCTGCAGCTCTGGAACTGCCACCCTCTAAAAGCTTTCTGTATTAACATGTTTTTTTTAAATGCAGATTAAATATTGCATTTGCAGTATGATTAAACATCGCAATTTCTATACAATTATCTATAGAGCACTCATCCCTGTAAAATGAAATTTGGAGATGTTTTTTTAACTGTTCCACACTATGAATGAACCGGATACCAAATGGTGATACGAGAAGATGCACATGGGAGAGATTGCAGTTGAATACCTTCCCACTGTTAACGCCACATCAGATAGGAAAGACAAGCATAAAGAGGAAGTAATATATGATTTATTTGTGGAACATTCTCAACATCATGACAAAGTCAAGTAGTTCTGACCTGTACATGCTCTTTTTCACACACTTTTCTATAAACATATGAACAAAAGTTCGTACCCATGGAGGATAACTTTTCCTCCCACAGATTTTTCATTTGATATTAAACTGTACTTTTCTACTCATGGTAGAAATGCTTTTCCACCACTTGCAACTGTTGACTGCTGTCTGTCAGCCAACAGAGCTGAAATGATAACATGCAACTTATTTAACCAGTCTCTTAGTACCAGTGAACAACACTTAAACATACAGCCCAAGAGAAATCCACCACTTTGTGAAACTGTATTTGCACGGAGCATGAGTTAGTTAATTATGGTTACAGTAATTAAAAAAACCCCTAAAACCAAAGTGTATTTGCTTAGAATTTCTGAGCAGCAAGAAGTGGCACATGACCAGTGAAAAAGGAGAGTCAAATTATGACCCCACAGCTTTAAATAAATAGGCCTTACTGAAAAAGACACAGGTACCAAAGTAAATGTGCATTTGTAGCAGCAATGTTCAAATACATCACTTGCACAAAGCAGAACAAAACTTTTCCTGCAATTTCTCACCTTCCTCGTTTCATTCATGAGCAAGGCAATCTGAGATGCTGATGACATATCTAGGAATAAAGGAATAGGAATTAAGTTCTGAATCCCTAACCCAAATAATGCCTTGTACAGTTTTGAAGATGCACGTACCTGTAGTGGCATAAAACATCTGCAAGATGTACAAACACTAATTTTCAGGGCTCATTCGTGCACAACTCTGTATTACATACGCAGATAAAAATACTGCTCAAACAATCATCATAAGCGGAGACAAGACAACACTGCATCCTCCAAAGAAGACAATCTGTTTAATGTAATTCTAATCCTAACCTGATTCCTTACCTGCTTCTCTCTACAGCCATAAATACTTTCTCTATTTCCTGTTAACAGCCCCAATTTGAGCACCATTTTTCACCTATTACTGATGTCTGCATCAATATCTCCCTTCTAGTGCAAGTACTACATTTCCAGCTACCTTGTCAGTGGAGCTCAGTTTTTTTCTAGTCTACCCACCACCTTTTTCTTAAAAGCATAATTCCCTCCCTTGCTGTGTCTCATTTAAACATTCAAACTGCCAGTTTATTAGGTGTTCTGGTGGCGGCTTCTTAAGAGATTGAGGTCTTTTGTGTGTCAGCCCCCTGACACACAATCTACATGTACAGGGAGGTGAGAGACAACAAAGAATCTCTCTTAAAAATCCGAGAGAGATTTGCACAAAATGAAACTGTTCTGCAAACGCGGCTCCTCTGAAAGCAGGGTTGCTGGCTTTCTCAGGGTAAGGCAGCTATTTGGATTTCCCACACTATCAGTATATCAGGTATTTCAAGGGGTGATGGATGTAGATCAGGTGTAGACGAGTTTTAACTTTAAAGGTACTTCTTGTGTCTGAAGACATTAATATCATGATGGGAGTTCTCTGTCATTTCCCAGTGCTGCTAGTGCTGCTTCTGCAGACAGCAAAAAGAAATCAGAAACATCACTCAAATTATCAAAAGCTGGAAGAGAAAGAAAGTGTTTGAATGCCATAACAAGGCCAGTGAACTGCATGTAAAGATCCTTATTAAATAGTATGAAATTGATCTATTACTAGCTTGATAATGTAGAACTTGGGCAGCATATTCACATTACCTACTTCTGCAGCTAAGAGACACAGAACAGGTAGAGAATCTACCGACGGAGCTTTTACTTCCTTATATTAAGTCAGAACAAGAACGATGATGGCAGCAACTCTATATTTTTTTTGATGGTAGAAACACACAGAAAATAAGGAGGTGATCAGTGACAGCCAACATGGCTTCACTAAGGGCAAATCATGCCTGACAAATTTAGTGGCCTTCTACAATGGGGTTATTGCATTGGTGGATAGGGCACCTGACATCATCTACCTGGACTTGAGCAAAGCATTTGACACTGTCCTGCACAACATCCTTGTCTCTAAACTGCAGAGACATGGATTTGATAGATGGACTACTTGGTGGATAAGCAATTGGCTGAACGGTCATACTCAAAGAGTTGCAGTCAACAGCTTGATGCCCAAGTGGAGACCAGTGATGCATGGTGTTCCTCGGGTCGATATTGAGACTTGCATTATTTAACATCTTTGTCAGTGACATGGACAGTGGGATTGAGTGCACCATCAGCAAGTTTGCAGACGACACCAAGCTGTGCGGTGCAGTCAACACGCTGGAGGGAAGGGATGCCACCCATAGGGACCTTGACAGGCTTGAGAACTGGGCCTGTACAAACCTCATGAAGTTCAACAAGGCCAAGTGCAAGGTCCTGCACATGGGTTGGGGCAATCCCAAGCACAAATACAGGCTGAGCATAGAGTGGATTGAGAGCAGCCCTGAGGAGAAGGATTTGGGGGTACTGGTGGACGAGAAGCTAGACATGAGCTGGTAATGTGCACTCAATAGAGCAGAAAGCCAACTGAATCCTTGGCTGCATCACAAGCAGCGTGGCCAGCAGGTCGGGGGAGGGGATTCTGCCCCTCTGCACCACCCTGGTGAGATGCCAGCTGGAGTCCTGCATCAAGCTCTGGAGCCCTCAGCACAGTTAAGACATGGACATGCTGAAGCAGGTCCAGAGGAGGGCCACAAAAATGATCTGAGGGATGGAACACCCCTACTACAAGGAAAGGCTGAGAAAGTTAGGGCTGTTCTGCCCGGAGAAGAGAAGGCTGAGAGGAGACCTTATAGCAGCCTTCCAGTGCCTGAAGGGGGCCTAGAAGAAAGCTGGAGAGGGACTTTTTACAAGGGCCTGTAGGAATAGGACTAGGGGTAATGACTTCAAACTGAAAGAGGGTAGATTTAGATTAGATAGACAAAGAAATTCTCTGCTATGAGGGTGGTGAGACACTGGAACAGGTTGCCCAGAAAGTTGTGGATGCCCTCTCCCTGGAAGTGTTCCCAGGCCAGGTTGGATGGGTCTTTGAGGAACTTGGTCTAGTCACAGGTGTCCCTGCCCATGGCAGGGGGACCTGGAACTAGATGATCTTTAAGGTCCCTTCCAAACCAAACCACTCTATCATTCCATGATTTCTTGACCTTTCCAGATTTATGATCATTGCTATTGTTACCTTTTAAGACCGTTCTACTACAACTGTTTATCTTTGACAAATTTTATAAAAAATTTGTCCTTCAGCCATTTCTATTAATAGCTGTGATTACCTAGATAAAAGAATTAAGAAACTCAGTTAAATGCATTCTTCATCGAACTCAGATGTCTACTCACCCATATACACAAAGCCCAGATATTGGAACTAATGGATGAAACTCAGTTTCACTCCTGTAGCAGATGTCATAGAAGCTAACTTTTCCCTATATAGGAAGAAAAAGCACTGATTAAAATAGTTCATTTTTTTTTAATAAACAAAAAAAGCCTGGAAGTCCCAAGCTCAGCCTACTTCAGTCTCGGAATACTATTGATTTGAAATTATGAGCTACTAATCCTTCCAGAAATGTAAATGGTATTTTGTAACTTGCATTTGAACTCACTTTACTATTATGAAGCAGATTCTTACAAAATAAATCATGGAGAAAAGCCAGTTGTAGTCATTCAATACCTAAAAACAAAGAAATAATGCTTTAGCTGTTGATCTTTAGCTTCCCTGACCTTTTTTTTTTTCCCCTTTCCCTCTGGGAATGGGGGATCACCAAGGGATAAGGAACAGAAAAGCATTCTGCTTTCTCCCCTTCCTCTCTGTTTCTCTTTCTCCTACTATAGTCTCTCCTCACACTGAATGGCCAGTTTTCCGTTAAAGGCATTTCTTTCCTACCGCCAAAAATTCATACTGAGAGCTCTTCTCTTGTCTGAAATAAGTTATTCTGACTTTTTTCTGGGCAACTGTAAGGTTCACTTTCACAAATCAGTTGTCTTTCATTTATCTCATTCACTGAATTTTCTGCCATTTCAGTACAATTATTATTAGTTGGTTCTCAACAGAAATTCAGTCCCTTATTACTCTGCTTTTTAGACTGGCCCTTACTCGCCCCAAAATTCATCTCAATACTACATTCTAGAACAGATTTGCTTTTCCTACAACTTCTTAATAAGCATGAAAGTCTCACATCAACATGAAATTGTAGATCATACTGTCAACTTAGATATATATCTGCAGTTAAGGATTTTCCAAAAATGTTTCAGAACCAACCAGGAGATTAAAATCAATATCAATATATTCCAGCTCTTTTCAATTAATGTTTCTATACTTTTATACAAAAGTTATTGATATCTGTGATTGCCAACTACCATCTAAGACCTTCTCACCAGCCTACAGCCCTAACTATATAAACTTCTAATTCTGTAAAGCTATAATTTCACTGGTGAAGTATACCATTCATCTTGCCTCTCTATTAAATTATCTGCCATTTTGAGCACCATGTCTCCCATGTCCAACCAAAACATGTCCAAAAAACCTGCTGAATTCAACCAATTTTTCCACAGATATGTCAAAGAGCACGAGTAAAATGGATCTCTCCCCTTAATTCTGCACTACTAGCAAATGAAGGGATATTGCACTCTCAAGAAACACTTGGCTTTTTGAACTATGAGCCACAGTTGTGTTATCTTAATAATTTTAATAGGCACTTTAATTTCTTTCAATCCAGACTTTTTCCTTGAAATACTTCCCTTTCTTAAGGCTTTTAGTAATCACTCGTATATTTTAATACCCCTACTTTCTGCTGAGCTAGCAATTTCTTGTTATTCTCATATCGACTGGGTGAAAATAATGAAAAATACTCCACTACTAGATAAAAGTAATTGTGCAATAGGCATTAAATAAGTTATTTAAGGATTATTATCCAATTCCTTCTATGGCGCTACACTTTATTACAACTTAGTCTGTTTCAGAAAAGAAGAATCAGTACTTTCAAGAAACAATAATCAAGAAACAGACTGAAAAATCTGTTTGAAACTGATCTGTGGCTTTTATCTACCTTTTCTTAGATTCATTCATTTCAATAATTCAATTTTAAGTAATCACTGAAAACATTACACAGTTTCCTGTCTTTAAAAATTTTAGATTGATTGCTCTGCTGAAAAGGGGATTTTATCACTTATTGTTGCATGAATCAAAAAACGTTACTTAAACTCCAGTATACTGCACATTTCATCAAAAAAGTCAACATCGTACTTTCTTCAGCTAAAAAGTCACTGCATTAATGGATCCAGCTACTACTGAAAATTCTGAGATTGGTAGTCAACAGACAATATAAAATGAGACAGTCTGATTTTAAAGACTTCCAGTAAAACTTCCAGAATTATTCCAAAAAGCCTTGAATAATTTTCCAGACAGCTGTGCTACTAGAAAAAGGACTAAAGCTCTTTCCATAGGCAAAAGCCAACACTTGTATTATGCAACACCTTAGTTATCTATAATGTGTATCATGCTGAGCCATTCATCCAAGAATATCTTTTGCCTCCTTTAGGGTGAGAGGTAATTTAACCTCTGTACTAGCTCATTTCTGCCAAGATTGCCACTCTTGTGAGAAATTACAAGATTAGCTTTATGATGAGAACAAATATGTGTTAGGCAGAGGAATTTAACCCCACCTTCACCCTAAGGCTGATAGGCAACACTAAAGGAACAGAGTTTTTCTCATAACCAATTGCAGATTGATAAGGTGAAGTGCCTTATTCACTCTTAAAAGGTAAAATATAAGTATTCTAGGTTCAGCAGTGGAGGCTTAAATACCTTATTGACAATATTTTTTTCTTAATATACTATTTCATTATAATGGCCACAACCATTATGCAGGAATACACTCCAGGAGTCAACTTACGTAATTCAATATCCTTCATTACCAGTGTGTTATTTCCAATCTTGTCTAATACAAAACTGAGAGGAGTGGTGGATACACCAGAAGGCTGTGCTGCCATTCAGTGAGACATGGACAGGCTGGAAAGTTGGGCAGAGAGGAAGCTGATGAAATTCAACAAGGGCAAGTGCAGGGTCCTGCACCTGGGGAGGAACAACCCCATGCACCAGTACAGGCTTGGGGTGGAGCTGCTGGAGGGCAGCTCTGCGGAGAGGGACCTGGGTGTCCTGGTGGACGACAGGTTAACCATGAGCCAGCAGTGTGCCCTGGCTGCCAAGAAA
>Ga0065711_1046739_pt1 | contig 12723 bp, 9 predicted proteins | sample Hoacrofraction12_FD_59098 | JGI IMG/M metagenome (GOLD analysis project Ga0065711, IMG submission 59098) | Hoatzin crop microbial communities from Cojedes, Venezuela - Epithelial fraction 12 v2 (version 2) | ecosystem: Host-associated > Birds > Digestive system > Esophagus > Crop | place...
CCGGCTCGGCCCGCTCCCGGGGGGCCCCGCGGCACCCGGCCGTGGGCACGAGCACCGCCGGTGGCACCGGGACACCGGGAAACGGCCCCGCGACACCCGGCCATCAACCTGTGACACTCAACCATGGCTCCAGGACACCCAGACGTGGCCTTGGGACACCTGACCATGGGCATGGGCCACCACTGATGGGCCTGGGACACCCGGCAATGGCCTCAGGACACCTGGAGATGGATCTGGGCACCACTGATGGCACTGGGACACCCAGCAATGGCCTCAGGACACCTGGCCATGGACCTGGGGCACCCACCATTGGTCCTGAGACACCCAGCGATGGTCTTAGAACACACAGAAATGACATTAGGACACCCAGCCATGGTCCTGGGGTACCACTGACCGTCCTGGGACACCCAGCAGTAGCCCCAGGACACTTGGCAATGGCTCAGGGCACCCAGCAATGGTCCAGGGATGCTCAATGGTCCAGGGACACTCAATGGTTCAGAGACACTTGGCCGTGTTCCTGGAACACCTCAAGACACCCAGCAATGGCTCAGGGCACCCGACCATGGTCCAGGGACACCCAACCATGGCCCCAGGTACCCAGCAGTGGCTCAGGGCACCCGGCCATGGTCCCGGGACACCCGGTAATGAACCTGGGACACCCAGCACCAGGAGAACAAGGGCTGAGCCCCCCGGCCCCCAGCCCACCAGGCAGCAGGGCTCTGTCTGGACGAGCGCTGGGTGCCCCCCAGACACTGCTCGGGAGCAGGCGCGGCCTGAGATGGGCACAGATGGGCAGAAGTGAGGAGGGGGCGAAGCCATCACGGTCAGTGCAATGATCAGCACTAGCAGCAATCAGCGCCCCAGTTGGTTAAAAAGCAATTAAGTAGTTTTGCACATGTTTGTGGGCAGTTCCTCTGCTGTGTGTAGGAGGAGTTGGAAAGAGATATGGAGATGCCTGAAAACAAAAAAATTCGAGAGAAGATACGCCATCCCCATCAGGGGAGCCAGAAGAAGTAGCTGCAGAGCAGATGGGGCCCAGTCCAGCCCATAGAGCTGCGTTTTTTGCCTCATTTATGATTGCAGGATCTGTGCAACTCAGACTTTGTTTGGGAGAGAAGGGAGGGAGAGGTCGTTCCTTATTTCACCAACAGACAGAGCTGAGAAATCCAAGCCCGGGCTCCAGGCCCAGGGAGGGCAGCGGGGCTGTGGACCAGGTGTGCAGGCAGGGTCCGGCTGCCTCTGCCCAGGGTGGGCAGCGCAGGCAGCGACACCTCCAGGAACGATGGGCTGTGGGGTGGGAGATGGGGACAGAGCATCTGCGAGGACATGGCCGGTGTGTCCCCAACTGCCTTGGCTCCCTGGGGGTGAGGCAGGGAACGAGGCATTGCTCTACCAGACTTCTGACCCAGCCAGATGGTGACTGCCGGGCTGCGGGCTGGGGGGTGCCCAGCGCCGGCCCCTCGTCAGCCCGGGCCAGACGCTGGGATAAAGGGCTCTCCAGGTACAGCTGTGCATCATGGTGATCTCGTGAAGGATTAGCCCCTCTTCCAGCCTGGATGCAGTAAGGGCAAATGAAGAAAACAGTTCCCACATTTGTCAAATGGGAGAGAAATACACTCCTGTTAGATACATATATTCCCAGAGTAGGGAGGAGATAAATACGAAAATAAAGTCAGAAAGAGCAGGGATTAGCAGAAAAGTGGAAATCTCTCTTTAAAAGACAAGGCATCAATTTTCTTAACATGCCAAGGCGCAGAAGCATCTGAAGGACAGCGGATCCTCAAGAGCCAGGAGGCTGAGGAGGAAAGCAGGAATTTCCCTGGAGAGGCTGCATGAGCTGCATTAACTTCAGGAACAAGGAAAGTGGTACTTGTTCTTGTTTTCCAGGGCTGCCACTCCACCACTGCCTTCACTGAAATAAATTAAATCCTGAGCGCTATAAATTTCTGGGACCCCACAACACCCCAGCAGAGCTGCATGGCCAAGTGGTGGTGAGATTTGCTGTTCGCAAAATAGCTTTTGTCCAACTCCTAAAAGAATGCTTTGGGCAAGGAAACCCAGGAGGATTTCTTGGGTGGTTTATGATTCGTTTTATGCAGATGTGGTCAAAGGTGAGACAACGTCACAACAAATAATCTAACCTTCTGAGCATATTTAATTATCAATGACATTTCTGGAGGAGCCACCCAGGCTGCCACGGTGGAGACTGATATGGAGGGGTGAAGTCAGGGAAGCCCTGGAGCCACGCCGGGACCTGCCTGCCCTGCTGCCCCGGCTCTGACTCACCTCCCCTCTCCCTCTCTCCCAGGGCTCAGCTCGGCCCCAGTCAACCTACTTCACTTTCCCTCCTTCTTTTTTGCTTTTTTCCTGTTCCCCTCCTCTCCCTGTCCTGCCTCTCCACTGCATCCCAGCTAAGAGGTTAGAACCACCGGCCAAAGCCAGTCTCCCTCCCTTCACCCTCTTCCAATGAAATAAATCGGAGTGAAACGGGAAGAGAGGTTTAAAGGTCTCGGATCATTCCATAGGGCCAGGTTAGGACTGCGGGGTGGGACCACTTCCAAGCAGCGCTGTTGCAGGGAGCACGTGGGTGGCTCATGCCCAGAGACTCCTGGCTCTGTCCCACCACCTTCCTCCACCTGCTGTGCTACAGCCTGCACCAGCCCCTCCAGCCCCCCATCCTGGGGCAGATGAGCAAAGGCCCCCTTTCTGCAGAGTTTAACATACCGATGGTGCCTGAGACACTTTAGGGAGGGCTTGTGCAAGCAGCTTTGCTGGCAGCCTGAAGGGGAAGGTAAGGTCTGTTGGTGCATGGCCATGAGCAGAAATGGAGGGACAGGTCCTGCCAGTGCGCCTACACCCACAAGAAGATGTAGTTGCACCCTTAGAGCATGTCTCCACATAAAAGGCATCCTACATCACTGGTGGGAGAGCTCTGTTTTGATGGCTCAGAGGTGCCCCGGCGTGAGCGCAGTGCTCCGAGGGAGGGTACGGACACTCTTGCACTGCACGCATCCTGGAGAGGCTGAAGCTGCATATTCACAGTGGCACCGACACAGTTGCTCAAGCTGTGTGTGGGCGACCAACCTGGCAGTTATCATTGCTCACTCCAGATGAACGCTGGCACGGCCGGCCTGGGCAGACGTCTGGCAGGCCAGATCCGGCTCCTAGCTGCGAGAGCACCGGAGCTGCCGCGGGAGAATGGCCAGAGGCTGCCCAGCACCCTGCAAGGGGCAAACCCACCTGCCCACAAAGTGCCCGAGGTCTCGGACTTCGGACAGGCAGTCCCATGTGCTCCCGGGGGCCCGCGGGGAGCCGGCAGGGCTGGGGAGAGCAGGCAGGGTTAGCAGCAGAGCCTGACGCAGGAGCTGACCCCAGAGCAGGCAGCCAGTGAAAGGGCTGCTGTGGGGAACATAATCCTTGGGTTTGGGGTTGGAAAAGGTCATTAAAGGGCTGCTCCACTCTGACTGCACATCTCTTATTGTTGCTTTACACAGAGGCTCAACGTGGACAATCAAATCTGGGAGGATAATCTTTGTTCTGCTACTTCAGTGAAGGACAGACTGTAGCAAAGATGTCACAGCCCTTGCTAGCAATTTGCAGTCTTTGTCATGGTCTCTGGAGCTTCTGGCATCTTCAGCCCCAATGGTAGAGACTTTCCAGAATAGACTCCATCCTGTGACTGGGAAAATGCCTCCAATTATAAAGGTGAGGACAGTCAGCATCGCACCGTGTCAGCCCTCCAGCTGCTCGGCAATGCTGTTTGCTTTGGATCTTCCCTGGAGTTTCTGCTGCCAGACGGTTTGTGAGCGAAGTGGGAACCTCAGCTGTGTCGCTTGGAGGGAGACGGAGACTTGGGGTGGACTGGATGCTGACCAGCTCTCAGCTTTGCAAGAGCAATGTGCTCCCTCTGTTTTTTACTAAAAGACTCTTTGCCACATGGGGCTTGCTCCAGCTCCATTTAAAGCCAACAGTGTCATCACCGGCTTTGTGCAGGAGCAGAGCACAGACAACGCATGCATAGCAGGGATGTAAATATCTTCTACATGTACACCCACAGACACAGTGTACGCAATAAATACTCACTCAGCCAGCGCTTGCTGTGTGCTGGATCATAGACATAATTATTGATGCAGCAGGTTTTCAGAAAGACACAACAGGGTGTGTACTTAATTTGGCAATAAGAGCATACCTCAGTGGCCCTGGTATTTTCAGCCGAGTATCAGACCACTGCCACCCACGGGTGCTGCTACTTTTGTCTCACATCGATGTGTCAGCAGGAACAGAAAGGAAACCAAAGGCAGATATTTGTTTATTAATATGGAAAAACTCCACCGAATGCTGCCAGGTGCTCCTTGCAAGCAGGATTACTGTAGACCAGTTCTCAGTTTATGCCACCCACTACACTTTCTAACAAGGCTGTTAGGGCTCTGCTCTTCATAGCACCCGTACACGTGCCTAACCATAGGGATGGCTCATTCCACCAAAGACAACACATGTCATAGCTCCCAAAAGGAGCCAATATCCACAGAAGTGATTTTGCAAGCTCCATATTCACTTGGAAGGTGGCTGCCATCAGAAAAATAGGCTAAAATATTAAGCTTGTCACGGCACTATGCAGAGATTCAATTTATTGTGTTGCCTCTGTTTGCGTCAGCCCACCTCTGAAGGCTGATGATCTATCCCAGTCAAAGTGGACTTGCGAAAATGCTCATAAAATCCTAGATCCTTTGAGATCTAAATAACCTGTCAAGGGAATACATCAGGCTGTACTTTCCAAAATTTCCCAAGAAAGGAAACTTCAGCAGACAAGAGATAAAATTATTGTGTAATTTCATGTAAGTAATTTATCCAGATTTTACAACATCACTTAACTAAGTCCCCCTCAAAAAGCTATGATGAGAGCTGGGCTAAAAAACTGCCAAACAGCCCAAACTGTCTGAGTCAGAAAATAAACAGGCAATTTTCAGCACACCAGGAGGTCAAGATGCAGATGCCAAGAAATTCTCTACTGGGGCCAGCCTTGTTTGGGGATGGTATGGAAGAGTGCTGCTCTTCCCTGCTCTGCGAGGGATTGCAAGGACATCAGGCAAAACCAGATGAAAGGGCAGTGCAGGCAGAGATGAAACCCTGCCTAACTCCTGCCAGGTGACAGGAGTGGAAAAGAAACATCTGGACTATTCAGACACACAGCCGTATTTCAAAACTAACAGCAGAGGCAAGAAAGTGGGATGAAACTCTGCCTCTATTGAAGGCACCTGAAAAAAGACTTCAGGACTTCACACCATGTGGAAATGTGACTGCCTTCCAGAAATCTGGGGACGAGGACAACCAGGAACAAAAGAACATTTCAGAGGAAATTGCTTTCTATTAACTCATAATTACATAATGCAAAATTAACTCGCAAAGGCCAAGAGCTTAATTGGATTCCCAAGTGGGGGAGACAGTTGCATGGTGAATAAGAATGTTCCACAGCTACATTTAAAATGGTGTTTCACATACAAAATATAAATTCTTCTGCTGTGTAGCAAAAAATACCCATTACCTTTGACAGCTACAACCAAGGGGATTTTAACGATGTCCACTCAGTTGCTGACCGGTGCCAAACTACCCAGGTGACCCTATGAAATTACTCCGTCCTGGATGCCTCCTTGCAATTCCAGCCACACAGCTGAATCCTAATTAATTCTGTGAATATATTTGGATATTCTGCTGGAGTAAAGTATAAAGGCTTCCAGCCATCTTAACCTTCTTCCCAGCTTGGATTTTGATTAACTGGAATAAATGTTTAATTAGAAAGCCATAGAGCTGAACCTCTTGACCACCCAGGCGCTGCCTCTGTAGTCACTGCCCTTTGATGCACAAGTAAAGGGCTTGTAGGACTTTCTTAAAACATGTGCAGCCTTTCATTTCTCTTAAAATCGTAGCAAGGTCGGGCTGTGTTTTGGGGTTTGTCGCTCAGAAGCAGCGCAGTGAACATTGCACAAAGTGATTCCTGCTCATCCCGGTCTGATGAGGGGAGGGGAGGCTTGCTTTGCCCTCCACAGCCAACAGGAGCTCGGGCATTTGTTTCCCAGGTCCCTATGTCACTCACGTCCCCATGAAAACCATAGGGCTGGAAAGCTGGCCCTGCTGTCTCACACCTGCCTGCATGCTGCCGGCTCCCACAGCAATCCCCAAGCAGCGCCAGCCTGGCTAAGTATCTGCTGCGATGCTCTGTAACGTAGCCGCAGGACCAGCTCCTGGTGACGGGCAGCGCCCAGCTCTGCAGGAGCTGCCAGCTGCGGCGTGGTGGTACCGGTGCGGTGGTACCAGGAAGGATCGTACTCTGGACGGTTTCCTCCTGCGTAGAGCACTGATATGGTGCTGACAGGAGCCGGGTAATGTCGACACATGGCATTGTCGGGCTGCACATTGGTGACAGCACCGGGTGAGGGAGGGGCCCATTTCAGCCATGCTCCCTTTCCCTTCCCTGTAACCAGCAAATCGACAGAGCACTCGAATACCTGCTTAAGAGTCACCAATTTCAGCGGGGATTAGGCATGTGTTAAATCAAGGCTTAGGAAGCACCTTAGCCTGTGACAGCAATCTGCTAGAACCATCAACACCACCCTTTCGGGTTCCCTCTCCTCTAGGCTTAATTACCGCCTGCTTTTGGCGCTGGGACCATTTGTGCCATATGCTTTTATTTTTCTCCGAAGGAGCATTTGCACCTTTACTATATTGATTTTATTCTGAGGAAATCCTAATGGTTTCCTTTCATGCTTGAATTTGTTCCTGTTTGCAGTGCGACTTCTGCTGTCGCTCTATAAATATCTGACTCTGAAGTCTTTGCAGGACCGAGCATGACTGAGAGCCGAGAAGGTGAAGTCAAGCTAAAGAGACCTTTCCCAGCTCTAAAAACAGCTGCTGCTCTTGCTGCTGCGAATGCTTTATACCTCATCTGGAGAACAACCGTTCAGAGCCCAGAATCGTTGCCTCCAATGATTTGTTTGGCTGTGCTGGAGTTTGGCGACTTGCTGTATAATGTTTTTTGCATGGAAGTGTCACTCTGAGGGTGGTTTAATTGCTTTCAACGTGGATGGTGATGAGAACGCTTTGGAAAAGCTATTTGCATACATTTTCTTGAACGCCAAATGTGTAACTTCCTCCACGCTCAGGCAGTCTGAGGCTGCTTCCCCGTATTACTCAGCTTCGCTGGGTGCCTCTGAAAAATTAACAACCCGAAATTCCCCAGCATGGAGCGGAAAATGTAACTCGGGGCCAGTTGGTTTAAATGTAAGATTCTTTGCAACAGACAAGCCAGCAAGACTCTGAATATGGGGTTGCAAACTACAGACACAGACCAGCCCAGGCCCCCAACGCTCACGGCTCTACAGCTGGCGCTGCTGCAGAAGTCCGGGGCGAAGCCAGGGCAAGGGCTCAGCACTGCCTGTTCCCAGAGTATTGCCTTGACTTGCTGAACAGAAGAAAGTCAATGAGCGATTTCAACAGTGCGGGCCAGTGTCAAAGAGCCGAGCCGCCACCAAGGGCAGGGCACACACCTGCTTGTCACCGCACCCACACTACTGCTCACATACTGCCTGCTCAGATTCTGGAAAGCGCTCACCAGTCATCCCTCCGATGACCTTCACGCAAGGCCAGGAGGTGCCACGCACAAATCTCTTGTCCTTTCCTCACAGAATTCAAAGGCACAGTATCTCTCGAGTGGCCTCAGAGGTTGACATAACATCAGTCACGACAATCTGGTCTAAACAGATCTTTACTCAACCACATATCTCACTCCACAGGGCAGTTCATTTTTGTAATTACTTAATGCTTTGAAGCATCAGCTGTTGACATGAGCAGGACCCTGCCTATAGGAGTGAAATAGGTATTGATTTAATGTCCTTAGTGCAAGGGATCCTAAAGCACCTGGAAGCAACTTGTTTTGGAACTGCAGCCACCCCCCCAGGTAAGCTTGCTGCCTGCCTGCATTTCCCCAGATACACGCTCTTTTTCAGCCTAGATGTTTTACCTGGGGAGAAGAGTTATTTACAGCAGTCTGGGATTTGCAGTCTGGTTGGCAGCGCTGTACGTCAGCCCCAGCTGTTCTGCCACACACAGCAAAAATCAGGAAGAAAAAGTACAGCGTTTTTCTGTCCATCACAGAGTGAATGTGCTGCAAGACCAACACCTTCTGGAAGCATCAGATTTGTTGTGGAGGTGCAGGGCAGCTGCGTACGTGTGTGTGATGGATCAGCACCTTTCAAGCGCGATGGATTTGCTGAGCGTGTACAAACCATCTGCTGAGGAAAGCCACAAAGAAAGGCCCCAGCCCTGGTCCCCCACGCAGGATGGCAGTGGTCCTGTTCACCCATGGGGAAAGACAGCAGTCATGTCAGGGTGGACCTTGATAGAGGCAGAGCATTTCCTGATGGACACCACGTTTCTGGTGTGACAGGGTTGTTTGTGCTAACCTGGATACCGCGACACGGCGCCATTTGTGCTGCCAGCCAAATTTGGGCTTGGTTTGGTTTTGCACACGTGGCTGCGTGTGTGCTGTGCATCCATCTGAACAACAGGAGCAAGGGCTGCGATCCACGGTCAGGCTGAGCCTGTTCTGATATCTCCTCCAGGGAGCTCAAGCCCTCAGCCCAGGTCCATACCAGGGTCTGCAGCTGACAGTGCAGAATGACCCGGGAAGCAGGGCAGGGCAGGAAAGGCAGAGCATCACCAGCTAGCGCAGAAACAGCAGAAACTGTAGCAAAGCAGAACACAATCCCCTAAACTGGCATTTAATCAAGACACCAGGGCTCATATTTGCTTGCTATGAATAACCTGAGTTGTAACTGCTGTGAGAAATAGTCCAATTAAAAGTCAGGCTAAATTTTGTAAAAGAAAAAGTGGAAGTGATAGTTTCTTTATTTCTTGCTGTCACCCAGTTAAAGCAGGGTAATTCTGTGCAATTTGTTTGTCAGCCACACATCCTACTTTCAGGACGGAAGTTATGGAGCTCATCACAGGGTTTTACAAATGAGACTAGGCAGCCTGTGATACAGAGGTGGCCAGCCGTGATGACCTAATGGGTCTGCTGGCCCTAACCGCTCAGTGTCCCCAAGCAATCACCACCGCATGATTCACCGGGAAGAGAGGTTCTCCCTGCATTACCAGCGTGACAGCTGGTTTCAGCCAGGTTTGCAGAGTTTCTCATCTTATGCAACCTCCATTAGTTATTCACAACAGCTGACTGCGGCTAGCAGGCGAGTTTGCTAGGAACGGTGCCTAGTTACAACAACAAACCAGGCTTGGCTTTGCCATGGGCGTATTTTTCTCAAACCAAGAGAAAAAATTTTACAGCACACAGTTCATTGTATACAACCTGGATTTAAGCTGTTTAGTTTGTAAGGGTATTTTAAACTAAACAAACAGCTTTTTGTTAACATTTTCACTAGCGCTGCAAATTTCTAGGTTTAGAATAGCACTGATCACTCTGAGCCAGTACCGCTTCGCTGGGACGGAGGGATGAGATGTTATATGCCCCAGTCAAAACTCTGGGACCACACAACCATTTTTCTGGCAGTGTCCCTGAAATTAATCGCAGTAAGTATCAGCCAAAGGCCTAACCCTCGGACTTTCCCTTGGCTTTCAGAGCAGGAGGAGGTGCTGGGTTACAGCTTCATCTCACCCCACAGCTGGGGAGAGACATGGGCAGCAGCACTAAGGCAAGCGGCAAGGCACCCACTCCAATCCGTGTGCCACAGCTGGACGGGAGTGGCAGAGGGAAGGAGCGGCTGGATCTATCAGAAGAGTCAATTGCAGGGGTGAAAGCAGCCTGCCAGAGCTGATCTCTTCCTGGAAAGAGAGGAGGATCCAAGGAGGATGGCCTTGTCAAGGAAAGAAACAATTCCCTTGCCCTCTGCTCTTGCTCTTTCTTCATGAGGCTCTCCTCCTCCAGCGCTGCCGGACTGGGTCTGGCTGGGGCAGAGTGGAGTCCCTTCAGAGGCGCTGGTCGGGTGCTGTGTTTTGGATTTGTGACTAAACCAGTGTTGATAACACTTCAGTGTTTTACCTGCTGCTGAGCAGGGCTGGCGCAGTGTCAAGGCCTTTTCCCCACTTTGCTCCCGCAGCGAGGAGGCTGGGGGAGTGAGAAGCTGGTGGGGATGCACAGCCAGGACAGCTGACCCCCTGTGACCAAAGGGATATTCCATGCCATAGGACATCATGCTCAGCAATAAAAGCTCAGGGACAGGAGGAGGAAGTGGGGATGTCCGAGCTTATGGCATTTCTCTTCCCAAGTAACCTCTATGGGCTTTCCTAGGAATGGCTGAACACCTGCCTGCTGATGGGAAGCAGTGAATGAATTCCTTATTTTGCTTTGCTTTCTTCACTATTAAACTGTCTTTATCTCAACCCACTATTTTTTTCTCACTTTTGCCCTTCCCCATCCCACTGGAGGGGAGCAAGCACCAGGGTGGGTGCTTACCAGCCCACCACAGATAGACTGGTTTCCTTCCATTCATCCTTTCTGTTTCTTTTGTTATGTATCCCCTCCTTCCTATGGGACAGGTACTGCTTTTGCCAGCCTTAAATCTTTGTTATCGTTGCTTTTTCACTTTACCTCTCTTAAATCTGTACTTCTCCCCTTCTCTCTGCCCCAGGCTGCAGAAGCAATGTTGCTGGATCCAGGGCAAGACAGGCCATAGGGCCATGGGAAGGGATGCCCCTCGCTATCACATGGGGCCTGCCTGTTGTGTGTCAAAAGTGATTAGCAGAGTAGGTGTGAACAGGAGCTGTGTTTTATCAACAGAGCAATTGCTGTCCTGGTGAGGGATTACAGAGATAACAGAAGCAGCAGAACATTCTTCTAGGGAGACACTTCAGACCAATGCCTATAAAAACAGCCACCAGCTGCCTCTGATTGAAAAGAGACGCAAGAGGGAGCGTGGCCTGCTAGTCAGAGCAGGAGTCAGCATGCTCAGATTATAATTTTTCTCTCTGCTATCACTTTGCTGGGTACTGAACTGGATACCCGCATCATTTCACCCGTGAATCTTCTCTCTCCCAGCAGAGGCACCATGGGCAGGGTGACAGAGCCTACCAAAAAACCTAGGTCCTGCCACCTGGATTCCCACCAATCTGCTAAACAGCACTGGGCAGAGATCCCTGTCTTTCTGGCTGCTTCAGGGCTACTGAGCAGAAGCAGGCTGGAGGCTGGGAAGACCCAGCTGGTGGGAAATCTGTGTGCACGCTGTCATTCAATCCCACTTTGGAGTGCTCACCCCAGGTGCCTCCCCATGTCCCAGCTGCTTTTGCCGTGCCATCCCATTCCCGGCAAAGGGCAGAGAAGACTGGCATCCTTCTCCTGCAAGGGCTGGCAGATTTTGGAGGCACCTCGAGAGCAGGCTGCTCGTGTGAGCATGAGGCGACAAGTCCTGGGAGTGCCCAGCAGCTCCAGGCTACCACCGTGAGTGAGAAATGCAGTTGTTTGTACAGTTGTTCTCTTTTCCCAATGCCATTTGTTTGTAGACATGTCACAGCAGATGCTTCTCACCAGTACAACGGATACTTGGACTCATTTGGGGCTGGTACCAGTAACTGTAATCCAGCTAACAAAACACTCTATTTATCAGAGTTGTCACAGAGTTTCGTTAATTCCCACTGGCAGAAGGGCTTGCAGAATAGTCTGTGACAAAGAAGGAGGAAGAACTTTTAATTTATATGCCAACAAGAATGTAATCCAGCAAATACCTAAATGCTGCCCGCAACAAAAACCTATTCAGCATTAAAAACCCCAGCGGAGGGGCAGGCAGTGAAGGACTGCTGGCGGAGGGAGGAAAGCAGGGGACAGGCAAGGCCAAGCTTCCTGCAGCTGGTATTCGGGTTTCACCTCCCGGGTGATGAATGGCTTCTGTCCAGGAAGCAGCTGCTGCCTGGGGCAAAGGCGAAGGACACAACACACACGGTCCTCGCAGTGCATGGACCCATGTCCAAGGAGGCTGGTGGCAGCCAGGTCCTGAACAGAAAAGGAGGTGGCTCTGCTCACAACCCGATGCAAACAGGGGACTGGCTGCTACAGGAAGCTGCAGATACTATAAGTTTCCATGATTTCAACACTCTGAAGAGTAGCTGGAGAGGCTATCAGGTGCAGGACTGCATCTACTTGCCCTGCTCTTTGTCTCTCGAGATGTCTCCTTACAGCCTCTGCTGGCTTTTTTGTAGCGGAAGAATCACAGAATTACACAGAGTCACAGAGTGGTAGGGGTTGGAAGGGACCTCCGGGGATCATCCAGTCCAATTACCCTGCGAAGCAGGGTCACCCAGAGCTGGCTGCAGAGGACCGCATCCAGGCAGGTCTTGAATATCTCCAGAGAAGGAGATGCCACAACCCATCTGGGCAGCCTGTGCCAGTGCGTCGTCACCCTCAGAGTGAAGAAGTTCTCCCTCATGTTCAGCTGAAACTTCCTACACTTCACTTTGTGCCCGTTACCCCTTGTCCTGTCGCTGGGCACCACTGAAAAGAGTTTGACTCCGTCCTCCTGACACCCACCCTGCAGATATTTATAAGCATCTGTAAGGTCCCCTCGCAGCCTTCTCTTCTTCAGGCTGAACAAGCCCAACTCCCTCAGCCTTTCCTCACAGGAGAGATGCTCCAGTCCCCTCATCATCCTCGTAGCCCTCCGCTGGACTCTCTCCAGTAGCTCCTCGTCTTTCTTGAACTGGGGAGCCCAGAACTGGACACAGTAC
>Ga0065711_1046740_pt1 | contig 12723 bp, 6 predicted proteins | sample Hoacrofraction12_FD_59098 | JGI IMG/M metagenome (GOLD analysis project Ga0065711, IMG submission 59098) | Hoatzin crop microbial communities from Cojedes, Venezuela - Epithelial fraction 12 v2 (version 2) | ecosystem: Host-associated > Birds > Digestive system > Esophagus > Crop | place...
TCTTTCTTTCCATTCTCCTCCGCACGCCGGTGGGGGGAGGGGCGGCCGCGTGGCGCTTTTGTTGCCGGCGGCAGCCGAAACCAAAACACTGCCCAACTTTCCAGCCTATCCAGGTCATGCTGAATGGCAGCACAGCGTTCTGGTGTATCTACCACTCCTCCCAGTTTGGTGTCATCAGCAAACTTGCCGAGGGTACATTCTAACTCTTCATCCAGGTCATTGATGAAGAAGTTAAAAAAGGCTGGGCCTAGTATGGACCCCTGGTGGACACCACTAGTTACCAGCCTCCAACTAGACGCAACGCCGCTGATGACAACCCTCTGAGTTCTGCCATTCAGCCAGTTCTCAATCCACTTCACCGACCACTGATCCAGCCCATACTTCCTGAGCTTCCCTAGGGAGATATTATGGGAGACTGTGTCGAAAGCCTTGCTGAAGTTGAGGTAGAAAACATCCACTGCTCTCCCTTCATCTATCCAGCCAGTCATGTCATTGTAGAAAGCTATCCGATTGGTCAGGCATGATTTCCGCTTGGTGAATCAGAACGCATTTCTCCCACTACGAGTTCAAACAACATAGGGGTATGATACAAAAATAGTTTTGGTACAAGGACCCCAGCTGGAGTACAGTGCCCAGTTCTGGAGTCCTCAGTCTGATTAAAACATGGACCTGTTGGAGCATGTCCAGAGAAGAGCCATGAAAATAGTCAGAGGGATGGAACAGCTCTGCTGTGAGGAATGGCTGAGAGATTTCAGGTTGTTCAGGCTGGAGTAAAGAAGGCTCTGGGGAGACCTCACTGCAGCCTTTCAGTGCTCAGAGGGGGCTTATAAGAAAGGTAGGGACAGACTTTTTAATAGAGCCTGTAGAAATAGGACAAGGGGTAATGGTTTTAAATTAAAAGAGGGTACATTCACACTAGATATAAGGAAAAAATTTTTTACGATGAAGATGGTGAAACACTGGAACAGGTTCCCTAGAGAGGTGGTACATGTTCCATCCCTGAAAAAATTCAAGGTCAGGTGTGACGGGGCTCTGAGCAACCTGATCTACTTGAAGATGTCCCTGCTCATTGAAGAGTGGTTGGACTAGATGACCTTTAAAGGTTCCTTCCAACCAAAATCATTTTATGATTCGATGTACAGCCTGTAAAACAGAATCAAATGATGCTTTGAATACACATTTTGTTAGGTCCATTATATCAAAGTACTCTATGCATAGCAATGCAAACAAATCTTCTTCACTTTCCTCTAATAAGGGATTGGGTGTTTGCATTATTTTTACAGTTTAGACTAGCAACTGCATTCTGGCTGTAGCACAGCAAGGCTGCCCGAGCTGTGTTACTTGCTTATTGTCTCTGAACTGTGGTAGGCATGGCCATCTCACAAAACACAAAGCTCTGTCCTCTCGAACAGTAACTTCTTTGATGAAAGCACACCATCAACCCACATTTCTCTTTTTTTTCTGTTTTTCTGGAGCTCAAGGTCATAGGTAAGGAGGAATAATATTTGCTGCTGGTTCTCTTTTCTTGATGGAAGATCACAGGTCACGAGCTTTGTTCCTGCTGTTCTGCAATGCACAGGTAAGGGTCAGGTAAGGATGCCTAGTGTGCAATAGCTCTCCTCTGCGTCATTTACCTCTCTTTCTAATGAAGATCAGGACACATAACTGGAGCATCTTTCTGCTCCACCAAAGAAGTGGCAACTGAAAAAAGTAGAGGAACATTAATTGCATAACAAAACTTGATTTTTTCTCAACTTCTCACCAAGAAAAACAACCAGGTAGGAAGATAACGTCATACCACTGATGGATAACTGAATAGAAAAGAGTAGAAGGGTTTTTAGGACTATTTCTGTTAGACATGGTTTTATTCAATGATGTTGCTTCTTAGCTGAACAAATTGTCATTGAGCACCTTTTTGACAGTAGGCAATCCTTACAGTCTTTGGATTTTACAGTACTTCTGAAAATCTTTGATGTATGAATGTCATTCAAAGTACAGTCAGAGATAACACTACACTTTCTCTTGTTGTGTACTTTGTTTCAAAAGTAAAAGACAGCTTGATTCTATGTATTAGGATAGAAGATTCCATACGTTATCCTTCAAAAACTCAATACTCTACGTGTCTATTCTAGGTATACAGCATGTCTATGTTTGTGTGCATGGAAAAAAATAGAAATAATACAAGAAGATTCTGCATTTATTTTTTATCTAAACATTCTCCAACTTAATCTTTCATTATATTTATTATCTCTTGAGTTTTATGATAATTTTTTGCACAAGAAATAGGGCAATGGAGAAAACAGTCCTGCTGTCATCAGTTAAATAATGAACTACTTTTGCTTTCTTCCTTGAGGATAACCTAAAAAAAAATCCTTTTTTCTATTGCTTTCTTAAGGCAAAAAGAATTAACGTTTTATCTAGCATTGTACCTCATCCATAACTACAGCCTGCTAAAGATGTATCATTTCACAGTCTCATCTGCATTGCTAAACAATGTTTGAAACAGTGCGGAGTTCCCTTGATATAAAAAACCACTATTAAACCCCCAAAACTGTGAGCAACTTCTTGTTTCTGAAAAATTAAAATAATTACTGTAGTAACCTAAATATCTGTTGACTCAGTACTTGATTTGAATGTTTATTGGATTCTAATGAGCTAAAAGTGCATCTTTGAGAATTGGCTGTCTCTGAGGAAAATAATTAACAAAAAAAGATGTAGGCTGTACATACATTAGCTAAGAGCAGAACCTTAACTGGATTGATGCTGCAACTGGGGAAATCTGGTATGTGATAATATCCCCATGCTGCTCTCTGTTTATCTAGAAGCGCAAGGCCTGCGTAGTAAAGTGGTTAGATATCATTGACAAGTGGCTGTGGTCTGGCTCCTAGAGGGCTTGTTCCTAGCCCATCAAAAAACTACAGTGCCATGTGACAAAAATCAACGTGATTAGAGCTCTCTACTCAGCAGAGTGCCAGGTTGGAATAGTAGTCTGAGGTTCATTTACTGAACTGTGAAGCACAAACTGAAGCACAGGAAGTTCCGTCTGAACATGAGGAAGAATTTCTTCCCTCTGAGGGTGACAGAGCACTGGAACAGGCTGCCCAGGGAGGTGGTGGAGTCTCCTTCTCTGGAGATATTCAAGACCTGCCTGGACAAGGTCCTCTGTAGCCTCCTGTAGGTGACCCTGCTTCGTCAGGAGGGTTGGACTAGATGACCCACAGAGGTCCCTTCCAACTCCTACCATTCTGTGATTCTGTGATTCTGTGAAGGAAGGGTAGCCTGATGTCTGCTCTACCCTGTGTTATATACGGGTGAGCTCACTTCAGTTAAAGTAGGAAGTGATCCAAACAATCACCCTTTCCTTCAAGCCAAATAAATAACATCTGAGGAAACATCCCTGTCACAAAAGAGCAATTGGTCCCTAGCTTACTTCTGCTGGAAAAACATCAGAGCTGCTGAGTAAGGGAATCAAATATTTTTTTTAAGAATGTACATGGTAGTCTACACCAAACTTACAATTTTCCAGTTTATGCACGTTACGTAGGAACCATGTCACTTCTCTAAAATGTAGCCATTTTGGGGCTTGAATGTAGTCCCAATTCTACAGTCCATTAGCTGATCTATTAGATCTCTTCTTTTTGCTCTAGCTATTTTTGCTGCACTTCTCTGCATCTTTCTTCTCTCTGCTGTTTTCTATTGGAGGTAAGGCAACCAGATGGAATTCAGATTTAAAAGCAAGGCCATATTGTCAGTTTGTATAATAGCATCATAATATTTTGCCATTATTTTCTTTATCCATCTCTCAACGCAGCTGAAAAGTTTGTTGGCATTTTTTAAACGTTCTTCTAAGGGGCTACATTCAGCTTAGAACTGCTCAATATTTAGTGATTTAGCTCAGGATTTTTTTTCCTTTCAGTATGTTTTGCCTTGTGAGTTTCTGTATCTACTATTGTATTGACTAAACACATATGTCTAATCTAAAAAAAAGGCAGAAAACTTAAAGTGTCTTCTTCAAGCTAGGCAGATGCCTTAAGCAAATGTTTTGGGAATTACTGTTAATCATCTCAATGAGAAAATATGTGTGCATAAATGAAAATGTTCATTATTTGTTGTTCACTGTTTTACTGTTTACTCCACTGAGGGAGTACAGAAATATTATAAGCTTTAGACAACTAGTAAAATATCACAAAAAACAATTAGTCATAGTAACATGTTCTCTTGAATCGTTTAATAAACTGGAAGTTATTCGTACAAACTATGTAAAAATACAAACATCTATTACAGCAGGCAAAACATGGGTCTGACTGCAAGTTAATCACTAAACGACAACAGATACAAAATTCCAGCTAGATGTTCCAAAAATATGCATTATTTCCCTAAACCTCTGTTTCTAAGCTCAGTATGACCGTCAGTGCTCTTAATTTCTAGGAATCAGGTCTTATGTGAATCACATGAAACTTGGGTCTTGTCATAACCTGAATACTGGAAGAAGTCTGGCAGAATTTAGCCAGAAAAGGGTTAGTGCAAAACATGCATGCTAAAGAAAAGTTTTGTTCAATACATTTCACTAATGAAATTATTTCAACATGTTTCTCTGCAATGGCTGAGGAAGGTGGATATTCAGACCATATCAGATGGAGTAGGTCATGTGAACATCAAATTGTGAGAACGCTGTTTCCTTTTCTGTTTTAGTCATAGGAGAATGCAACCACAAATGTGAAATGAGAATGCAGACTAGTGTAGTGAAGCACAACTAAAGTATGGCAAATCCAAAAACTGAATGTAAAACTGCAAAAAATCAGCAGTAGAAGGAAGGCTTTTGGTACAGTCACGTAAGTTACATGTCTCCCTGAAATGCATGAGAGTGTGTTAAGTTCTGCCTTGATAGAAGTGGTTTGTGTAAAGGGGTTAATAGCAGAAAGGAAGTGACGCTGAAGCCAGTAGATGGTGGCACACTCAGAATAAGTCACTTTACAGAAATAGCATAAAGTTCCATAAAAGTAGTAAAAGAGATACAGCGAGGTCTGCTTGAGGAGGTCAGTAGACAGGGACTTCAAAAGCCACAATAAGAGAAGGCAATTGAACTGCAAATATAAAGAAGACTACCAAGCAGTGAAATCAAATTCTACCTTACAGAGGCGAAAATAAATCATATAAAAAGAAAATATATAAGGTAAAAAACTGTGTAAGAAATAGGGATGTCAGGTAAGGAAAAAGAAAAAAGTGTCTATATGTGGATTTGAGAAGAATAACAAAGAAAATAACTATTGCTAGGAAAATGCGTTCAAAGAATACAGATAAATATTCGAAATACACGAGGAAAAGTTTCATAGGGACAGAAACAAGTAAATGTCAAGTAACTACATTCTTCTATTTACACAGCAACTTGCATTGCAATTGCAGCTAAAGCGTTCTTGACTTTCTTTTCCAAATCAGTGTGCCTGTGTACGTGTGTACAAGTGTGTGACTGCACAAATCGCTTAAATGCAGAACGCAGTGGAGCAGAACACAGCAGCTGTTTAGAGATGCACAGTGACGAGACACGGCACTTTAGGACAGGAAGTAAAGGAGAATACGGTATCCAACTGAAGATGCAGAAGGGATTTTATGTCAACACAATGCAATTACCAAAACTGGAGTATTTCCAGGACAATAGAACTAGCATAAGGAGATAATCATTATTGCCTGAAATTGAATATAATAAAGGAATTAGTTAGACAAAGATAACTTGTTCAGAAAAGGGAACAAGATGAGATGCCAAAAGAAATTGGAAAGGGTTGTAAAAGGCATGATCTCCTAACAATGAGAGATTGCAGATATAAGCTAGGTCATACTGAGTAAAGGATATGAATCAAGCAGTTTTACAGACGTTAAAATGATTTGATCTTTTATGCTTTAAAGAAAGGTAAGAATTAGGGCAAAACCTTTTTCTCCACACTCATTCCATGAACTATGGATGCATGAGAGAGAAAAACAGCATCTGGCTAATAAAAAAGATCTGAGTCTTGCCATAGCTATGACTAATGCATGGCTATGTGACAGTAGGCTCAGAGGCACAATCTCTGCAAAACCACCACAAGTTGTTAAAGTTTGTCATTAGATCTGGAGACAACCCCTACTCACATCCTGAATTTCCCTGTGCACATGTCAAAGCAAGAATAAACAGAGAGGAAAAAAAAGTTTAAGATTTAAAACTTTACAAGATTAAACAATGCCCTATTGTTTTTCCTTGCAACAGAGAATCTAGGGCCGACAACTATGAAAGCCAGAATCAAATTTGAAATGTGCATATGTTTCGTGTATCTTGTAACTTCATTTCAATAGCTTTATCAATGGGCAAAGCAGAGGTCCAATTTCTCAGCTGCTGTGATGCTCCATAGCATCTCCAGTGCTAATTTAATCCATCTGAAGGCCGAGGCAGGGCATTTAAGTAAGTGCTTCTTTCCACCTGTGCAGGCAGCATTGTAAATGCACCTATCAATGGGGTGTGTGATTAGAAAGACTTGATAATACACGCACAGTGTTACCCTACAACACCAGGGAATAAATGTGATAATATTTGCTAAAGTTGATAGGCTGTCGTCTTTCTGGGTTGTAATAGAAATCACCCTTTCTTAAGATATTTTGTTATTTTGTGTTATTTTACTTTATGTTTCAATTCTTCAAAATCTTTGGTATCTTTCTTGTAAGTCATCAGGAAAAAAGAAGAGAGGGAAAAAAAAAAAGAATGAGGAAGGCAAGACAGGGGGCTTTCCATGACACATTTGACTTAATTAAACATAAATCAGCTTGAGCTCACACAATGTGGTCATGCTCAACATATCTGAAATAACTGTTTTAGTAAATATCTGAAAGGCTTGACGGAGGAAAAGCTATGGACACATTTTACCTGGATTTTAGTAAAAGCTTTTGGTACAATGCCATATAGGAATCTAATCCACCAGATAATCACTAAATTCATTACAAGGTGAGCCCCTTGACTGGATTAAGCCCTGGTATGTGAGTTGATTTGGTTTAGGCTAGAAAGACCAGTGGAATTTAGCAAACAGGTCCACTTGGCAATGGCTGGCCCTCTCTGTTCTTGTCCCTTGCATGGAATTTTAGGAGAGGGGTGAAGGTCAATTTAGGGTGAAATTTCACCTTTCTGCTGGCATATCACTCTTCCTTCATGGAGGTGTTGGAACATTTTCCTGTGAGAAAAATTAATGAACAAGACTTGATTTTTCAGAAGCCATATTTTTTGTTGTTTCCAGTAACAAAATATCCTTGTGTTGAAACAGCTGGTACCTGCCTACAAAGAAATGCTTCATAAGGCAGAAAAAGAAGGAATAGAAAGATTTTTTTTAATAGTTTTTTTATTATTCTGATTGCACTGATTTGTTTTTCTGTTACAGTTTCTCACTTTTCTCAGTGGATCTCTCACGTAGCTCATTCAGTGGGCATAGCTCTGTGGGTGTTCGAGCTGAGTTTTACTCATCTGCAGAAAAGCATACAAAGTGTATTTCCAAACCCATGAGCTTCCACTCTTGGAGCATTTATGACTGCATTAAGCCAGTGGATATTCAAGGCAGGACTTTGTGGTTTTGCAAGTATATATGGTCCTTCAAGCTTAGAGATGTGAAAGCATTTACAAAGATTCCTATTGCATTATTCCTGCTCTTCACCCATATTTTCAATACCTCCAAAGACCACCACATTTTCATAGCCTCTTCATCACTCTTGTGTAAATAGACTGTCCCTCTATTGATGATATTTGGAGATACACATTACAAGCCTGTGCACAATTAACATAAATTTCAATGTATTGTCACATGATTCAGTGAAGCATTTCCACTCCTGTTTCCACTGGACCTCCTTGCTCTTTGGCTAGCCAAATAATGCTCTGCTACAGCATGGCTGCTATGAAGACTGAACTGCTCCTTGGTCTCTTCTTTCTGACCAGACATAGCATGATTTTTACTTTCTACCTGTGTAATTTTCATCAGTCACTGGTGAAAATCAGAGGCATCTGAAAGGGGTTTAAGTATTTTGCTTCATGTGTTAATGATATATTTCACATTTCTTTGGGTTCAGCTTCTACCTAGTTTGCCTAACCAAAGCAGATCTCACACATAAGCGTGTGCTCACTACCCATTTTCAGCAATTTACAGTGAATAATTGTGTCATGTTATGTCAGCTCCTGGGGTAATGATAAAAAGCAGTTTCAAAAGTGGTTAATTCTTGAAATTATCAGTGCAGTGTTTCTTTTTGTATGAAGGGGTGACATATGGAAACGAAACAGATTGAAGTGTGTTACATGTTCCCTGTGCTTTTATACATTAGGTGCTTATGCAGGTATAACAAAGAGAAAACTGAAAATCAAAATTCTACAGTTTGCACTGGGGATGTTTGCGGATAGGAATCAGGTTGGATCAAAAATAAAAATAAATTTGGGATCCATTTCTGACAATCAACCTCTCCCCCAATTAGTTTGTCTTTAATCATATGGCATGGCTTCTTTGCATGTTGCAGGATGTGGCTATCATTGAAAATTTTGTTCCTTCTGAAATATCGGTTTACTTGAATCCTGCTGCACCAAAGCCTTTGTTTCTTACTGTTCAGTTGCCTTCGTATTGATAGACCCGGGAAAAAAGTAGGACTTGCAAACTCTGAACAAACAACTGTGGCTTACCTCTTGCTCTACAACCTGCTGAAGGTGGCCACCAACATTAACACTGAAGGGATCAGGTACTACGTCTGGGGACACAGTCCTGCATAATCTCAGCCATGGATCCTGTAGTGGTCCTTATTATGTTGTGGGATTTATTCCATGCTTATGTGTTGGGAGTGTAACTCCTGCAGGAGAAACACTTTCTGATAGCAGGACTTGGCAGAAAAAGCACCTCTCACTCACCTGTAGAATTATTAAACAAGTCCTCAGTCTTACTTATTTATTGCTGACGCCCACAGTTCTCCTTCTTCCAGTTTCTTGACTGGCAAATAGACCTTTCTACAGAACATGAGCCTCGCATTTTTTTTGTGTGGAAGCACATATGTTTTATTCAGTTCTTATATCTTTGCCCAGAGCACAAAGCAAGTCCTTAATAATTTAGTCTTACAGATGACTCAGAACCATCATATCCCAGGCTTACCCTTAAACTAAAGCTATTCATGGTCTGAACTTCATATTATAGCTTTTAAATTCATGACTTTTTGAGCAGACAGTACTTATAAAAGCACATCACATATATTTTTTGTACTAAATGTCAAACTATTAAGGTTTATATTTCCTAACTTTTCCAAAGATTAGGGGTAATACAACTTAGTTGATGTACTTCACAGAGCTGAGAAAGCCTGAGAATAGTTTTTGTGATTTCAGCCTCTCTGCTGCAGTCTTCCTAATGCTGCAAGAAAATGACTTCAAAGTACTCTTTTGACAGTCATTCTTGGATACACAGCAATTACTGTCATGCATTTTATGCAATCCACCTTTAGCGCTTGTGTTAGTCCCTACTATGGGGCTCTAGGAGTCAGTCTCACTGTTTTGTCAACAAGGACCACTCTTTAACAGCTGCTCTACCAGAAAGATCTTTGAATGGATAATCCATTCATTTCTGGCGTAAATCTCTAACCATAGCAAATTCTCAAGTCATTAGCGACAAGCATAAAAACCATAGTGCTAAAAATACACAACTTTTTCAGCTGAGTAATGTGTCTCTCAATTGAGTGACATATCTTTTTCAGCTGATCCCAGGTAGTGATATGTTTACATCCGAAACCTGAAGAATATTCTTTTTTTCCTACCACATGTACATGCAGACTTTGCTCTCATCATGTGACCTTCTAAATATTTTTAGAAATATCCTGAAATGTTCACTTAGTCTGCTCAGATTAATAATAATTAATTATTAGAGTTATTAATAATTCAACACTTTGCAAGTATTAATAAGTGAATGAGTTCTACAGGTCAATAATATGTCTGATACAAAAGTGGGAAAAATCCTATTAGAGAGTAAGTAGTCAGTTTGATGGCAAAGTGCTGGAGGATTATGGGTATTGTTTCTGAATTGCTCTTTATCTTGACAAGCCTTGTGGATGAACTGTAGCAAGATTACAATCATGATCATTCACCAGAACCACAAGCTGATCAGTGGGTTACATAATATACATATATTAAGGTGATGTTGTAGATAAACCCCCAATATGCACATACTGCTTTTCTAAGAGCATGTTTCGGCCACTAACTAGAATTGCTTTTGAGTTGTCTTTACGTGGTGTGGCCCAGGGTTAATCTTATCTGACATCAGACAAATTCACTGGCAGGATCCTTGCAGAGTTGTCAGCACCTCAACATGATAATCAGGGATGTGAAGTGCTGCCTGTGCTGTTCGTATTCATCCAAGTGTGGAGGTGTGCAGTATGATAACCCAACATTACTCACAAAAATACGCCATGCCACTCAAAGCCATTTTTTTGTTAAAGGTTGGTCTAATGAGCAAATGGTAGCTAAATAGCATGGAATGACTATCCTTATTTCTAGGTTGCATAGAAATAACAAGAAGAAATTACCTAGGTCTTTTATTAAATCTCTGCTTTTTGATCTGAAAGCAGCTCATAAATTTAGTTCCATTTTATTATCTCAGTTTGACAATAATGAAACACAGTATCACACAAGTGCGCTACTATTTCTAATTCCTTGTGTAGTATTAGGTATGTCACTGTGTTTACTTCTTTACAAAAGGGAAACCTAAACTAGTACCATACTCTCTGAGGGTCTAAAACATTTATCTTATCATTGTTGTTGTATTTGTAGACTGTGCTTGCAAAGGCTTGCCGATTACTGTGTGCTGTACAAGCACAGAGTAACAGAGGTCTACTCTCCTAAAGATCCGAGGTTTAAAGAGATGTTTATAAAACAAAACCGAGAACAGTCGGTGGGTACACTGTGTCTTCCCCAAGCCAAGAAGCTAGACGAAACGTCTCCTTTCCTGTGTACAGAAACATAAATATCTTTTGAAAGAACATAATTTAAAATAAGATGTACATACATCTCTTAATCAAAATACATCTTGACGCGATGCCAGCAGATGGCTGCATGACAAAAAGTCTGATTTTCTTCCTGTGGCCTTTCCAGGAGAAAGAGCCAAACCAAGAGCTTAAATGAAAGTCTTTAAATTTGTGTGTCTCTGTTTGTTAGCATTAATTTTCTTTGCAGTTTCCTATAGTAATCTTTGAAAAGAGAGTTTATATTTTGAAGGAGAAGTGAAATATGCTTGCTATGCACCAGATTAAAACTGGAATTAATACTTTTGTTGGTTATTCCTGGAAAGTTGAGATCAAACATTGGCTTACACGAGAAATAAAAGTGGGCTTGGTGGCAAAGTTTCGAGTATGAAACCGTTCTGCGATTCTGTGAATTACACCCCTGTACAAGATTTCCTCTATAAATCCTGATTATTCAGGAGACTGATTGCTTTCTATGACTTTTGGATCTCCTTCATATGTTGGAAGTGCAATTTAGTTGCCTAATCAAAGGTGTAGGTGTAGTAGGGTATTCTCATGTAGGATTTGATCCCTGTTCATCATAGCTGACGAATACATGATGTGTACCTGTAAAATGAGTTTGGAGTTGGAATACCTTATTATTTTGCTGGCACGTCCTAATTCCTGCAGATGAAACAGCAAAGGGAATGATACAAAGCAGCTGGCTGCCTCTGCTGCCTCTAGTTCAGGTTGGAGTTGTGATCAGAGCTGTTCTCTTTTGTGAACACTGAAGTCACCTTTGGAAGATGTAAAAACGGACTGCAGCTCCCAAAGAGACAATTTTTCCTTCTAGCTCTCACCCTTGTGTTTGCCAGATGGACTTAGGTTTTTGAATTTATCCACAGTGAAGGGCTGCTGACATTCATAATTCTGTTTGTAGTCTTTATGTTTCCTCTTCCTTTTCTGGAAGATAAGCAGAAAATCTGGCACTTCAGCTGGGGGGGAGCAATAAAAAAATGGCATTACAATTCACTTTTATCTCCCTTGCTCCCCACTTTCCAACAACCCAATGTGTTGACTTAATTTTGTGTTTTCCACCATATACATTATAACCACCGTCTGATACTCTTTCACACATCAGAGGACACAGCTACACATGCAGCAGGGGAAAATCTCACTGCCAGCTGTGATGTGGATGTGCATGCTTGCATATATGTTGATGTGTGTAGTTGAGACTCTTCAGAATTGTTTAGATTTTTATAGTTATTATGGTATATTTACTTAGACTTGCCTACTTTATCTTACTTACAGCCAAATGGCTATATGAGTGATTGAATATGCACCTGCATAAAATCACATACTGGCACCTGAATGAGATGGAGTATCAAGGAGCATGTAAATAGAGTAATATAGTTGGTCTTTACAATATGTACCTGAGAAAAAAACAGTGATCTCACTCAAATGTTTTTTTAGTCCACCTTTCCTCAAACCAACAAAATTTTAAAGTATCCAGACATTCAGTACCTGAACACTTACATTTTACTAAGAATGAAACAAACCTGAGAATAATTGAATTCTGACAAACCTTAGGAAATTATAGCTTTTGCTTAAAAAAGGGTTAGTTTAAATAAAGAAATAATCCTCTTTAGATGGTTTCCAAAACTTAAATTCTCTTTCCTTCCTTCCTTCCTTCCTTCCTTCCTTCCTTCCTTCCTTCCTTCCTTCCTTCCTTCCTTCCTTCCTTCCTTCCTTCCTTCCTTC
>Ga0065711_1046741_pt1 | contig 12723 bp, 6 predicted proteins | sample Hoacrofraction12_FD_59098 | JGI IMG/M metagenome (GOLD analysis project Ga0065711, IMG submission 59098) | Hoatzin crop microbial communities from Cojedes, Venezuela - Epithelial fraction 12 v2 (version 2) | ecosystem: Host-associated > Birds > Digestive system > Esophagus > Crop | place...
AAAAAAAAAAAAGATGAAGTACCTTGGTGATGCACATTTTCCAGTGCCTCATTTCACAGAAAAGAGGTGCTTTAACAGGACAGGATGTCAGCTGTCTATTCCTCTGTATTGTTAATCACGTAATGCAGACCAATTTTTCTGAATGTAAAGTTTCTTGGTGTAGGGAGGCACCCCAGAGTGGCTGCTCTCTTCTGCATTCTGCTGTTCAGAGCCACTTTGGAAAGGCCATGCTCTAGAAAACCAGTGTTCTCAGAGCGCAGTTCATCCGATCTCGGGCATGAGAAGGTGAAACTCTTTCTGGAGAGAGTCTGGTTATTGTGTGTACTCTCTATCTCTCCCTCTTTCTCTCCTTAACTGTGAGTATAGGTAAGTTACTTAGCTAATTAAATAGGAAAGAGGAAACTACTTCAGAGTAAGCATCTCTCTAGTGAGCTAATCTAGAATAAGTGTGTTGCTTCCAGTCTGCACTGTCACGTATTGTGCAGAAATGGCTCTCTGTAGACTGATTCTTGTGATGAGCTGCATGTTGCTCTGCAAGTGGGTTGCACCAGTATGTTCAGTAGTTTCTGCTCAACATGCGCAGGATTACAGTCATTTTTCTGCATCATCCGTAAAGAGCAGTAAAAAATCAGCACAAACTGAGCAGAAATCAGTTGCAAGCCAGATTAGTAGTGTTTTCTGTCAACTTTATAAATGTCTACAGGACTCTGGTGGGTGAAGTTCGCTTGTGCTCTGGACAAAGTTGTCCGATGACCATGTCCTCTTCCCATGCATCACTCTGCAGTAAAACTGTGAGTGGCTTGATTCAATCCCTCTTGCTACACACACTGCAGTGGCATACTGTGGTGTCCATGGTATCCTGCAGAAGGACACCTTCCTTTTCTCAGTTTTCTGAACTCACAAAAAAAGAAGGGAAATGACTACAGTAAGAAAAGTGCTCTCTCTTGAACATAGAGCAGGTGCCGTAACAGGCTCTGAACCCAAACATTTCATTTGATATAGCTATTATTATTGGCGTTCTTTATTTTCTAGTGTGCAAAAGCTTCTCTCCAGTGTTGCTGGTAACAGCTTTGCCCATAATCAGGAATTAGTAACTCTTTTAACATTTTATAGGTGTTAAGGAGTCAGTGTATCTTAATAAGACTTTTCAAGTTGAGAGGGAGGAAAGGAGTCAATAGCTCTGTACTGTAAAACAATTTGTGTGCTGGGAGGATGACCTCTGCTGCAGGTGTGGAGGACAGTAGGCAGGTGGTGCAGGAGATTTCCTGCTGTCCTGACATCACACAGCTGTGCATTGGGCTTTTTCTTCTTAAGGCCAAACTTACAGGAATCAGTAGGAAATCAGCTTCACTGGTTTTAGTGAAAGCATTTTTTTCTCTCTCTCTGCTTTTATCCCTGTGTTTGATGCTCTAACATTCTCTGGTCTTTAAATCTGTACTTGAATGGAGCCAGGAAGAATCCAACTGTGTATTTTAAAGGCCCGCATTTTCCATACGTTTTTGTATGAAATAACAACATTGATTTGTTTTGCCAATTATTCATTTTTCTACACAGTGCACAGTTTGTTAAAAGCTCTGCCACTTGTTTTTTATTTTGTAGCGGTGTCTCTAATCCCACATCATGTGTTTTACTTTATTGAAATCATACATAGCACCACTTGCCACCCGCTTTTAGAAACCTTTGTTTAATTCTTTTCAAAACAAACAGATTTAAATGTTTTTCCTTTGATTCTTAGACGCTGTCGGGGTTGCCAGATCAAGACTCTTTCTACGACGTGGTGGACTGTCTGGAAGAGCTAGGCATTGAAGCTATTTCACAGAGACACTTGAACAAGAAAGGAACAGACTTGGACTTAGTTGAGCAATTTAACATTTATGAGGTAACATAACATGCCCTGTTTTATGCATCTTACAGCTTGTGCAGACTTCAAAGCCGAGAGGAGGGGGGCAATGTAACCTAGGTGAAATTTGATTATCTATTTTATTTTAAAAGAAAAACATCTGGTTGATAGAAGTATTATACACATTCATATATGGGACTTGCTATGGTACATAGCTGCGTTTAATGCAAATGCATCTCACACTAAAGCTGCAGCATACTCCAAGGCAAAGCAGCACATTTACTAGCTCCTTAGAGGCAGTTCTGCCTGCAATTATAACTTTCTCAGGCTGCTAGTTACATGTCCTGAAGCAAGTAGTTCTTTCCATGTGCAAAAGTATTCAGCTCATGAAAAAGGTTCAGCTGAGCTCAGCTTTGCAAATGCCACTTATTCTGCAGCTGAAGACCCAGCAAGTCCTTGTTTATGAGTTCACACTGGGCCAGATCCTATACAGTTTGCAGCAATGGGGTAATGAGTGACTCTACATTCACCGTCTAGGTATAAAGTAACTACTTCTGAAGTATTTATATGTAAGGTTAGGATATTCAGTTTCTTAATAATTAGCCTCTTTTCAGACTGCGGGAAGTGTTGGAGCTGGGAGGTTTGGGCTGAAGTTAATGTAATGTAAATGTGAGTTCAAGTTCTGGTGTGGTTAAATGAAATTACTTTATCTCCATCTCAGTCCAGCAAAGCAGTTGATGGCTTTGATTCTGTATTTTCTTCATCAACTCTACACCCATGTCACTTCACTAACTTTAGCAGAGTTAAGTTTTATGTACAGCAGTTTGCAGGGTCAGGCCAAAATAGGAACATGAGAATGAGAGAGATCCAAGTTCTTTCTTTTTCTGTTGTCAGAGGCTCATAAAATCATTCTTAAAAGGTGATCATTAATCTTAAAAGCAGGTTTTTTTGCACATGTTGTGCCTACTGAAAGACTTGATTGCAAAATTAGCAGTTGACTTAGCTGGGTACCAGCTTTCTCTTAACGACCAGACAAAATTTAGATGTTACTAGGCATGTTCTTGCTTTTTTCTCCCAATGTTGTTCTTTATCTGAAAAAGCTGTTCTTCCCCACTGGAATTGATTTTACACCCTAAGCAGAGATATCACACTTCCCCACCTTTGTTTAGGTAAAGTCACTTCTGGTAAGAATTATCAGAATAACAAGACTAGTAGAAACAAGAAGATATGCATTTTTCTCATCACCCACATTGCCCTCTTCTGTACCTCTGCCTCTCTGAACGGATCTTTCTCATATAAAGGTTACTTAAATGCTACGCTGCATTTCAGTGAGATCCCCCAGTAACTTTGTTGTTTCTGCCACCGATAGTTCTCCTCACATATCCTAAGACAGCACTTGCTTAGTTTCTGTTAGGTATGTCACACTGGCATGTCAACGGCGTGCTGTAGTTCAAGATACTAGCTGTTGCACCCATATTTTATTCCTCTGCTATTTCTAGCTGATGAGCTCCCAACCTGTTTCAGAATTTTCTGTCAAATGTCATAATGAACATACTATTCTCAGCATCGTTCTTTTCTGATATTATACATATATTCCTCTGTATTGACAGTGCTTCTGAACTGGCAGGAAATACTGAATTTTCCACTGAAAGGCATATGTGAAAGTAATTATGCCACACTAAAAATTAGCAGGCTTAGAGTAGATGAGTGATCTGTGTTGGTTTTTTTTTTAATCCGTTGTGGTACCAGTTCACAGAAATAGTTTTGTTTGTTAGGGTTTTTTCCTTTGTTTACTTTGCAGGGAGATCTGTAAAAATGGAAATTTTTAAGAGGAATGCAGTTACATATACATCTGCTGATGTCTTCCTCGGCTGGGAATAAATGACAGCACTATTCTAAAATACTTTCTAAAGTAGTGGATGGTAGCTTCCTCCCAAACATTGCAAGTGCGATGTCTGAACCTGAGGAAATGTTCAGTCAGCTAATGCATGAGAGTTTTTTCGATGGATTTCACTAGAGCCAAGACTTCCCCTAAGTATTTTGGAAGGAAGTAAAGAGAGCTAGATGTGCAACACTGCTCAGCTTTCTTGAAAATTAAGTCCTGTGTAAAAAAACCACCAAACTAGGAGATATATGTATGTGTTGTTACAGGTTCTGTAATGTTCTGTGCAAGGTGTCAGTATATAATTCCATTATTAGAGCTGCTACACTGCACTAATGGATAGACAGCAACTTACAGGGATAGCTGTGGAAACGGTAATGCTAATAGGAGTTAATCACATTGAGATCAGTTAATTTTCAGAGCCTGGGTGTGAAGACCTGTGGTGCCTAAAGAAACGATGTCAGAAGCCTCGCCTTTCTTCCTTTCTTTCTCAGATGACACTGAGACATGAGGATGGAGATGAGAGTGCTGACCCCCCTCCCAGTGGGCGCAAGGACCGGAGAAGAGCCAGTCTTGGTGCTGGTGAGCGAAGAGGGCTAGAGCGCCGGCGGAGCCGCAGGCACTCGGTACAGAACATCAAAAGCACTTTATCGGCCCCTGCGAGTCCATGCGGTCAGTCAAACCCTAACTTCATGCTAGGCCACGGACAGCGCGGTGAAGATCTCAGTGAGAGGTAAGTGCGTGAGCTGGGGAATCCTCTTTTCCTCTATTACTTTGCATCATGTTCATCGCACTTCATTGATCAGACAGGCTTTTCCTTATTTTCCTCTTTCCATTGAATTAAAAAGGAAAAAAAAGCATGTTTAAAGTTAAAACAAAAAGAAAAAACAATAACGAAAAGAAATGGATACGTAGGTGACTGATCTACATAGCAAAGTTCTTTGGCACCATCTACCCTAAATAAATGGACCCAAACCACATGAGGCAGAGTATTTGATATGGGAACTAACCAAGCTTAATTTCATCCATTGGCAGATTTTATATTCAATATACCCACGTAATGGAAGATTGTAACAAGGGCATAGTCACATCAATGCAGAGCTGTTTGTCCTGTGTATGTTACAGTTCATTCTATTTTTTCCCCCTTTGAAATCAGCATTCCAGCATAAATATTTTCCACTGAGGCTGCACTCTAGTAGTGAATATATCTAATGTTTTGTAATTAGTGAGAGAGAGACAATAATGACTAGCTGAGCAGCAGTCTGCAACGCTGGAGTCAGGCAAAGCTAGTGTCATCGCCAGTCCCAGAAAGGTTGGCTTGGGCTCCGTGTGCTTAGGGAGAAAGGGAGCTGCAGATCCTCAGCCTGTCTGACTGCGCACAAGAGGGCTGGAATTAATTTTGCCCAAGTTAGATGTCTGATCAGCTCGCCTCCCTTTGATGTCGGCTGAGTGCAGCAAGCACTGGTAGGCCTTCAGTTATCTAACATATCCTGCATGTCTGAAATTTCAACCAAGATGAATCAACGCTCTGAAACGGCTGTTTCTCTCTGTTGACTATAAAGGGAATCTGGCTGACTAGCTCAGGTGAAGATACGTATGCTGCAGACAGCTAAAGCTGCACACTGTCATCCCATGGCTGAAGGTGCAATTTGCAAAACCGAAGCGTGCTCCATGAAGAACGTATCTTGTGTTGATTACAACATTTGGGAAGTTCTTTGGAGGTTTCTGTTGGTTAGCACTGGGTGCAAACTTAGAGCCTTAAAATGCTGTGTTACATCTAAAGCAGCCCTTCTTGCAAAGCAAACATAGTTGACTAAAGTTTAACAGCTTTAGGCAGTATGAAAATACAAGACTCCAGATAATTTAAACACTAGTTGTGTGTTGTATACCACATAGTATCTTTTGGTTTTCTTTTTGTTTTTCTTTTATCTCCTTTTTGCGTTTGGCAACACATTCATGCTTGTTTTCCATCACCTTCTGTTGGCCGGGCCTTCAGTGATCTGGAGGCTGAGACCCCGGGGGTCTTACAGGCTGATGACAAGGATGACAGTGCCTTTGAGGCTGAGTTGAAAGCATCTTCAGCGTGAGTACAGCTGGGGGCTTCAGCCGCTCTGCATGGGATGCCTCGTGCATGATCTTGGGCGCTGCTTCGTGCCTTACCGATGTGATTGAGAATCCGTGCTCATGGATGTGCAGCAGATGTCGTTGATTTGTTAAACTGATTAATTTGGATTAGAAACAAGGGGGTGCTTCAACTCTACAAAAATTGTTGATTCTATTACTGTAGTTAAACAAATACAAGTCATACAGAATGACAGCCAATACCAATACATTTTCTCACTGTTGTTTGCTTACTAGCTTTATTTTGCAGTCCTCAGTAATTCCTAATGAGTTTGTGTTTGAGCTGATTTTTAGTATCAGGGCCATAGAAATATGGCAGATTAGTTTCATAAATTCTGTGAAATTATTTTGCCAATATAGCATAATTTCAATAATTTTCTTCCTTTTCTGAAAAAAATTATCCATTTCTGCTCTACGTCATCCTTGAAACTGACATAATTTAAAGCATAATTTAAGTTTAAATCCAAGAAAGGAATCTCCATTTCAGCAGTCAGATTTAATTTCGTGTAGTCCTTGGAATCTTCTCTAGGAAAATAATTAAATTTTCTTCAACTCCATTTGGAATTTCTACCTTGCTCACCTGCCTTCAATTATGAATAACACTGTTCTTCACTTCGCATATTGGTTAAAGGCAAATCCTTTTGTTCCACCCTTTCTCCAACCCTCTTAGCAGGTAAAGACAGGGAGTATTACTCATAGCTAGCAAATCGGGTTTTTTCCCATTGGACATTACAGACCATGGAATATGTTTTGGTGCCTGAAGCTGCAAGTTCTATGCCCAGTGAAATTTCAAAAGCTGCCATAACAAGAAGCTAGTCAACTGTTGGCTCTGCTATAAATCCCACTGGGTTGCTGGTAAACAAGTGTTTTGGAAAAGCTGATTCTGTCCTGCACATTTTCAGTCTCATCATCTACCCAAATCTGTAGTTGTGGTAGGAAGAGGAAAACCAGCCTTCCTGCTTGATCATATCCTAGTGAGTCTCTTAACTTTCAGTGCAATAATCCAGATGAATACACAGTATCTCTACACCTGATAGCTAAACTGGGAAAAAAAAATAAAGTAAAAGCTTCATGGCTTCTATTCGTTAACATTTAAACAGAAAAATAAGTTGAATGACTCATACAAATCTTTTACACATTTATAAAGTTTGAGTTAACCTTAAGGGGAAAGAGGTTTATCTCTCTGCATTATTCCTACTAGAATCAAGTTTTCAAATTTGAGCACGTGGTTTCTGATGCAACATATTTATTGGTTTAAAGGATTTTAATAGAGCATCATAAGTTTAGGCCTTACTGCAATTTATAGTGAAATTTTTAAAATCATATATTAAAATACGATGCAGGCATCACCTGTTTTTGTCAAAAGAAATGCTTATTGTGTCCCTTCTGCTTTCAGCATGAATGTTGTAGAGAGGAATCTGTACAAAAGGATAAAATCTACTTATTACCTCTCTAAACTGAAAGTAACTTTTGTTCATCCAGGAAAGATCTGTCTTCTGCTAATGACCTCGTTTTGGTTCATAATCCTAATCCCCCTCGAGGAAGGAAAAAAGTTCACAATAAGTTTTTGCAGTGCTGTATTTTCTGAGAAATAGTCTGCGAAATGTGTTTCAGTCTCTTTCTTCCTTCGCTACATTTTCTTTACCAATAGGAAACATGTAACGATATTAATGATAATCTTACTGTGTTGCTCCTGCTGGTGTCTAAACTTTGTGTGTGGTTGCAGACATCTATGTCTGGTTTTACAGTGGATTATCACCATTACGTTCAGTGGCATTGCTTCTGATGGACTCGGTTAGAGATTAAAGTCACACTCTTACACTGTACTAAATTTTGTTTTGGGCAATATTCTTGGTTATTTTTGGACTTCACTACCCAAATCAGTAGAAATTCTTCCTTAGAATTCTCCTTCCCACAGTGTTCATGTTTCTTTTCTTTCTAACTCCGTCAGCTGGTTTGGCAGCTACTTTGCTGTTGTTTACCACATCAAACAGGTTGTCCACAGTCATCTGCTTTCTGTCAACCGATAAGTCTTGCAAAAAGAGAAAAATCCATGGTGCCGGTAAAACAAAAAAAGACAATATTGGCCAAATTCTGTTCTGTCTCACAGTGCTCAATATCCAGAAAAGCTGTCTGAAGTCAATGGAGTTGCTCTGATTTACGCCAGGCTAATTAAGAGCAGACTTTGGGTTTTGAGCTGGGAAAGGTTGACCATAAATGCTAAGGGCAACCAAAAGGAAGACTTGCAGGCCTTTTTCATCTATTTGGCAACCTTCTTCCAAACTGAACGTCTTGCTTTTTTGCTTGTGGTTCAAAATAAATAAAGACCCAAATCTGCTTAGTGTTAAAATAGTTTTTATGGAGAGTGAAACCCAGGCTAATGTGCCTCTTACTAAATAAATAAAGAAAGAAGTTGATAACAACTACTAATTAAGAAAGGCTGAGGGAAGGTTTAAGGATACGTAGCTGCTGCAATGTGCTTTAAAATTCCAGTCCTGACCACCAGCAGTTTTGCTTTGCTCAGAACTTCTTTCTTTCACCATGATGGCGCAGAGCACCGAAAAACTTGGGGGGAGCTCCAGTCTTGTTAACATGACATTTTAAATGCTTCACTGAGGGCACTTCCTGAGGTTTTCTGCCCTGGTCCAAATTGAGTGCTCTCAATCTGTGGTCTAGCATGCTGTTGCTTAGCGGTAGACTGTTAAACAAATTGTTCCATGGGGTTGTATTTTTTCTTTTTAAAGTAAAGCTAGATTTTTCCAACCACACAATGGATAGAGTCGGGGAAAAATGTAAGGAGCGGCACGGAACTTGCACTAGATTGATGTTGTTATTGTGTGCAGTGATTTCTGGCTATATAAGCATTAAAAATCAAATTGCTGCCTGTCTGTCTTTCAGTCTGGTCACGTCTGGCTTCAAGGAAGTAGAAGGCAGGTAGTTTGGAAGTTCTCAGTGCTGTCTTGAGCACTGAACAGGTGCTCTGCAGGAGCCCTGTACATACAAACCAGAAACAAGTACTTCTCCCAGTGTTTCAAATTAATGTGTTTCAGATTTTGCTGTGCACTTCCCTTTCTTCAGTACTGCACAGCAGCCGTCCCCATGTCTCTCCCGGGGTGCCCCATCAGAGCGGTGTCAGCCAGACTTAGCAAATGTACTCAAGGGAGCTTCTGTGAGATTTCTGCTGACCACCTTTTACCAGCAGTTCGGTGAACGGCTCTGTCAAAGCTTTGTGGAATTAATTACAAAGACTGAGGATTATAAAGTAGTGAGTAGCTAGGGTTAGGTATTTCCCTCACTTTACTAGACTCTGCTTTCTTCTTCGTTTTCATAGCTTTGGTTTGTTTTATATCATGAAAAATGGCAAAAGAGTTACTAGGATTGATCATATAACACTAGAGATGTTCATCTAGAGATAACCAGGCATTGGTTAGGACTTCCTTGTCAGTATTCCTGTGTTTGAAACCTGGAAACACAGGAGCTGACTGCCATCTTAATAAACCCTCAGAGCAGAGGATCCTGAATGAGTGACTGTAGCTGGATTTAGCAAATTAACTTTTTTAGACCATGGGGCTAAAAAGTTGTGAGGAAGACCAACTGCTCAGGTTCACCTGAGGCTTTCAGATTTTTCAGTCTGAAGAAACTTGGCCTTCAGGGGAACTGTATTGATAAGGAAAAACCAGTAGAGGACCAAACAGGGAATTATGTACCTATGAACTGTTCTTTTGTTAGGGTCCCACCTGGAAGCTTGTTAGGACTTTTCCTCTTAGCAAAGAGTAGCACAGGGAATTCCAAAGTTTCCTGAAAATTTATGTGCTAGCTGGACATGGCACCGTTTCACGGTGCACACTGGGCTCAGGGGCTTCCACGCCTTTTACAATCCTAGAAAAAAAATGGAACATTGTTGTCTAAATAAAGGCAAGCTGTGCTGAGAAGTCATAAGGATCTTTTTGTTAGAAAATACATGTTTCTGATGCTTGAGGATGGCTGAGACGCAGGAAGAGATCGTGACGCTATTTTGGTTTTACCAGAGAACAATGAACACAGCTGAGCTTCTGATGCTAAGCATTTTTTCTGCTTAGCTTTGGATTCCTGTTGAGATTCTAACCAAAGCACAGATCTTAGTTTGGCTATTATGCCCCATTAAGTGATTATTCAAATTGTTTCATGTAGAGCCAGGCCTGCAGGGGTGCTTTGTCCAAAATACAGCTGAGATTTCTTTTTTATTTTTTTTTTTTATGATTTTCCATGTTTTCAGACATCCTAAACCATAACTAATCTTTGATTTTTCTCTAGCATTTACTATGGCAAAATTGTAGTTTTTGTCATGATGTTTCAAGTTCCAGTGACTTTACGCTACACTATGTGAAATGTTTTGATTGTGTAAATACTTACTGCTATAAATCAAGCTGCTGATTACAGTGGTGGGTGGAGTTTATGTTATTTTATTTAGCATGGATACATTCCACATCTCCTAGAGTTGCTGTCTGTGGCAAATATGATGAATGGTATGATAGGTATGAAACAGCAAAGTGGGGAGACTCAACATCAGCATTTAATGCAGGACTCAGTCTGTGATACGATTTATTAAAGGCCTAGAAAAGAAAATAATTTAATTTTATTGCTTTAATAGAAAGAAGCAAATGTGGGGTTTTTTTCCAAGATGTTTGTCTCTGGTTCCTGGTTTTAAATATTTAAAACAACTGATGCACAAATCTAGACAAAGCAAACAGCTCCAGGATAAACATGCAGCCATATACCTGTGGATATGCTGAGGATCCCTTTAATACGTATAAGTATGTGGTCTGAGCTACCTGGCATTGTTGGTGGCTTTATAACAGAGTGGCACATGATCAGTTGTCTGGAAGACGTTAACCTTTTCCACAGTTTGGTTAGTATAGGCAAAAATGGAAATGGGTTGTAGAAGCAGTGGTTTTGAAAAGGAGATTTATCTATGAAAGTAAAACACTTGGTAAGGTCACATCTATTCATAGTATCAGGCCTTTATTACTAGTTAATAACAACAACATATAAAATCTGGTCCGTTAAGGTGCTATTTTACTGTTGGGACAAGGAGGACACATTTATTTCTCTCATGCAGGTAGAGTTATTAGAAGCATGAAGTCAAGCAGATTTGAAAGGCGGTGAATAAAAATGTGAGATTTGTGATCTTACGCTTCATAAGAATATCTTGGAAGTGCCTGTAAGCAATGCAGTAGAGGAGGAGACATGAAATGGCTTATGAAAAGCTTTCTTTAAAACCCATACCATAAACAAAAGACTTCATTTATGTATGCACAGGGATTGGCTATTAATGCACAGACAATAATAAAAATAAAAAAAAGTTACAGCTTGGTGAGTATCCCATGTGCTGGTCCTATTACTGTCTTGGTTTGATACCAGCACTTTTTATCTGAATTAAAACACCTCTGTGGAAATGTCAGGTTTTGTGGTAGGGATACTCTTTGCTGTTTGTGGGTCTTGTTGAAAGGAAACATTTTATATTTCATATACATGCAGAGTCCAGTTGACAGCTCTGGATGTTGCTGTAAAAGCAGTGGTAGATTTTCCCTGTTTGAATTGTAGTCAAAATGAAGAAAGCACGAGGTTGTAGTTGCATGGTAAATGAAAGCACAGTGTGACTTAGCCTAATTTTTTTTTTTTTCCACTGTGTATTTAACGTTGGTAAGCTACCTAAGGAAATGTAATGCCAAGCCAGTATTCGGATGCGTTTCTGCAGAGGCCCGTCATAGTGTCTTATGCGCTGGCCTATACGTGCCTTAGAGTGTTCACCTCCATGGTGTGTTCCCAGTATGTGACAACATGATCCCCTGAGGCCAGGAAGGTTTTTTACACATACGATGTGATGGGAGGAAGAAAAGACAGCAGTCTGGCGGGATGCCATTTCCAGATCCCTCCTTTTGAAGTAAGGGCCAGTAACTGTGACCTTCAAGTGTCAACCAGTATGCAGTTCCAATCTCTGAAAACACTGTTTCTTCTCTCTTTCTGTATATGTTTCAGTATTTATTGCTCCTAAAGTCTCTTTACATCATGATTCTGTTTCTTTACCTCTTCTGCTCATACAGATGTGAAAACAGCAATGCTGTTCCATGATCAGAGAGTTGGGACTCTTGAAGTCTTTGCACAGCCTTGCCAGTACCTTAAGCAACACTCTGCTGTCTGGCTCTGCTTTGATGTGTCCTTTATAAACCAACTGCAGCAATGAAAGAACTGTGGAGGTATTACCTAGGTATTATCTAGGTGTGATAAGTTGTTACTGGTAGTATTTTAGGGATAAGAAAATAACAGCAACCTAAAGAACAGCGTAATATGAAGGTATAGAGAACACACTTACTTAACATTATTTGTCATTTCCTCAACTTTTTTTCAGAATATTTTTCTTTATTTAAGACAGAAATACCAGGATAATTTTCCTTTTGATCTTTGTAATTATACATTCTAGTTACCCTTCTGTGCAGAAGGCCAAATTTTGAGACTCTGCAGGTAAGTTGTTATGCATATCATTTCACTCATTTTTGTATTCACGTAATTGCACCAACTGCAGTGGCCTATCACACGTAGCAGTAGAACTGAAATGGGCAGGGGGATTAATAGCTGGTTTCTTTAATTTTGTTTTTAATGGAGGAGGAAATTATATTGCCATATCTTTATTCAGAGGAATGAATTACAGAATCACAGAATGTTCGGGGTTGGAAGGGACCTCTGAGGATCACCTAGTCCAACCTCCCCTGCTGAAGCAGGGTCACCTACAGCAGGCTGCACAGGACAGTGTCCAGCCGGGTCTTGAATATCTCCAGAGAAGAAGACTCCACAGCCCCTCTGGGCAGCCTGTTCCAGTGCTCTGTCACCCTCAGAGGGAAGA
>Ga0065711_1046742_pt1 | contig 12722 bp, 4 predicted proteins | sample Hoacrofraction12_FD_59098 | JGI IMG/M metagenome (GOLD analysis project Ga0065711, IMG submission 59098) | Hoatzin crop microbial communities from Cojedes, Venezuela - Epithelial fraction 12 v2 (version 2) | ecosystem: Host-associated > Birds > Digestive system > Esophagus > Crop | place...
TTTTTTTTTTTTTTTTTTTTTTTTTTGGTGGGAAAGGAAAGGTAAAGGGAGAAAACAAGCCGATGTTTGGGATTTGCATGAGAGAATCTGTATTGTTCTGCTGGGTTTTTTTTACTGTCTCCTGCTTTCCTGTCTGTACCAGCAGCTCCAGTGAGAATACGGCTTCTAGTGTTTCCAGCCGCCTCGAACACATCGGGTTTAACTGCAGCAGTGACTGGTTAGGCTGCTGCTGTGGCGGGGTGTCCGTCACGGGGAGCCCCGCGTACAGCACTGGCCTCAAGTAATGTGTTGCTGTTTGGGGTTTTGCGGTAACAGAGTTAATACGTGACACTGTTAACAGAGTTAATACTGCGAACTCTGCAAGAAGCTGCTTCCTTGTCTACGCGTTTTTCCCTGGCTGAGGGTGGCAGGGAAGGGCAAGGGGCACTTGGCAGAGCTTTCCAAAAAGCAGTACAGCGATGGTAGCACTTAGAAATATCACATACTTTTCAGCGTTCAGATTCATTCACCTGATCTAAAAAAATATATGTATTTCTTTTAAAAAATATAAAAAAAAAATGAAAAAGGGTATAAAAAGGTTGCCTTATCTACAGGCAGTTATAGGAATGTGCACACGGTGAGGTTTGTGGATGTGAGCGGGGCCGTGTAGAAAAGGCAGTCACTTTGAAGGAATATTACTTGCAACACAGCATGTTTTCATCTGACACGTGTGGCAGCCCTCTGGATTTCTTTTCGATTGCTCCTGGTAGTCCTTGCTGCACTTCAGATGAAGCAGGGCTAATGAGAAAAGACGTTACGAAACGCCTTCTCCGGGGCCGCCTGCCTTCCCTCGGCCGCCGTCCGGGCCTTCGGGCGGGGTCGCCAGCCCTCCTCCGGGCGCCGCGCGGGGCCGGGCCCTGGAGCTGCAGCGCCACCTGCTGGCCAGAGGCCGCCGCTGGGACCGGGTTCCTGCCTCCGCGCAGCGCGGGCAGCGCCGTGGCGGGGTGCACGGCGGGGTCTCACAGCGCATGCGCGGCGTGGCTACAGGCGACGCGTGAGTGCTACCGTCAAGAGAGGAGTTAATCAACGACTGAGCTTTGGACCCTTTTAAATACTCGCATTTTTCTCCCTAGAGTAAAATTTAACTGCACTCTGGAGTGGGTTTTATAGCTAGACATAAACTGCAGCAGAATTAATTTTATTTTGCACTTCTCCCTGTTGTTATTTTCCCTAATAATGTAAAAGTCAGCCAAAATTTTAGGAGAGCTCTGTCTTAAAATAAGGTAAATAAATCCCAGCATGACTTTCCGTTAAGGCGGGTTTGAGGCAGATCTAACAGCCCAGCTTTAAATGACTTCTCTTCGTCCATGTGCACTGGAAGCAGCAGGTGTTCAGAACAGCTTCTGTATGGACTCCTGTGCACGCCAGGCCTGAAAACATTCAGGAAAATGATCTCCAGTGTTATGGACTTATCACTACAGGGAAAAAAAAGTACACAAATGACCTTTTTTGTTTCTGTGATCTCTTCTTTCTGTTAGTCCACTGATAAATTAGTGCGTGGGGGTGGGGAAGCTTCTACCTCATAATCCTTTTTTAATTTTTTTTTTCTCCCCTTAGTAAATTGCTAATCCCGATACATTTTTATCTTTGTCCCAATTTTATAAAGCTGTAGTTTACAACAAAAGTTTAACTTAATAGCTGCATGTCTTCTTCTGGGAAAACATAACTGATTGTAAGTCAGCTGTACAGTAAACTGCAAAATATAGTCTCACTCCCTTTGCACAACTATACATTGACAAAGATGAGGTAGACTTCTTGGAACTGATCATTTGCTGCTGTAATTACACAAAGGCAAGAACACCACCATGGAATAAATATGTGTGTATGAAGGGTGTGTGCGAGCTAATCTATCACGTAGCAACCGTCAGATGCTGAAACAGAAGTCATCACACTTTTCTTGGATGATCTCATGCTGTCTCTATAAAAGGATGAATGGAAATCATAGTATTTCGCAGGATCACAGACTCTGCAGGTTGGAAGGAGCCTTGGGAGGTGGTTAGTCCAGTCCCCACCTCAGCACAGTATCACTGCTGAATTCAAACTGAGTGGTGGCTTTGGGCTTAGTCCATTTGGGCCTTCAAAAACTGCAAGGGTGGAGATCCCACCAGCCTCTCTGGGCAACCTTTTCCAAGGCTTAACTGTCCTCAGAGTGAACTGAGGAACTTCTTTTCTTGTATCTACTCAGAGTCTTTTCTGCTTCCATTTTAGGAAGAAGGAAGGTTTGGAGCTGGAGTGTGGGTTTTTTGAGCAATCTGTGCGGTGGCTGTAACTGGGTTTCTGCACACAGTCATGTAAGTTCTTTGGCATCTGAAAGAAATAGACGTGACACTTGAAAATAAGTATTTGTCTTTTGTGAGGGCAGAAATAGTGTATGAACTGTTATTTGGGAGTCAGTGTAGATGAGTTGTGCTTTGGAATTAATTCTAAGAATCAAATTGGCTTATTTTCTGCAATTATTTGGATACTCTTGTTTCACAAGGTGGTGAAAAAGCTGGTTTAGTAATTGCACTTTTTGTTTTTTTTTAATGGGAGACATGGACATCTTCAGTTTTTGTATTATACATTTAATCATGATATTGTGTACGGTGATGTCAGTGGTAATGTATTTCAATTATTTAGGGCATAGTTAAATTTAATTTTACCTCTGAGCTAGTAGAAAATGAGACAGATCACCTGTTAATTAATGAATACCTATATAATTTCAAAAATCATTACCTGTTATTCATTTGTGCACGTGTGTGCACATCCTGTGAGATGATGCATTGGTTGAGCTAATCTGATTGCTGTTTATTAGTAGGAACCTGACTATACTTGCACTTAAAGCTGTTGGTTATCATTGCTTCAAACTGATAAACTTCTGAAACTGTTGAAAATGCGGATGTTACACATGAATGTCAAACATTTACTACTGCTGAGAAACATTTGTGTCCATATGAGTTTCTGATGCATGAGAGAGAGAAAGGAGATAGCTTTTTCTCAAGAGGAAAGATAGTCTCATTTTGTTGAGTCCTTGAAATGACGCAGAAGTTGCTTTTAGAGAAAAGAAATTACGGCTTTTGGATTGTCAGTGAAATATAAAAATGTATTTCTCTGCTCACTTCTTACTGACTTCTCTAAACCGAAATAATTTTATCCTTCCGTACTCTGATCTAAAGTTTCTGTTTTTGCTGAGCTCAAACTGAATTTGCCTTAGTTGTGATACTTGGAAGGTAAACTCGATTTTAAGGATCTCATGGCAAGATTGTCTGTGTTCAGCTCCGAAAAGGAGGAATAAACTGAAAGCTACTACCTTGAGCTGTGGTGCAGCTATACACAGAGCTATCTTTGTTAGACAGTTGTGGAGGGTATGGAAGAATACTCTGTGATTAACTGTTTCTGAAACTTGCTGTGTAAATCATCCTGGTTTTGAAAGCTTTGGAGCAACAGAAGCTTCTAAATACATGCTTTTCCAGAAGTCTTCATGTTACCAGAAAGATGTCTGTGATTTGGTAAGAAAAGCAGTAATGGTGAAAGATTTTGTCTGTTCTGCTGGAAAAGTCTGTTATATTGAAATGCCAGAAGCATAAATGTAATTGATCTCTAACCCCAAAAGTGCTTAAGGCAGCTCTGATTGGACTCCTGCCCTGTTTTTCACCAGAGTGTGTGTTTGTGGCTGGTAGTGGTGTGGAGTTTTTTTGGTTGGTTTGTAGTAAATTTCTAGTAGGGTGCAAGGTGCAGGCAAGAGCAATGTATTCGTACTGTGCTTTACTGTAGGGATGCTGTGGCTTACGCATGGGAAACAAAAGGAGCAGGTTTGGAATGCTGAGGTAAGAGCTATGGCGTGCCCATACTCTTCAAATACACACCTAGTCCTCCCTGCTGCAATAAAGATATAATTTTCTTTTTTTGTGGAAGCTGAAGCTAGACAGGTTGTGAGATAGAGGAACATGCTTTCAACAGTAAAGGTCACTTAACTGCTGGATCAGCTTATTCAAGAGTATGAGAAATTCCCCATTAACAGCAGTCTTAAAGCTAAGAGTGGGTGAGTGTCTAACAGATATAATCTTACTCAGGTGATATAGAGAGGTTGTTTTTTAGCCTGTCTTTTAAAGAAGTTCCTACTGGGTGATCATATTTCCAGGTTTTATTACTTAATGGACCTAAAATGTTAATTCACACCAAATTTTACTTGAGTGCACAAGAGCTTTAGTACCATCAGAATAGTCATATTATAAAGAAAAAAGATGGATGTATACATACCTAGCATGGCATAGAAAATCAGGATTTTTCTTGTGAATAAACCCTCTATTTCACGGAATTTTCTTATTTAAGGTATCTTTTGGAGAAAGGCTTTTCTTGAAGTACTCTCACTGGATGAAACTGTTAATGATGTTGTTTGACGGGCAAAATCAGGAGTGGCTCTAGTTATTAGCTCACTTTACAAGTAAAAATTGCTATGTTTTTCTAAGGAGAAAAGAAGATTTATTGCATCTCTTATTACAATGCTAGAGCTTGAAGCGCAGGGTATGTTGTAAGTAGTGCATAGTAGTAAGCCTGATAGTATTGCATTTACTAATAGAATATGTTTTCCTTTGAGGTCTGAGAAGTCTTTTTTTGTAATTATTTTTGATGTATTTTGTGTTCCAGACAAGTTTTATTTTTTCAGAGAACAGTTTCATTTCAATATGGATATAAATTTCGAAGGAAGACTACCCTGTCATTGCCACTGTAAGAAGAAGTAGTTTCTTATGGAATGTCAGCAGTCACTGGAAGGAATGATTTATGTATAGAGTAAAAGCCTGAAAGAAACACGTTTTCTATGCATAACTTGTATCAGAAACTGAGTACGTTTTGCTGCTAGCTTTCCAAGTCAAAACTGGCAGTAACATTCAGTTTCATTGTACTGTGAGCAAGTACAGTGTATTTTCTGTATGGATACTGTAGGAAAGCAAAATTTTTGAAACGATGTCTTTGTAGAATATTAAACCTTCTGTCATGTTAGAGCACTAGCTGGGAAATTGTCTGTAGTTATACACCAACAATGAAATCAAGCCTGTGTGACTTCGTGTGTGGTGTGGACTTAGGACCGACAAGTTAATTTTGAAGCATGATTTCTAACGACACTTCACTGAGATAAACTGAATTTTGGCCAGTTTTCTTCAGCTTGTTTAACATAACAAATATTTTTTATATTCAGAGAACTATGGCAGAATTAATTCCTGCATGCTCAAATCACAGGCAGCAAAGTACAAGGGAGCTGTGTTAATTATGTTTGCAAGTGTGGTTTGCAAATGACCTACTACTCTTGGTAGGCTTCCTCTGTGTCACAAGTAATATGCTGCTGAATTATTTTTATGTGTCATTCCCTCTGCAAGAATGTGTCTGCCATCAATGTTGCTGGAAATAAAATACCTATATTCTTGATTTTTTTTATGGTTATGCTAGGACTTTTCTTATCTTTCCAGTTGTGTTAAGTTTAAAGGTAATGTAGTAACATCATAGTGTTCCCTTCCATGCCTCTGATTCTGGCTTATAACACAAACTTTAACTTGAATGTAATAAATTCTGCAAGCAAACAAACAAAAAAAAAAGAAATAAGAGGACCAGTGTGTATATAGAAAGAGATCTATATCTGTTATAGCTTTCATATGTATAACTGAGCTGTTTTGATCCTGTAGTTCTTTGAACTATATCTTTTTGAAGACCATAAGTAAAAAATGTGTGAAAGCAGATACTTGAGGTATATTTGACAGATAAAAACAGCATTTAGAAAAGGTGTATTTTGCTTGGAGTTGTAAGAAACTGCAATCGAATTTTGCAATAGGAAAGAGAATGAACTGTTACAAGGGATTGCACAACTTTGATGTCAGTCTGCCATTCTCAGTACCCCTTTACTTCTCAGTGGCTTTCTCTTCGCTCTAACAAGCTTCAGCCTTTACTGGAAAAGAAAGACGTTCTGAGAATGCATATTTAGCTTTAAAATCCCCACTGCTTAACATAGCAAACATCAGATCCTGTATGTGTTCTTAGGTATTAATAGATGAGTGAGTTGTTTTATAAAGTAAGTTTACAATACAATTGCAAGCACAGAAAGCTTCATAGATCACTTCAAAGTTCTCACTAGCAGATATGCAGGCTCTTTGGCTCATTCTGTTCCTGTAATGCTAGAAAAAGAAAAATGCAGGGAATTTCTGATAGAAAGTTCTCTTTCCTTAAGGCATCATTCTCATCCATTCCAAAATTCAAAGAATGCTGCATTGTGTTATGTTTGTTACAGAAATAGCTTTAATCAGTCCCCTGAGGTTTTTTCGTTCCTTATGCTGCTGGTAAAGTTGGGTTTCACTGGTATCTTGGTTAGGTATAACAGAGCTTTCTGTCAGTGTTTTTCCGTAACTCTGCAGTGCGTCCTCAAAATACGGTGTTTGATCTAGACAGGATGTTACCAATCTTGCCATACTGTGATGTGAAAGATAAAGCTACTATACAAATTATATACATAGGTAATACTCTCACAGACTGAAAATTTATTATATTTTAGAGGAATATAGATGAAGTTCTGTGTTTATTGGCTGCAGTGGAAAATTATTTTGTGCAAAGGAAGTATGGAGAACCATCTGCTGGCATTATAAGCATCATAGTGTTTCAAACGTTAGAGCAGTAAGTCATTAGTAATGTCTGGCTAATGTAGTAAATTTACACCAGTAGCTCTTGGACAGTATGCCAGGGCTGAAGAGTTAAACATGCTAGCACAGTGCACAGTAAGAAATAATTTCACCAAATTAATGTTTCCTTAAACCAAACAAAAAAGAATTTGCAAAGATCAGGGAGGGTGGTTATTATTTTTTAAGGCTGTAAATTTCCCCAGTATGATGCATACTGGATGCCTAGATGATACTGTTAGGGAAGACTAACAAAATAAACAAAAAGCAAAATCACTTCTTTAAATAGTCTACTTCATGATTTATGCTTGACATTCAGTGTAAGAAAAGTCAAGTACTTATTAAATATTTTGATTTATTGGTAAGTAAATAGCATATTTCTAACTAATGTGTGGCATGAAGAAGTATCAGAGGCAAAAAATACTCTGTATAATGACAGTTCTTACACAGAATATATTATACGTATGTCCCACAAAGACAGCTTTTCAGTTGCAGTCACAACAGTTCTCCAACCGAAAAAAAACAAAAAAATCCTCCCCAAATTAATCTCATTCATCATGTGGTGATTTCATGGAAAGAGGTTATCAAGGGCTACTTAAAATACAGTAATTTCTTTGCTAAGGTGTGTGTTTTTCCTTCACAACTTTAAATGAGACTAGGAAATGTCAGCTACCCTGTGGTTTCAGAATGAAGTAGTGATTTCAAATACATACAGCTTTGAATTCTTAGACATACTGGTTTTATCAGAGTTTTTATGAACTCGGATCTCCTCCAGTGGCTGTTGAGAAGATAAGTAAGTCCAACATCTCTGAAGTACTTGAGAAAATCTTCCCAGATGTTTTTGTTATAATGTTAATATAGACTGTTGTTATGATAAAGATACCAAACATCCAGAAGTTTTCAAAAAACAACCCAAAATGTGTTTGTCCGTTGTATGTAGGTAAAGGTGATGTGACTGTTTTCTTACAATATTATTTCTAACCCAGAAAATGTTAATCCATTTGTAGGATTAAATCCCCTCCTAATGTGTTATATTGCTGCTATGTCAATTATCAAAGTACTGGAGAGATTTGACAGTATCCATTTTTCGTTTCATTTTTACATTTTCAGCCTTATTCATAAGGCTTTAGTAAACATTTAAAGAAATACTGTAGGATGATGTATATAATCTGTACCTAAATCAAGCTGTAGCTACTGCAAACTTAATCTCTTGCAGCACTGATAACATCAAAATGGCATAAAACTCCGTTTGCATGTTGAATTCGGCTCTAGAAAGCTCATTTTTTCCTACCCTGACCCCCAAATTGAAGTTTTAACTAGTATACAGGTAGTTTCCTCCAAGGACTGAAAATATGGAGCTAGTGCTGTGTGCTTAAGAAGCCAAGGATACTATGAAGTGCTCTTCTGAGTCCTTTTTTTCTAGTTAAGTACCACTTTGCAAGGAAATTTACACATACCTTGGTTGGTTGTAATACTGCTTAATTTGATGATGTGTTTAAAAATTTTTTCAATGAGTTCTTCAGAGACTGATTTGCTTCAGTGCCGAAAAATCTGTTCATCTCCTCTTTTACCTTACGAATGGAAATAAAGCTGTCCAGTAACGTGAAGTTATGATGCTGGTTATTAGTCTCTGTCGTTTTGAAGAACAAGAAAGGTTAAATTAGCTTTAGAAGATCTTGAATTGTCAATGATTTGTATCTGATTCTATGATACAAGTTAGAAATTCTCTGCACAGGTTTTGGGAGGAAATAATTTTAACCTTCATGTTGAAAGTGCTTGCTTTCTGTTGGCATTGTGAAAACATGTATAAAATAAGTGATCAGAATGGACGTACAGAGTTACTGTAGATGTTTTTGCCAATGACTACAGTTATTTCTGATTCCCTGGTGAAGACTGGATACATCAAAATACAGTTTTTCCTTACACAGGTTTCTTGAGATGGTGGATGAGATACTGTAAAACTACAGATCTTTGTTGTTTGTCATTTTGAAGCTTACCTGCTGTGTGATCTTGAGGTATGGTTACAAGAGTTAAGTACAGAGTCCTGAAAGGAGGTTGTCTCTCTATCTGTAACCTAATGAAGTAAGCTTTTGTGTTTTGCTGTGGGACATGCTGGCCATCAAAGACAGAAAAAAGAGACTTACAAACATTCCTGAAAGAATGCAGCCTGTAATAAAATAGAAGTCAATATTGAATAATTCAGAATGAAAATACGGAGCACAGCAATGCCAAACTAAGTATTGCAATTAGAGAGTATCAGAACATTGTTACTATGAAACACTTTCCTGTTGTCCAGTTGAGTTTTCTTCTGCCTTTACCTTCTGTTCCATTAAATATGCTAGTGTTCCAGTAGAAGGAAAATAAAACTTAGATACGAATTTTCTGACAGCATAAAAATGGTGGTTTTAATTCTTCCTTAACTTCATTGTGTGTGCTATTTGCAGATGTCACCAGCTGAGGTTTTTAGGACTGCTAGAGTCCCTTCTGCAGCCCTAGCATCAAACCTGACTTGCAGTGTCCTGTGAGCCACTCTTCTTCCTATACGCATGTGTGGCTCTTGTTAGGGCAGCGACAGGCAAACTGTAGCGTGTTTAGTAATGTTAATTGAGAATTCAAAAAGATGTGAAATTACTAGTATAGGGGAAATGGGAGTCACTAGCTTGCTTGTGAAAGAAATAAAGTATGGACAAAAATTGTGCTAGTTTGATCTTTAATGGTGAGCTGAAGTGCTTTACACCTTATATTTTGTAGTAGGAAATTTGATGCCATGTTGATGCTATACAAGGTACTGAAAGCTGTATTAAGAATAAACTGAATGTGCAGCTTTTGAGATGTGAATTCTTTGTAAAGTTAACTATCAAGCTTTGTTTTTTCGATGAGTTTTTTTCATGATCTCTTTAAAACCTGCAGTTTTATATTTAGTCTTAAGAAGGCAGAAATTGTATGAGAGCTTGTTTAGCTGATAAATGATTCTCTGCAACATACAGTCATTGTTTATTGAGACTTGGTGTTAGCAATGTGTGAGACTGATCTGTCGGGGAGAACCATCGCATGAGATGAAATACCACAGATGTCCAAAGCTGTCAGTGATAACTTAAAGACTCGAGGTGGTTAATTCTTGTTTGGTGGAGAATAGGAGAGAGGAGGAGGGAGAGAGAGAGAGATATAAGATGAAAAGGACAAGAGTTGCTACATTTCTTCACTGTTCTGGTGGTAGCTAAACCTTTATAAGGCGTCTTGTCAGCTAATCTGGGTGAGTCTTATGGAAGCCAGGTCATAGTTAGTGCAAGCTTACTGTGACAGAAGATACCAGGTAGTCTGTTTGTAAGACAATGAAATGTGCCAGCCGAGGACAAATATGGTAAAGACAAGGTGAATTGCCATGTAATTTGTATCTTGCAAAAGACTATTAAAAAAAAAAGAAGTGTTCAGTAGTGAAATCAAGCTCTCTAAGTTTTCTTTGCTTCAGAGGTACAAAGATTCCTGAAAGGCCATCTTAATACACATAAAGAGAGTTTCTGCGGATGTGGGAAATCATCATGTTTGTGAGAAGGGAAGAAAAAAATTTCAGAGACACTTCTTGGCTGTTTAATTTTGCTTGAAATAATTCTCATGAAAAACTTGAAGAAAGACCAAAAATGACCAGTTTTTTACTTTTCCTTAGTTATTTGCTGTTTCATAGGTGGAAAGGACAGCTTTGTGGGATTTCATGGTCTTAGGAGAAGCGGAGAAGAATGTGTGCCTCCTCAGCAGTGATAGGCAACTACTAGTCCTCTGATAGATGATATGACAGCTGGTAGTAGCTACTGACTTGATGATGACTTTAAATTAATGACATCTGTGAAAAGTATTCATGTTACCAATTTCCAGCCCCTCAAGTTCTGACTTTTGGGTCCCTTAGAACTGATTAAATGGGAATAGAATTCATATTTTACAGTCTGTCAGTAAATCCATCATGTTTTCAGAGGAGGATATAGTTTCTAAGAGGCATTCACTGACTCAGGATTATACTGATTTTCTTAGCTTGCAATTACAGATACTGTGTAACGGGGAGGGGAGCAAGACACCATCATTCCCCAGCCATAATACTGGAGAGGAGATGAAGAGGAATGATACTGGCTTTAAATGGATTGAATTTTTGTGTGAAGTAAGTTGGAACTTTCCTTGTTGAATGATTTTTGTGCTGTAACTCATCCAGTTGTTCCTGTTCTCTTCTGGAGCCAGAGCATTCATGTGACTGGAAACGGTACTGGGAGAATGGCTTGTCTTGTGCCTTTTTATGAGATAGATACCAATTTTATGGACCTATCTCACTGGGTAATTTCCTTCTAAACCACAGTGTTTCTAGAAATAATAGTTATGTTGCTGTATTGAAGATGGAAGGTTTTGATTTTAGGCTTATTGGTAATGAGTAAGGAAAATAGTAATGACAAAATGGTTGCTGGGCTTATATTCATACTCGGAACAAAGCGTATTTAGTACAAGTCAAAGTCTGTCAGAATTCAAAAACTGAAAATGCAGTAGTTGATTGTAGCCCTGTAGCTATAATAATAGCAGGCACTTTATTCTGGCATTTATAAACACCATGAGGTCAAATATCTCAAGTAGCTTGTCATCCGGCAACGAAGGAGAAATTAAATTAGGTTAATCAACTAGCTGACCTTGTGACTTGGCAGCCAAACTTGAATGTGTGGGGAGGCAATTTCATTTCATTTTGGAGGTAAGCTGCTATTTTTTTTCTACATTGTTCTGAATGATGACATTCAGGAAAGAGAAACTTGGATGTGGTGTATCTAACCCTAGATCTCCACAATGAGTTGAAGTGAGGTTGGTAACCAGTTAAAAGTGAAATGACAGTTTACTGCATAGAACAGAATGGTTGCCTGTGTAATAAAGTAATAATCAAGCTTGAATGAACAACATTTAGTGGCATTAGAAATGTTAAGCTTTTGATCCTGCATGTCTGAAGAGTTTTTAGGTCATTAATTACACCTTTTAGTGTGTTTTATTGTATGATTAATGCTGATCTCATTGATGAATATGAAGATTATTATTTTCCTTTTATCACTTAGCAGTTTAGTTTTGAGTGTAATTTACTGGTCCACCTTTTACTGTAAAATCGACCAAGGGAAGTTTCCATTAATCTTACTGTTTTGGCCGTAGTCGACTTTTTACAGAGTGAATAGCCATCGGTGGAGATAGAGCATTAAAAAGAACGATGATAAAATTTAATTTGCTCAACAGCTTGGTTGCAAAATGTGTTTGCAATCATGAAGAGATCAGTTCTGTATTACAAGTTTAACACTGAAAAATTTGTCAGATATGTAATTGCAGTGTAACAGGTAATACATATTATTTTGATTTTGCTACTTTAGTTGCTATTTCCTGTCTCTTCATGGTTACTGTTTAATAAACAGGGGTGGCTTGGTCTTATTTATTAAGCAAATGCTGTCTTGTTTGGATGGCATCGTAACTGAAGAGTAACTTGACCCATTCTTTGTGTAAATAGAGGTCTTGTAAGGACTTGGAGCTAAATAGCAAAACTATGTGTGACTGCCCAGTGTGGTAATGATTTTAAAGCCTGCTTCACCTGCTACCTAGTGCAGAGGATTCTTGAGTCTACAGGCTTAATTTTAATGACCAACTTTGAAGCTTTCTGCAGTCATAAATGTCTGCTTTCCCATTTCACAGCACATTTAATAAATTAAACTATTTAAGCAGTGTTTCTAGGTTGATATATTCACTTGTTTTGTTTAAAGAGTATTTGCTGTACATTTGAAATCCAGAATAGAATTTCGTGGTTTTGTGGTAAGCAGTACCTGGTTAAGTAAGTTTGAACATAATATATGTTTATGTATTCAATTAAGAAAATGTATATTTAGCTGATACTAATGCTAAAGAGTATTTGCTGTACATTTGAATCACAGAATCACAGAATCACAGAATAGTAGGGGTTGGAAGGGACCTCTGTGGGTCATCTAGTCCAACCCCCCCGCCGAAGCAGGGTCACCTACAGCAGGCTGCACAGGACCTTGTCCAGGCGGG
>Ga0065711_1046743_pt1 | contig 12722 bp, 5 predicted proteins | sample Hoacrofraction12_FD_59098 | JGI IMG/M metagenome (GOLD analysis project Ga0065711, IMG submission 59098) | Hoatzin crop microbial communities from Cojedes, Venezuela - Epithelial fraction 12 v2 (version 2) | ecosystem: Host-associated > Birds > Digestive system > Esophagus > Crop | place...
ATGTAAGAAGATATTTGACTTTATTGAACCCCGGTCTGATCTAGGGATTTGCTGTAAGACAAGGACAGTGTTTCCTCGAGGAACCAGCACATTAGATGTAGGGTTACTAGGGTTACTAGAATAGATTTGCTTTTCATGTGGGTGGTTGCCAAGGTGAATTAAAAACTCTTTAGACATTGCCTGGCATCATGCATACACATAGTGGATATAATGAATAATGGTAGAACCACAGTACATAACTAAATTTCCACAAAAAGTTAGATTTTTCTGGTCTGATTTCTTGAACAGAGCAAGAATAAGTGGACTTGTTTGTAAGCATTTGTTTTTTAACTGCTTCAAAACAGGATAAACTTGGTATCTGCTACAGTAACTGGAAATGGAGCATTTTGGAGTTAATTGTATGTTGTAGAGGTAGGATACAATGTTTTGTGAGAGCATGTGAAAAAGGTGCCAAGTTGAGCAATAGGTGTTAGTGACTCATTCATGATTAAATCTATATTCCTACTACTGTTCTTATACCTGAGTATCCAAATGTCTATGAAGAGGGAGTGAAGGTTTTAAAACTAATTTGGAAAGGCCTTGATTTTTTTTTTTTTTATGGTGTAATTTTAATTTCCAAAGGTCATACCGAGTTTTGTCTTCAGCGGTATGAAAGAGGAAATGCTCTTCTCAAATGATTTTGCCCGAAGAACAGAAATGGTTCTTCTTGCATCAGCGGTTGCTGCTGTACCTGTCTGAGCATGGGGAGTGCTGCAGTGTCTTGTGTTGAGTGTCTCCATTTTCAGTGGAGAAATGCTCCCAGTTGGACATAGTACTTTAGGCTGAAGGTGGGGATACACAGAAGTTGGTTTCAAATTTAGGATTACACAGCTTGTGAACTGAATCTCATGGGAATCTAATCTATCTTTTACTCCTTTCCTTTTTGAGTTTATATTTGTTTGCTTATCTTTCTGTAATGGAATTTCAGTCTCTTTCTGAAAAAGTAATTGTTGATAGTGTTGGAGAGTCAATTCTTCAATTTTGCGCCTTGTCAGACTTGCATTTCCAGTGGACATGCTGATCTTGGGACTTGCGTGACTGAGAGTCACAGAACAGATGAAGTTGGAAGTGGAGATCATCTGGTTCAATCCCTCTGGTAAGGCAGGGCCACCTGCAGCCGGTTGCCCAGGAACTAGAGAAAAAGAAGAAAAAAAGAAATAAAAGGAAAACAAATTAATTGTTTTTCTCCCGGGTCTGGGGAAAGGTCCATCTCCTGCCTTTTCTTTTGGTTCTTATAGAGAGCAGTCATAGCTATGTATAAATAACTGTCCTCAAATATTATCCTATTTTAATGTTGTAGCAGCTGGCATCAAATAGAAGATGTTTTTTATAGGCTCTGGTTTCAGTTTAACGCTTACTGAGTATGTATCACGTCGACTCATGTGAGTGAAGTTAACAGGATGTCATCTATTGATAACAGAGATTTCCTGTCCCTTTCCCCCAGCCTCCCCTCCACCCCTCCCCCCCCTTTTTTTTTTAATGTGGGGATGTTGGGGGTGGGAGAGGATCTGATGCTGCCTTCACTGAATGATGGTCCACTGCATGTGTGTTTAATAGATGCCAGCTGGATGATAGTAGTCCTGAAAACACAGACTGGGTAAAGTTCACCTAACCACACAGGAATTAGGCCTCAGTTTCAAAGGACTGGAGAGGAAACCTTCCGGCAACCTTTAGTTTGGGTAACATGACTTTCGAGAAATGAGTGATGTGGGAACAGAGGAAACAGCGTAGGAAAAGGTACAATGGGAAAATGTTCCCTGGTGATGAGCAAGTGGCTCAGGCAGCAGGACTTCTGTTCAGTATTTCAGCTATAAAAGGTGTTGAACTAACATAATTCCATTTTGGAGGACAGAAGGCAGCTAGCATTATGCAAGGCTACTTGGGTTTGTCTGCTAATTGATGAGTATGTTTTATAGAAAAAGGTGTGTGCAGTTAAGCTGTGAAAGGAAACCGATTGTAGATGGACAACCTAAGCCTTGCAGCCGTGCAGTGGGCACAGGCTGTTGGGCCTGCTGAATCTAAAATCAGCCTGTGGCTTTCAAAATAAAGAAGAGAGCAAGATTTTTGAGATACAGCAAAGTGGCTTTCTCACCCCTAGTTTGAATAGGGAATAATCATAGAAGCAACCTGTGGTCTAGATGTGTTTCGAGAGAGCGTTGTTAGTAAAATTTAAATGTATGTAAGAAGAGGTAGAATTATGGGAAGCTTGAAGAAATCCTGTATTCATGGAAGGGTACATCTGAAGATAGCAGAGCTCTGTCTATGAGAATATTGCCCTGAAGTCCTTCACTGTAAGTGGCCTGTCCACACTGAAGGTGAATGTGTCTCTTACAAGGCTGTACTTCAAAACTCATCAGCCATGCAGATTTTCAAGCTGCAGGATCAAGTTGTTATTAGAAGAGCAGAATATAAATTTGCTAGACTGTGAATATAATACAGTGAGAGACTGACATTTTAGAGCTCAGGATGTACTGTAATGTGTAAGACATGCTTATTTTCTTGAAAAGCTATTCATTAACTCAAACAAGTCTGAAGTTTATGTGTATTTTTACCGATCTGAAATAATAACTCAAAGGGTGTACGTGTTCTTGACCAGTTCTGTGTGGCCATCTTTCCTCCCAGGAGTTTGGTTTCCTTTGGAAAAGGAAGTGTATAAACCTTCACCGAGGAAAGGTGATTAGTGAGGACTAGTTACCTGAGCTGCTCTGTTTATGCCTGCTAATGGAAGAAGCGGGTGCAGTCTGCTAGATTACGGGTACTGACATTGGAACCTCAGTGATGCAATTTACATTTGTAGGTTTGTTAGTAAGATAAGTATTTGTCAGTGAAATACTGAAAGCCTGGCTTTAAATTCAGGCAAGCGTACCTGCATGTAAATTTCTGAGATGGGTCTCTTCCACTATGTGTCTTATTTTGTGATCCGTTTTAGTATGGCAAGCATTGTAACTCCTTGGGGTTTGAGTCCTCTACTGACTTTGTCTCTTTGTATTTGCTACAAGGTGTTCTTAATTGCTGGCCCACGTTTATAGACATTGCTATGATATAAGTGTGTATTGCTATGACAGAAGTGTGTACTATTGCTATTGCCAGATGTATGTCTAGTTAAGGACCCTACGTTCATAGACTTTATTAATGTGCCTGCTGCTGGTCAGGGTGGTGTGTGTGTGCGTATGTATAATTGGCTGTCAAATTTATCTTACCACGTGTAGAATTTTAAATCAAATGGATAAACTTTGCTCTGGACAAGTAATGTGTGTGCAGAGAGAACGAAATGTTTTCCAAAGGAGAATGTATAATATTAAATCGGATTCCTCTTTAGATACCTGTTTTGGGGTGCTGTAAAAATGAATATAGTGCTTCCAGACCACCTTAAATATTGCTTGGAGTCAATGTGTGTGAAGTCTTTCTAAGTCTATATAGCAATGAAGTGTCTTAGTTTAAGTTTTCTATTAAAAAAGAAAAAAAAATCCACAGAACATTAGCATTTGAAGATAAATAGTTAAAAATCTCAAAGGTAAATGTTCTGTTTATTTTGTTTCATTTCCGTAAAATGTAAGTTTTGAATTATTTTGTGTAACTTCTACCAGTGAAAAGCTCTATTCTGAATAATCATGACTCCCAATCCATAGCTGCTATTGAATTAATTTTTATATTCTAATCCTTAATAATATATGCGTCTGTGTTCCTTCTTGTTGTAGTATTATATTTTCTGTTTTTTTACTGTTACATTTGTAGTATTCAAAGTAAGCTGTTCTGTAAGGCGAAATAATTTTTAAGGCCCTATGATGAAACATAACTCCTCTAGCAATAGCATGCAGTTCTAGTTTCACACTTTTTAAACTTGGAGAGTTCAGTATATTAGCACATCTGAGTGGTTCCTTTAAAGCAGCTGTCTCTTTCTTGAAAATTTCTTGTGGTGCAGCAAGTAGAGGATTTTGTTGCCACTGCACCTCTCAGAACACTTTGGTTTTTTACATCAGTAGCTCCTTCATTGAATTTGCTTACTGTCTGAGCTATGTCAGTAATCATCATGATTGATTGTAGAGCAGTCTTCTGAACGGGCTTTCCGCGTAGGCTACAGTAAGCAAACCAGTCTCTTAAGCAGGCTGTGAGGGAATCCATGCCTTAAAACGTAAGGTAAACCAAAGCAGCAAGGAGTGGTGTGCATCTGTCCCTCGAGCGAGAGGCTGTGGGGCGGGCGCAGGTCCTGCTGCTGCGGGGAGGCTTCGTGGGTGCCTCCCAGCGCTGGGCTCCCATGTCGGCCCAACGTCCTCCGCAGCATCTTCTCCCTGAGTGCTTACCATCAATTGCTGCATTTTCACTGTTGATTACGCTTTGATGGCAAACGGTTTGCCATTAGTGTTCTGAGCTATGAAAGGCATAGAGTCAGTTTGTAGAACCTGCAACAGTTGTGCCCTTCAGCCTAGAGAGAAGGCAAGCTTTCATGAAAGTGGAAAGTCTGCTTTGCAGACACCGAAGTTACGCCAAACAGCAGCACAGAGCAAGTCAGTTCAGCAACTTCTGCCGTCAGAGAAGTCGTACAACTCAAAGAATGACTGTCCTCCTGCCTCTGCTGGAAATAGTAGGCAGGTTTGTACTTCGCTGTAACAGCTGTTCGTCTCTGTGTATAGTGCCAGTAAAAAGAAATATTTGTCATGGTCTGCTTCCTCCCTGTGAGATGTTTGGATGAATTCCGCTAGCACAGCAGTCTGAGCTACATTTCAAATACTGTTGATTAAATCTTGCCTTGACAGGGGCAGCCCCTTACTGAGCTGTTACTGAATGTGTGCTGGGCAGGAGCCCCTCTACAGTTCCAAACCTCCGCTCCCCTAGCAGACCTGCAAGAGAAAGTCAGTGGTCTGCAGTGTATGGCGAGGTATTCGGGGCGCTGTTGCATTACAGAAGTACTGCACAGGGAAGGACGTAGTAGGTTTCTAACTTGCCTCCTGATTCAGGCCCTGCTTTGGAATTCTGTTTTCCAGCTGACTTTTCTCCAGTGCCGATTTCTGCTTCTGGAAGGGAAACTTCAAGCTGCCTGAACAGTTAAATTGTTACGGTTGTTTGATACCACTCTCCATGTTTATACAGTCCCGGACAACTGTTACAGATTATTTCTACTGGTGTTACTAGGAGCTTTATCAGAAATATTCCATCTTTTTAACATCAAAGGGGAGGATCAGTCTGGGAAATTAATATAAAATACTGTGTCTGAGTACGGAGAAGGAAGACTTTCCTGATATTGCTAACAAATGTGGTACATGCAGAGAGAGAATGCTTTCACTGTTTCAGGGAAGTGAAGCTTCTCACATGTATCATGACTGTTCTTTAATAGCTTACTGGCTATCTTCTAAGAAATGTATTTAAAGTATGTTTGTGTAGGAGGTTCTATTTTTGTATGATCTGGCTTTTAGTTTGCTAGGCAAAGAAATCTTCAGTGTTCCTCTTCTGTATCTGCTTACTGGTCACAAAGAATGAGTTTAAGTTTTTAGAGGAGAACGTGAAAAAATAATAATTCTTGAAAATTGTTATAAAGGGGAAGAAAAGATTTTTTATTTGTATTAATAGAAAAATTAATCTGGTTAACTACTATAAATTGGAGAGAATAGCTTAAAAAACACCTAAGAATAGTGTCTTCAGTAAAGAACGAAATAGCCTGCCTTTCACTTTTCTATCCGATTCATTCTGAAACGGGCTAAGTTGTAGTAATCATCATTATAACAATAAACAAAAAGATTAGGCCTTTTTGTTTGCCTTTGCTTTCTCCATTCTCTGTCTTGCAAAAATTCTTAACTAGTGTATTATAAGGATGGAATTTTCAGTTGCTGGTGTTTTTTTTTAAATCACTGTTAAAATTGATTGATACTTTATCATTTCTCAAAAAATTAATTGTAGCCGAAAGTGGGGTGAAGCTGACCTCTTGCTAGGTCTAAGGATGCAATTTGGAGTGAAAACTGAGCCTCGTGCCAAGGTATGAAAATGTCAAACATGGTATCAGAAGTAGGCAAAAAAAGAATCCTGGACCTTGGATTTGTTCCTGGGAGAAAATGCTTAATATTGCTTCCATAAATAATAGACTTGATAATTTTAGAAAAGAAAGTAATTGGAAAGAAAACATTTAGGTTTTTTGCGTGCAGCAAGTAAATTAATGAATGAACAAACTGGTGGGTGATGTTTCTGAGGGGCTCCCAGGAGCAGGCGGGTTCACTAGCGCTGTGAGCTTTGAAATGTGTAATCAGGGAAGGGGGTGGGGGAAAGAAAACAGGCAAGTTATTTGTGGGAAAGAAAATAACATCTATTAAAGTAACCGTGTGAAGTACCCAGGAGATGTCATAATGATCTTAACATATTGTGAAATAACTTAACTGTTACAAAAATAGTTTTGGATTTGTCAGACTTTCCACGTCATGGCAAAAGCTGCTGCTTTAACATTTGTGTGACCAACTTGCAGCGCTGATTACAATAGAAGAGATTCTGTTCACCTCCAGCGAACATACTTGCTATGTTTCATGTAGTGGAAAGTTCCTTTACTCTGATATGTATCTCCAGGCTATGTACATGATGTGATTTTACAGCAAACCTGGCAGACTTTTGGTGATATTCCTCACACTGCAAAAGTATATGAAGAGTACCAAAATATTTTGAAGAAATATATTTCACGGATGATAGTATTATATACTATGTAATATATTTCCTGTGTAATGAAGGAAGGCCATTGGCAAAGGTATTTGTGATTCTAGTTTGTGCTCGTTTTAGTGGTAAATTGAACATCTAACCCCATGTTCATCAGCAAGTTGCATGTTGAGATGTACAATTGCAAAGGAAATAATGGTTACCGATAGAAACTGCTGTCAGAAAAGGGTGTTCTAGCCGAAAATCTTTGCTTTAACTGATGTTTCCTTAATTACTTTAATAAATATTTGTCAAGGTTTTCTTGAATGTTTAGGTATTAATCAAATTTAATCAACCTGTAGTAGTTTTCAGTGCAAACAAATACATAATTATTTTATACTTTGGATGCTGGTAGTTTTCAGTGACTTACTGCTAAGTATTGAAGTAACAGGGTTTCTTTGTTTTTCTGTTGATTATTATTCCTAGGAACTGTCACCAGTAGCCTGATGTTTTTACTGTCTTGACTTATTTTAAAAAGGAGTAGAAACACTCAGCACTAGGATATGAAAAAACTAGCTGAAACAAAGTATTACAGTTGATGCATAATAAAATACTTTGAGTGATGATAGTATTGTGACTATTTTTTTTCCTGATCTTTAATGCCTCAAAACTGGCAAATACATAGTTCTTAAATCTGTGTGAAACAAGGAATGGTGAATTTTCTGACAATCAGAATATTGCTTCAAGAACCCATGCTACTGTGTGGTTGTACAGTTGAAAATACAGTTTTGTGTTCAGTCTATCTTCCTTCAGTCTCATGCTTGTATTTATCATTTGGAAGAAAAAAAACCCTGATTATTTCAAGCACAAACTTCACAAAGTGTTCTTAAGAGTCCCCTTGTCCCGAAAAGCTTCCTCCTTAATTGAAGTAAGAAGTCATTAATCTTCTCAGTCAAATTTTTGCTAAATAATTTAATAAAATCTCAAAATAAGCACCTAAACATAAAGGAAGCTCTCTAATGCTAATAGAAAGTTTAGTGCTCTAGGTAAAAATTAATTCTCTGTTTATGGTATGATGTTAAAATGTTTGGAGTGCAGTTGGTTTATGAAACAGTTTATCTGTAAAAGCCAAAATATACCGAAATGGATGCAGACAAGGAACTAGTTCAGCCATGTCAAGATATCGTAGTGATAATAGAATTAAACTAAGCATTTTCAATAGCAGATCTAAACCAGTTATGACTGTATTGACTTCTTACAGTTTTCTGCCTCTCCTCCCCACTCCACCCTCCCACTGTAGTCATAAATGTTCGTGAACCATAAGCTGATGTTATGTTACATCTCACCAAAAAGAGTAAAGTTCCAGTGTTTGATATTATTTGGCAGCGTATTGCTACAGCAGCTTTAATCTTTGTTTAAGCAGTAGCAGCAGTCCTTTGGTAGCTTTAGCTGAGTTGCAAAGTGAGTTAATTAACCCAACTTGTATGAATTATTTCACAGATTTAATGAGATGAGTAGACTGTGGAATGACATACTCTGTACAGCCTTTCATATTTAATTTTCCATCTAATTTGGCTAAAATGGGAGCACAGATTTCCAACCTGAAGTATTTTGCATAGAAAAAAAAATACATCGAAATCTTAAAGTAGTTTTAACCATTTAATCTTTCCTTGGAAGAATAACTGCATTTGTAGAGACAGCACATTGCTGGGATTCTTTAAGGTCTTAGTATTTCTAAACATTCATTGGGGAAATTAATATCCGTAGTTGTAAATAGGTAGTTATACTTAATGAATAGTAAACAAAAAACATTTGGAAATTGTTTAGGCACAGACCACTAAAGATCAGATGTTCTAGGTGAGAACTGTGAGCTCTTAGTGTGAATCAGCTGTGGTCTAATTAGGAAGGTTGCTTTCGATACTACGTTTACTGTAATATTTAGGCAACACAAAGACAATAGTGTATGCTGATGTAAAGTTTTAATCATATCTAACATAGTGCAACTTTTGTGGAAGTTCATTGCTAGAAAACTTTGCATAGGCACGCTTAAACTTCGGATATGACTAAATGTTCCCATTGTTTTTTCAAGTGAACTATCATCCTCAAGGGTCTGAGGGGCTATTTTTAAAATTGGTATGCTTTGTACTCAATTATGTTTGCTTACAAAATGTATAGTGCACTGTCTCAGATTATGGGCTGTCTATTGTTTCACAATATAGCTAATTAAGCAGTATTTTGAAAGCAAAACTAGGTGGTTTTCATTCATGTGTTGAGAGAGGATTTACTATTACAGTGTGATTGAAGTTGTGGGCATTTCTGACAGGGTAGTCGGACTTCTTGGTCATTGCACTGGAATGAAGAAATGAATTTAGGGCAACGGTTTGAGCTGCTAGAAAAGATAATAACCAGTTAACACAAGAGAGGCACAGAGAGAAAGAAAAGATAAGATTCAGGGAAATTTTACTCTACAGACAGTAGAGAGTCTGAAAAGTAATAAATAATAATAATTGAAAATGTTTTTTAAAAAAAATTCAGGATACTGGCACAGAGATAGAGAATGTCTCCTTACAGAACTGTTTGAACAAAAAGAATTCAATTAAACTGATCAAGTGTTTGAACTTACGTGTGTGTAATTTTTCTTAGTGCCCTTCCTGGTGTGTGTTATCTCCTAATCTGTTTGCAGGGCCCATTTTGTCAGATTGTGTAATCCTTCCTCATGCCCATGAGTGAACCTTTACTTCCAGGGTCTATAAACTAATTCCAACGTTAACTGCTTCTTGGCTGCAAAATACAGTCCTTAGTTTGTCACTCATAAATACTTCCCTGCTTTTCTCTTTCCCCTTACTTGGTGACAGTCAAGCTGCACAGCAGGGTAGCAAAAAATAACCATGTAACTTATGTGGCTTTTTAATTAACTGGCTCTGATTCTGGTAATTTGCACTTCAGCAAAGTGGAAGGATAATTATCCCTTTGAAGGGGAGCTCTATAAAATAATTTTGATTGAACTTTTGGTTTTTCATGTATGGTCTGTGGTCATTATCATTGAGAAATAAACTGGCAGTGCATTTGCAAATGTAGTCAGTACCTCCCTTGCTCTGGAGCGACTGTGTGCTGATACAGTAGACCTGTTTTAGTCGTTATTTTTCACCAACACCACCGTAGAAGACAGAAGAGAGCAGCTTGGGTATCTTGTGGTCTGTCATCCCCATCATTCAGTTTCACGGTGGTACATGTTGGGGAGAACAGAGTGGAGTCTGGGCTTTACTTTTACAGCATCTATAGAGAATGTGGGTGTGTAGAGCTGGAAAGCTTCAGAGCCATTTTAATAATGGTCCTGACTTGGACAGGTGGGTTTCCTTGCCTTCAGATTTCTTTACTACTTTCTGTGTGAACTCAAGCCAAGCCACAAAACCATGCTTGGGCTCTTTGCCCATTTCAGGCTTTAGCTTAATAATGTTAAATTTAAAGAAAATTTTGTAGATGCCAAACAGATTGTGCTTTAGAAGTAAAATGAGATAATGAAAATATATGAAACATGTTTTAAATACGTGAAATCAGAAGTTAAAATTTTATCTAAAATGACAGGCAAAGCTATCAAGAACAGGCTCAGCTGTTCTTAAAGAAGCTGTTTAAGCAAACAGGTGGGGAAGGATCTAAGTTATGTGGGTGATATGCTGTGTTAGTGTTGGACCAAGAGTAGATATGTCATTTACTGAGGAGTCTTTGGCAAATGCATGAGCATTTACTTGTGCCACAGCAAAAATAGTTTATATGAAGTTATGGATTGGGAGGTGGGCGAAAAGCTTGTGTAGAAAGTATCAGAACTTCACCTTATCTTAAATTGCTATGCAAATGCCGGTGGCGTGTTCTGGCTCAAGCAGCAGGGCAGATGTCTTTTTATTTCCTAGCTGATGCTTTCTAATGGGTAGAGAAGGGGCCTGGAACCCAGGTTTTCAGCCTCCATCTAGTTTCATATCAGCCTCTTGGACCACTTTGGGTAAACTTGCTTTGTCTTCCTGTTGCTCAGTTTCCTGTTTATAAGATAAGGATCCTGGCAGGGCCGTGTTTGAGTTCTGCAGAGGATACGGACAGAAAGAATGAGCTCTTCGTAGTGTGACTTTTCATTTGAGTGTGAATACAGTATAGATAACCACGGAACATAGCGTGCATTGTGCTAATTGATTTTTACCTAGAGAATATGTTTTGCATTTGCTTCGTTTGCAGTACATAATTTACAAATGGTCATATGTTTGTGAGTTTTTTTTGGTTTTGGGTGTTTTTTTTAAGCAGCTAAATGAGGTGCACCTTTTTAGGATTGGATGGAACTTAAACGGCCTTCATGAGCTTGCCTGTACAGATCACATACAGTAGTACTTTACTACTTTGTTTTTGTTATAGGAATGAGGACCTACAAAATACACATTTCTAGAAGTATTCCATCTCCTTTGGCAAACTGAAAACGCATTTGGAATTATTTATCAGCTCCAGAGGTGGAATGTCTGCTTCTGAAAGTAAACCTTAGTAAAACTGCCTTCTGTATCATGTGGTGTAGGATAACCTGGTACCACTTTGCCAAAATGATTTTGCTCATGATGACAATGATTTCATTCCTGTTCAGGGATGAAGAAATCGGAAATAGACTTCTAACCTTTGCTTGTGGTAAGCAAAGGGAATGAGAGCAGATGGAGTGTTGAACCCTTTGGTGTTGCTGGTTTGGTTTTGTTTCCAGACAGGAAGGGAAGACAGTGGGAAATGATATTTGGGTGGGGACTATGTATTTTCAGTACCTCTGTTCCAGTGGTGAGATAAAGCTTCCAAGCAGTTTTCCATTTGCCGTGTGTGGCTTTTTTTTAATTGTCAAACTTCATCCTCAGTTGAAGAATTGCATCCCATGGAAAATTCTGTAACTGTCAGATTTTCAGTTTGATTAGAGTTCTTAGACACTTTGTCCCCACTCTTTGCTAAGAAAAGTAAAAAACAAAGCCCCCCAACATTCTCAACATATTCACTGCTTAGTGAAGGTGAACTCTGGAACTTTCCCGTTTGCTGCATAACTACTCGGTCATTTGCTTATGCCAAGTGCAAATTCCTTCCTTACTCAGAATGTAAATGACCCACCTTAAGATGCACAACAATACATATATAGTGTTAGAGGAACTCCAGTCTTGATTTATGAACGTCTAAAGGACATCTAGGTATTCTTTGCTTCAATTGTAATGACCCAGAGAGAGAGAAAAAAAAGTCACAATTTTACACTATACTTGAGCATTACACAAGTGAATTGTAGGCAAATATTATAATGTTAGTTCAAGAGTCAGTGGGAAGATAGGAAAATAACCAAGATCTTTTTTTATCAGATATTAGCAGAAAGAGACTTGCTTTCTGTGACTTGCTGTCAAAAAAAGTTCAAAGCACAATAATGTTTTTGGCACCTAAGAAGTATGTGTACAGATCTATACATCATATGGCTTTAGACTGGCCAGTTAGCCCTTGCATGCCTTTTTTCTCCGTTACTTCAGGTAGCTATTTACATATGTCCGAAGTGGTTTCTGCTTGCTGTTTTCACTTGCGACGTTGACTTGGCAGTGTTTCGCCTGCACTGGATGCAAAGCAATTAAGTGCTAGACATCTGACTTCTCTTAGTTGTAAGAAAATGCATTCATTTTTTTCCCCAAAGAAGAAAAAAAAAAAAAACAACCCCAGCCACCTACATTTCAACAACCTCAGTGAGACAAGAACACATCAGTGATTTTAAATCACTGGAGGAAAAAGCCATCCCAAATATAGAATTTTACAGGAAAATCTTTCATGTATGAGAAAGTAAAAGGGCTTTAAATGGAAGGAACTTGCATAAACCAGCACTGACTAGAGTGGCTGCATCTAAGCATGTGTCAAAATTTCCATTAGATACCTCTGTTTTGAGAGGTTTTGCAACTTGGTAGTAAAATTGCAGGGGAAAACAATTTGTTTATATTTGGGCTGAAAAAAGTGTAAAAGGGAAAAATATTTGGTGTTGTTCTATGGGGAAAAACCCCCCAACACCAAAACTCCAAACCAACATTCCCTTCCTTCCC
>Ga0065711_1046744_pt1 | contig 12722 bp, 10 predicted proteins | sample Hoacrofraction12_FD_59098 | JGI IMG/M metagenome (GOLD analysis project Ga0065711, IMG submission 59098) | Hoatzin crop microbial communities from Cojedes, Venezuela - Epithelial fraction 12 v2 (version 2) | ecosystem: Host-associated > Birds > Digestive system > Esophagus > Crop | place...
AAAAAAAAAAAAAAAATTAGACATAATTCCACTTTTTAATGTGGAGTTCCATAGGTAAGTATCATCTGTGTACTGACGAAATATACATCCATCCGTTAATTATGTATCATCCATCTCACAAGCTTTGGGGCACGGTGGCTGTTTACAGGCTCACAAGGTGGTGTCTGGCATTTTTTCACTCTCTTCATTTGGTCTAATAAAAGGTTTTATCTCTACATTCAGCTTCATGTGGATTGCATTTAGCTCTACCCTAACAGTAAGATACGTTTTCATATTGTTGACATACCTCTCATAAAAACTATTCTATGTATTTTCTGAAGTTGTGAAACCATTACCTATGTCTGACAAAACACAGCTGCAGGGTTCCTCACTGAATAAATGCAGAATCCAACAGCGTGATCTACAAGGTACATCACTGCATTCCATGTTGCCGTTCCCTGCTTCGACCACGGAACAGCAAAAAGCCCCGGGGGTGCACAACCACCAGGCGCTGGCACCCTCCCTGCTCGTGAGGCTGTGCCAGCGCCCGGGGGACAGGACCAGAAAGGGCTGGTATCAGGCCAGTGCCATGCACTGTGCACGGCTGTTGCCCACAGGTTTCAGTTTTTAATATCTGCAATTATTTCAACGCGGAATGAAAAGCAGCAGTTTCCGTGGAGCTGAAGCCTCTGCCCACTACTAGGTAAATCCTTTGTATTTGGTAGAGAAAAAGTGCATAGCTCAGCTACTAGATAAAAAAACTCCACAAGAGAAACACCTTTATATGGACTTGTCCTGCGTGCTGTACAGAAGCTAGCAGTGAAGAACCAGAAAGGTTTTAGCAGCCTCCTGACCGCCTCAGACAGACCTACAGGCAAGGCCAAGACGGGAGATACCCAGAATTGCAGCCTATAATAAAATCAAAAAGTAATTAACGAATTGCTGTGCAGTCAGATACAGACAGACTCACGTCATTGAGGTAGCCAGGCTGAAACATGGGAAACCCTAGAAATCCAGGCAGAGAAATGGAGAATACTGAATCTTGAGTGAAGAATGAGAAGAATTAGTATCTGCTCGAGCAAATAAATGCAGAAAGACATAGACAATGAAGAGGTCTGGGAAGCACGAAGAGAATTTCCCCAAGCTACCAACACAAAAAGCATTTCTGCAGCAATGGAAACAAACGAGCAAAGTGCTGTTCCGAGCTGTGAGTCTATACCGAAAGCCAAGGGGAGTTACAGTTACGTACAGCATGACTCCCTTACTGCTCTCAGCAATACCAACCATACTGTGAGGCACTGGCTAGCAGACACAGCTGAGAACAGGCAGGCAACAGAACTATTACAGGTGTGATTTATTAAAACTATAGGGGACCTCCATCAAACAAGCACAACCGTCCTCCTCATCACCCAAAAGCACAGGCATTTACTTTCTGTACCGTACAGTGTTTTTCACTGTTAATTGTATTTTTTCTTGGCGTTGGCATCACCAACTGCTACTCCATTTGACAGCTTTGCCTAACAATAGGCTGCACACAAATGTGCTAATTTCACAGGGTTTTAAGGAAAAAAAAAATTAAAGCAAATGCACACTTACTGTAACACGCTTCTCTAGCTGAAATGGACCTGAATCTAGCATCCTCTCCCCACGGCCATCGCAAAAACATTTTCGCATTACAGCAGTAACCAACCAGTCCTATATTTCAGCAATCCCTCTCTCGGAAATTGCAGGAGACACACTGTTCTCTGGAGGGGAATGCAAGGCTCTTACAGATCCTCCATCCTAACTCAGTGGATTGCTAGTGTAACGCCCGAGAGGGGAACAAGGCACTCTTGCCGCTTGTTCCCAGTTTAAGCGACACACTTCATGACAAAGAATATTTTTCACTGCAGACGTCAAGACCCGGGAAGCTGTCTCCATCATTAGAAACCCTGTTTTAAACCCCATCACATGCAGGATGAGGGTCGCTGGCACCAGGAAGCAAGCTGGGCTCCCTAAAACAACATGGATCGCTCAGTGAATGTTATTGCCAACGTTATTGCCATCCGGATATAAATATGTACGTGGACTATCATTTTCTTGTAACAAATGGTAAAAGCTATCCCGGTGACAGTGAGGCAGTGATGGAGAAAGGATGACTTTATCACCTACCTATGACTATGTTTCCCAAGCAACCTTCTCACCAATCCGGAGCCCTGTGTGATCATTAGTTCCTGCACATGGCAGCAATGAAATTGTCCCTTAAAGTAAATCATTCAAGGATTTTTATAATCTGAAATAAAATTTTCTAATATTTTTTTCCTAAGTTTTCCAGGTTTAAGGTTTTAATCTTTTATTATTTATTGTGCGGCAGTTGTGAAGGGCATGATGAGAAGCCCGGCGTAAATAGTTGTCGTTGGAGCATCGGTGTGTGACAATGCTGCATTTAAGAAATCAATTATTTCTTTTCTTTTTCTTATTAGTGCCATGTTTTGTCTGAGGGCATTTAAATACAACAACAACAAAGTGAAAGTAAAACAAAACAAACTAAACCTGCACTTTGGCTTCTGTGTGTTTTCCTACCTTGTGGCTGAAGTTGCTGATAAATCTTCCTTAGAAACGGGACTGAAGGAGAACGGCGTATATATTTCCTTTTCTTCCTTCACACTCCGCATCAAATTCAAAAGACAACAATTTCCTACTGTTTGAGATGCAGAGTATTCCTCTGTTTTTGTACTCCCTAGGATTTATCGCTCTTTTTAACTACTACAAACACAATCTAACCTTTGCTCTCTTTACCTCTGGTAGTTTTTTTTATCCCACCGGAGCCCGAGTTACATGCTAATCATAGCAAAATACTGGACATTCTCTTAACTGTGGGCTTAAAAATAATCCTCTTTCAGTAGAAAAAGACATAAAATATCTCATTCGACCAATAGCATTACCAGGCACAATCCATCCTAGAGTATAAAAAAATTTATACTACGCGTCATTTCCTTCTACCTAAATTCTCTGACATCTGGAACTCAGAGATGGAGTATTTTGGTGCAAGTCCGTTACTAAACTGACAGTCATATAGCTGCAGTGCTTGCTTTCAGGGCTTCATCCTGCTCACATCAACAACAAGGCTTGGGCCGGGGTCAAAGCTGCACACAGAGCTGTTCTCCTAAGCTACTGAAGCGCCTGGCCATCGTATTAAGGGTATGATTAAACGATATCATATCAGGCCCTTTATTTCTATGTATTGCATTTTCATTCTCTGTGTACCCCTGCTTGCCCAGTATTTCTCATCAGATGTGTACAATCACTAATGCACGTGTCCGGGATGGATTTTGGCCGAGCCCCCACAAACGGTTCCTCAGCGTGCGTGACCAGCACCTGCCAAGGCAGGCAGGGCGCAGAGCCCAGCCCCGCGCTGCCCAGGTGTCACCAGGCACTGCCCTTCTTCTGACCCCAAACCCACCTCTCACGTCACAGAGCCACCACCCACGGTCGGTGTGGCGAGGAATTCCGGGACGGGAACAAACTGGGAGCAGAGTGTCTGCTCTCTGCGAAGAAGACTCGCGGAAGAGAAGCCACAGAAACTGTGTACAGAGTCCTTGACAGCGTAAGCGCTTAGAGATACGGGAGATGACAGAGAATAAACCCCAGCCCCACAGATGTCACTTGCTCACCCAACGCCATACAGGACAGAGGCTCTCCTCACCAGACCTACTTGTACTTGATTTTAAAAAGCAACTGTAATACATTTGGGGCTCAGTCACATAAGAAAAATTACAAGAGTACCCTGCTTTCTAGGAACAGCTCACATGTCTAAGTGCTTGCAAGATCCAATCCACAGCAGCTTTAAAATCCGTCTGAACCAACCCCCATCCTCAAACGCCGGCAGCTGAGGCTGCTCCTCGTGCTTCACTGTTCTGCGTCCTTCACATCTTTTTTATCTGGTTGACTGTATGTCCTACATTAGGACCAAATCCATACAGTAGTAAGGACATATAATTCATCCCAAATGATCAAGGATAATTATATGCTTAAAGAGCAATATGCAGAGGTTCTCCTACAGATAATTAAGGAGAAAACTCACAGTTCACCCATGTGGGAAGTTAGCCAGGAAGTGCAGACATACTTTGGGAATTCATCCATTATTTATAATCTGCAGTGTCTTGTCAAAAACCCTAAATGAAAAGTTAAAGCTTTAACACATTCTCTAGCATACTGCTGGGCCATCACCTCCCATTAGTTTTTAAGTAACACTCCCATTGGGCCAGATTCATCAGAAGGTTTCCCGGCACCTGCTTAAACTTGCTGGACCTCAGCGCAGAGCCAGCCCAAGGCAGCTTGAGACTGGCCACTGTCCCTGTCCCCGTCCTGGGGTTCTGCCAGACGCGTGTGAACGCGGCGCCGCATCCCGGGGCTCAGCAGGCTTACCGCTGCTGCGCGTGCAGGGCGGCAACCGCGGGAGCGGCCGGCGCAAGCTGGCTGCTCTCAGGCCAGAGCAAAGCCACGGTCTTACGTACCCGTCTGCACTGGGGACTCTCCAACCTGTACACCACAGGTGACAAAATAATGCTGCGTATTGTTGGTACTGCAATGCTGTCATTTGTTTCCTCTTAGAAACAACCTTCCGTTCCATTTTGCCTTCACGTTGAAAACGTAAAATAACACCAGGGCGCCATTTCCAGTGCAGAAGAATCCTACAGTATTTCAATTAAAACAGCTCATCTTTAGACCCTTTTTTTTTTCCTGGACACCCCTACACTTCCATTCACAGCTGAGGCACAAAACCCAATTAGTTATTAATTGAGGCACGTTAAAATTCATTAACTCTGCTTGTGAAGCTTAAGCTATAATTAACTGTCTTCCCAGGCTTTTGTTCTTTAATCTCCAGGTAGAAGGTCCCATTGTTAATAAGAAAGATAACGCATAATCCTACCATCTCTCTTGTGGCTAGATAGCTCAGTTCTGGTGGTGGCAATGTGACACTAACCCCAGCATTAACACGTGAAGTCCCTGCTGTCCTGTCAGCTATCGACTCTCCTGTGCCATGCGTGAATTTAAGCATATTTTGAAAGAATGGAAGCTTAAAAAACCCCAACAAAAACATTTCAAAAAAGGCCATTTTCAACAAGCTCGATGTCCTGCTACAGGACACGTACAGCAACCTTCATGCTACACGCAGATCTTGCCTTCCAGCTTTGCCTCTGCAAGAATTTTCATTTTAAAGAGCTACTGAAAAAGCAGCTCAAGGCAAATTCTTGTTTCACATATGGAACAGTATGAAGCCAACCTTTATTTTAAAGCAAAATGAACGCAGAAATTAACTTACATGTCAAGTTCCAAGGCTTAACATGGCAGTGCTCGCTGTGGCATTTACATACTTCTCTGCTACATCCCCACTCACTATATGGATTCCCAGGCTTGTGAAGAAAGAAGCTGAAATCTAACCTACATAAAAAACAGCTCTTCCCAAATGGAGCTGGTTTTGGGGTGGAACTTCAAGAACAGTTCAGCAGAAGCAACTTTCTGCTTCTAGTACAAACAGCCTTCAGCTGAAAGGAAATAGTTTGGCTTTAAACATGGAGATGGTGGATTCTGTACCAATAAGCAACATCAGTAAGAGAAGAACATGAGGCAATGGAATAACCAAAGAGAAGGTGGTGATTGTCTTGTGCTCGATGTTTTGTCGAGGTGCTGACCTAATGAGTTCTGGTACTGAGGTGCTATCAATAATTAAACAATTAAGCAGAGGCAAAGGGGAAAGCAGAAGAGACAGAAAGCAAGCTGCTTTTTGTGGGGGCTATTTTTTCCACGCTCAGCCACCACTCTCTTATTCCATGCAGCCTTTTTGCAGTAATCACCGAGATGCTCTGCGCATGAAGGACTGTTCATGCGAGGCGTAACAAGCAGGTAGTAAGACAGCGCCTGTACTCAGGGAGAGGTGGGAGGCCCTGCCTTGGGTTTCGGGCCTGTAGCATTTCACCAGATTTGAGAGGACAGCTCTAAATTTATTTTCTAAATGCTACAAACCGCAGTTCAGAAAGTCCATGAGTTGCACAGCGCCAGGACACTCCCCTCCCTGCAGCGTCTGCAGTCCCTGGCAGGGCAAACCAGGGTGGGGGAAAAGGTGGCATCAAGGCTGCCCTGAATTTAAGGCGTGCGGCACTCCTGTCCCAAGGGCTGCCTGCTCCAGAGCCCCACGGCTTCCCTGGGGTGAGGAGGGGGACTGCCTGGAGGGCCCCATCCTTCCCAGCGATGCCAGCAGCCGATCTGCCTCACCACGGGGAGCCGTCCCCACGGAGCCAGGCATGGCCAGAGGACAGAGGACGAGGCAGGTCAGAACGGGAGGCGACGGAGCCAGGACTCTGTTTCCACTCCTCCCCCTGCCCCCCCATCTCTGCAATGTGCCAGCCTACACATTGGAGCTGGCACAGAGGGAAGGCAGCTGGTGCCAGAAAACAAGTCTGGTGCAGATTATTTCCCTGCTGGAGCCATGAGGAAGCCACAGAGACTCTGGGAGTCGCAATATGGTTGCTAACCCCATTCCTGCTGCAACACCATCACGCACTGCTGCTTATGGGGCTGGACCGTCTGTGGGCCCTCGTCCAGCCCGCGGCGCCGGCAGCGGCAAGAGCAGCACCGCTGCTCCGGTACAACTGATTTTCTCAGGCTCTAGCAAAGCTTTTAGGGTGGTATGAGTATCTGTACGAGCTGCGTGAGTTCATCTAGTGGTAAGCGCGTTCCAGGTACTGATCCGCAGACGTGCAGGAAGAACCATTTTCTGCTTCCACAGCCAGAAGCAGCCGCAGCAAAGAAAAATGAAACTGGAAATCAGAGAACAGTCAAAACGCAATCCAATTTTTGCAGTACCCTGTGTGTGCGCGCTAAGATTTGTCACGCTGTTCCGCTTCACAGAACACGTGGACACTATGTGTCTGTCCACACAGATGTGCCTCTAAACCGGCGACCTGCACCGCCGTCTTGACACCGCATCAACCACTGCAAAGCTGTGTCTGAGGTGTTGGGCTGTACGTCCGTCAGCCCGTGGAGCCAGCTCCGTCAGCCCTACAGGCTCATCAGTACCCTCCTCTCTCTCTCCAGGGCTGACTAGTCTGTGCTGTGGACCTGTGGATCCACAGGAGGACATTTTCCCAACTGGTTGTCTCCAGAGGGCAAAAGCTCAAGCGACAGGCGCAGAGCCCGTGGGAGCGCTGACTGAAAGCACCGTTCGGACCCAGACTTGGCTGTCAGGCAGAGCCAGCATGGTGTGTTGCTTACTCATCTTGCCAACTGACTTCGCAGCAGCACTGATGAATTCATTTCTCTGTGTTGAGGAGACAGGGTAGCAAACAGGGCTTTTGTGAAAGCCCAGAAAAAAAATTGCAGTGACCTTGCACAATTTTTCAAATGCCTCCATATCAATCACACATGTCCTGTCCTCATAAGCTGGAAAAGTAGCTCTAATACTAATATTGATGATGCTGTCAAGCCTTCACAATAGGTGCCTGACAGCACCATGTAAGCCAAAGATACAGATAGTTTGGGCAATCAATAGTGTAAGAAAAGTCTCATGTGGAAAGCGTCACTCCGTACAAGCACAGAAAAGATTGTGGAAAGCTTTTTCCTTCCTTTTTCTAATCTTGTAAGGATTAACGCTTAAAGGAGTTACCTACCTCACACTCTGCTAACAAAGACGCTTATTTTCACAAGAGAAAACCAAAACAATTAATCCCTGTTTCTGCCCAGGAGCACCTGGGGTTGAGAATTCGCAGCTCTGTGGTGAGCAGCAGCTGAACAGCAAGCAGAGCACGGTAACAATCGTATCGCACTTCACCTTCGCGTACGGCAACACGGGTGGGTTCGCTTGCCATTGCTGGGTTTTCCTCATACGGTTCTGTAAGCTAACAGATCCCCTCATCAAGCAGCCTGACCCTGCTCTAAATCCAGGTGGCTTCATTACTCCATCAAAATATTAATAGCCGTGTTATAAGATCAACATTTGTTTTGCCAAGAGCAATGAATAATGCAAACAGCACCGCCTAAAATCATTATTATTTTATTTAGATCAGAGGCTGAGAGCCACCCTCTGATCCTGTGCCAAAACCGAAAGAAAATGAAGTGCATTTAGAGCTGGCGAAAGGTGATGGATACAAAGGCACAGAGAATGAACGGCTTCATTTATCATCAAAACACAGAAAGTCAGCAGCAGCACCACACTCCCCACACTACACCTGCCAAATGCACCATTTTCATCTTCCGTGTCACCTCTGGAGCCTGTGCACTGCGGAAGCTGAAGAATGCTTACTTCTAGAAGAAAGAAGTTTTCTGGTTTGCTTCTTTCTGAAAGCAGTGACCCAAAAACTCTATCATTAGTAACAATAATTAAAAGGTGCCATAAGAGGGAGTCTATGGATGATTGCCACTACAAGGAACATTCTCATTAATTTATTACAGATTTTTAACTTGGCTTCATTAGGACATGTCTGTTGAAGGCCATTTAGGACTCTGGGGATATTCCTGTACTTCAGGCTCCCTCAGTGCTGTCATGAAGAAGGAAGGCAAGAAAGATCTGTTGGCTGGCATACAGTTTTGCCTGCGTAGCCAGGGAAGTTATCATTTTGTCAGCCTTCTAGCCAAGAAGCAGCACCCTCTTGGAATCGGGAACCTGACCGACTGTGCACCATCCCAACAACACCTTTCTGACGTTTCCAGTCTCACAAACACACCAGCGTGGCCCCGAAGAGGAGCGACACGTCAGGCTGTCTCAACAGCAACCTCTCCCCATGGCACTCGGGCACCTCACTGTGTTAAACAGTTTTGGAGAAATCGGGTTCACTGAATGTTTTTCATAAAAGCATCCAAAGGTCGCTCTTAAACGTAGCTTTTTAACTGGGACACAGAAAAGACACAGCAGCCCTACAAATAAATGACAACTAATGATGAGCACTTGGGAGAAGTTCCCTTGTTAGACAATACCCATAAAGCAGAGTTAACTAATAATTAACAAACCTAGTGCACACTAAGCATGCAGCCTTCTCTAATGGAGCAGAATACAGGGAAATATTAAAGAAGTACTAACAGCTGGCTTGTTAATTCTCCAAGAGCCAATTTCTTACATAAGACACAAATGGGAAGGCAGAATTGTAATTAAAGTCTATTTTAAGATAAACAGAAAATGCCTGTCATGAATCATATCTTTTATTATACATGTGTTTTGCAACTATCAGTCTACTCACTGTCTGTGATTGCCCCCTGCCCTTGCCCAGGACAGACCCAACAGGACGCTGAGAACAGGAACACCCCAGGCGTGCTGCCCAGCTCCTGCGACGGTGTTTCAGCAGAAGGGCAGATCAAGCTCCGAGGAAAAGGCCGTCAGAAAGCACTGTGCACAGGGAAGCCTTTCAACAGACGAGGGCTGTGGACTCACCACACCGAGCAGAACGCTGGCGTTCCTCCACCATCCTCACAAAGACCACTAGCCGAGACCATTAACCACCTGATTTCTCACAGCTACAGAGTGCCGGAGCGCATGGCAGGTGCTTGAGAAGGAGAAGCAAGGCAAAGTCCTGTAAAAGCGAGATGCGGGCCACCCGCCAAAGGCATCGTGGGCAACTTCCAGCCTCCTGCAGTCGCTGGAGGAGACAACACTCTAGTACCATCACGTTAGAAAAAATACTTCCATAAAAGCACAGTTTTAAACTAAGTTGTTCTTACTTACAGTGCACTCTCCGGAATGGTTTGAGGCGTGTGCCTCAAAGGAAGAAGTCCGTGATTTTCTTTTATTTCACAAAACACATGATTTATGAATTGCCTCTGCTTTCATTTCTATGAGCAGCAGGCTTTGCTCCTACGTACGCTTTTCTTCTAATTGCAGTCGGAAAGAAAAGGCTAGGTCTTTCATCAGATACCATCCGGAGTGAGTTATCAGGGTTAAATCCACCCTGGATGGCAAAAGCAAATTAATCTAGGCTGATAAAGCATGAGCCTTTAGTTGCCAGGAATGCCCCAGTCCGCAGAGATTTACTCCTGCACTTCATTTCAAGAACACAGCCAGCCTTGTCTCCCTCCAACTCAGCACAACTTCTCTACACGTGTGTATCTATTTATTTTCCTCAACTGAAATGTAAATAAAGAATTTGCTACCTGCTGCTAACACTTGACATGCACCTAAGAAGCTTATACAGCAAGGAATTTTTAATTAAAGTAACACCTAATGCATGCATCCATATTCCACCAAAGTAAAACAGAAAGTGCCACCAATCTTTCAAGTGAGTGCAAATCACCAATGTTTTAAAGAGCAAAGTACACACAGAAGAATCACACATTCTAGATTATTGCATATCTAGAATATTCTACTTCAACTAGGAACTATTTTTTATAGCATTATTCTTTTCATGCTCAAAGATTTTTTCATGATCAGACCAAAAATGTTGAGTTAGTCAGAAAGGTCGGACAAAATTTTGAGGCAAGACAGAGGATTTCTCCAGCCGTGGTTTAACTGAGTGTCCCGTGCGCTCACCAGCAGCCTCACACGGCAAGCCAGTGCTACGTTACTGAAGCCTTTGTGGCAGTGTGCTCGGGTGAGCTAGTTCAAAGTTCTGGGGTGCAGTATCTACGCTCTCGCAGACTTGATGCTAGAAACACGCGGAGGCCAGGACATCCGATTTGAAACAGGCTAAATACACCCATGGAAGTAAGCGGGGTCCTGATATTGCTAGTTTCCCTCTACAGCAAAGAAAGAAGTATCACATCTCTCCCCTCCTTGCTAAAGACTTGAAGCAAGAGGGAAAAAAAAAACCACCAGAAGTGCCTTATACACAGACACTGGCATGACAGACATCCTGAGATACATACATCCAATTCAAGAGTACTCCTGCTCCTCGAGAAAATAACCGCCTAGCACTTCTGCCCCAGGCAAGGGGAGGCTGTCCGCATCTGTAGAATTCCTCAACTCATTTGTGCTTTAAAAGGCTAACCACCTAACTGATGGCACAATAGTTTTTCCTTCCACCGCGTCTCTCTGGCATGCCAAACCGCCTTGCTGCCAGGAGCCCTGCTGCAGGGTGGGTGCTGACCCTGAGGAATGGCCACGGAGTGAGAAGACTCACGGCAGCCTGGCCTGGCCTGCCCCAGACAGCCGCCCGCTGATGGAGGAAGCCGAAGCTGCCGGCCGGGCTTGCAGCAAGCAGCTCTGGCAATTGGACACCTGCAGCTCCAGGACCAGGGAAAGAAATTCATGTTTTATGACTAGGATCTAAAGCAAATTTTATTGGAAGCTTTTATGTTTGTAGGTTTGAGTAGTTTTTATAGAGTGGAGTTCTGAAAACTGCCATAAAATTTTGCCTTGGGGGTTGTGATTACATTTGTATCTTTCCCAAACTTGTATAAATAAAGACGACAGTTTTTACTGTAGAAGCTTAAAAGGTTAGAGTGAAATTTGGTCTGCGATGAACCTTTTATAGATATGATGTTGTAAGAATTTATTCCTAAATATCAATAAAAAAAATACAACTTTACATTTCTTGATAAAGCAATGGTGATTAGAAAAAGAGCTGTCAAAGAGGTGGTGGCACCGCTAGTGGCTTCCTTCCTGTTAAAATAATGCTTTATTACACTTTTGTTCACTGGAAACAATTAACTAATTCCCATTCTATCAGAGTAGAAACACTTTCTGAGGATGATGCTTTGTGGTATCCTAATACTTGATGTGAGATTCACCTCACATCTGATATCGGTGATGAGTTGATACAACCCCCCTTTACGAGGGACTGGCACCTCATACAATCGTATCTTTATAATTATGCTTTATGCTTTTGTAAAGAGGAAATGAGAAATGATAAGCTTTTTTATGTAGCACATAGCAGGCTGAAAACATGGAAGGACTCCATGTCTTTGGCTCCGTTACGTATTTTTTATTAAGAGATTGGTTTACTAAACCACTTTAAACACAGCTAGCATCCTACCAGCCCACGTCGTGGGGCTGCCCTCCAGCCCAGCCCGCTCCCTGCTCCGGGGAGGGCCAGCTGAATCCCCTTTATTGCCCGACTTCCCCTTTCACGCTCAACCATTTCAAACCAGACTCGCTGTCCAAGAAGAGTGTGCCACGAGCTACACCTTCTCCAAGGCTCTGTACTTGTGGCCAGCTTCTGCCTTCTTGCCCTTGGAGCAGCCCCCTCCCAGCAGCAGCAGAGCCAAGGTGCGGGCAGGCACCCTGCGGCGACTGTGCACGGACACCCAGTGCTGCTCCCAGCAAGACACCCAGAGCTGGAGAGCCCACACCTCCCCAGGCTGTCCGAGAGGAGCAGCAGTCCTGTGCGCGTGCAAAACCTGCACCTCCTGCCTCTTCACCTGCTGGGCAGCTTCTCCTTCAGAGAAAATCCCTTTTAGGGGCACGGCTCTTGCCTCGCTAGCAGAGGGGGAGCAGCGGAGCCCAGGAACCAGACGCACGCAGAGCCTATGGCGCCCGCAGCACCCGCCCTGCTCTCCCTTTGGAGAACACAGGTGCGGCGGCGTGCTGGTGGCAGCATCTCCTGCCGCGCGTGGCTGCTGGCGTCGCAGCCCAGACGGCGTGCCCCGCGGACAGGTGTGCCCAGCGGACAGGCGTGCCCCGCGGACAGGGGTGCCCACCGGACAGGCGTGCCCAGCAGACAGGCGTGCCCAGCGGACAGGGGTGCCCACCGGACAGGGGTGCCCCGCGGACAGGCGTGCCCCGCGGACAGGCGTGCCCAGCAGACAGGCGTGCCCAGCGGACAGGTGTGCCCCGCGGA
>Ga0065711_1009688_pt1 | contig 12721 bp, 6 predicted proteins | sample Hoacrofraction12_FD_59098 | JGI IMG/M metagenome (GOLD analysis project Ga0065711, IMG submission 59098) | Hoatzin crop microbial communities from Cojedes, Venezuela - Epithelial fraction 12 v2 (version 2) | ecosystem: Host-associated > Birds > Digestive system > Esophagus > Crop | place...
AATCCCGACCCAGTCGGGGCAGCTCTTACAGAGAGTTTTTTCTTTCAGTCTAACCCGACCCAGTCGGGGCAGCTCCTACAGAGAGTTCTTTCTTTAGGACAATCCCGACCCAGTCGGGGCAGCTCTTACAGAGAGTTCTTTCTTTAGGACAATCCCGACCCAGTCGGGGCAGCTCCTACAGAGAGTTTTTACTGCATCGGCTCGCCGATGCCACCTCTCACTGCACGGCTTGCCGTGCCACCTTTTAACCATCGAGCTTGCTCGCGCTTACCCAGTCGGGGCAGCTCCTGCGGAGAGCTTTTTGCGGCGCCGCCGCCATCGCCGAAAGGCGATACTAATTGTCAATTGTCAATTATCAATTGTCAATTTGAATTAATTCCACTGCTTTCATTACAATATTGTTGTCCTCGTTGATAATCTGGAAATACTGTGTCATATCCCAGAGGTTTCGGGCCACGAGGGCTTTGAGCTGCAGGTTCAGCGATTGTGTCGTTTTCACTTTCTCCGCGTAGTCCTTTGGTTTTATTCCTTTCTTCTCGCCTTCCGCATATATTTCGTCGAGATATGTCTGCGGCACGGTGTAATAGCGATTGAAGCTCTCGAAGGTGGGATATTCCTTCAACAGTTTTTTTCTGTTGCGGTCCACATATCTGAGGTTTGCGTCCACGATAACGTTTTTCGCTGCGAGCTGACGGTGGTAGGGAGTGTATTTATTTGTGTCCAACGGCACGAAATAGTCGGGCATGATACCTCCGCCGCCATACACGGTGCGATGCTTCTTCACGGTGTAGTATTTCAGCGAGTCGTCGAAATGTATGCTGTCGGCGCTCACAAACTCCCCGTGCTTGTATCTCTCTTCGAGGTCGCGGGCATACTCCTTCTTGTCACCTTTAGTATAAGGCTTTTGTATGCAACGCCCTGACGGACTGTAGTAGTGGGCGATGGTAAGCCTCATCTCGCTGCCGTCTTCAAAGTCGATAGGTCTTTGCACAAGTCCTTTGCCGAAGCTGCGGCGCCCCACGACGAGTCCCCGGTCGTTGTCTTGTATTGCTCCCGAGAGGATTTCCGATGCCGATGCCGAGTACTCATTTATCAGCACCACCACCTTTCCTTGTTTCATCGAGCCGGAGCCGTCGGCATAGAAGTCATTGCGTCTTGCAGTGCGTCCCTGTGTATATACTATCAGGTCGCCATTGTCAAGAAACTCATTGGCAATCTTTGTCGCAGCCTGCAGATACCCTCCGCCATTGTCTTGCAAGTCGATGATAAGGTTTTCCATCCCTTGGGCTTTCATCTCGTTGATGCCATTCATCATCTCATTGTATGTCTGTGCTCCAAAACTGCCTATGCGTATGTATCCGATGCCCGGCCGTATCATATACCACCCGTCCACGGATGTTACAGGTATCTTGTCGCGCACCACGGTGAAATGCAACAGTCCTTTCACGCCTCTTCTCACCACGCCGAGTTTCACCTTTGTGCCTTTCGGTCCGCGCAGTCGGCTCATAATCTCCTCCTTTGCCATTTTCACACCGGCGATGGCGGTGTCATTGACTTCCACGATACGGTCGCCGGCGAGTATTCCCACCTTCTCCGACGGACCGTTGGTTGTGGGTTGTATCACGAGGAGAGTGTCCTCGACCATATTAAACTGCACTCCGATGCCGTCGAAGTTGCCTCTCAACGACTCTGCCTGTGCTTTCATCTCTTTTGCCGTGACGTAAGATGAGTGGGGGTCGAGCTTTTCGAGCATGCCTCTAATGGCATCCTCCACAAGTTTGTTCTCATCCACGCTGTCAACATACAGCACGTTTATGGCTGTCTCCGCCATCGACAATTTATATGCCGGCGAATTCTTTCCAAAATTCAGTTTCATCTGAGCATCTGCCTCTGCCGCGCAAAACAGCAGCATCAGAGCCATGAAAATCCCTTTTATCTTCATTTCTATTATATTAATTCAGCAGGCGAACCTACAACAAGTTCTTTAAGTCAAGCCCGACCCAGTCGGGACAGCTCCTAACGGAGAGTTTTTTTTCTTTAATTNTCAATNCGACNNACCCAGTCGGGACAGCTCCTAACGGAGAGTTTTTTGCGAACGAAGTTCGCTTAATTCTCAATTCTCAATTCTCAATTCTCAATTCGACAAACCCAGTCGGGACAGCTCCTTGCGGAGAGTTTTTTGCGAACGAAGTTCGCTTAATTCTCAATTCTCAATTCTCAATTCTCAATTCGACAAACCCAGTCGGGGCAGCTCCTTGCGGAGGGCTTTTTGCGAACGAAGTTCGCTTAATTGTCAATTGTCAATTCAATTTGAGGCTCCGCCTCAAATTTCCTCTTCTTCCACTTTATCCTCTTCTATCACGAGGTTGTCGATGATGAAGTTTTGCCTCTCCATAGTGTTTTTGCCCATATAGTATTCGAGCAGTTTTTGCACTTGGTCGTTTTTATGCAGTGTAACCTGTTCGAGGCGGATATCCGGACCTATGAAATGCACGAATTCGTCGGGTGATATTTCTCCGAGTCCTTTGAAGCGTGTTATCTCCGGTTCCGGTCCGAGGTCGTTGATGGCATTCACCCTCTCCTCCTCGCTGTAGCAGTAGCGTGTTATGAAGTCGCTTTTCTTTTCTCCTGGTTTGAGTTTTGCGTCGGCATCCGCCACCACCTGTTTGTTTTTTATTTTCGTCCGTTTGTTGCGCACCCTGAAGAGCGGTGTCTGCAATACATATACATGACCTTTCTTTATCAGTTCGGGGAAGAACTGGAGGAAGAACGTGATTATGAGCAGTCGGATGTGCATGCCATCCACGTCGGCATCTGTGGCCACAATCACCTTGTTATATCTCAGTGAGTCGAGTCCGTCCTCGATGTCCAAGGCAGCCTGGAGGAGGTTGAATTCCTCGTTTTCATACACCACTTTTTTCGTCAGTCCGAAACTGTTCAGCGGTTTTCCTCTCAGTGAGAACACCGCCTGCGTATTCACATCGCGGCTTTTTGTGATGCTTCCGCTGGCGCTGTCTCCCTCTGTGATGAAGATGGAACTCTCTTCCTTGCGCTCGTTTTTTGCGTCGCTGAAGTGTATGCGGCAGTCGCGGAGTTTGCGGTTGTGGAGGTTTGCCTTTTTCGACATCTCCTTGGCCTTTTTCGCCACTCCCGCCATTGCCTTTCGTTCCCGTTCCGTCTCCTGAATTTTCTTGAGCATCACGTCGGCGATATCCCCTTCTCCGCTGTTATGACGGTGGAGGAAGTTGTCAACCTCCGTTTTTATGAAGTCGCCGATATATTTGTTTATGCTCACCCCTCCGGGCGACATTGTAAGACTGCCGAGTTTTATCTTTGTCTGACTTTCAAACACCGGCTCCTCCACATTGATGGCTATTGCCGCCACCATGCCGTTGCGCACGTCAGCCGGCTCGAAGCTCTTGCCGAAGAAGTCTTTGATGGTCTTGGCGATATGCTCTTTGAATGCGCTCTGGTGAGTGCCGCCCTGCGTGGTGTGCTGACCATTGACGAAAGAGTAGTACTCATCGCCATTCTGATTAGTGTGAGTGAATGCTATCTCTATGTCATCGCCTTTCAGGTGCACGATGGGATAAATGCCCTCGTAGGTCATATTGTCGGTGAGCAGGTCGCTGAGTCCGTTGCGGCTGAGTATCCTTCTGCCGTTAAACATTATCGTGAGACCTGTGTTGAGGTAAGTGTAGTTGCGCAGCATCGTCTCCACGATGTCGTTGTGGAAATGATATCCTTTAAACAGCGTGTTGTCGGGTTCGAAATAGATGCGTGTGCCGTTTTCGTCCTGTGTGTCCTCGGTGGTGTCGGAGGTCAGGATGCCTTTCTCGAATTCCGCCTTTCTCACTTTCCCCTCACGGAAGGAAGAGGCTTCGAAATGACTGCTCAGGGCATTGACGGCCTTGAGACCCACGCCGTTGAGACCCACGCTCTTCTTAAATGCCTTGGAGTCGTATTTACCACCGGTATTGAGCATGCTCACTGCCTCGATGAGTTTGCCCTGCGGGATGCCGCGGCCGTAGTCGCGCACCCTCACCCGGAGGTTGTCCTCGATATCCACCTCTATCCTCCTTCCGGCGTTCATACGGAACTCGTCGATAGAGTTGTCGATCACCTCCTTTAGCAGCACATAAATACCGTCGTCGCTCTGACTTCCGTCGCCCAAGCGGCCAATATACATACCGGGGCGCGTGCGAACGTGCTCCATATCAGATAAGTGGCGTATATTATCGTCATTATACTCCACTGACTGTAATTGCTCTTTATTCTCAATATAATCAGACATTCTCTAATATAAAATTTACGCTTCAAGACAAACCCAGCCCAGCCGGGACCGCTCTTGCAGAGGGCTTTTTTTTATGAATAACCCGGCCCAGCCGGGACCGCTCCTTGCAGAGGGCTTTTTGATGAATAACCCGGTCCAGCCGGAACCGCTCTTGCAGAGGGCTTTTTGATGAATAACCCGACCCAGCCGGAACCGCTCTTGCAGAGGGCTTTTTTTTATGAATAACCCGGCCCAGCCGGGACCGCTCTTGCAGAGGGCTTTTTGATGAATAACCCAGCCCAGCCGGGACCGCTCTTAACAGAGAGTTTTTTTGTAACAACGCAGTCGGCGATGGCGTATTGACTCCAAGTAATCCCATTGCGAGAGGATGCCGTGGTTGGTCTCCATTTGCGGCATTGCCTCTGCCCAGGTGAAGCCGTATGCCTGATACTGCCTAATGAGGTAGTCGAAGATTATTGCCGTGGCCCCTTTCGTGCGGTATTCCGGCAGCACCCCTATGAGCAGCATATCGACGGTGTCGGCAGTATGTTTCTTTATCGCCTTGAGCAGATGATACCATCCGAAGGGCAGCAGCCTTCCGTCGCGTGTCTTGCGCAGTGCGTCGCTGATTGAGGGGAACGTGATGCCGAAGCCCACCATCTTATTATTGAGGTTGGCATCCACCACGATACACACGAGGTTGAGGTCGGCGATGCGTATATACTGCTCCACGAGCTGTTTCACCTTGCGGTCGTTGAGCGGCGCGAAGCCGTAGAGGTCTTTATAGCACACGTTTAGCATGTTAAACACCTCGTATCCGTATCCCTCTTTCATCAGTTCATGGCGCGTGAGCGTATGCACCTTGAGGTTGTACCTCTTGCTGACGAGCTGTGCCACTTTCGCCATTTTCTCCGGCACTTGCTCCGGCACTTTCACGTGGCACTGCACGTAGTCGTTATCTTTTTCAAAGCCTCCGTAGGCTTCTATATGTCTTTTGTAATATGGGTAGTTATAGTTGGCGTATGATGTGCCATACTCCTGATACCCCTCTATAAGCAGTCCTTCCCTGTCGGTGTCGGCGAAGCCCATAGGACCAATCACGGTGTCCATGCCCCTTTGCTTCCCCCACTCTATCACAGTGTCGAAGAGTGCTTTCGACACTTCTGGGTCGTCGATGAAATCGAGCCAGCCGAACCTCACGGCCTTGATGCCGTCTTTCTCGTTGGCAGACCGATTGATGATGGCAGCCACTCTTCCCACTGCCTTGCCATCACGATAAGCGATGAAATAGTCGGCTTCGCAAACGTCGAAACTGGCGTTTTTGTCTTTGCTGAGGGTGAACAGCTCGTCGCTATAGAGGTAAGGCACGTCGTATTTGTCGCCTCGGTAGAGGTCATAGCGAAACTGTATGAAATCCCGCAACTGCCGTTTGCTCTCTACTTTTCTTATCTCAATCATGTTGTTTCTCCTACTTTGATAACTTTAAGTTATAGACTTTTCTTGTAGCAGCGGCGGCGTTTGTGCTGTTCCCTTTCGATATACTGCCACTGGCTCTGCACGTTGGCATTAGTCTCCATCTCCACGCTCGACTCTCCCCACTCGAAGCCGTAGGCCTGATAGCGAGGGATGAGGTCATAAAACATCAGCGCGTTGGCGCCTTTATTCCTGTATTCGGGCAGCACACCCATGAGCAGCAGGTCCACATAGTCGGTCTTATGGAATTTCATTGACCTTAGCAGATGCCACCATCCGAATGGAAAGAGGCGTCCGCGCTTACATTTCTGCAATGCCCTCGACATCGACGGCATGGTGAGTCCGATGCCCACCACCTTATTGTCGGCGCTGGCGTCTTCGATGACCACGAAGAGGCTCAGGTCGGCCATAGGCATATACATATTGATGTATTGCATTATCTGCTTGTCGGTCATCTCGCTGTAGCCGTAGAGGTCTTTGAATGTCTCGTTGATGACTTTAAACACCTTCAGTCCGTATCCTTTTTTGTAGATGTCCTTATATGTGAGCTTTTTGATGCGCAAGTTGTAGCGTTGCATCACCATTTTCGATATCTTCTCATACTTCTCCGGCATCTTGTCGGGAATGATGAGCTTGTATTCCACATAGTCGTTGTCTTTCTCCCAACCGCCCATCTGCTCGATGTGCTTGGGGTAATAGTCGTAGTTGTACGACGTGGCCATGGTGCCGAGCTGGTCGAAGCCTTCGATGAGCATTCCCTCGGGGTCCATATCGGTGAAGCCCAAGGGCCCCACGATCTGCTTCATCCCTTTGCGCCTGCCGTAGTCCTCGACGGCTTTGAGCAGTGCTTTCGACACCTCTATGTCGTCGATGAAGTCAATCCATCCGAAGCGCACGTTATGCTGGTTCCACTTCTCGTTGGCGCGGTGGTTTATAATCGCCGCCACTCTCCCCACTGCCTTGCCGTCTTTATATGCAATATAAAACTCTGCCTCGCAAAACTCGAAAGCAGCGTTTTTCTTCGGGTTGAAAGTGTTGAGGTCGTCAAGCACGAGCGTGGGGGCATCGTAAGGATTGCCCTCATACAGGTCGTGGTGCACGTCGATAAACCTCCGCAGGTCTTTCTTCGTCTCTACTTTTTTTATCTCTATTGTTGCCATCTGATATGGTATGGGTACATTTTAATATGCAAAGATACACATAATTTTTGATATAAACGAAAGAAAGAGAGAAAAAAGCTGTTTTTTTCTCTCTTTCTTCCATTTTATAAGGGAAAAATGGGGTCTTAAGGTCAATCCCGGCCCAGCCGGGGGTGCTCCTGCGGAGTGCTATTCCTTCCGGACTAACCCGACCCAGCTATATTATTTTACTATTTTTCGGCCCGATGAGATATAAATACCTTTCTCAGTCGGATTTGCTATTCTTTGTCCTTGCAAGTTATAGTATTCCGTCTTTTCGGCCGAAACTTTCACGCTCTTGATGCCACTGCTCTCTGTGTCGAGCGGTTTGAAGGTGGTGATGCTGACATATACGGTATTGCTTGTGCGGCTGTACATCGGGAATGTGATGTTGCGGTCGTCGTATGTCTGCTGGCACTCGTAGAGGGCATTTGCGGTGTCATACGCCGTGGTGTTCTCGCTGTCGCCTTGCATTGATGTGAGCTGAGCGATGTATCCTGCGGGCAAAGTGAGCGATGCCGTGGAGTTGTTTAGCAGGTTCATGCCGTAGCCGGGGAAGAAGTAGTAAGAGTTTGACTTTGAGGGCGATGTGAAGGCGAGTCCGTCGTAGAGTTCCACGTCAGAGCCCATGAGTTTCGCCTGTGCTCCGTTATATTTCCCTGTGAAGCCGTGCATGAGCCTTGAGGTTTGCTTGTTGAGCCCCTGTGCCATTCCCTCTTCGGCTGTGAAGTCATAAACCGTCGCCAGGGTGTATGCCGTGGTGCTGTCGATGGTCTCTGTGCCGTCAACGATATACACGGGGTAGTAAATCGTGTCGTTTTCGCTGCTCTGCTGCATCCTCACGATATTGTATGGCGATGTCTCTCCGAGATAGAGAGGGATCACCGTAACTGCGCTGTTAAGTCCTGAAGGCACTTTCTCCCAGTCGGCATAGCTTGTCACTCCGCTCACGCTGAGGCTTCCGTCCTTCACGTCGAGGATGTTCACGTCGTTGAAGATTCTCCACTCCTCGCCATTGATGTCTTTCTGTCTGATGCGGTTGGCAGGAAGGTTTGTAACTTCCACCTTGATGGTGTTGTCGCCGCTCTTAATGATGCCGTCGGCGATGTCGAAGGCGAATGGCACGCTCCAGGCGCATCCGATGTAATTGTCGTTAATCCAGAGTTTTGCGCTCTCCCTGACGTCTCCGAGGTCGATGCGGAAGCCTCCCGTGGCCTTTGCAACCGTGGCGTCGTCAACATTGAATGTCGCCTGATACACTCCTGTGCCGGCGAGCTGCCCGGTGATATCGTCGAGGTTCTCCCAAGTCTTCAGACTGTCGATAGTGTATGTCGTGGTGTTCTCGGGATAGCTGTCGGTGAATGCGAGCGTCCATCCTGTGGTGATGTCCTTGCCTGTCATCGGGGTAGTGAGCTTGTAGGTGTCGTCGGCCTCCGTCGCGCTGTCGTAGGTCTGCAGTATCATCGACTCCCCGGAGCGCAGCGACACATAAATTTTGCCGTCATTAGTAAGTGCGTTGATGATTGAGCCGTCCATAGGATTGAAGATTGCCGCGCTTTGGAATGCCGTGGCGAGGCTCACCCACCCCTCCTTGTCGTAGGGTGTGAGGTTGGCGATGAAATAGTGGTGTCCGGTGTCGTTGGCACGGCGGATTACCGAGAGTCCGAGCTCCGTGCGCATCTCCTCGGCCGTGGCGTCAGAGAAACTGCTGATAGAGGCGGCGTCGGTGGCATACACAATCTTTGCGCCGAGGGCCTGAAGACTGTCTAAATGCGCCTTCACCTTCTCGGGCATATACTTGTATTCCGGCACTATCAGGCCTTTGTATTTCGCCCCTCCGGTGGTGGCTATCATCCCGTCGCTGTAGGTGGTTTCCAAGAGCATGCGGTCGCTGATATAGTCGCAGTCGAACCCGGCGCTGATGGCATTGTTCACTGCCGTGCGCATCGTGGAGAGTTTCGTGCCGATGTCGCTGATTTCAAAGCGCAGCAGTCGGTTGCTGAAGCTCGAGCCTGTCGTCTTGTGCCAAGCGTCGTAGAACGGCGCATACACGATAAAGTCGTTGTCGGGCGTTCCCATTTGCAGGAAACTCTGGCATCGGTCGATATAAGTGAGCATCTCGGGAGCGTCGCGCCAGATGCTGTTCGTGGGGCTCATGTCGATGGAGGCATAGAATTTCCATCCCGGCCATGCCGCCTCCGCGGGACTGTATGTTGTGCCGTGGAAGAAGAGGCGGTTGACGCCGGCTGTGAAGAGCAGGTCGATATCGGGCTTCATCTGCGAGAGGGAAGTTCTGAAATGCTCTGTGAGCCATGTCATCGACTCGCTGCTGCTGAGGTTCTTGCCAGTGACGTGTGCTGCCGAGGAGGCGAGTTTCAGCACGAAGAGGTCGGAATAGTTCTTGCTTGTGAACCCTCCGTCGTCGCGCAGTCCCTTAATGCCGAAGTTGGAGAGTCCGAAGCCCTCAATCTCGGGGATGTCAGCGGCGGCATAGATGTCGATAAGGTTGCCGGGGCTTCCGTGTGCCTGGTTGCGCACCTTGGCTCCCTTGGTATGCGCCCACTCGCGCCAGGTACCAAGGAAGTTGTCGATTACCAGGTCGTTGAGGGTCTCACGGTAGTCGGCCATCACCTGGTTAGTGGCGTCTTTGGTATATCCGAGGAGTTTGTCGATATTCTCCTCGAGCTTGTATCCTCTTCTTGCCTCAAACTCTTCGAGGAACGAGGGTGTCCAGTCGGCTCCGGAGAGTTCCCAGGAGTCGTTGAAGAGTGTTGCCGGCCATGCCGTTCCGGTATTTGTGAATGTGGTGTCGAAGCGTTCGAGGTATCGCTTCACGGCGTCGGCATTCAGGTGGTCGAGCACATATCCGTCACCTCCCGGGGCCGCGCGCTTCACTGCCTGGAGGGTATGACCGTTGTAAATAAGTATTACGAGCCACTGCCCTGCCGGGGCTGTCCAGGTGAGCGTTGAGCCGCTCGCCTTGTCGGTAATCTCTGTTACCGCCCCGGTGTTGTCTCCCTGCGGGAAGGCCATAATCTTGTTGAGCTGTGTGGTTGCTGTCGATGCAGTGATGGAGCGTGTTATCGCCGTCGTACCGTCGCCGGTGATGCGCAGCGTGTCGGTAACGAGTTTTCCGGCGGCATCGGCGATGGTCACCTTGGGTCCTCCGAAAGGCCATCCCGTGCCGTTGTTCATATCCACCTGCATGCCGTTGGCGGCAGCGTAGTTGAGTGTCTGCTGGAATGCCGACATCCATTTATTCGAGAGGTAAGAGATGTTGTTGGCGTCGTTGCCTTGCACGCCATAGATAGGAGTAACCTCCACGGTGCCGATGCCGGCGGCAGCCAATGCCGCGAGGTTGCTGCTCAGATTGGCATCGTCCACGGCGGAGCCCATCCACCACCATCTTGTTCCGGCCTTGGTCTCCACGGAGGTCGAAGGCCATGAGGGTTGTGCATTGACGGTAAATGCCGTCAAACCCATTAAACAGGTTAAAAACAGTTTCTTCATATCGTCAGTATTTATATAATTTATAACATCTGGACTAACCCGACCCAGTCGGGGCAGCTCTTGACAGAGGGTCTTTTGGTCAAACCCGGCCCAGCCGGGACTGCTCTTGACAGAGGGTCTCCTTCCGGATAAACCCAGCCCAGCCGGGGCAGCTCTTACAGAGAGCTTTTACTTTATTTTTTCACTACGACATTGGTCGTATTCTGCCCGTACATATACTGGTATATGATCTCCACTCCGAGGTTGTTGACAATCTTCAATCCGAATCGTGGGTTTTCTCCAGTCGTATCATCTTCGTAATTCTCCGAGAGTGTGGGATTGAAAGGTCTGCCATCGTCTTTAAGTGATATTACAACCTCCTCGGGCAAAATCTTTATTCTGATGTCGTAACGTTGTGAAGCCTTATTCTTGGTGGCATATTGCACAATATTTTTCGACAGTTCATCCACGACGTGCAAACATTTATTCAGCTTTTCTTCTTCTGTATTATGATTTTTCAAGAATGAGTCGATATCTGAAAGAGCCCGCCCTATCTCTTGCAGGTCGTAAGACATTGACGACTCCCAGGTGTCGAGAGTGTCTTCCAAGGGTATCAGGAAACGCGATGTAGTGCCTTTGTTCCTCCTATATGCAATAGCAATGCAGACAAGCGTTATTGCCAAACATACGGCCGTTCCTACCGGGAATCCGACCCACAACTGCTGGGGTACGACTTTAGATGCCACATACACTCCCGCAAGGAGGCATACGAAATTCGTGACGTTTACTATAAACCCTAATTTATGATGCTCCACGACAACGAGGAGTGACTGTGTAAATAATATTGTTGCGTATATAATCAAGGTGATAATAAATATTCTCACTGCCGTCTCTGCCCCGGCGTCAAACATTTCCTGGTTGGCTCCAAAAAGATTAAGAAGTAAATGTGGGAATAAGAATATGAATACCGACACTATGAGTACTCCTATAATTAATACGCGGTAGGCATATTTATATAAGATTGTCGCTCCCTTGTAGTCGTGCTCACCCATATACAAGCTTCCAAGGGTTACCGTCACCGAGTCGATACCATAGAAAATCATCATTCCCATCTCCAGCAACTGCATTAATATTGCCCAGATATCCATACCCACAGTGCCTAAGGTGGTCAACACGATAGTGTTGAGTAAGAATATCAAAACAGCAAAAGAGGCGTCTGAAACTGCCAATGTGGAGCCGTCACGCACCGTTTCCTTTATCTCATGGAAGAAACCCTTGACTTTTTGCAACTTGAAATATTTATTCTTCCTCAAGTACGAGAATCCTAAGACACCCTCCGCAACAAATCCTAAAGTCAGGGCCAGGGCTGCGCCTGTCATTTCCATCTTCAGCACTGTCACGAAGAGCAAATTGAAAATCACTTCGAGAACACATTGTACTAATACTATTATCGAAGCCACTCTGGGATTTCCGGACAACTCGACACTATAGGATGCGAAATATCCGACCAACAGACATATCGGTAAATAGGCAAACACAGAAAGGTATTCTTCCAAATAAGGCAATATCTTTTCATCATCGCAAAGAAAATTCATCAACTGTTCTTTAAATACCAACATTAATGCAGTAAGTATCGCAGATACAGCAATTTGGGCAATAAGCACTGCCGTGAATCTGTTGGAAGCTCTCTCATAATCCAAATTGCCAATCATTTTGGCAATACCCACGCCAGCTCCTGTAACAAATAGTATTTGTAATGCCGTTCCTAAGGAAAACAGCGGCAATAAGGTGCCTTGAGCCGCAAGAGCCTCGGAACAAATGAATTCTCCAATAATTATAGCACCTATAGTCTCTGAGAACTGCGCTGAAAGCATAGTGAGGACTGCGGCGCCAAGATAATTCTTGAACGCACCGCCCACTATATACGATTGCCTCTTTCTTATTCCTGCCATAATGTATTTTTACGATTAATCTGCAAAAGTACTCAAAAAATCTATCACAGCAAAAATTTTAACATTTATTATCGGACTTTAGGACAAACCCGACCCAGTCGGGGCAGCTCTTAACAGAGAGTTTTTTTACTTTAAGACAATCCCGACCCAGTCGGGGCAGCTCCTTGCGGAGGGCTTTAGGACAAACACGACCCAGCCGGGGCAGCTCTTAACAGAGAGTTTTTTACTTTCAATACTTAGTTAATTTTTAAATATATGTCTAATTTTCAACAATATACCGTGTCATTTCCTGGGATTTACCTCCTTTCGGAGGGTCTTCCAGGGTCATAAAAAGTGCCTGAAAAAGTGGTATCATA